>Ga0302172_10000089_pt1 | contig 22570 bp, 12 predicted proteins | sample I_Fen_N2_3_FD_198777 | JGI IMG/M metagenome (GOLD analysis project Ga0302172, IMG submission 198777) | Peat permafrost microbial communities from Stordalen Mire near Abisko, Sweden - I_Fen_N2_3 | ecosystem: Environmental > Terrestrial > Soil > Wetlands > Permafrost | place: Sweden: Abisko... | reverse complement strand
CGCAGGCCTGGTCGAGTCCAATGGCACCGGCGTAGTGGGCGGACAGCGTGACCGCGATGGCCGCCGTCGACGACTGCATCACGGTGGTCATGAGGAATCCGATTCCGACTAGCGCCACCAAGCCGAGCAATCCTTGCAGGAAACCGACGCCTTCCCCGCCGAGAACAGACGGCAAATTCGACGGGTGAAGCTGATGGGAGAGGCCGTTCATTCCCTGCTGCAGGCTGGTCAGTCCATACAGCACAAGGGCAAAGCCAGCAAGGCTGCCGCCAGCGGCTGCGGTGCGCCCCTTGCCCAGCACGTGCAGCAAGGCGCCGACAAAGATCATGGGCAAGGCGTAGGTGGTGAGCGAGACGCGCACGCCGATCAGGGCGACGAGCCAGGCGGTTCCCGTGGTGCCAACGTTGGCGCCAAGGACGAGGCTCAAACCCTGGGGAAAGCTCAACAGGCCGGCGCTGACCAGACCGATGGTGGTCATCGTGGTCGCGCTGGAGGATTGCACGAGGAGTGTAACGAAGGCGCCCCAGAAGGCGCCGCGCAAGGGCGTTGCTGCCGCCTTGGTCAGCACGGTGCCCAGCGCGGAGCCGGCCATGGCCTTCAGGCCGTCAGTCATGACGGTCATGCCCAGCAGAAATATGCCCACGCCGCCAAGGACGGCAATAATCATAGACCTACTCCTCGTCTAACTCGAAACTTCACACTATCTTACAGTGTCGCAACGGGCTTGCGCGGCCGATCGCCAGCGCCGAAGAGCCCATGTCTCCAAGCGAACACAACTTTTCGATATGTCACGGGGTCGGGGAGTGGCGCTGGTCTAGTTCGGTCTTCCCAGCCAGGAATACTGCCACGCAGACGAGATGCTCTTATGAGAGCCTCCAAATCGGGTATAGGCGCCATCGCTGTAGCTGAACTTGAGAGACTGATGCCCCGTGATAGGGACAGAGACGGTGCCACCAAGACGGGAGTTCCTCTGAAAAGTAAGAGAGTTTTCTATACCGTTCACACTGGTTTTCCCGCCGAACCAGAAATTGCCGTCCAACGAGACCCAAAGCCGCGGTTTGAAGTCATAACTCAGATGTCCATCGAACGTCCCAATCGGTTTTTGAGATTGTGACCGGTCGCCCGCATAGTAGCTGTTGCGCGAAAAGAAATCCTGATTCGTGGTGAAGAACAACACTCCGAAGTATCCATCGAGCACCCAATTCCGCCATCGTCGGGAGTAGCCGATCTCGGGCTTAAAGACCCATCGGTTGGCGCCCCAATTGATGAGTAAGGTGGGATCGTACTGGCCAGTGGGAGCGACCACCTTGAGACTGGCGCCAACGAGAGTCTTCTGCTGCCACTGCATGAACTTCTGCAGCGGCATGGCCGGACCACCTTTGAGGTTGACGGAGAAGCGAAACACTGCATCCAGAAGACCAGACCGGTAAAGCTGCTGCTCTGCGCCAAATCCATTGCCCTGAAAATTGCCGACTCCGTAAGGCAACGCGGCAACCACGTTGGCCGAACGGCCAAAAAAACCGAAGGCATGATAGTAGCCGATGATGGGAACGCTGTACGTTCCGGTGGCACCATTTATGGGGAGCGCGCCGTTGTAGTTAATATCTCCGTCTAAGAAAGAATAGGTCAGAACGATGGCATTGGAATGTAGCGGAGTGATGACGTAGGCTCGCGGTGTAAGGTCCTGGGCGCTGAGCTTCTGCAGCGAAGCTATTGCCAGCGTTGCCCCTAGCACGAGATTGAACAAGAATCGCATCCTGGACTAGCGTCCGTGCGCTGATGGGTGGCAAGTCTGCATTTCCGCTATAACAGAAATTCCAAATCGATATACTTTGCTGGCTCGGTTGACAGGCGCCCGGAACGAAGCGCCTTCTGAAAGGTCTCGAAGTCACGTTCCGCCTGGTCGGCGTAGGCTTCCGAGTACGACGCCAGGGCTTGCTCGAAGAGATCGTTCGATCCCAGGTATCCCGCGATCATTGCCGCATCGCCGGCTTTGGCGTGGGCACGCGCTAGGGTCCAGCCGCATAATCCGGCGTACCCAATCAGAGTGCCAGGCTGAAAGGTCTCAATTTCGGCGGAGACCTTCATGTCACGGAACTGACGAACGTAATAATCGTGACTGCCACTGCGGGTCCAGCCGAGAAAGATGTCACTGGCGGCTTGCATCACCCGTTGTCCCTCCACCACTCGGAGCCCCTGATGGGCATAGCGGCTCTTGCCGTGAGGTGACTCCAGCACCGACCTGCGCGCTTCCTTGACTTGCAAAAAGAGCGGGTCGTCGTCATCGGCCATCAGCAGCGAAAGATAGCAGCGCGTCCCGACACTGCCCACCCCCACAACTTTTATTGCGCTGTCCTGCCAGCGATAGCGCTCGTACAAACGCAATCGATCCAACGGCAGCGTCTTTTTGTACTCCTTGGAGAATTGCACGTACCGCTTTTGCAAGTTCTGGACGAATTTGTCGACGTGGTAGATGATCGGGGGGTTGTCCTTAATCATCCGGCGACCGTCAACAACTCTAGTCAGCTTGGGAATTACCGCCTCAGAAGTTCGCGATAGGGCTTGCTTCTGCTTCCGCTCCAGCCTGGCTAAGTTGTCCGCATCGTTTCGGAAATACTCTTTAACGGCGGCGAAGCTGACTTGCGCGTACCAGGTGTCGAGGGCTTTCATTTCGGCGAACTCGGCCATGCGCTTCCGATATGAGGCTGCCGCCGCTCGCACCGCCTTGACCGCGTCGCTCCTGGAAAAACTCTGGTCTCTAGCCGCCAGAACCACGCTGGCTCCCAAGCGCGCCATGTCCCATTCCCATGGACCAGCAAAGGTCTCATCAAAGTCGTTGATGTCGAAGACCATGGCTCGTTCGGGGGACGCGAAGCCGCCAAAATTCGCCAGGTGACAATCGCCGCAGGCCTGAACGGTGATCCCCGAAACGCGCGCAGACGTGAGGTCTCGCGCCTGGATGATGGCCGTGCCACGGAAAAACTTGAAAGGCGACTCGGCCATCCGCTGATACTTGAGCGGGACCAGACCAGCAATCCGACCAATGTCCGATTCCTGAAGGAGCTTGATGATGTCCTGCGACTTCAAGCGGGGCTTCCATTCGCCTTGCGCAGTGCGTGGGCACTTTTTGCGAAGCAGTTTCCCTTGCTTGCGTCTTTCAATCCTAGAGGAAGCGATCCCAGATTCCATTCTGAGTTTCCTTCTTCGCGAGGCGAGTAACTTCTGAATTGCCGGTACGCGATGTAGTGCTCATGGTGCGGAAAAGCCCCGCTCAGGCGGTGCCTGAACGGGGCCCGTTATGACCGGTTGACTAACATGCCCGGGCCAACAGGGGCGCAGCTGCGCGCCCCCGTTTTATCCAGACGATTGCTATTCCGCGATGGTCTGGCGCGGCACGGCCGCGTAGGGATCGGCGTGCACCTCACCCTCGGCCTGGAAGGCCGCCACGTGCGGCACCTTGACTCCGCCGGTCTTGGTACCCGGCATGATTTCAAAGCGCGGATCGAAGTCAACCATCAGCGAAGCCAGTTGCTTCAGGATCGCCAGGTTCCCAGTTGACTTGGCAGTCCCGTCGGCAATCTGGGCCTCGAGCGTCTTTGTACCCATCATTGCGTGTTCCAGATCGGAGCGGTTGATGGTGATCGTCAGGTCCGGCTTCGGCGACTGGAAGCCCTCGATGTTGGTCAACGTGGCGTTGTCCATCTCGATGAGGAACTTCTCGCCATTGTCCGGCGTGATCAGGTTAACGGTGAAGCGCATACCCTCGGCCTTGCGGCTGTCCATGCGGATGCCCAGGAAGTCGAGGAAGAGCTCCGTGGTCATCGCGCGGATGACGTCGGGGCTGCTGGAGTTGACCGTCTCCCCTTGCGGGATGCCCGTCCTGAGCTCGTAGGTCGCAGCCAGGTAGCTGTTGCGCAGCCCGGGGTTCTCCTGCTGGTAGCCGATCTGCTCGAAGATGTCGGCCAGCAGGTCTTTGGCGGGCTGGTTCTGCGGTTGGGCCTGCACCAGCTTGTTCACGATTTCCTGCGCGTAGAAGTATTTCCCTTCGTCGTGCAGTTGGCGTCCGCGGGCCATGATCTTGTCGGAGCCGCCCATCATTTCGACGTACAAGGGAGCCGAGTCGGAGGGTGACAGCGGAATCAGGGTCGCCGGGTTGCAGTCCCAGAAGCCGATGTAGCGTTGCACCACCCCGCGGCTGTTGTGCTGGGGAGAGCCATGGTAGCCACGGCAGTTCCACTGTGCCTGTAAACTCTTCGGGACCTCGTACACGTTGTGGATTTCGTTGATGGTCACGCCCTGGTTCACGTAGTGCAGCACTTGGTTATTCATGTTGGCGTAAAGGTCGCGCTGACTGCGGAGCACCTGCTGGACGCGAGCGTTGCCCCAGCGCGGCCAGTGATGCGAGGCGAACATCACCTCGGCCTCCTGGCCGAAGCGGTACAGCGCCTGGTTGATGTACTTCGACCAGTTCAGCGGATCGCGCACTGGCGCGCCCCGTAACGTGTAAATGTTGTGCAGCGACGAGATGACGTTTTCGGCCATCCACAGCGCCTTCATGCTGGGGATGTAGGTGTTCATCTCCCGCGGCGCTTCGGTGTTCGGCGTGTTCTGGAAAATCATCTTGACGCCGTCAACCTCAAGCTCCTCAATGGGTTTCGTGATGGTCACGTTGGGCGCAATCAGGCCAATCGCGCCGGCCGAGGTGGATTGTCCGAGCCCCTGGGTAACAAATCCATGAGGGCTGGCGGGAAGCAGCAGGCCGTACTGGTAGAACAGGCGCCGGTTCATGGCGTTTCCGGCGAAGACGTTTTCGGAAACCGTGAACTCCATGAAGTCGTAAGGAGCGATGACCTTGACCTTGCCCGACCGCACATCCGCTTCGTTGATGAGGCCGCGCACCCCGCCCCAGTGGTCGCCGTGGGTGTGCGAGTAGATCACAGCCGTGATCGGAAGTCCCTCGCCCACATGTTCCTGAAACAACTTCCAGGCCGCGCGTGCGGTTTCAGCGCTGATCACGGTATCGAAGACGATCCAGCCGGTCTTGCCGCGCACGAAGGAAACGTCGGAGAGATCAAAGCCTCGTACCTGGTAAATTCCCGGCATTACCTCATACAGTCCGTAGTTCGTAGTTAACTTCGCCTGGCGTAGCAAGGAAGGATGAATGCTGTCGAAGTCCTCCTGGGTGTGAATGAATTGGAAACGCTCCATGTCCCAGGCGACATTGCCGGCATCGGCCATGATCTGCATCTGTTTCATGGGGGCGATCAGCCCCTTCTTCTGTTCTTCCAGGTCTCGTGTGTCGGAGAACGGCAAAGTTTTCCGCGCCTGCTGCAGCACCTCTTGCGTGTATTTGGAAGGCGCCTTCCCTTTTGGATGGAAGTGACCGTCCAATGGCGGGGCTGCTTGGGCGTGAGCCTGAGTTTCATCGAAAATGAGGCCGCTCGCTACCGCTAGCCCTGCCCCTGCTGCTGGAATGGTTTGGATAAACTCTCGTCTGGTTGTCATTCACTTCCTCCAAGGTAGTGTATTCAAGTTGCGGCAATTTTCGGGATGCGTTCACAATATACACATCGAAGTTACGCATGTCAGTGACAGCGGACACGAAGAGACCAAGGCAGCGCCTCCCTCTGGAGAAATGCTGGCGGCACCCACGACCAAAGAACAAGTCCGAGCGATATCGTGGTGTTAATCTGAATAATTCCTGCTGTGACTAAGAGAACTTGGTAGAGGAGGCGCGCCAATGCCGTCGCAAGCCTGGTTGATGCTGGTGATCCTGGTGGTGATGTTCGGGCTGCTGATCTGGGACCGGCTGCCGGCGTGGCTGGTGTTCGTGGGCACCTTGACGGCGGCCTTGACGCTGCATCTAGCGTCTACCGAAGCACTTTTTAGAGGCTTCTCCAACACCGGTGTATTGACCGTTGCGGCTCTGTTCCCGGTAGCCGCTGGAATGTATGCGACGGGCGCTATTACGCTATTGTCGCAACGGATGGTGGGGTTGCCGAGGAGCGTGCCGGCCGCGCAGCTCAGAATTTTCCCGCCGGTTGCGCTGGGTAGCGCCTTCCTGAACAATACGCCGTTGGTGGCCATGATGATTCCGGTAGTACGGGACCTTACGCGAGTCACCGGACTGGCACGATCAAAGCTTTTTATGGGTCTGAGTTTCGCTTCTATCCTGGGCGGCACCATGACGACCATCGGGACATCCGTAAACCTGATCATCGCCGGACTGGTGGTCGATGCAATGGCTTCGGGCCAGCTCACGGGGATGAAACCGCTGACGATCTTCGCACCGATATGGGTGGGCCTGCCTGCGACGGTGGCGGGACTTCTGTTCATGATGTTGATTGGCACGCGACTGTTGCGGGACAACAGTCAGCAGGGGAATGCGGAATCGGCAAAACGGCTGTTTCGGGTCGAACTCAGGGTCCAGCCGAAATCCCACCTGGATGGCAAAACGCTCCAGGCGGCGGGGTTCGCCCAGCCGGTGGGCTACAACTTGCTGTCCGTCACCCGGGACGGGAAGATAGTAGGGACCACCCCGACCTTCCAATTGAGGGGCGCGGATGTGCTGGCTTTCGCCGCGCCGGTGGGAGTTTTGCCGGGGCTGTGGGCTACGATCGGGCTGGTTCCTCTGCATGCCGGCCAGCATTCTGCCCAACGTCACAGAAACCATCTCGTAGAAGTGGTGATATCGCCCAGATCGCAGAGCGCGGGTCGTTTAATCTCGGAACTCCCACTGCCGGACAGCCCGTACAACTTCTCAATCGTGGGAGGCTCGCATGACGGCCAGGCACCGGAAGTCCCCCTGGGTGATTATCGGGTGCAGGCCGGCGACAGCGGAATCCTGGAGGTGGACGACGCATTCTTCTACGAAAGCCGGCTTGAGACGGACTTCATCCTGACCAAAGTGATTGAAGGCTTCAGCGTGCAGCGAGTGGATCGGGCGTGGATAGCCGCTGTAATCACTTTAGGGATGGTGACCGCTGCCGCGCTGGGCGTTACCAGCATGCTCAATGCCGCCTTGCTGGCGACCTTGGCGATGCTGCTCTCCGGTTGCCTGCCCATTGAGCGCGCATGGCGCAGCCTGGACTGGAAAACCATAACGGTACTGGGGGCGGCGGTGGGACTGGAGTCAGCCGTCACCGGCAGCGGACTCTCGCTAAAGATTGCGGACTTGGCGGCCTCCATTGGAGGCGGCAGCCCGAGGGTGTCGCTGGCGGTGATCTTGGCGGGCACGCTGATCATGACCAACGTTATTACTAACGCTGCAGCGGCCGCGTTTATGTTTCCCGTGGCCCTGTCGATGGCGCAGCGTCTGCACGTGAGCTTCCTGCCGTTTGCCGTCATTCTGATGATCGGCGCCTCATGCGCTTTCATCAATCCTGCTGGATTCCAGACGAACCTGATGGTCCAGGAACCGGGCGGGTACTCCTTCACCGACTTCGCAAAGGTGGGTCTGCCGCTTACGCTGCTGGTCGGGGCAGTAGTTATTCTTGTGGCGCCCCTGGCTTACCCGTTCTGAGACTACCGTAGGTCCGCTTGGTCAGCTGGGGTTAGACTCGAAGCTACAACCCTCTGGTTAACAACCGGGCGTACTCCAGCCCGCCTATAGATTCTAGAGGGGCCACAGCCGACCGAAGGCGTCGAAACCGCTCTGCCTGGAGCACTTAGCTAGGAGTTTAGCTGACAGCTTCGAACGCCCGCGGGCTCAGTCGATAGCACGACGATCCGCCGTAGCTTTCGGAAGGCACCGCGAAACGAGCGTTGGGAAATGCTGACTGGGTCGCCTGAACCAAGCGCGAGCGCAGTCACTGGTCAATCTCGCAGCAGCGTCGGCAGAGTGCTCTAACGTTTCCGTGCCTTCCCGTTGCCGTCCGAGCGGGCTTCTGCGTTGATTGTGTGAGCAGCAACGATGACCGTCGTTCTACGGTTTCTTGGCCGGCGCAGAGCTCTTCGCGTCGGGGGCCGTGCTGGCTGCCACCCATTGCTCATCGGTCAGCTTCCATCCTCCGCCCAACGCTTTGTAGAGCTGGACGACGACCAGGCGTCGGCCGACCTCGGTCTGGGCCAGAGCAAGCTGTGCGGAGTACAGGCGCTGGTTGGCCTCGATGACAGCGATGTTTCCGGACAACCCATTGTCGTAACGCAAAGTGGTAAGCCGGAGCGCATCTTCGTTGGCCTGTACCGCTTTGGCCTGCTCCGCCCGAACCTCGTCGATCTTCTCGCGCGAAATGAGGGCGTCGGAAACATCCCGAAATGCGCTCAACGCGGTCTGTAAATACTGCTCGCGGGTTTGCTCCCAGGCAGCGATCGCCTGGTGTTTCTGGGCAGTAATGGCACCCGCGGTAAAGATGGGGCCCGAGATAGACGCGGCGAGACTCCAGGCATTCGTCCGGTTGGAGGCGAGGTTCTCGAGTGGCGTGCTTAATTTGCCGAAGAAGGTGGTGAGCCCAATGGTAGGAAAGTAGGCTGTCTGGACAACGCCGATTTGGGCGTTGGCACTGCGCATCGCCTCCTCGGCCGCGCGCACATCCGGCCGGCGTTCCAGCAGTGAGGAGGCCAGTCCGGCGGGAATTTCGGGCGGGACCTCGCCAAGGAATCTCGGTTTGGTTTCGACGGGACCAGGGTTCTTACCGAGCAGCACGCTGATCTGGTTTTCCTTCAACGCAATGAGTCCTTCCAGTTGCGGAATGCTACCCGCTGCGTTCGCCAATTCGGTTGCAGCACGCGAAGTCTGCAGGCCATTCCCGAGACCTTCCTGTTCGCGCTGTGTGACCAACTTAAGGTTCTCGGTGAGCGACTCCTTGGAAGCTTTTGCGATGTCAAGTTGATAGCGGAGTCCCAGAAGTTCGAAGTAGGCCTGGGAGACACCGCTCGCCAGCGTCAGCATGACTCCGCGGCGGACCTGTTCGGTGGCGAGAAGTTGGGCCTGGGCGGCCTCATTGGTACGGCGGATGCGGCCCCAGAGGTCGGCTTCCCACGAGGCCCGTCCGATGGCCATAAGGAACCCTTGAGCGCCGCTAGGGGGGGCAATCGGGCTGTAGACGAACTGATTATGGCCGTAACTGGTAAGGGTCGCATAACCCAGGACGGGAAAATACTGCGATCGGGCTTGTGCCCCGACCTGGTCAGCCTGCTCGACGCGCGCCACGGCGGCCCTCAGATCGTGGTTGTTCGCCAAGGCAGTCTTGATGAGTTCCGTTAAGCTGTCATCATGAAATACCTCCCACCACGGCAGATCGGCGAAGTCCGCGGCCTGCGTGGACTGGGCTTGCGACGCAGCCTCGGCTTGCGGCGTTTGCGCGCCCGCTCCCCGGTACGTTGGAGGAGCGCTGACCGTCGGCCGCTTATAGTTCGGGCCCATCAGGCAGCCGGATAGCACCAGTAACAACGGAACCGCCGCAGCTGCCGACAGCCTCTCCATCGGCCGCAGACTTACCAATCGACTCTTCGCTGCTCCTGCAACCATCGCGATTGACGTCCCCAGGCAGAACTTTTGTGCCGATGATGAACTCATATTCCTTCCTTCAGCTTGGCCGATCCGATTCCCACTTGCCTCAACTCCTCGATACCATTCCACGAACGACTCGCGTCCTCTAGGCCGCTCCCGGTGAATTCCGCAACTCCGAATCCGGCTCCGTTATGCGGAAAAAGACGGCGTACAGCACGGGTACTACGATCATCGTGAGAACTGCGGCAAAGGCAAGACCAAACATGATGACCGCTGCCATATTTGAGAAGAATGGATCCATGAGGAGCGGAATCATTCCCAGCACGGTTGTCAGCACGACCAGAAGTACCGGCCGCAAGCGATTTACGCCCGCTTGCACGATCGCCGGATACGGCTCCATCCCGGCGTGCATAAGGATGTAGATCTCTTCCACCAAGACAATCGAGTTTTTAATCTGTTCGCCGCCCAGAGCGAGCAGGCCCAGAAGGGCCATAAACCCGAACGGATTGTTGGTGATGATAAGCCCCGCTGTCGCGCCGATGATCGCCAACGGTACGGCCATACAGATCACCGCAGTGGCGCGGAAGGAGTTGAAGATGCACACCACGATAAAAACCATAGCCAGCACCGTCGCCGGCAGTGGCTCGGCCAGCGAAGCCCGGGCATTGTTGGAATCTTCATACTCGCCGCCCCATTCGAGCGTGTAGCCAGGAGGAAGTTTGATCTGTTCGATCTTCTTCCGTACGGCGTTCATCAACTGACTGGGCAGCACGCCACGCCCATCGGCAAACACAGTAATGGTCGGCTCGCGATCGCGGCGCATCACGATCGGGTCTTCCCAATCAATTTCCACTCCGGAAACGACCTGACTCATGGGAATCATGCGCCCCGCGACTGGACTCCAGATCTGTAGATTGTTGATCTCATCGACGTTGCTGCGTTCAGTCAGCGGGGGACGAGCGATGATCGGCAGTAACCTGGACTCTTGAGGGAAGACGCCCGCGTTCGTGCCGCCGGGTTCCCGGTAGAAGCCGACCGCACGTCCAGCGAAGCCGGATTCCAAGGCCTGCGCCACATCGACGCGGGTAAGGCCGTTGCGGTTCGCCTGTAATTCCAGAATCTTCGGACGCAGCACCTTCTCGCGCTGGCGCCAATCCAGGCGCACGCCCACGGCTTCGCCGCTGTCTTGCAGAATGTTCTGCGCCTGTTCGGCAAGCGCACGAAGCGTTGCCGGGTCGGGTCCGCGGAAGCGCGCCTGAACCCGTCCTCCGGCGCCGGGGCCTAATTGGAATTTTTTGACGTTGGTATTGGCGTTCGGATAATTGTCTTCCAGGTATTTCTGTAGCTTGGGAACCAGGCCGTCGATCTTCCGCCAGTCGTCCACCTCGACCAGGAATTGCACATACGAAGTGTTGGGCTGTTCGGCTGAGTACACCAGCAAGAACCGCAGAGCTCCGCCACCGATAAATGACGATACGTGGGTGATGCCGGGCTGCGAGAGAAGATATTTCTCGACTTCGGAGGCATAGGCCTCGGTGACCCGGATATGGGTCCCGGCGGGCAGAAACGTGTCAATCATGAACTGCGGCCGGGTCGCGGGCGGAAAGAAGCTCTGGTCGACTCTTGTAAAGCCATAAAGCGCCGCGAAAAAAAGCACGATGGTCCCTGCCAGCACTAAAACCCGGGAACGCAGTGCCCATACCAGAAACCGGCGATAAATTTGAAACATCGCACCATCGTACGCATGGCTCGAGTCACGTCCGCCCTCCACCGGTTTGAGGAAGTAGTAAGCCAGCAGCGGAGTGAGGGTGATTGCCGCCACCCAGCTCAGGGACAGCGAAATGCAGATGACCCAAAACAGTGAATTCATGAGTTCACCGGCTGAATCCTGCGACAGGCCGATAGCGGCAAACGCCAGAATGGCGATGCTGGTCGCAAAAAAAAGCGGCCACTGGTTCTGCGCCACTACATCGCGGACTACCTGAAGTTTATCTTTGCCGGCTTCGATTCCAACCTTGAAACCTTCGGTAACGACGATGGCATTGTCGGTAAGCATGCACAGCGCGATGATGAGAGCGCCGAGGGAGATGCGCTCCAACAAGAGGCCGCCCTTCAACTCCATCACCAGAAAGGTCCCAACGATGGTTAGAAACAGCACGAACCCGATCATGATTCCAGGTTTGCGGCCCATCGCGACCAGGAGCACGACAACGACGATCGTGACCGCCTTGATCAGGTTGAAGGTAAACGCCGAGGTGGCTTCAGTGACCGCCGTGGGCTGAAAGTTTATGTCGTGGAACTCGATGCCAATCGGCTGGTTGCGCCTCAGATCCGCGAGTGTCTTCAGGACGCCGTCGCCCATCGTCACCACGTTACCGCCGGGCACGGTCGAGATACCCAGGCCGATGGCAGGCTGGCCGTCGTACTTCAACAGGCGGCGCGGCGGATCTTCGTAGCTGCGCTCGATGGTCGCGACGTCTCGCAGCAGGAGTTGGCGCCCGGTGCGGTCCGCACCGATAACCATGTTGAGCATGTCCTCGGCCGACTTAAATTCGCCCGTAGGATCGATGGCGACATATTGCCCGCCGACCCGCACACGTCTTCCGTCGGCAACTACATTTTTGGCCTGCAGCTGGGCGTAAATCTGGTTCTCATTCATGCCGAGCTGCGCCAGCCGGGTGCGCGAGATTTCCAAAAAGACGACTTCCTGTTGCTCACTGAACAGATCGACCTTGGCAACGCCGGGCACCAATTGCAACTCGCGGCGGACGGAGTCGACATAGCGGCGAAGTTCGGGCTGCGTGAAGCCCTTGCCGGTGATGGCCATGAAGACGCCGTATACGTCACCGAAATCGTCTACCACGATCGACGCGCCGCGTGCCGAGGGTGGCAGCCTCGATTGCACATCGTTGACCTTGCGCCGCAGTTCGTCCCAAACCTGGGGGATGGTGTCTTTGTGGTACCGATCTTTAATATGGACCCTGACCAGTGACCGGCCACGAGTGGACTCTGATTCCACCCGGTCCACCTGGCCCATCTGCTGCACCGCACTTTCGATGGGGTTCGTAACTTCTCTAGCCACTTCCTCTGGGCTGGCCCCCGGATACGGCGTGACGATTAAGGCCTGCTTGATCGTGAACTCCGGGTCTTCCAGACGCCCGAGATTTTTGTACGCGAAGATCCCGCCCACCAGGACGATAAACGTCAGCGCGAAAATAATCCTGCTGTTCTTGACCGAATATACGGCGGGATTCATTATTGGCCGCCTCCCAGCGCATCGCCCAGATCGCGGACTTTCATCCCGTCGCGCATGAACGGCGCTCCCGCCACCACAATGCGGTCCCCGGGTTGCAGGCCCTCCTCGATCACGATGAGGTCATCCGTCGGAGCGCCCAATTTCACCTTCCGGCCATGGACCACCTTGTCCGGCCCCAGGACCCACACCACCTGCTCCCCCGTTTCCTGCTTGGAAACCGCCGAGACCGGCACCAGGACACGGTTGCCCGCTGCTCCGGCTCCGCGAGTGGTGATCACGACCGAGGCTGTCATGCCGGGCAGCGCGGTGATGCCCGGCGGCGCTTTCATCGTGAAGCGCACTTGAAAGATCTGCGTCTTGGGGTCCGCTACTTGCGTGATCTCTCGAATCGTCACCGGAAACTGGCGTCCCGGCGCCATGCCGAATTCCGCTACACTCTGCACAATGTCGGACCTGCGGCTTTCCGCGGCCATGAACGATTCCGGAACATCCACGACGATGTCGATTTCGTCCACGTTCTGGAATCGTATCGCTGGACTGTTCGCGGTTACGTTCTGGCCCACCTCAACCAGCCGCTGAGCGACGACGCCGTCATAGGGAGCACGGAGCGTGCTGTCGCCGAGCTGCAGGGTCACTTCAGTGAGACGGCCTTCGAGCCCGCGAACCGAAGCCTCCTGCGACTTCTGCTCGTCCTGGGCAACGCGGTACGCAGTCTCAGCAGCGTCGTATTCCGAGCGCGAAACGGCACTGGTCCCTACCAGCCGTGCAAAGCGGTCAAACTCGGTCTTTGTGTTGGCAAGCCTGGTTTCGACCGCCTGTAACTGAGAGCGGGCCTGGTCAAATTGCGCCTGCACCGTCTTCAAGCGGGCCTGGAATTCGTCCTGCCGAAGCTGGGCGATAGTTGTACCCTTGGCGGCCCGTTCTCCCTCTCGGATCGGCAGACTGATCAACACCCCCGACACCTGGAAGGCCAGGTCAGCGTTTTTTGACGCTTCCACTCTCCCCGCGAACGAGCGCACGACGGGCCGATCCCCGGCGGCCACGACCATCGTCTTGACGGGACGAGATTCTTCGGGAGGCTTGGAATGGTCGGACGAGCATCCGACGGTGAAACAAATGATAGACAAAGCGACCTGTAAACCCAGTCGCGCTTCCCCCCTAGACATGCATACCTCCGTTCACCTTTTGTGCAACCCGCAACCGAGGAAGGAACTTCATGATGACTCCCGCCAGCAGCGCGATATTACGTCGAACGACCTGCTCAATTCGCTAACGACCACAATGACTCTAACCCTCCACAGAATCCAATCATCGCCCGCGAAATTCGGTTCACATTGGCGCCACGCGAAAGAAAAATCTACCGCAGACCCATGCCCAGGCAACCGAACCTACCGCTGCCGTGACCCTGGGTAGAGATGTCGGGGACATAGATTCGGCCAAGTCATGGAGCTTCACAAAGAAAACCTGCTTGGAGGGGGCACGTTGCCCTGCGCTTCTGCCGCAAGGATCCAGTCTCCCGCTCTGTGCCGCTCCGGGTTCGCCGCCAAAAAACAACGTGAACCCGGAAACGGGCAATGGCCATTCTGTTTCCTGCCTAGTAGTCGACGGCGTCGCGGATGATCGGGCATGTCATGCAATGACCGCCGCCACGACCTCGACCGAGTTCAGCCCCGACGATCGTGATCACTTCGATGCCTTCCTTGCGCAATAGAGTGTTCGTGTACACATTGCGGTCGTAGGCAAAAACAACGCCGGGCGAGGCGCATACGAGGTTGGCGCCGCTGTCCCACTGGGTGCGCTCGCGCATGTAAGCGTTGCCCCCGGTCTCGACGACGCGCAGCTTCTTCAGGCCCAGGGCCTCGGCGATCACCTCGACGAAGGTCCCTTTGTCCTTATGCAGCTCGACTCCACCTGGTCCGTTGCCGGGGCGATAGGAGAAGGCTTCAATCCCGTTGACGATGTCGGGATAGAGCAACACGCAATCGCGGTCGGCGAAGGTAAAGACGGTGTCAAGGTGCATGGCGGCGCGCAGCTTGGGCATAGCAGCCACAATGACGCGCTCCGCCGCACCCTTCTCGAACAGAGCAGCGGCGACTTGGCTGATTGCCTGGCGCGATGTGCGTTCGCTCATGCCGATTAGGACATTCCCCTTACCGATCGGCATGACGTCGCCGCCTTCGATAGTGGCCATGCCATGGTCCTCGGTTGGGTCGCCCCACCAGACATTTACTTTGCCAGCGAAATCGGGATGGAACTTATAGATGGCAGCAGCGAGGATGGGTTCTTCGTGCCGTGCTGGCCAGAACAGCGAATTGATGGTCACACCGCCATAGATCCAGCAGGTGGTGTCGCGGGTGTAGAGGGTGTTGGGGAGCGGGGGAAGGAGATATTCGGTAACCCCGGCTGCGTCCTTGACCAGCTTGAGCATTTCGCCGCCGTGCGTTTCGGGAAAATCTTCAGTCGACAGGCCACCGATGAGAGTATCGGCGAGCTTGCGGGGTTCCAAGCCTTCGAGATAGCCGCGGATTTCGTCAACTAGCCCCAGACCCACCTGGTTGGGGATGACCTGGTTATCGAGTATCCACTTTTTGCCTTCGGGGACGGCGACAGTCTCGGCAAGGAGGTTATGCATCTCCACGACATCGACGCCGCGGTCGCGCATCTTGGTGATGAAGTCGAAGTGGTCGCGCTTGGCGTTATCGACCCACAGGACGTCGTCGAACAGCAGCGCGTCGCAGTTAGATGGTGTGAGGCGGGTGTGGGCCACGCCCGGCGCACACACCATCACCTTATGCAGTTTGCCAACCTCGGAATGGACGCCGAACTTAAGTTCTTTCGCGTTAGTCATGACTCCTCCTATCTATGTTGAATGTTGCTTGGAGTTAGATGGCAATTGTGCCGGTGGCGAGTGCGTAGATGCCCACCACGGCGCCCAGAACCGCAACCCCAAAGACTGCCCAGTCAACGGGCTGGAATACCGTCTGGTTCTGTTCTCGCCGCGACCAAATGTAGAGCAGCGTGCCCGGAGCATACAGGACCGCGGAGAGCAGAAGAAACTTCAGGCCGCCGGCGAAGATCATGAAAATGGTGTAGAACACCGCAACGCCCGCCATGATGAGATCGCTCTGACGTCCTTGGGTCTCAGTGGCGTAGCCTTCACCACTCTTGGAGACCTTGAATCCATAGGCCGCTACGAACAGATATGGAATCAAGGTCATGGCGCTGGTGAGACTCAGCATCAGCGCAAAGGCATCTTGCGAGAAGTAAGTGGAGATTACAAACAGCTGAATTACGATGTTGGTCAGCCAAAGGGCCGCTGCCGGGACCTTGTTGGCGTTCTCGGTAGCGAATATCTTTGGCATGTCTTTCGTTTTGGCTGCGGCGAAGAGCACTTCGGCGCAGATTAGCGACCACGCCAAGTAGGCCCCTAGGACCGAAATGATGAGTCCGACGCTAACGAAGATGGCGCCCCAGTGCCCGACCACGGACTCCAGGACGGCTGCCATCGAGGGTTGGCGCATACCGGCGATGGTGGCCCGCTGCATGACGGCGTAGGGCAACATTGACACCAGTACCATGAGGCCCGTAACGCCGATGAAACCGGCGATAGTCGCAGCACCCACATCGGACCGCTTCTTGGCGTAGCGCGAGTAAACGCTCGCTCCCTCGATTCCGAGAAAGACGAACACGGTGACCAGCATGGTCGCGCGGACTTGCTCGAATAAGCTCCCTGTCAGATCGCCGCCGTAGAAGTTGGCGCGGAACAATTCGGCCTTGAAGGAAAAGATCATGATCACGATGAAAACCACGATCGGGATGATCTTAGCGACGGTGACGATGCTGTTAATGGCGGCGGCCTGCTGTACGCCCCTCAGGATCATGAAATGGAAGAGCCATATCCCCACAGAGGCGACGAAGATCGCTGTGACCGTGTTGCCGTTTCCGAAGACCGGAAAGAACGCTCCCAGCGTGGCTTTGATGAGCACCCAGTAGGAAACATTGCCAATGCAAGAGCCGATCCAGTACCCGAAAGCCGACAGAAAACCCGGGTAGTCGCCGAACCCGGCTTTTGCGTATGCGAATACGCCGGCGTCCAGGTTGGGCTTGCGTTCGGCCAGAGACTGAAACACCCGCGCCAGCATGTACATGCCGGTGCCTGCGATAAGCCATGCGATGACAGCGCCGAACGGCCCGGTAGCGCTGGCGAAGGTGCGCGGCAGCGAGAAAATACCCGCGCCGACCATCCCGCCCACCACCATTGCAGTGAGTTGCAGCCGCGACATCTTTTGGTCAGTTGAAGCCATTCGTTCCTCCTGAAAAAACCATTTCTGCGAGGGGACAGGTCTCGCCAATTGAGCCAGAGATGACCAACCCCGAAGGTTGCTGCCGAACCCCTTCAGGCTGATCGGCGCCTTATGAATATTGGAAACAGTTGCCCAATATTAGCGGGTTGCCCCTGTTGGGTAAACAAGAAACTCGCGAACAGGGCGCCTCCCCTTAGGCTTATTCATCGGGGTGTAACTTCACAAACGTATATCTTCCCGAAAATTGAAAACGGGGCGCGTTCGCATGGGCACCATTTTTCTCCTCAACCCATCCGTACAAGAATTCCGCGCCAAAATCCAGGCTGCCGATTGCATTCCAGATTATGTTGGCTGACGAATACGTGCTCTTGTGATAGGTGTTGCCCGGCTGGAACTCAGTGTTCTGAATCTGGGCCAACCCGAATGTCGCACTCGACCGAACAGACCTGGCCCACCAGTGTTGATAACTGACCCATGGTGCAAACATGGGCAGGGCTTTCAGCGTCATGTCCGTCTCTGACCTGGGGGCGGCGTCCAAGCCCAGCCCCCCGGTGTCACCTCCATAGCGCGCGATTCCATTGCCGTACGCAACCTGGTAATTAATGGTGTCCCTACCGAACGCTCGCCACGTGCTGGTGAAACTCAAGCCCCAACCAAAAGCATTCTCCTGCTGACCGGTAGTTGGCAAATTGGCGGCCAGATTTCGAAGCACGGTCGCCAACATGATATGTCCGCGTTGCGTTTCGTAGCGGACGTGGAGGGCCACATCGGGAGCCGGAGTGACGGGGACCGCCTGCGCGCCGTTCACCGAAAACCTGATATCTGAATCCGGTTGCTCCACCGATGCGGCGGCGCTCCAGCCCTTCCCCAGCATGAAACTGTATCGAAGCTGCGGAATGCGTGCCAGAAGGCCCGAGGACGGTCCCCAAAAATCGACAATGTCCGGCCACGCGTCCGGATCCATGAAATTCGAATTCGTCTGGCCCACCAGAATGTTACCCACCTGGGCGTAGAGATGGCGGAGGCGTGGCGTCGTTGCCCCATTGGAACCAAAGAAATCCATCTGCATGAACAGCCGCGCGGTGCCTATGCCGTCCACCGGGATGCGAAAGTCCGTCGAGAAACGGCTTTCCCGGACGCTGGCGTTGAAATTGTTGGTACTCGACATCTGGGGAACCGGTATCGTCGAGGGAATGAATGCGTCCTGAAACCCGGCCGGTCGCGGGTCGTACATTAGATCGGTCTTGAAGTTCCCATTGATCCGCAGCATGGTCTGAGTGCCGGGCAGAACGAAGAACCCGGGCATTTTGGACTCGAGCGGAACATTCCAGAGGCGTGGAACGGGTTCTGACTCGTCTGAAAACGTCACGTAATCAGCGGTCTCTTTGACTACCGCGGTCTCCTGCTGCTCCGGAGTCACCTTGACCGCTGGAGGCAATGGCGGCATCGTACTCTCAATCGATCCCGTCTCCAGGGCCTGGGGCACAGTCTTCAGGTCCGTAATTTCATGGGAGAGATTGGCCGTCCCGTGCAGCGCATCTAGTTCAGCCTGCATCGCGGCCATCCGGGCCTGCATCTCCTCCATCTTGGTCTGCAGCTTCTGAATGGCTTCCTGCTGAGGATTCGCTGGCTCCTGTGCCATCACCTGGGCCGGAACCCAAAGCAGCGCAATCAGCAGTGGCATTGTCTTCATTGCGGTTTGCATACTGAGTTCCTCAAGTGGTTATTTGTATCCGCGATCCATCACGAAGTTATTTGCTGGATCGTTTGGAACTGAACGCTGACGGGGGATGACCCTTGGTATATCGGGCGGGTAATCACTTGTCAAGTAAATCGTCGAGTTACTTAGAGCTTCCGAGCGGCTTCCACCTGCGCTTCCGCTGGCTGGTTGTATTCGATCTTGTATCCGGTGAATCCCAACAGCAGCGACATGATCGGGGAAGCAATGTTGAAGATGCAGAACGGCAAGTACAGCATGGTGGGTATGCCAAGCGTACCCGCCATGAAGGCGCCGCACGAGTTCCACGGCACCAACGCCGACGTCACCGTTCCCGCATCCGCAGCCGGTCGCGAGAGGTTTTGCGGCTTTAGGCGACGCTTCTCAAACGCAGCGCTATACAGCCGAATAGGCAACACCAATGCGATGTATTGGTCGGCGGCTACGATATTCAGTCCGATCGCGGTCCCAACCACTGCCGCGATCAAACTTCCGGTGGTTTTTGCGCGCTCAAGGATCGGGTTGATCAGTTTTCCGAGTAGATTGAATTCTTCCAGCAATGTGCCAAAGACCACGGCGCCGATAATGATCCACAGCGTGGGCAACATGCTGCGCATGCCGCCACGTGAAAGCAGGCTGTCTATCTCGGGGACGCCCGAGTTCAAGTGATAGCCGTTGGCCATTACCAGCCAAACACCTCTGAGATAAGACAGGGGGGCCCAATACGAACCAGAAACAAGTTGTGACATGGCAGGCCGTTGCAGAACAGTAGCCATGAAGCCTGCGAAAAGAGCCGAAGCGAGGATGGCGAGAGACGCCCGCACCTTGCGAAACGAAAGCACCACCAGAAGAAGCAGAGGAAGCAAATTTAACGGGGTAATCCAAAAGATCTGATTCAGCTTAGAAAGTTCGCTGGCAGTGTCCACAGTGTGAACAACCCCACCCTCCCGAAGACTCAGCACCGTGAAAGCAATGAGTGCGATGATGGCGGCAGGGCCGGAACTCCAAATCATCGCGCGGATATGAGTGAGGACGTCGATTCCGGCGAGTTCGGCTGTCAGCACGGTCGTCTCGGAAAGTGGCGACAATTTGTCACCTACATAGGAGCCGGAAATGACGGCTCCCGCGGTAATGACCGGAGAGACGCCGACCATCGATGCGAGTCCGACCAGTCCCACGCCCATCGTTGCGGCTGTCGTCCAAGAGCTCCCAATGCCGAGAGATATGATTCCGCAAATAGCGAACGCAGCCACGTAAAAATATGAGGGATGCAGCAATTGGATGCCGTAGTACACCATGGTCGGGATGGTGCCCGACATGTTCCAGGTGCCGATCAGGGCGCCGACCCCAAACAAAATAAAAAACGGGGTGGAGACGGAAGCAAGTGCCGATCCGCTGGATTTGGAGATCTCTTCCCACGTATGCCCGTTCTTGAGAAGGATCAGGGCGACGACCATGGTGCTGAAAATCAATGCGACCTGCATGGGGCCGTCAGCAGCGGCTAGGCCAAACAGATACACACCCCCAGCGACAAGGACGATTAAGGTAACAACAGGAATGACTGCATCGGCATATGAAGGTTCTTTGACGACGCGTGGCGAAGTGGACAACTGTGACCCCCCGTGAGCTACGCTGCCCGCTAACTAAGGCCAGTACGAAAACGCAGCATCGCACACATCATAAATCCCGCCAGCAGCAACCTCCAAGCCTTGACATTGCTAAGGCTAGGTTGCATCCGACCCAGATCAGAAGGATGAACACGAGCGCCAACCCGCCCGCCGGCCCATCTCGGGCGACTATGCGGCAAGCACATCTGACATGCTTCGAACGGGCATTCAACGTTCCATCACCACTTCCAGTTTTCCCTGGCTGGCCGCTTTCTTGACGGACTCGTAATCACGCTCGGTCTGATTGGCATACGCGATAGCGAAACCGGAGATAGCTTCATCAAACGCCTCGCTCTTGCCCATGTACCCGCCCATTACCGCGGGTTCCCCGTTGCGGGAGTGGGCGCGCGCCAATGTCCAGCCGCACCACTCGGCAAACGTAATCATGTCCGTCGAGCTGAAGTTCTCCACTATGGGCTTGATCTTCATGTCACGCAGTTGCCGGACATAAAAATTTTGCACAACTGCCTTACCCGTACTCCAGCCGAGGAATATGTCACTGGCTGATTGCATCATGTGATGTCCGTTCACAACCCGCTGCCCGTGGTTGGCGAAGACACTCTTTCCGGCGTAGGGCTCCAGCACCGAGGCGCGCGCCTCCTTTATCTGCAGGAATAGCGGGTCCGCGGGGCCGGCCATCAGCAAGACCACGGCGCAAAAGGTGCCCACGCTGCCCACGCCGACCACCTTGATGGCCACATCCTTGAAGTCATAGTGGTCGAGAAGCGCGTGCCGGGCCGGCGGCAGGCTGTTGCGGTATCCTTCAAACGATTTCCGGATGATGGACTGGAACTCGTCCTTACCGAACTTGCGGTGAAAGTGAAAGATTGTTGGCGGGTTGTCCCGCAGCACGGACGCCCCGTTTACGGTGTGCGCCAGCTTAGGAAAATCGTACTCCAGAGTGCAGCGTTGTTGTTCCTTGTCGACCCGCTTCAACAAGCGGTCGCGGAATTTTCCATCTCGAACAGTGGGCAGAAGTTCTTCGAGGCCGATGCTCGAGTACCACACGTCGAGGACCCGCATCTTGCTGTAGGCGATGACGTGCTCCCGATACGACTGCGCGCAGGCTCGAGCCGCCTCTGCGCCTCTCACGTCATCAAAGCCGTTTTCACGGCTTGCCAACACGAAGCTCGTCGCCAGCCGCTTCAGGTCCCACTCCCATGGCGCGGGAAGCGTCTCATCCAAGTCGTGGATGTCAAAGATCAGCCGTCGCTCGGCTGTCGCGAAACCCCGGAAATTCACGAGGTGCGCGTCGCCGCACGTCTGCACGTACAACCCGGTGGCCGGCGAGCACGCCAGGTCCGCTGCCATGTTCAGTGCGGCCCCACGATAGAAGCTGAAGGGCGATTGCAGCATTCGTCCGTGCCGGATAGGCACAAGCTCTGGAATGCGTCCATGGTCACTCTGTTTGACCAGTTGCACCGCGCTTGGCCGGCCGTGCGGACGAGTCCAGTCGGCGTGTGACTTGCGCGGACATTTGCTCCGCAACTCTTTGCCGATCGCCACGAGTTCGGCTCGTGGCGGATGAACGTGGTACGACCGCGGTTTAATTGCTGCCGGTGGCAACGACTGTGAGTCCGGCCTGGCAGAATCTTCCTTCATGGCGCACACCACTCCTTGCAGGGCGCTGGCGGTTACAAGCCGCTGTCTACGGGAAGCACTCGAGCCGACAACACCCGTTCGGCAGCCACCCCATACCCTTCCGGCTTCGCAAGCAATCGGCGGCAATGAAAAAGGGAGACGTGCTCTCCTCAGCGCCCACGAGGCTGCGCAGTACGCATTGCTGGGTCTCCAACGCCGCCTAGAGCAAGACCAGACGGTGAGACTACACCCTCAATGGCAGATGGGGAAACGAATTTCACTTCGGCGTGATTCAACGCCGCACTGAACGCCGCTTATGTTCGCCAACCGCCGCTCGCGGAGACAATCGCCCGCGTTTGGCCGATGAAGAGGGGAACGCGAATGCCCAATCCAGCCTCAAGCCGGGTGAGTTTGGTCACAGTGCCGCCCGCCGAATCGCCCCGGGCGCCGGGGAAAAAGTGGAGTTATCGACCGAGAACCGCGAATATGAGTCGGGCGCCATTTTTTCCGACGGAGTTTCATGCGAATCGAGTTTGCCGGTCGGCGAGGAGGGTGAAGAGGCAAGAAGACCCTGTGAGAAGATTATCCAAATCC
>Ga0302172_10000082_pt1 | contig 23229 bp, 21 predicted proteins | sample I_Fen_N2_3_FD_198777 | JGI IMG/M metagenome (GOLD analysis project Ga0302172, IMG submission 198777) | Peat permafrost microbial communities from Stordalen Mire near Abisko, Sweden - I_Fen_N2_3 | ecosystem: Environmental > Terrestrial > Soil > Wetlands > Permafrost | place: Sweden: Abisko... | reverse complement strand
GGATGCGGGTCAACTCCGGCGACGCGCGGTCGTCGAGCGTACCGTCGGGCAATATCTTGTTGCGGAAGGAGCGCAGGAATTCGGTGAAATCCTCGATGGCAGCGGAGAGTGCAGCGACGGCGGTCCACTCGGAGCGCATGGCGGCGGGTGGCTGGCGGACGATCTCGCGCCACTCGGAGGCGCGGTCGGCGACCAGAACCACGTCGCGGATCTCGGTGGTCTCGAGCGCCGCGCCGGAGATGCGGGATTTGTCGACCAGCTTCGCGACGTCCGGCAGGCCGGTGAACTCGAAGCGTCCGCCGACGCGGCGAAACTCGCGAATCTCGGCGACGAGCTGCTGCTGCGTTTCGATCCAATGGCGATCCAGCGAATGCTGGAGTTCCGCGATGCGGAGCTGGCCGAGCGGCGAAGAGGCGTATCCCCGGAGCAGTTCGCGTAGAGTTTCGAATTCGAGCAGGCGCGCGCTGCTGTGGGTGACGGGATTGGGCACAAACGGCATCCGCTTTGATGGTACAACGGGCGCGGCTTTGCGCCTCGCGACAAAAGCTCGAAATAATTTGACTGGCACGCAACCCGCGCAGAAATCGGGGATCGATCCGGAAGGCGGGAATCTCTAAACAGGGATGCTCTCAATAAGCAAGCTGATGATTGACCCCCGGGTTCGGGTGCGGCGCTCGGGTTGGCCGGATCCGGAGGGCAAGTGCGTCGTGTACTGGATGCAGCGATCGCATCGCGGCGTGGACAATCCCGCGCTCGATGTGGCGGTGGAAGCGGCGAATGATCTGGGCAAGCCGGTGGTCGTTTATTTAGCACCGGTGCCGTATTACCCGCACGCCAACCTGCGGCACTACCAGTTCCTGGTGGAAGGCATTCCGGATATTGCCGAGGCGGTTGCCAGGCGCAACGCCGGGTTTGTGCTGCGGCGGTATCCGGATCACAGCCTGCTGAGATTCTGCGAGGAGGTGCGTCCGGCGCTGGTGGTGGGGGATGAAAACCCGATGCGCGAGCCGGAACACTGGCGTGAGATCGCAGCGAAGAAGCTTCGAGTGCCTTTCTGGACGGTGGATGCGGATGTGATCGTGCCGACGCAGCTGATCGAGAAGGAGCAATATGCGGCGTTCATCATCCGGAAGAAGCTGGAAGCTCAGCTGGACCGGTTCCTGATGAAGCCGAAAAATACACGCGCCAAGGTTGCGTGGAAGGCCCCGGCGAAGTTGCGGTCTCTTCCGCCGGACTTCGATCTTACAACGGGCTGGGATCTGGATCGCTCGGTGTCGCCGGTGAACACGTTCAAGGGCGGCACGAAAGAAGCGCTGCGGCTGCTGCGTGAATTTGTGGAAAAGAAGCTTCCCCGGTATGGCGAGCGTCGTAATCATCCGGAACTGGATGGCACCAGCCGCCTGTCGCCGTACCTGCATTTCGGGCACATCAGTCCGGTGACCATGGCGCTGGCGGTGCACGCGGCGGACGCGCCAGCGGAAGACAAGCGGGCGTATATCAACCAGTTGCTGGTGTGGCGCGAGCTGGCGATCAATTTCGTGACTTACAACCCGGACTACGACAATTTTGAGAGCGGGGAAAACTGGGCGCACCGCACGCTGGCCGAGCATGCGCGCGATCCACGGCCGGTTTTGTACAGCGATCGGCAACTGGAAAACGCCGAGACGCACGATCCGCTGTGGAATGCCGCGCAACTGCAGATGACGCAGAGTGGCTGGATGCACAACTACATGCGGATGTACTGGGCGAAGAAAATTCTGGAGTGGAGCCGCACGCCGGCGGATGCTTATCGCCGGGCGGTCATCATGAACGACAAGTATCTTCTGGATGGCCGCGACCCCAACGGCTACGCGGGAATTGCCTGGTCGATCGTGGGTAAGTTCGATCGCCCGTGGTTCAATCGGCCAATTTTTGGCATGGTCCGCTACATGTCCGGGCAAAGCACGGGAAAGAAATTCGACAGCGAGAAATACATCGAACAGCAGACTCAGCCGGCGACGTTCTGATTCCGAAAACGTCGCAAAGTCACCGTTGACAGCCTATTTGGGGGCGGTTACTCTCGATTGCGCCTGACCTGACCCGCAGAACGGCTCACCCCAGCCAAGCAGAATCTGCCCAGGAGCAAGTTCCAGACCCTATCACTCCGAGGTTTCTTGCAATGATCTTTGCCAAGCACCAAGCACAAGTCCGCGGCTGGTTTCTGCCCCTTGCTCTTCTGCTCGTTGTGGGGATCGCGGGTTCCGCGCCCGCCCAGGTGAGTCTCACCCAACTCAGTGAGGACACCTTCACGAACCAGTCAAGCCAGCATGCCACGGAAGTGGAGCCCGGTGCGTTCACCCACGGTTCGACCATCGTGACCGCCTTTCAGGTGGCTCGAATTTTCGGCGGTGGCGGCGCGGATATCGGCTTCGCGACTTCCACCGACGGTGGCGTGCATTGGACCAACGGCTATCTTCCGGGGATCACGGTTTTTCAGGGGAACGGGACTTACCAGGCGGCGAGCGATGCGGCCGTGGCCTATGACGCGCTGCATGGGGTGTGGCTCATTTCGACGCTGCCGATCGGGAACAACACCGCCGTGGCTGTGAGCCGCTCGACGGATGGCATCAATTGGAGTAATCCAAATTTTGTGACCAAGAAAGGCAATCCCGACAAGAACTGGATCGTTTGCGACAACACGGCCACCAGCAAGTTCTATGGCCATTGCTACTCCGAGTGGGACAGCACCAACGCCGGCGACTTGATCCAGATGAGCACCTCGACGGATGGAGGGGTTACGTGGAGTCCGGCGGTGGCGACGCAGGGGCAGGACTTTGGCATCGGCGGTCTGCCGCTGGTGAAGCCAAACGGGAGGGTCATCGTACCGTTTCTGGGGTTCACGGGATCGGTCATGGCGTTTGTTTCGACCAATGGCGGGATGACGTGGACGAAGGGGGTGAGCGTCGGCGACTTCATCAATCACGGCGAAGCCGGCGACATCCGCAGCGCCGGCCTGCCCTCCGCTGCTACTGACAAGGTCGGCAGAGTCTGGGTGGCGTGGCCCGATTGCCGTTTCCGCACGAACTGCGCATCGAATGACATTGTTTACAGCCAGTCGGGAAACGGAATCAAGTGGACGGCGGTGAAGCGCGTGCCGATCGACCCAGTCTCGAGCACGGTGGATCATTTCATTACTGGAATGGCGATTGACCAGAACACGTCGGGAGCGACGACCCACGTAGGCCTGGCGTACTACTTCTATCCCGTATCGAATTGCGGAGACTGCCAGCTCTCGGTCGGATTCATTCAGTCTTCCACCAACGGCAGGACTTGGAGCACGGCACAAACTCTGGGTGGACCGATGAGCCTCTCCTGGCTGCCGGATACGTTCTCCGGACGAATGGTGGCCGACTACCTTGCGGTAGGATTCGGCGGCGGGAAGGTGTTTCCGATCTTTGCGCTGGCGTCGGCCCCCACGGGGTCGCTCTTTCAGCAGGCGATTTACACGACGGCAGCGGGTCTGGACGCGGTTGCGCCGGAGTTCGAGCAGCTTAGCTCTGTCGGCGAGCAGCCGGTGCCGAATGCGCACTCCGACCACGGGCCGATGGAGTTCCTGGACCAGGATCATCAAAAGCCAATTTCAGGATTGAGGCCACCGGACAGCGAGTAGAGTTCGACTTGGATTGCAGGCCGTTGGCGGAAGCTGGCGGCCTTTTTTCTGGCTAGAAAGTCTTTGCCGAATCCAGAAGGATCGTCACCGGGCCTTCGTTCACCAATTCCACCTGCATCATTTCCTGGAAGCGCCCGGTTTCGCAGCGGAGACCAGCGGCGCGAATCTTCTCGACGAAATACTCATACAACTCGCGCGCTTGCTGCGGTGGGGCGGCTGCATCGAACGACGGGCGCTTGCCGCGACGGACGTCGCCATAGAGGGTGAATTGCGACACGACCAGCAGTGCGCCGCCCGCGTCGGCCACTGACAGGTTCATCTTTCCGTCTGCATCTTCGAAGACGCGCAGGCCGATGGTCTTCTCCGCGAGATAGTCGGCGTCGGTGCGCGTGTCTTCTTTGGCAACCCCGAGCAGCACGAGCAGGCCGGGGCCGATTTCACCGGTGATTTCGCCATTGACCGTGACCTTGGCGTGGCTTACGCGCTGGACGACGGCGCGCATTACCGACTGGCCTGGCTGAGCAGCGATTCGTGGCCGGCGAGGGCTTGCCAGCGGCCATCGCGATAGGTGAAGACATCGGTGAAGCGGACGCGGGCGATGACATTGCCGGACGCATCCACCAGCGTGGCGAGTCCGCGGGTGAATCCGAAGTTGCCTTCGACGTGGGCGCGCATCTCGGAGAGGTGGTTTACCCCGGGCTTGCGATTGGGGATCTTCTCCAGGTTCTCCGCTCGGGTGTGAAGGGAGCCATCCACGTCAGCTTCTTCGAATTTGTCCGCCAGCATGCACGCGACGGTGTCGGCGTCTTTGCGGCTGAGCGCGTCGGCCCAGGAGTTCTCAAGGGCGATCAAAGCCGCTTCCGTCCTGGGCTGATTCTTGGGGCAATCGGCGGCCAGGGCGGGCAGGGAGAGGAGAATAACAAACAGCGTGATCAGGATTTTCACGTTCAAATCGTCACACGAGTCGCGGCGGCGGGCAAGAGGGCGGTAGAAAACAAAACAAGTCCAACCACAGGGGGCACAGAGAACACAAGGGACTGCTTTCACTCTGCGGAATATCGAATTGACCCTTGCACCTGCGGACTCCTACAATCCCTGTTCTGTTCATGCGGCACTGTTTCCTCAGGAGTCTCTCTGTGCGATGCCATTCGAAGATTGCAACTACCGTGTGCGCCTTGGCTTGCCTGGCCACGGCCGCTGTTGGGCAGGTTTCCAGTGCGCCCACCCGCGGCGATGTGGTCATCAAGAACGCCATCGTGATGACCGCCACCCACGGCAACATCAAGAACGGTTCGATCTACATCAAGGACGGCAAGATTGCGGCGGTAGGCGAGAACGTGAACGCGCCCGCCGGAGCGGCCGTCATTGATGCCGGCGGCAAGTACGTCACGCCGGGGATCGTGGATTCGCACTCGCACATCGCACTCGATGACGATGTTAACGAGGCCACCAGCCCGATTACGCCGCAGATGATGATGAAAGACGCTTTCGACTATCAGGACAAGGCGATTTACCGGGCGCTGGCTGGCGGCGTGACCACATCGCTCCTGCTGCACGGGTCGGCCAACATGATTGGCGGGCAGGCCATCGTCATCAAGCATAAGTACGGACTCTCGCGCGACGAGATGCTGTTCCCAAATGCTCCCCGGTCAATCAAGTTTGCCAGCGGCGAGAATCCGAAGCGGGTGTACGGCGGGCGCGACCAGCTTCCCTCGACTCGCATGGGAAATTTCGCGGTGCAGCGCGAAGCCCTCGTCCAGGCCCAGGACTACATGCGCGAGTGGGACGCCTACAACGAGAAAGTAAAGCGCGGCGACAAGGATGCTTCCGCGCCGAAGCACGATCTGAAGCTTGAAGCGTTGGCGGACGTGCTGCGCGGGAAATTGATGGTGCAGATCCATTGCTATCGCGCCGACGAGTTTCTCACTGAAATCGCGATGGCCAAAGAGTTCGGCTACAAAATCCGCGCCTTTCATCACGCGCTTGAGGCCTACAAAGTTCCGGAGGAGCTCGCCGCCGAGAACATTGGCATCGCGACGTTTGCCGATTGGTGGGGCTACAAGCAGGAGGCCTGGGACGCGATCCCGTGGAATGCGGTGCTGGCCATGCGCAAGGGCGTGCGGGTCGCGATCAAGAGCGATTCTGAAGACTACACTCGCCGCCTGAATCAGGAAGCGGCGAAGACCATCCGCTACGGCGGGGCGACCGAAGAGGAAGCGTTGAAGATGATTACGCTGAATGCGGCGTGGATCGTGGGGGTGGACGACCGCGTCGGTTCGATCGACGTGGGCAAGGATGCCGATCTCGTCATATGGAACGGGTATCCACTGTCCACCTACGGAGTTCCCGAGAAAGTTCTGATTGACGGTGAAGTTTACTTCGATCGTTCATTGCCGGGACTTGGGATGACGCACTATCAGGAGGGACAGTGAAGAGCCAGTTCTCAGTTCTCGGTTCTCAGTTCTCAGGAAGAGTGTCAGGTGTCAGGTCTCAGGTGTCAGGGAAAGGCAGATTCCTCGCTTCGCTCGGAATGACAATTGTTTTGGGTGTGTGCACACTCGCCGCCGCGCAGGATAAGCCGGTCGTCCTCAAGGGCGGAAAGCTGCTTACCGTCACTCACGGCGTGATTGAAAACGGAGTGGTGGTCATGCAGGGCGGGAAGATTACTGCGGTCGGCGCTGCTGGCTCGGTCAGCGTTCCGGGAGACTCGCAGGTCGTGGATGTCACCGGCATGACGGTTTACCCGGGCCTGATTGACTCGGAGACGAATCTTGGGCTGACGGAAATCTCGGCCGAGGCGATGACCAATGACCTGGTCGAGATGAGCGACGAGATCATGCCGCACATGCACACGTCGGAGGCGTTCCATGCGGAGTCAACGCTGATCCCGGTGGCGCGCATGAATGGAATCACCAACGCCATCGTGGCCCCGGCCAGCGGCGACACTCTGCCGGGGCAGGATTCGTTTATCCAACTGGCAGGGGCTTCGGCCACGGAAATGTTGCTGATCCGCGACAATGCAATGCCACTGAATTTCACCGGCGACGAGCGCCGCAACAAGGGCGGGTTCGACAAGCGGAAGTTCCCCTCCACCCGGATGGGACTGGCTTCACAACTGCGGCAGTCGTTTCTGGACGCGCAGGATTACAAATCGAAGTGGACCGACTTCGACCGCAAGAAGGCGGATGCCACTCGCGACAAGAAGCCCGAGCCGCTGGCGCCCAAGCGCGATCTGAAACTGGAAGCCTTGCTGCCCTACCTCGAAGGCAAGAAGACGATTGTGCTCGCGGCCAACAGTCCCAGCGATCTGGAAACCGCGGTCAACCTGGCCAACGAGTTCAAGCTGAAGTTCGTGCTCAACCACGTGAGCCACTCGCAGCCTGTGCTGGACTACGTCGCGAGCCTGAAAGTGCCGGTGATTGTCGGTCCGATTTACGAGGCTCCGAAGGATGATGAGCGTTACGACACGGTGTACAGCCTGCCCGCGCAACTCTATAAGCGAGGCGTCAAAATTGTTCTTGCGTCCTACTCCGCGCACAGCGTCCGCAATTTGCCGGACCAGGCGGGGTATGCCACGGCGTTCGGATTGCCGTATGACGAAGCGCTCAAGGCAATCACCATCAATCCTGCGGAAGTCTGGGGGGTGGCTGATAGACTCGGCTCGCTCGATGCGGGGAAGACGGCCAATGTAGTGGTGGCCAACGGCGATCCGCTGGACGTGAAGACGGACGTCAAGCGAGTTTTTATCCAGGGGCGGGAAGTGCCCATGACCAGCCGGCAAGTGTGGCTGCGGGATCAGTACTCGAAGTAAGAAGCATCTTCGCGCAACTCTGGCTGTTCTGGCTTGCGCCGATCGTTGGAGGCGCGATCGCGGGTGGGCGGTACCACGCGATCTTCGAGGATTAAGGCGGAAGATCAGGGCAGAAGATCAGAGGAGCCTACCGACGGTTCGGTCTGCTTGCGGTTTGACCGTTTTCCGCTCGGCATTTAGCATTCACGCGAGACGACCGCAGGCGCCGGTCATATTTGCGTTCGCCTCCTTTGCATACTTTCGCCATCCCTTTTAGACTACTAGTTCCGCTTTCAGGAGAATTTCACAAGGCTGCGATCAGCGGAGACGGGAAGCAGGTCGTAGCGGAGCAACTGGGGAGAGTCGAGAGTAGCAGTCCCCACCGCCAGCAGCAGTGATGCAGTAAACGCCGGCCCGAAACGCGGGCTGGATGATCCCCAGAACTGGAAACGAGGAGAAAAATGGCAGCCGTTGATGAAAAAGTGAAACAGATTATCGTGGAGCAGTTGGGTGTCGACGAGGGTGAGGTTACGCCCAGCGCATCGTTTGTGGACGATCTGGGAGCGGATTCGCTCGACACCGTGGAACTGGTGATGGCCTTCGAAGAAGCCTTCGACATCGAGATTCCAGACGAGGACGCGGAAAAGATCCGCACCGTGAACGACGCCATCGACTACATCGGCAAGCACGCGAAAGCAGGCAAGTAGTTTGGCGAGACGGGTCGTCATTACGGGCATGGGCCTGCTCTGCGGGGTCGGTCACACGACGCCGGAGGTGTGGCAAGCGCTGCTGGCGGGCAAGAGCGGCGTCGGGCGGATTACGCAGTTTGACGCCTCCGCGTTCGCCTGCCAGATCGCCGCCGAGGTCCGGGATTTTGATCCCCTCAAGTTCATCGAGAAAAAAGAAATCAAGAAGATGGGCCGCTTCATCCACTTCGCGCTCGCGGCGTCGGATGAGGCAATGAAGATGTCGGCCCTGCAGGTGACGCCGGAAAACGCCGAACGCGTCGGCGTCCACATCGGCTCGGGGATTGGCGGGTTCGACGTCATTGAACGGGAACACACCGCATTGATGCAGGGTGGGCCGCGCAAGATCTCGCCCTTCTTTATCCCGGCCTCCATCATCAACCTGGCCGCCGGGCATGTCTCCATGCGCTACGGAGCAAAAGGGCCGAATGAGGCCACCGCCACGGCCTGCACCACGAGCGCACATTCCATCGGCGATTCGTTCCGCATCATCCAGCATGGCGACGCGGACGTGATGATTGCCGGCGGCGCTGAGGCGGCCATTACTCCGATGGGCGTGGGCGGATTCGCCGCCATGCGCGCGCTGTCGGTTCGCAACGATGACCCGGTCCGCGCCAGCCGTCCGTGGGACAAGGACCGCGATGGCTTCGTGATGGGCGAAGGCGCCGGCATCCTGATCCTGGAGGAACTGGAGCATGCGCGGCAGCGCAACGCTCCCATCCTGGCGGAAATCGTCGGCTACGGCATGAGTTCCGATGCATATCACATGACGCAGCCTGCGCCCGAGCACGAAGGCGGGTTCCGGGTCATGCGCAACGCCCTGCGTGACGCGGGCCTGGAGGCCAGCGCGGTCGGGTATCTGAATGCCCACGGCACGTCCACGCCGATCGGCGACACGCTGGAAGCCCATGCCATCCGCAATCTGTTTGGCAAGAAGGTTCCCGTCAGTTCGACCAAGTCGATGACCGGACATCTGCTGGGCGGGGCGGGCGGACTGGAGGCGGGCGTGACTGTGCTGGCGTTGCGCGACCAGGTGCTGCCACCCACCATCAATCTGGAGAACCAGGATCCCGACACCGACGGAATGGACTTCGTCCCAAACCAGGCACGCAAGGTGCAATTTGAATACGCGATGTCGAATTCATTCGGCTTCGGCGGGACCAACGGAGCGCTGCTGTTCAAAAGGTGGAACGAGTAGGTGGGATTGCAGAGGTCAGAGGTCAGATTGCAGAGGTAAGAACCTCGGCATTCCACCTGACCTCTAACCTCTGCAATCGGGTCTATTCTTTCTTCATGCTGTCAATCAGCGCATAGAGCTGGGTGCGGTCCACGACTTCCACGAAGGGTTTGCCTGCCCGTTTGTTGCTCACCACGTAAATCGTCGGCGTGTGGTTGATGCCGATGCTTTGCCCCAGTTCCTTGTCGGCATTGACGAGCGCGGCCAGTTTTCCTGAAGGGTCCACCACAAAAGGGAGCTCGATCTTGTGTTCGGCGGAGAATTTCTCGGCAAACCCCCGCAGGTTGTCGGGCAGGATTTCCAGCTGGTGCTCAAAAATATAGTCGCGGAAGGCGTTGCCGACCGTCTTCGAAGACGTGTCGAAGTAGCGGGCTATGATGGCGGCCTGATACGACCAGTTGTGCATGGGCAGCGGAAAATCGTGCCGGACCACGGGAATCTTGTAGGTCTGGCCGGCTTGCGCGACCAGAGGCGCGGCGCGGCGGCAGTCCGGGCACTGCAAGTCCTCGAACACCACCAGCGCGACCACCGCACCTTTCGGGGGGCGGAGGGCGCTGGAGACTTCCTGCGCCATGGCGGACAGCGAAAGCAAAAGGACGAGGGGTAGCAATTGCTGAATCTTCATATGGGTAATTTGGATGCAGGCTGTATTCGAGCTTGGCATCTATGGTAGCGAATTCGGCCGATTCGCGCACCTGACCGCGGTCATGGGAAGGGCAGCTTCCGAATCGCCCGTAACCTGGGACCTAGCCCCAATCTGATCGGCTGAACTTAGCTCTGATACGCAGATGGCCGTCTCTCCCGGCGACAAACTCGGTCCGGGTGAGACTGTGGCGCCTATGGGTAAAGGCGGCATGGGGTGCGCGATGCGCCCCATGCGCCAGGAAAAGCGACGACTTCGGTTTAGCGGATCCAAGCAACAGCACGAAGTTGAAAACTTTCCTCTTCGCCGAGCTCAAGCAAGGTCGTAGCGATCCAGGTTCATGACCTTGTTCCACGCCGCCGCGAAGTCCTTCACAAACGCCTCCTTCGAGTCGTTACATGCATAGACTTCCGCGATTGCCCGGAGCTGGGAGTTCGAACCGAAGAGGAGATCGACGCGCGTGCCGGTCCACTTGATTTTGTCCGTTGCCCGGTCGCGCCCCTCATACACGCCTTCGGTAGAGGAGGCCTGCCACTTCGTATTCATGTCGAGCAGGTTGACGAAGAAATCATTCGTCAGCGTCTCGTGCCGGTTGGTGAAGACGCCGTGTTTGGCCTGCCCGAAGTTCGCATTCAGGGCGCGCATGCCGCCGATGAGAACGGTCATCTCGGGGGCAGTCAGTGTCAGCAACTGCGCCCGATCCACCAGCAACTCCTCCGCCTGCACTTGATGTCCGTTCCGGAGATAGTTGCGGAACCCGTCGGCAACCGGCTCCATTACGGCGAAGGAGTGCACGTCGGTCTGCTTCTGCGAAGCATCCGTGCGCCCCGGCGAGAAGGGAATCTTCACTTTGTGCCCGGCCCTTTTCGCAGCTTCCTCGACGGCTGCGCAGCCGCCCAGAACGATCAAGTCTGCGAGCGAGACCTTCTTCTTGCTGGACTTCGAGCTGTTGAACTCCTTTTGGATCGCCTCCAGCTTCTTGAGAACCTTCGCCAGTTCGGCCGGCTGGTTCACTTCCCAATCCTTTTGTGGTGTGAGGCGAATGCGCGCCCCGTTCGCCCCACCGCGCTTGTCGGAGCCCCGGAACGACGACGACGATGCCCAGGCAGTCGTGACCAGCTGGGAGATCGACAGTCCGGATGCGAGGATCTTCGCTTTGAGTGCAGCAATGTCCTGCTCCCCGATCAGCTTATGATCCAGTGCGGGAACAGGGTCTTGCCACACCAGTTGTTCCTTCGGAACGAGCGGGCCAAGGTACCGCGAGATCGGCCCCATGTCGCGGTGCGTCAGCTTGAACCACGCCCGCGCAAATGCGTCTGCGAACTGGTCTGGATGTTCGTAGAAGCGCCGTGAAATCTTTTCGTACGCAGGGTCGAACCGCAAGGAGAGGTCCGTGGTCAGCATGGATGGCGCGTGACGCTTTGACGGATCATGCGCATCCGGCACCGTGCCGCTGCCTGCGCCATTCTTCGGTGTCCACTGATGCGCACCGGCCGGGCTCTTCGTCAGTTCCCATTCGTAGTTGAACAGGTTCTCGAAGAAGTTGTTGCTCCACTTCGTAGGCGTCGTGGTCCAGGTGACTTCCAGGCCGCTGCCGATGGCGTCGCCGCCTTTGCCCGTCTTGAATTTGCTCTTCCAGCCGAGGCCCTGCTCCTCGATGCTGGCGGCTTCCGGCACTGCGCCCACATTGGCCGCATCGCCAGCGCCGTGGGTTTTGCCGAAGGTGTGACCGCCGGCAATGAGCGCAACGGTCTCCTCGTCATTCATCGCCATGCGGGCAAACGTTTCACGAATATCCTTGGCCGCAGCGATGGGATCCGGCTTGCCATTCGGCCCTTCCGGATTCACATAGATCAGACCCATTTGCACGGCAGCGAGCGGATTCGCAAGATCGCGGTCGCCAGAATAGCGCTCGTCCGCCAGCCACTTGCCCTCAGGCCCCCAGAAAATGTCCTCTTCGGGCTCCCAGACGTCCGCCCGCCCGCCGCCAAAACCGAAGGTCTTGAATCCCATCGAATCCAGGGCGACGTTGCCGGCGAGAATCATGAGGTCGGCCCACGAGATTTTCCGCCCAAACTTCTGCTTGATCGGCCACAGCAGCCGGCGCGCCTTGTCGAGGTTCACGTTGTCCGGCCAGCTATTGAGCGGCGCGAAGCGCTGCTGACCGGCTCCGGCCCCACCGCGGCCGTCGCCGATGCGGTACGTACCCGCGCTGTGCCACGCCATACGAATGAAAAGTGGCCCATAGTGGCCAAAGTCGGCCGGCCACCAATCCTGCGAGTCCGTCATCAAGGCATGCAGGTCCTTGATCACGGCATTCAGGTCGAGGCTCTTGAACTCTTCCGCGTAATTGAACTTCTTGTCCATAGGATCGGACAGGGGAGAGTGCTGGTGCAGGATCTTCAGGTTCAGCTGATTCGGCCACCAGTCCGCATTCGTCGCGGCCCCAGCTGCGGTGTGTTTAAACGGGCACTTCGCTTCGGTTGACATGATTGCTCCTTATTTTAAGAAAACTCGATGAACTACCAACCCATCCTGACTTTCCCGTTCGCGCAATCGCCGATCCTTATCAAGACTTCAGCTATCGGTAGTGTCCTAATTTGTTGCGGCGTTTGGTTAGTCATGGTGGAAATAGAAGAGGTTCCCGTCCGGATCCTGTACGGTGAATTGCCGTAATCCCCAAGGCTTTTTTTCCAGAGGATCCACGATGTTCGCACCTGACGACTTCAGTTCCTGGTACGACGCATCGATATCTTCGGCGAACACCCAGTGAACGGCAGGTTCGAACGGCGGCGTCCTCTTCCGAAAGAATATCGCCACATTGCCGCGCGACACGGCCCCAATTTCTTTACCTGGGTAAAGCCATCCGATCTCAAAGCCGAGTGCATCTCTGTAATGCTGTTGTGCGCGTTCGACATCAGCGACCGGCAACTCCGGCACTGGTTGGCCAATTGAGCTCATTTTCTCTTTTGCGCCCACAGAGAGATCTCCTCTACGCTACAAAACTGCCCTCGCGTCAGGTTTTTGTTCGGCAGCGGCGGCAGAGGCCAAAGACCTCGACCAGCGGCTGCGACAGATCAAAGCCAGCCGGCAGTTGCCGGGATAGCCGCTTGAAATCGATGAACTCTCCTTCGATGTCCTGCACCGATTTGCAGCGGGAGCAGACCAGATGGTGATGAGGTTCGAGATTGCCGTCCACGCGCAACGTGGACGCATGAGGAGTGACCTCTCGCAACAGCCCGCACTCGATGAAAAGCCGCAGGTTGTTGTAGACCGTGGCGAGAGAAATGGACGGAACGCGACGCCGGACCGCGGCGTAAATGTTTTCTGGAGAATGGTGTCCGTGGACAGCGATGACGGCCTCATAGACCACCTGGCGCTGGTGCGTGACCGCCAAACCGTGCTTCGAGGCCAGCTCACGGAACTGTTCATGGGTGAGGCGCATGATTATTGAATAAGAATGATTATAAAACGACTGGGAGCAGTGTCAACCGAATCTTTCCGGTGACCTCGAAGAGAGCGGGCACAAGACCAGACTGTGGCTCAGCCACCACGGCCGGCATCGGGACCCGCTTTTGGATGGATTGTCGCTAGGCTTGACCGGTACCGATCCCGCTAACTTCCTCGAAGCCCGTTTCCGGATAGTCTCTAGTTAGCCGACAATTCGGCCTCAGCAACGCACGCACGGTTTTTTAAGTGTTCGAGGCGCTATCGGGCTTGATGTTTTGGTTGAGTCGCAGCACGTTGTTGGGGTCGTACTTTTTCTTGATCTCCACGAGGCGAGCATAGTTCGGCCCATAGCCCGAGCGGACCAGTTGGTCACTCGTGTCGCCCAATTGGTTGACGTACACTCCATGCGAAAAGGGCTGTAAATTATCGCGCGTAGCCTGGACCCATCGCACCACTTCCGCCTTCACTGCGGGAGTATTCCAAACACCCGCCATGTCTATTTCATAACCCGGCTCCCGGAGAGCAAATGCGGTATCGGTCACACTTACACGGCTAACAGCCCCACGCAACGGCACAATGATCGCCTTGCATGTGGCTGGCGCATCGTTGATCGCGGTTGTAATTGCCGCAATGGCGGCTCCGCTGAGTTCTCGAAGAAAGAGATTTGTTTGGAAGTGCGCAACCGGCGCTGCAAGAAATCCACCGGCCGCCTGAGCTTCCAGGTAGGGCATGATCTTGACACTGTCATCCTGCGGCTTGAAAGCGCGCAGCGGCCGGAGGAAGTCATTTCCCATTCGGGGATCGCCGCAATAGCAGACATCGACTTTGAGTCTTCGGCCCTGTTCGGATGGCAACAGCTGGGCAAACGCGTCCATTTCATCCGGGGCCCCAGCAAGAAACTTGACGAAAGCCTGCAGGAGATCTGGAATGCGTCCGGGCGGATAGGTGAGGGCTCCCGACAGAACCTGGTCGACCGGATGAAGCTGGTACTCCAGCGCCGTGACCACACCAAAGTTGCCGCCGCCCCCACGAATGGCCCAAAAAAGATCTGGATTGGACTTCGGGCTGGCTTCGACCTGTCTCCCGTCCACTGTCACCACTTGCGCCGATAGCAGGTTGTCGCATGCGGCGCCGTACTTCTCCATCAAACGACCTTCTCCCCCTCCGAGCGTAAAGCCGGCGATTCCGACGGTGGGGCAGCCGCCTGAGGTTGTGGCTAGCCCGAAGTGCTGGGTAGCAGTGTCGAGGTCACGCACGAGGGCGCCAGCCTCTGCGCGGGCCACTTGTTTGCTGATGTCTACTTCGACTCGTTTCATCGCGGATAGGTCGATTACGACGCCGCCATCGCACATCCCGAACCCGAGCCGGCTGTGTCCTCCGGCACGCACCGCCAGTGGCAAATGCTGGGCCTTGGCAAAATCGAGCGAGCGCGCGACATCGGAGGGGCTACCGCAGCGCACGATCACCGCGGGACGGCGATCAAACGCACGGTTGAAGATTGAGCGCGCCGCGTCGTAATCGGCGGCTCCGGGCGTGATTACTTGACCGACAATTTGGGAAGCCAGCTTGCGGATCGTCTGCGGGTACGGCGGAGCGCCATCCTGTTTATCCGCGTCGAAAAGCCGGTACGATTCACCTATCGCCCAAACCGGGCGTCCGCAGAGTGCAGCGGCAAACGCCATTTGCCGAGCGAAGTGTCTCCGGGTAATAAGCGCCATATTTTCGCTCCTCCATCTCTCGTCGCTGGAATCTGGTTAGCGAATTCCCCAAACGAGACAGAGGGTACCACGTAGGGCATCAGCCCATGGTCCATAAAACGGGCAACCCGGAAGTTACGTTTAACGCGGACTCCGACAAGTTTTTCCAGAAGTCGGCTTCGAGGAGATCGCGATTATTCTCCCCCAAGCCCTTCTCGACAACTTCTCGATTGCCGACCAATCGTCCGAATGGCACTCATTTGACGCAGGCCGCTGCTGCGCGCAGAATGAAGAACTTTACTTGTGAGATAGTCCTCGCTCAGAGTTCCGTAAGGGGTAAAGCATGTTGACTCGAATCGCGATGGGAATAGTTTGTTCACTAGCACTGATGCTGCAGAGTTCACAAAACTATCCGACGAAGCCCGTACGTATGGTCGAGCCGTTCGGGGCTGGCGGCGGGCCTGGCGTGCTAGCCCGCGCCCTCGGCCCAAAGCTTGCCGAGTTGTGGGGGCAGCCTGTGACCGCGGAGAACCAACCCGGCGCGGGAAGTACAGCTGGCCCCGCACTCGTCGCGAAGTCACCCGCCGACGGTTACACGTTGCTCGTAAATACCAGTGCGCAGGCATACAGCGCCGCGCTTTTGAAAAATCTGCCGTATGACCCGTTGAAGGATTTCATCCCGGTCGCTGCCCTCACCAGTCAGCCCTACGTGCTGGTGACAGGTAAGTCGTCCGGCATCACCACCGTCGGCGAGTTGGTTGCGGCGGCGAAAGCGAAGGCGGGCAAGATAAGGTTTGGTTCAAGCGGCATCGGCACCGGTACGCATTTGGGGGCTGAAAAATTCAATCTGGAGGCGGCATCAAGGCAGTACACATGCCCGCCCGAGCGGGGGACGCGATCGCCGACACGATTGCCAATACGGTAGCGGGGCGCACCGATTACCAGCTGGCGCCCATCCAGCTCGCCCTGGTCGAGATCCGTGCGGGCAGGCTCCGCGCACTGGGCGTAACCACCAAGAAGCGGTCGTCCTTGCTGCCCGAAGTGCCGACGATCGCGGAAGCCGGCGTCTCCGGCTTCGATTGGCCGATTTGGTATGGAGTATGGGTGCCCGCTGGCACTCCAGCCGGAGTTGTGGACAAACTAGCGAAGGACATCGCGCGCACTTTGGCAACGCCGGATATGCGCGATTGGCTTGCGAAGCATGGGGCCGACCCGATGATCATGACGCAGCCTGAGTTCGCGCGCTTCGTGTTGAGCGAGAGTGAAAGGGCGGCCCGTATCATCAAAGCCGCCGGGATCAAACCTCAAGAAGGTCCGTGAGTAGACCTGAATCCTATGTTGTTAACGGTCGATGGGAAATTCGGAAGTTGTTGCGGGCCAGAAGTCGGCTTGTAGGCAGTTTCACAACATTAGGTAACGATAAAAGCGTAATCCCGATGGCCGGCAACACGGAAATAGTCCAGGCCACTTGCACGGCGCTTGTTCTTTCCTTAGGAGGACTTAACGGTCGTTGACCCTCGGTCCTCGCCGACGCATAAAACCGGTTTCGAAGAGAGGTTTTCTTATCGCAGCGGTAAACCGCTACGCCACCCAAAATCTCACACGCGGGATGCTACTGCAGGTCTGACTTGTCGGGGTTGTAGTAGAAGTTGATGCGCAGCCCGAGGTACTGGCCTGCGTTCTGCTGTTTGGCAAGGTCAATAAACTCTCTGGGCAGTGGGGGGAACGGGTTCGAAGCGGTGATACCGCCCCAGGCGGCGCGATCGAGGGCTATGTCGCCGGAAGACACGTCCCGTTGCATGTTGCTGACTTGTCCATCCTTAAGAATCACGAATTCGATGGAGAGTTTGCCCTTCTTCATGATGGGCGGCATGGCCGACTCAGGAATGGCGCGGTACCAGTTCTCCTTTACGATCTGCAGGACACGAGCCAGATAGGGACCGAAGTCCACGCCCAGGGTGTCGCTGAGCACTTCCATCTGATCGAGAACCTTGGCGCCATTGGGCTGGTTCAGGCCGTAATCCCCGCCTTCTCCCACGGCATAGCGCCCACGGTTGGCGGCCGCGGCCTGCGCAGCCTGCTCAATCGCCGAACCGGCCGACCGGGGAACCGTGAAACTGGGCTGAGTCCGGCGTCCCTGCGGAGGGGCCTGCAACTGCGCCGGATTGGTCTGCGCGGGCGGCGAGAAGCCTGAATTCGGCGGATCCTGCGAATTTTCCTGGGGTGACGGCGGAGGCTGGTTCTGTGCCATCGCGGGCGCTTGCTGCGGAGCGGCGGGCTGGCCGGGCCTTCCCGCACGCGAGGCGTCCAGGATCTTCTTCAGCTCGTCACGGTCCAGCCGTGGCGTCTTGCTGGTCGCGATGCGGTCTTTATCGGAAATGACTTTCGCATCGGGGCGTCGCGTGAGCTTCTGCTCGTCCGGTGGAAGCGCAAGGTACGTCGCGTCCTTCTGCGCATTCGCGTTGAGAGTGGTCACGTAAACCGCGCGCCACGGCCAGAGCTGAACCAGCTTGGTGCTGTTCCAAAGCAGGATGATCACCAGCAGGTGAAAGACAACCGATAGCCACAGCGCCTCGCGCTTGCGCGCTCGGGAAAGATCGTCCTGCAACTGGATGAGCAGGTGCGGAACATCGTCGGGGTTAAAGCGGCGGTAGGCCGTTTCCCAGTGCTGGGCCTCAAACAGATCGGGCTGCTCCGCCGCCGGCGGAGGCGGAGGGAGTGGATCGCGAGGCGGAATTTGGGTCACCGACATCGAGAGTGGTTGCAAAACTTCCAGACGGGTTGTGCGTCGGGGGCATCCCTTTACCGACGCCGCCAGTGACCGATTCCAGCGGCCCTTTGCTGGGACCGAGGCCAGGCACACTCCCGCTATCCTAAACAGTTAGAGACACGGAAGCGTCCCCGCGTTGCGTAAAGTTACGTAAATTGCGAGAGTTGCGGCCGTGGACCTTGTTCAGTATTGTCGCATTTTTCCGGCCATGGGCGTGAGTACCTGGGTAATGGGCCTTCCCCGCTGGCACCGCTGGCAACCTTGGGCAGATTGACCACGGAGGCACGGAGACACGGAGAAAAGCAATCAGGTTGGACTTGCAGTTGGGTCACTATTTCGTTCTCGCCAACCCCTTCGCGGCAATCAAGAAGAGAACAAAGCCAAGCAACACTGCGGGCCAGCCCAGCGATCCAGCAATTTGGGGGGAAAACCGATAGGCTAAGATTCCAGTTCCAAATCCAATCAGTACGCGCGCTACGATGAAGAGCCAGATCTCTGCACCGGTCAGGTTCTTTACCTTCGTGGAATTCCAATCGAGAATTGACCTTGTTTATGTCCTTCTCCGTGACTCTGGGCTCCGTGGTGGACTGTCTCTCAGACGCCAATTCGACCTGCGTGACGCTGGATCTCCGCCAGAATCGCCAAGGCGAGTTCCAGGGCCCGCCGACCCTCCTCCAGCGAAACCAGCGGCTGGGAGCGGGTGCGGACCGAGTCCAAGAAAGCCTTGATCTCGGCTTGCAGCGGCTCTTCCTCGGATACGGCTGGCTTGGACATCTGGATCTGGGGATTGACGCTGGGCTGAGCGGGCAAACCGGTGGTCGCGCCTACGGAGAACACGAGCACATCCTGCCGCTCGTAGTCGACGGAAACATATTGTCCCGGCTGGAAGAAGCGCAGCTTTCGCACCCGCTCGGTGGAAACGCGGCTGGCGGTGAAGTTGGCCACGCAACCGGATTCGAACTCCAGGCGCACATTGGCGATGTCTACCTTACCGGAAAGAATCGGCAGACCGACGGCGCGGATTTCCTTGACCGGCGAGTTCACAAATGCCAGCACGACATCGAGATCGTGGATCATGAGGTCGAGGACCACGTCCACATCGAGTGAGCGCGGCGTGAACACGCTCAGCCGGTGTACCTCGAAAAACATCGGCTTGGTGATGAGAGGAAGAGTGGCGCGCACGGCCGGATTGAAACGCTCCAGATGCCCGACTTGGCCGATGCGGTGATGTTGCTTGGCTAGCTTCAGCAGTTCGTCGGCTTCGGCGAGCGTGGAGGCAACCGGCTTTTCGATGAGCACGTCTACGCCGGACTCCATCAGGGTGCGGGCGACTTCGAGGTGGAGCACGGTCGGCACCACCACCGAGGCGGCCGTGATCTCGCTATGCGTGGTCAGCATCTGGTCGATGGAGCCAAATGCCTTGCAACTGAACTCGCGGGCGATGGCGTCGGCGCGCGCCGTGTCGGGATCCATCACGCCGACCAGCCGCACTTTCCCGGTTTGCTGCTGCAACTGGCGGTACACGCGGGCATGATTGCGCCCAAAGGCGCCCACGCCAACCACTGCCACATTAATGGGAGTTTCGTTGCTCAAACGTGCGGCTCCAGCCACGGAGGACTAAGGCGGTATTGTCGCAGTTCCACGGCCGGATGGGAAGGCGGCGAAGCCCGGCAATCAAACCATTTTTTTCAGCAGCGCGATCTGTCCGGCATGATAGAGCTCGTGCTGCGCCACGCCGTGGAGCATGTGGCAAATGTCGTGGCCCTTGCCTGGGACGCGGTCGCCGAGGCGCGAGCCGGGGAACGAGGCGACGGCATCGACGAGTTCATCATGCACCTGCCGGACGTGCTCAAGCGTCTGGCGCCAGGCGGTCTTGCTGGTGTCGCTGACCGGAGGGAAGTTTTGCTTGCTGGAAAGGGTAAGAGCTTTTCCGGCGAGACGGCGGCAGACGGCACCATCCCAGGCCGCGATGTGGAGAACCAGTTCCCAGATGCTGTGGGCATTCGCGATGGGATGCGCGGCAGCCTGTGCGGCCGTGACGCCGTCGAGAATCTTGAGGAGAGAATCGCCGTGCCAGGCTTTTCCGCTGAAGGCGCGGCGGAGTTGATCGGCAATGCGGGCGGTTTCGGACATGGGGCCTCCCACCAATGACGCTAGATTCTAGATGGAGCTCTGCAATTTACCCCGACACAACTGCGATTCCGCTTTCGTCGGCTGCCCGGAGAACTGCATCGCCGTCCAGCAGCAGGCAGCGGCCAGCATCGATTGCCAGGCAAGTCGCTCCGGCGCGATGCATCGTCTCAATCGTCCTTACGCCAATGACCGGCACGTCGAAGCGCATGTCCTGATTCGGCTTCGCAATCTTGACAACGGTAAGCGCGCGGCTGAGCGTGGAAGCGTCCCCTTCGAGCGAACGCATGAGCTGACCGGCGCGCTCAATCGTCGCATCCGTCCCTTCCATCCCTTCGACGGTGACGCAGGCGGACTCGGCAATCACCACCGTCTGGCCGATGTCGAACTGCGCGAGGTGGCGGGCGACGGAACGTCCGTAGTCAATGTTCTTGCGCTCCTGGTCAGTAGGCGCGCGTTTCGTAAGCACGCCGGATTTCGCCAGCAGCGGCTCGAGCAGCGACGTCGAGTTTTCGAGCATGATGCCTTCGTCAGCGAGAACCTTGGCGACCGCGCCCAGCAGCGAATCGGTGTTGCGGGTGCCGAGCGAGAGCAGCAGCTTGGCCAGGCGCCAGTCGGGCTTGATGGCGGAAAAGATCTGCTTGTGCTTGACCTGTCCGGCCATCACGGCGCGCGTCACGCCTTCTTTCTTGAAGGTATCGATGAGCTTGGAGAGTTCGCCGAGCGAGAGCCAGTGGACGGAGGCCGCACCCTTCGATTCAATTTCCGGGGACGCTTCCTCCTTGATCGCGGCAACCACGACTTCGTAGCCCTGCGCGCGGGCGGCGTCGAGGACCAGAAGGGGAAACGTTCCGTTGCCAGCAATCAATCCTAGACGGGTCATAACCACGAACCACGTAGGGGCGGACGCCCTCGTCCGCCCAGCGGAGCGAAGCTCCGCAGAAACGCATACCTCCACCACGGGCCGGCTGCCGCACTGCGTGCGGCAGGACGGACGAGGGCGACCGTCCCTACGTGAGCACGGATAGTGTCCACTACTTGATCACCCCGCGCTCCGAAGACTCGATAAACCGGATCAGCATGTCCACATCTTCTCCGCGGTCGGCTTCGGCCTTCAGTTTCTCGATCGCCTGCGATGTGTTCAACTTCGACGCCAGCAAGACGCGATAGGCATGATGCAGCTTCTTGATCCGCTCTTTCGTAAAGCCGCGCCGCTCCAGGCCCACCGCATTCAGTCCGTATGCCTGCGTGCCGCGCTCGGCCGAGGTCTTTGAAAATGGCAGCACATCGCGGGTGATGGTGCTTCCTCCGCCGATGATCGAATGCGTGCCAATACGCACGAAATGGTGTACCGGACTGAGCGCGCCGACATTGGCCCAGTCTTCGACGACGACGTGTCCGCCGAGCGTCGCGGCATTGGCCATGATGATGTGGCTTCCGACCTGGCAATCGTGCGCGATGTGGGTGTAAGCCATGATCAGGTTGTAGTCGCCGACCTTGGTAAGTCCTCCGCCCTTGACCGTACCGCGGTTGATGGTGACGAACTCGCGGATTTCGTTGTGATCGCCGATCTCCAGCCGCGTCGGTTCGCCCGCGTAGCTGATGTCCTGCGGGGCCATGCCAATCGACGCGAATGGAAAGATGCCGTTGTCCACGCCGATTTTGGTCGGGCCCTCGATGGCAACGTGGGAAACCAGGTGGCACTCCTGGCCGAGTTCCACGTCGGCGCCAATCACGCAATACGGGCCGATCTTGCAGGACGGGTGAACCTTGGCTTTGGGATCAACGATCGCGGTGGGATGGATGGACATTCTTCAGTGGCCAGTGGCCAGTGGACAGTGGACAGTGAAAACCCAGACTGCGACAGTTTGTTGCCCGCTGGCCACCGACCACCGACCACTGACCACTACTCAGTCTCCGCTTTGCCCCGACTCATTACGCGCGGCACCAGGCGGCAGGTAACGGTGGCTTCCGCAACCAGCTTGTCGCCTACATACACTTTGCCTTCGAGCCGGGCCGCGGTAACCCGAAATGCCCGGACCTCCGCCTCAATGCGCAATTGATCTCCGGGCACCACCGGGCGGCGGAAACGCGCCCGCTCGATTCCGGTAAACACCACCAGCAGCTCGTCGCGATTGGGGATTTCCGTCAGCAGCAGCACGCCCCCGGCTTGCGCGATTGCTTCCACGATCAGCACCCCGGGCATGATGGGGGTTCCGGGAAAGTGCCCCTGAAAAAACGGTTCGTTGAAGGTGACGTTTTTCAGGGCCACGATGCGCTTGGTACGCTCGATTTCGATGACTCGGTCAATCAGCAGGAACGGATAGCGGTGCGGCAAGAACTTGAGAATGTCGCCAATTTCCATCACGGGCTTGGATGGCGCCTGCGCTTCGGCCGCGGTGTGGGTTGCGTTCGTCATACAGGAAGTTCAGAGGCGAAGATTATACTGTAGCGCACGCTGCAGGGCGAAGAATGACAGGGCAAAGAATGGGTACATCCAGAAAAACAGCCGCCGCAAAGAACCCGGAACTGCAGCGGCGGCTCGCGTACTTCGGCGAGCGACTGGACGAGATGGTCGCGACCATCAGCGAACTTGTGGAGATCGAATCTCCGAGTGATGACAAGCCTGCGGTGGACCGCATCAGCGAGATTGTGGCAGCGAAGTTCACTGAGGTAGGTGGCGTAGCGCGGTTTCACCTGGCGCGGGAGTTTGGCAATCACCTCCAGGTAGATTTCACGGGGGATCGCCCTGGGAAACCGGTGCTGCTGCTGGGGCACTACGACACGGTGTATCCGCTGGGCACTCTGACCTCGATGCCTTGCACTATCGCGGACGACAAGCTGACCGGACCGGGCGTGCTGGATATGAAATCGGGCATTGGGCTGATGCTCCACGCGTTGGCCGCGCTGAAGCACTGGCACGGTGGATTGCCGCGTCCGGTGACGGTGCTGCTGGTTTCGGATGAAGAAGTGGGTAGCGATTCTTCGCGGGCCATCACCGAGTCGCTGGCGAAGAAATCTGCGGCCGTGCTGGTGCTGGAGCCTTCCTACGGACCTGCGGGTGCGGTGAAGACGGCGCGCAAGGGCGTTGCCGAGTATCAGGTGAAAGTGACGGGC
>Ga0302172_10000076_pt1 | contig 23978 bp, 20 predicted proteins | sample I_Fen_N2_3_FD_198777 | JGI IMG/M metagenome (GOLD analysis project Ga0302172, IMG submission 198777) | Peat permafrost microbial communities from Stordalen Mire near Abisko, Sweden - I_Fen_N2_3 | ecosystem: Environmental > Terrestrial > Soil > Wetlands > Permafrost | place: Sweden: Abisko... | reverse complement strand
ACCGTCTGGGCGATGGCGCCAACGTCTACCTGGCTTCGGCCGAGCTGGCGTCGGTGGCTTCGATCCTGGGTCGCCTGCCGACCGTCGAGGAGTACATGGAATACGCCGCTCAGATCAACACCATGGCCAGCGATGTGTATCGCTACCTGAGTTTTGACCAGATCGCCGAGTTCCGTGAGGCTGCCGCGAATGCCAACATTCCGGTGATTCAAGCCTAAGGTTGTAACGCACTGAAGAACGCCGCGTATTCCACGATACGCGGCGTTTTTTTATGCCTGGGATTTGTCGTCGACGGGCCTGAGGTTGAGCGCCGCCTGCACCGTGTCGTCGACACTGGTGCCGCTGATCAGCACTCCGTGGGCCTCGGTCGAAGGCAGCGCGAGCAAGGCGAGCCGCGCCTTGTGCTTGACCCGGGCCAGGGCCAGGCCCTTGTGTTCCTGGCTGACCCGCAGGAAGAAATCGTCCAGGACCTCGATGCTGGTGCCGTCCAGGTTGGGGGTTTCCTCCAGGCTCAGCACCACCGTGTGCACCGGCGCCTCGGCATGCCGGATCAGTCGTAACGCACCGCCCAGGATCCGTTCCGCATTGGCAAAGAACAACGCCTCACTCGGGCGCAGGATCAGCACCCCGGGGATCTGCCGAGCCTGGGGATGGCGATTGAGGTCGACAAAATCATGCCCGGTGCCCAGCTGCCCGAGAATCTGGATATCCGCCCCCGAGAGCTGGCGCAGCATCAGTACGATACTCAACCCGACCGCCACCAGCAGGCCGTCCAACACCCCCAGCACCAACACCGCCGCCACCGCGCAGATCACCAGCAGCCGGTCGCGACGCCAGATGAAATAACGCCCCAGAGGCTCCAGGCTCAGGCCGCGCCCCAGGGCATGAATCACGATCGCCGCCAGCACCGGCTCCGGGGTCAGGGCGATATAGGGCAACACCGTCAGCACGATCACCAGCATCACCAGCGCCGCCGTCAGCCCCGCCAGGCGTGAGGTGGCGCCAGCGGCGTCGTTGGCCGAGGTCGCGGAATAACCGGCGCCGACCGGCATCCCGTGAAACAACCCCGACAGCAGGTTGGACGCGCCCAGGGCCAGCAGGTCGCGGTTGGAAGACACCCGATCGCCGTGCTTGAGGGCAAAGGAGCTGATCGAGCCATAGGATTCGGCATACAGGATCATCACCATGGCAAAGCCCAGCTCCCCCAGGCGTAACCAATCGGCAAACGGCAGCACGGGCAGATTCGGCACTTCCAGCTTGAGCTCGATCACCCCGATCAGCTTGACCCCGTGGGCCGACAGATCCAGCCACTGCCCCGCGGCGATGCCGAGAATCACCACCAGCAAACCGCCCGGCAGGTAGCGAATCCGCCCGCACAGCCACAGCACCAGCAACGCCGTCAGCGCCACGGCGGCGCCGGCCCAGTTCCACTGCGGCAGCTGCTCAAGCAACTGCGGCAGGAACCGCACCAGGTTGGGGTCCGTGAGGTGGACCCCGACCACGCTGGCCAACTGCTTCATGACGATGGTCAGGGCCAGGCCGAAGGCAAAGCCGCGCAACACCGGCTTGGCGATAAAGGCCGTGACCCCGCCCAGGCGGAACAACCCGGCCAGGACGAAGAACCCGCCCGTCAACAGCACCAGCGCAAACGCCAGGCTCATGCGCAAGGCACTGTCACCGCCGGCCAGGGACAGGGTCGCCGCCGCCAGCACGGCGGCTGAAGAAGAGGTCGCGGAGACAATCGCGAACCGGCTGTTGCCCAGCAGGCCGTAGCACAACAGACCGGCGAACAGGGCAATCACCCCGGCCTGGGGCGGCAAGGCGGCGATGCTGGAGTAGGCGACCGCCTCGGGCAATAACAGGCCGGCAATGGACAGGCCGGCCAGCAGATCACGGGAACGTTCCGGACGCTGGACAACAGGGAATTCGGGAGACGACAAGGCGGTGCAATCCTGGAGATCAATCGAGGTCCAAGCTTAGTCGCTATCGCGGCAAGACTCTTGATATCAATCAGATATCTCGGCGACCGGCCCCACGCCGCGCGTTGTTCCAGGCAAAAAAAAACCGCCCCGGGCAACAACCCGGGGCGGTCATTGGAGTGCGGCGGATCAAATGCTCAGGGAATACACCAGCGCCGAGATCGCCACCAGGCCGACCAAGGTCACGAACACGTTCGAGGCCAGGCCGCGATAACGAGCCATGGCCGGTACGCGGCGGATGGCGTACATCGGCATCAGGAACAGGATCGCGGCAATCACCGGCCCGCCGAAGCTTTCGATCATGCGCAGGATGCTGGGGTTGAGGGTGGCCACGATCCAGCAGATCACCAGCATGAACGCGGCGGTCAGGCGGTCCAGAGTCTTGGACTCAGGACGCGCGCCGGTCTTCGCCACCAGACCCTTGAGGCCTTCGCTGGCGCCGATGTAATGCCCCAGGAACGACTTGGCGATGGCCACGAACGCGATCAACGGCGCAGCGAATTCGATGGTCGGGTTATTGAAGTGGTTGGCCAGGTAGGACAGGATCGACAGGTTCTGGTCCTTGGCTTCGGCCAGTTGGGCCGGCGACAGGGTCAGCACGCAACTGAAGACAAAGAACAGCACCATGACCACCATCAGCAGGTGGGCGCGGGACAGGATCTGCGAGCTGCGCTGTTCGGCGTGATCGCCATAGCGGCGCTTCTGGTCCACGGCAAAGGCCGAGATGATCGGCGAGTGGTTGAACGAAAACACCATCACCGGAATCGCCAGCCACAGCGTGCTCAGCAATGCCGAAGGCTCGGGCAGGGTGCCGGCGGTGGCGAGGATGCCGCCATTCCAGTGCGGAATCAGAAACACCGCCAGGAACAGCAAGGCCACGATAAACGGATAGACCATCAGGCTCATGGCCTTGACGATCATCTGTTCGCCACAACGCACCACGGCCAGCAGGCCGAGGATCAGCACCAGCGACAGGACGATGCGCGGGGGCGGTGCGATGTGCAGTTGGTGTTCGAGGAAGCTGCCCACGGTGTTGGTCAGGGCCACGCTATAGATCAGCAGGATCGGGAAGATCGCCAGGAAATACAGGAGGGTGATCAATGCGCCGGCGGTGAGGCCGAAATGCTCCTCGACCACTTCGGTGATGTCCGCGCCTTCACGGCCCGAAAGCACAAAGCGGGTCAAGCCACGGTGGGCATAGAACGTCATGGGGAATGCCAGCAGCGCCAAAATCAGCAGCGGCCAGAAACCGCCCAGACCCGCGTTGATGGGCAGAAACAGGGTACCCGCACCGATAGCGGTGCCGAACAGGCCCAGCATCCAGGTGGTGTCATGGCGATCCCAACGACTGAGGGTCGTTGGAGCTACCGCTTCAAAGCGTTGATCAACGCTATTGGCCTGATCATTCATCCAGTCGGATCTCCGCATTCCGGTCATTTGCCACCCGGCCGGGACGAGTCGGAAAACCCGACAGGCAGCGCCCTGGCCGAAACAGGGGCGCGATTGTCCGGGATTCAGTAACAGAAGCAAAGACTTAGCTGAGGAACGGTGCATTTGCGGCGCCGCTATAGCCGCTGCCGAAGGCTCGGGCCGCGTTCGGGCGCTGGCCCTCAGCAGCAATGTATCCATACCTGACACCCCACGGCGTCCATCCCGGCCAGCGCAGCTTCGCGGGCTCGGCAGCGGCTACAAGAGCGCAGGGGCGGTGTGAGTGGCACGCGCGTGACGTTGACAGCCTTGAGACGCCGACGGCATGATCGGGCCCCATGAATATTTACGCGCTCGATCCCACCTCCACCACCACGACCGCCTTCGGCGGGTCGGACGGTGGCTGCGAGAGCTGAATTCAGCGCAGTGACACCCAGGCCCCGCCAGCAATGGACGGGGCCTTTTGTTTCTCCGTCCACCTGGCTTTCAAGGAGAAACACCATGCCATCAGCCCAAGCCAAGCGCCCTGCCCTGCTGATCGTCGACATGCAAGTCGGTCTGTTCAACGGCCCGGACAAACCCTTCGAGCGCGAACGCGTGCTGGAAAACATCAACCAACTGATCCGCCGCGCCCGCCAGGCTGGCGCACCGATCTTCGCCGTGCGCCACACCGGCCCGGCCGAGTCGCCGATTCATGCCGGCAGCCCGCTGTGGCAATTGCTGCCGACCCTGGAGCTGGATGAGCAACGCGACACCCTGTTCGACAAGACCCGCCCCAACTGCTTTTTCGGCACCGAACTGGCCGAGCGCCTGCACGCGGCTCAGATCAATCAATTGCTGATCGTCGGCATGAAGACTCAATACTGCATCGACACCACCTGCCGCGCCGCCGCAGACCTGGGCTTCGCGCCCGTGCTGGTGGCCGATGCCCATACCTGCATGAACACTCCTGTGCTGACGGCCAAGGCGATCATCGATCACCACAACGCCACCCTCAACGGTGCCTTCGTGCGCCTGGAAAATACCGTGGATGTTGCGTTCTGACGCTGCCCCCCCCCAACGAGCCCGCCGCCCAGGCGGGCTTTTCCCCGGGCCTGATGGCAAGCCCTCTGGCCTGCCCCTTTGCGCGCCGACGGCGATTGCCAAGAGCCCCCTTAACCAGCACTCTTGAGCGCCCTTTCCTCCGCCTCAGGAACCCGCCATGCCCGCCACTGTTCTGGTCCTGGTTGAAACCGTCAACGAATACCTGCCGATTCTCGAAGCCCAAGGTTTTCACCTGATCCTGGCCCCCACGCCCAGTGAACGGGCCCACGCCATCAAGACCCATGCCGGGCAGATCAACGCCGTGCTGACCCGTGGCCCGCTGGGGCTGCATGCCGAAGAAATCGCCGCCTTGCCGCACCTGGAAATCATCTGCGTGATCGGCGCCGGCTATGAGCAGGTCGACTTGCAGGCCGCCAGCAACCGCGGGATTGCCGTGACCAATGGTGCCGGCGTCAACGCCTCGTCGGTGGCCGACCATGCCCTGGCGCTGTTGCTGAGCCTGGTACGTGACATTCCCCGGGCCGATGCCGCTGTGCGCCGTGGCGAATGGCCCAAGGTCATGCGCCCGTCCCTGGCCGGCAAGCGCCTGGGAATTCTCGGCCTCGGCGCAGTGGGCCTGGCCATCGCCCAGCGCTGCGCCCTGGGCTTTGATATGAGCGTTAGCTACCACAACCGCCGACCGCGCACCGACCTGCCCTACCACTATTGCGAGACCCCGGCCGAGCTGGCGCGCCAATCGGATTACCTGGTCATCGCCACCCCGGGCGGCGCCGACACCCGGCAGTTGATCGACAAACAGGTATTAGCGGCCCTCGGACCCGACGGCTTTCTGGTGAACATCGCCCGCGCCAGCGTGGTCGACACCGCCGACCTGCTGCACGCCCTGGAGCAGCGCAGCATCGCCGGCGCCGCCCTCGATGTATTCGATAACGAGCCCCAAGTGCCCGATGAGTTGAAGGTGTTGCACAACGTGGTGCTGACGCCCCATGTCGCTGGCCATTCGCCGGAAGCCGCCCGCGACACTGTGGACATGGTCGGTAAAAACCTGCTGGCCTACTTCTCCGGCCAACCCTTGCTGACGCCCCTCACCCTGCCTGCGCCGAACTGAACTAGAGTGAGGCCTGGGGTTTTCAAACGCTTGTATCAAAAGCAATGATTGCCCGGCAACACGCTCACCTATAAAGGCCCGCCACGATTGTGGCGGCCCGGTGCGCGCATTAGATTAGCCAATAATCTCTGGCCTCCAGAATAAGCAGAAGGGATAAGCATGGCGCTTACTGACCAGTCCACCCGTACTCGTTCCGGCGAAGAACTTGATGCCAACCTGATCGATCCGTACCTCAAGGCGCATATTCCGGGCCTGAGCGGGACACCGAAGATCAGCCAGTTTCCGGGTGGCGCTTCGAACCTCACCTACTTGCTGGAATACCCGGAACAGGAGTTCGTCCTGCGCCGCCCACCCTTCGGCCACAAGGCCAAGTCCGCCCATGACATGGGCCGCGAATACCGCATTCTCAATCAGCTCAGGGACGGTTTCCCCTACTGCCCCAAAGCCTATGTGCACTGCACCGATGAGTCGCTGATCGGCGCCGAGTTCTACGTGATGGAACGGGTGAAGGGCATCATCCTGCGCTCGGACCTGCCGCCGGAGCTGGGCCTGGACGCGAACCAGACCCAAGCCCTGTGCAAGAGCTTTATCGACAAGTTCGTCGAACTGCACCGCGTGGACTACAAGGCCTGCGGCCTGGCCGACCTGGGCAAGCCCGAAGGCTATGTCAAACGTCAGATCGGCGGCTGGAGCGACCGCTACGAGAAGGCCCTGACCCCGGACGCACCGCAATGGGAAGCGGTGAAAGCCTGGCTCAACGACAAGATGCCGGCCGACCACCCGACCTCGAGCATCGTGCACAACGACTACCGCTTCGACAACGTGATCCTCGACCCCGCCAACCCGATGCAGATCATCGGCGTGCTCGACTGGGAGCTGACCACCCTCGGCGACCCGCTGATGGACCTGGGCAACACCCTGGCCTATTGGATCGAGGCCGGCGACCCGGCGCCGGTACAACTGATGCGCCGCCAGCCGAGCAACGCCCCGGGCATGCTCACCCGCCAGCAGTTCGTCGATTACTACGCCGAGCGCTCAGGGTTGGAAATCGGCAACTTCGACTTCTATTACACCTACGGCCTGTTCCGCCTGGCGGGCATCGTGCAGCAGATCTACTACCGCTTCTTCCACGGCCAGACCCAGGACAAACGCTTCGCGCAGTTCATTCACATGAACAAACTGCTGGAGCAGATGAGCCTGCAAGTGATCCAGAAATCCAGCCTCTGATGGCGCCCCTCGCCTATAACAAGGAATAACCATGTCCAAGACCCAGTTGTTCGACCTCGACGGCAAGATCGCTTTCGTTTCCGGCGCCAGCCGCGGTATCGGTGAAGCCATCGCCAAGCTTTTGGCCCAGCAAGGCGCCCACGTGATTGTTTCGAGCCGCAAGCTCGAGGGCTGCCAGCACGTGGCCGACGCGATCATCGCCGCCGGCGGCAAGGCCACGGCGATTGCCTGCCACATCGGGGAAATGGAGCAGATCAGCCAGGTCTTCGCCGGCATTCGCGAACAATTCGGGCGCCTGGATATCCTGGTCAACAACGCCGCCACCAACCCGCAGTTCTGCAACGTGCTGGACACTGACCTGGGCGCGTTCCAGAAAACCGTCGACGTGAACATCCGCGGCTATTTCTTTATGTCGGTGGAAGCCGGCAAGCTGATGCGCGACAACGGCGGTGGCAGCATCATCAACGTGGCGTCGATCAATGGCATCTCGCCGGGGATCTTCCAGGGCATCTATTCGGTGACCAAAGCCGCGGTGATCAACATGACCAAGGTCTTCGCCAAGGAATGCGCGCAGTTCGGCATCCGCTGCAACGCCCTGTTGCCGGGCCTGACTGACACCAAATTCGCCTCGGCCCTGGTGAAGAACGACGCCATCCTCAAGACCGCACTGGCACAAATCCCCCTCAAGCGCGTGGCCGACCCCAGCGAAATGGCCGGCGCCGTGCTGTACCTGGCCAGCGATGCCTCGAGCTACACCACCGGCGTGGCGTTGAATGTGGATGGCGGGTTCCTGTCCTGAGTTCGTCTCCTGTCGGACGACACGATTCCACCTGAAAGGTCACGGCGCCTGTTCCAGCCAGCGCAGCCTCGAGAGCTCGGCAGCGGCTACAGGTGCGCGTGAATTTTTATTCCACGGATTGCAATTAGAGAATATTTATTCCATAACTAACCCTTCTTAAAATAATAAATTTGAAGGGCGCGGCTATGCATGAGCTTGGAATTGGTCTGATTGGCACCGGCTTTATGGGCCGGGCCCATGCCTTGGCGTTTCGTAATGTGAGTGCGGTGTTCGAGTTGCCGGTGCGCCTGCACCTGGCTGCCCTGGCCGATGCCGATCGCCAGCGTGCCGAGCACTGCGCGGCGGCCTGGGGCTTTGAGCGGGCCCACGGCGACTGGCAGCAGTTGATCGCCGACCCCAAGGTGCATCTGGTGGCCATCACCACCCCCAACCACCTGCACTTCCCCATGGCGATGGCCGCGCTGGCGGCCGGCAAGGCGGTGTATTGCGAAAAGCCGCTGGCGGTCAGCGTCGAGCAGGCCGAGCAGATGCAGCAGGCGGCCAAGACCGCTGGCGTAGTGACCCGGGTGGGCTACAACTACCAGCACAACCCGATGATCATTCGCGCTCGCGCGCTGATCGAGGCCGGCGAACTGGGGCAATTGCTCAGTTTCCAGGGCGAATTCAGCGAAGACTTCATGGCCGACCCGGCAGCGCCCTGGTCCTGGCGCTGCGACCCGCGCCACGCCGGCGGCGCCCTGGCCGACCTCGGCAGCCACCTGCTGGCCATGGCCCGCTACCTGATGGGGCCGGTCAGCGCCGTGTGCGCCGATACCCAGACCGTGCACCGCCAGCGCCCGGCCAGCAGCGGCAGCCAGGAACAACGGCCGATTGCGGTGGACGACCAGGCCCACGCCCTGTTGCGTTTCGCCAACGGCGCCCGGGGTACGTTCAGCAGCAGTTGGCTCAAGCACGGCTACAAAAACCACCTGAGTTTCGAGATCAGCGGCACCCGCGGCACCCTGGCCTTCGATCAGGAACGGCTCAACGAACTGCGGCTGTATCGCGCCGGCGAAGGGGGATTCCAGCGTCTGCTGGCCGGCCCCGACCTGCCTGGGTACGCCGCCTTCAGCCCCGCTCCCGGTCACCAACTGGGCTACAACGAACTGAAAACCCTGGAGGTCCACGAACTGCTGATGGCCGTGGCCGGGCAAGGCCTGGGCGGCACCGACTTCCACGAGGCCTGGGAAGTCGAGCGCCTGGCCACGGCCATCCGCCTGGCGGCCCAAGAACAGCGCTGGGTCAGCCTGCCGTAGCGATGACCTTAACCGCTATGGCAGCGGCTACAGGGGCAGCGCGGCCAGGCGCGCGGCCAGGTTTTTGGCCTGGAGGGCGACGTCGGTCACGGCGGTGCTTTCCCACCACAGGCCACGCAGTGGCGGGCCCATGGCAAACAGGCGGCTGGACACCTGCCCCTGGGCATCCAGTACCGCGCCACCGGGGTCGGCGGCAATTCCCAGGGCCAGCGGACCGGGCTGGATCAGGTCCCGGGCCAGTAATTGTCGGGGCAGCGGGCGCGCCACGCGGCGCCAGTCGTATTCGATACCGCTGGAGTTGATCAGCGCATCGCCCGCCACCAGGGTGGTGTGCGACTCCCCACGGCGCCGGATGCGAATCGCCAGGCGCCCATCCGCTCCAGACTCCAAACCCTTGAACGACGCCGCCTGGATCCGCAACCGGCCCTGCTCATGCAGCCGCGCCACCAGCTCGGCACTCAAGGGTGGCGAGCGATGGTGATGGCTCTCCCACCAGGGCCGTACATGGCGCACGAACTGGCGGCGCTGGCGGTCGCTGGCCTGGCTCCACAAACGGCCGATATGGGCGCGTACCGTGTCCAAAGGCGCCTGCCAGTCGATCCCCTGCGCACTCGCCGCGGCGCACTGGCGGCGCAGTTCGCGCAGCAATTGCCGTGGGCTGCGAATGCCCGGATCCAAGGCCAGGAAGTCGGTCCAGGCCGGCGGCTGGCGCCGAACATGGGGCAACAGGCCATGGCGCGAAAACACCTCGATCGGCCCGCGATGCCCGGCCTGTTCCAGGGACACCACGGCATCGACCATGGTCAACCCGGAGCCAATGATCAGCACCGTCGCTTGCGGGTCTAGGCGGCCCATGGCCTGCACATCCCAGGGGTCCAGCGCCGCCGCGTTCAAGCCGCTGGATTCGGTCTGCGGCGTGCGCGCAGCGGGAAACATGCCGGTGGCCAGCACCCCATAGGCGCCGCGCAGTTGGCGGCCATCGGCCAGGGTCAGGCGCGTGCCGTCGGCATCGGTCTCAAGGTCCACCACTTCGCCACGGACATGGCGCACGCTCGATCCCTGCTGCGCCCCGAACGCCTCGGCTTGGGCCAGCCATTGCTGGGCATACAGGCCGAAAATACCCCGTGGCGGAAATAACTCGCTGATCGGCACCCCTTGCTCGTGGGCCTCGGGCCAGCCGCCGTCGGCCAGGTACTGGGTCAGCCATCGGGTCAGGTCATCGGCGTTATCCGGGTCGACGCTCATGCGCGCGGCGTTGCCGTTCAGGGTATGGCCCAACTCCACTGCGCTGTAGGCCTCGCCACGCCCCAACTCGCTGCGCGACTCGACCACCACCACCCGGCGCCGCCCCGGCAAGCGCAACAGCTGCGCGGCGAGCAAGGCTCCGCTGAGCCCGCCGCCGACAATCAGGATATCGGCGCTGCCGGTCTCAGGGTGGGCCTGGGCGTTGCGTGGTTCGCTCATGGGGTTCTCACGGTCAATGTTTACCTAGGTAAAAGTCATGCAGGTCGCCACGGGCCAGCAACTCGTCGGCGCTACCCGACAGCACCACGCGCCCGGTGTCGAGCACGTAGGCGCTGGAAGCATATTTGAGCGCCACATTAATGTTTTGCTCGGCGATCAGAAAGCTCACCTGCGCCTCGCGATTAAGCTGGGCGACGATCTGAAAAATCTCCTGGACGATAATAGGCGCCAAACCCATGGACGGTTCGTCGAGCAGTACCAAAGTAGGACGGGTCATCAGCGCGCGGCCGATGGCGACCATCTGTTGCTCGCCGCCGGAGGTCAGGCCGGCCTGGGTCTTGCGCTTGGTTTTCAGGCGCGGGAACCAGGCGTAGATGCGCTCCAGGTCCTGGGCCAGCTCGCGCCGGCTCAGGCCACGGACAAAACCACCGCTGCGCAGGTTGTCTTCCACCGTCAACTGCGGGAACACATGGCGCCCCTCCAGCACGTGGACCATGCCCTGACGCACCCGGTGGCTGGGGTCGACGCCGGCGGTGTCGTGGCCGAGAAACTCGATGCGGCCACGGCTGACTTCGGCGCGCTCGGCCCGCACCAGACCGGAGATGGCCTTGAGCGTGGTGCTCTTGCCCGCGCCGTTGGCCCCGAGCAAGGCAACGATGCCGCCCCTGGGCACGCTCAGGGAAACCCCGGCCACGGCCAAAATCGCGCCGTCGTAGATCACTTCAATGTCCCGGACCTGCAACAACGGGTCGCTGGAAACAGCGCTGGCGGCATGGCTCATGGCTTATTCATCCCCGGTGCAGGTGCGCGGCGTGAGGTTTTTTTCCTTGGCGAAAGCCGCCGACTTTTCGTCGATCAGCGGCCGCAGCAAGGCGCGGTCGGCGGCGATCCAGTCGCTGACCAGGGTCCACTGGCTGCCGTCCCACTGCTGCACCCGAGCTGAACCGCCGCCTTCGTGGTCACGGCACGAGAGCTTGAGGTTCTGCATCAAGCCCAGGTACCCCATGGCCTTGAGCCGCGCATCGTCGATGTTCAAATGCTCCAGGCCCCAGCGCCCTTCTTCACCGTTGAGCGGACGCTTGCCGAACTTGCCCTGGGCGGTGCGGATCGCCTCCACCGCCACGGCGGCATTCACCAGCCCGGAGTTGTAGTAGACGCTGCCGAAGTTTTTCAGGTCCTTGAGGTCACTCTTGCCCGGGTCGAGGATGGACTGCTTGAGGCGCTTGTGGATCTCGAAATCGCTGCCCGCCGGGTATGGGGTCAAGGCCAGGTAGCCCTTGGCCGCAGCGCCGGCCGGCAACACGTCTTCGCTGGAGCTGGCCCAGATATCGCCGACGATATGGTCCACCGGGAAGCCGAAGCGCGCCGCGGTCTTCACTGCCACCGGGGTCGATACGCCCCAGGTGCGCAGGAACACCCAGTCCGGATTCAGTTGGCGAACCTGCCGCCACTGCGCCGACTGCTCGTTGCCCGGGTCGGCCACCGGGATCTGGATATTCTCGAAGCCGTATTTCTCCGCCAGCAGCTTCAGCGGGCCGAGGGTTTCGCGGCCATAGGCCGAGTCGTGGTAGACGGTGGCGATCTTCTTGCCCTTGAGCTTGTCGAAGCCGCCTTCGCGCTGGGCAATGTAGTTCACCAGGGTCGAGGCTTCGCTGTAGAAGGTCAGCATCACCGGGAAGTTATAGGGGAACACCGTGCCGTCGGTGGCCTCGGTGCGCCCGTAGCCGAGGGTGATCAGCGGGATCTTGTCCACCTCCGCGCGCGCGCTCAGGGCATAGGCCGCCGGCGCGCCGTTGGGCTGGTAGACCGCGACCGGCGCCCCATTCAGGCCGTTCTTGAAGCGCTCATAGCACTCGATGCCCTTCTCCGCCGTCCATTCGGTCTCGCACTCCTGCCACACTAGCTTGACCCCGTTGATCCCGCCTTCGACCTGGTTGATGTAGTTCAGGTAGTCGATCATCCCGGCCCAGACCTGCACGCCGCTGGAGGCGTAAGCCCCGACCCGATAGGTGGCCAGGGGGAAAAACTGCTGGTCCGGCGCGGCCTGGGCCAGGGGCGCCACACCGCCAAACGCCGTGAGCGCCAGGGCGGCGCCGGCCAGGATGTTTTTCAAGAAGGTCGCTCTCAAGGATGCACGCATAGTGGCTCTCTAAAGGAGTTAGGGGTTGAAGGGCAATGGCACTCAGAAGCGCAGCGGCCAGTGCGCCAGCCGTTGCCTGACGTTGCCAAGCAGGCGGATCAGGCCCTCGGGCTCCTTGATCAGGAACACGATGATCAGCACGCCGAAGATGATTTTCTGCAGGTTCTGCAACTGTCCGGCATCCACCGCGCCGCCGAACAGCGCCTGCCCGGCGTGGCTGAGAAAGATCGGCAGCAGGCTGATAAAGGCCGCACCGACGAAGTTGCCGGCGATGCTGCCCATGCCACCGATAATGATGATGAACAGGATCTGGAACGAGCGATTGATATCGAAGCTGCCGGCGCTGGCCGTGCCCAGGTAGGCAAAGGCCCAGAGCGCGCCGGCGATACCCAGGTAGAACGAGCTGACGGCAAACGCCAGGCGCTTGTAGCTCACCACGCCAATGCCGATGACGGCGGCGGCGGTGTCCATGTCGCGGATCGCCATCCAGTTGCGGCCAATCTGGCTGTTGACCAGGTTGCGCGCCACCCAGGTCAGCAGCAGCACCGTGACCAGGGTCAGCAGGTAGCGCCCGACCGGGGTATTGAGGTCATGGCCGAACAGGCTCAGGCCCGGCGCCGAGATGGTCCCCGATGAGCCGTAGTTGTAGAACCAGGGGAATTTGACGAACAGCCACTCCAGGAAAAACTGCGCCGCCAGGGTGGTGACCATCAGGTAAAAACCCTTGATCCGCGAGCTGGGCAGGCCGAACAGTACCCCCACCACGGCGCTGATCAAGCCCCCGCCCAGCAGCGCCAGGGGCAGGCCCAGCTCCGGCAGGCGCAGCAGAAAGCCGTAGGTGGCAAAGGCACCCACCGCCATGAAACCTGCGGCCCCAACCGACGTCTGGCCGGTGTAGCCGGTGAGCAAGTTGAGCCCCAGGCCGGCCAGGGACAGCACCAGGAATGGAATCAGGATCGCGTTCAGCCAATAGTCGTTGCCCAGCAGCGGCACCGCGCCAAAGGCCAGCAGCAACAGGCCGATCAGGCCCCAGGGCAGGCGGCGCCGGACCAGCAGCACCGGCGCCGACGAATGCAACAGAGTCAGGGACATGAATTCACACTCGCTCGATGGCGCGTTCGCCGAACAGGCCGGCGGGACGGATGTAAAGGAAGGCCAGGGCCAGCGCGTAGGCGAACCAGGGGGTGATACCGCCGCCGATCAGCGGGCCGATATAGACCTCGGCCAGGTTCTCGGCGGCGCCGACGATCAGCCCGCCGACAATCGCCCCGCCGATGGAGGTGAAGCCGCCGATGATCAGCACCGGCAAGGCCTTGAGCACCACCAGCGACAGCGAGAACTGCACCCCCTGGCGCGCGCCCCAGAGCAGGCCGGCCACCAGCCCCACCACCCCGGCCACCGCCCAGACGATCTGCCAGATGCGATTGAGGTTGATGCCAATGGACAGCGCGGCCGTGGTGTCGTCGGCCACTGCCCGCAGCGACACGCCGATGCGGGTTTTGTTGAACAGCAACGCCAGCACGGTCACCAGCACGATGGCGGTCGCCGCCGCGATCAGGTCGAACTGGCTGAGCATCAGCGGCCCGAGAAACAGCGGCACGTCGTCGATCCCCAGGTCCAGGGCGCGGACCTGGGAGCCCATCAACCCCTGGGCCAGGCCCTCGATGATGAACGACAGGCCGAGGGTCGCCATAAACAGGGTGATTTGCGAACGGTTAACCAGCGGCCGCAGCACCAGGCGCTCGATGAGCAAGGCGCCGACGATCATCACCAACACCGTCAGCAGCAAGGCCACGGCAAAGGGCACGCCCTGTTCGTGCAGGCTGACAAAGGTCAGCGCGGCGAACAGCAGCATAGCGCCCTGGGCGAAATTGAACACGCCGCTGGCCTTGTAGATCAGCACGAAGCCGATGGCTACCAGGGAATACATGGTGCCAGCCAGCAGGCCGCCGAGCAGGGTTTCGAGAAAAAAGTTCATCAGTGCACCACTCCCAGGTAGGCCGCGATCACCTCCGGGTTGGCCTGCACCTGGGCCGGGGTGCCGTCGCCGACCTTGCGTCCGTAATCGAGCACCACCACGTGGTCGGACAGCCCCATGACCACGCTCATGTCGTGTTCGATCAAGACCACGGTGGTGCCCAGGTCGCGGTTGATATCGGCGATAAAACGCGCCATTTCCTGTTTCTCCTCGGCGTTCATCCCGGCCATGGGCTCGTCCAGCAGCAACAGGCTGGGCTCGGCGATCAGCGCCCGCCCCAGTTCCACGCGCTTTTGCAGGCCGTAGGACAGGTTGCCCACCAGCACGTCGCGCTGGGCCTGCAGTTCAAGAAACTCGAGAATGCCCTGGGCCCGCTGGCGGAACGCCTCGGCCTCGCGCCGCGCCCGGGGCAGGCCCAGGGCCTGTTCGATAAAGCTGACGCGCATGTGCCGCGACAGCCCGGTGAGGATGTTGTCGATCACGCTCATCTTCTTGAACAGCGCGTTGTTCTGAAAGGTGCGGCCAATGCCACGGCGCGCGGCGCCCAGCGGGTCGATGCGTTTGAACGCCTGCTGGTTGAAGACGATGGCCCCGGCGTCGAAGCGGTACACGCCGTTCAACACATTGAGCAGGGAGCTTTTGCCGGCGCCGTTGGGGCCGATCAGGGCGCAGATCTCTCCACGCCGGACGTCGAAGGACAGTTCATTGATCGCCTTGACCCCCTTGAACGACAGGGAAATGGCGCTGACCTGCAAGATGCAATCGGTTGGGCTCATGCGATGTTCCGTTTGAATTCAGCCAGCCAGGTCGGCGCCGTGGCCGGCGCGGCGTGGCTCGGGGCGTGCCAGATAAAGTCCAGGCGCTGGAAGCCGAGCAGGCGCCGCACGCGGTTTTTCAGCAGCCGGGCGACGCCGTGCTCGGGGTGGGCCAACGCCCATTCGCAGAGTTGCCGACGCCAGCTGTGGGGCGGCGCCAGGCGATTTTCGATGTCGTCGGCCAGGCGTTGCAGGTGCTCGGCGGACAGCAGCAAGCCGCTGGGGACCACGTCGCGTCGGTCACGGCCGGCACTGCCAGGGCATTCGGGGAACGCCAGGCTGTGGCCGCTGCTTAACCATTGTTCGAGCACCACCTTGAGTCCGCCCTGCCACTGCGTGCCCTCCTCGCTCCACAGCTGCGCGGCAGCCACCGGCTGGCGCCAGTAGACCTGGCGTTGTGGGATTTCGCTGGCGCCGAGCAAGGCGCCGAACTCCACCAGCGATTGTGGCGAATCTGCCGGCAAGCGCGGCACCTGCTGGTTGCTGATCAGCACCAGTGGCGTTGGGGCGTGTTGCACTGCGGCCAGCCATTGCCGCAATTGCTGACGCGAATGCACAAAGGCATGGCTCGGCTGCAAGCGCCACAAGGCCTGGCGCAGGACCTCGGGGCCGAGTTCGTCGCCCAGGCTCAAGACCTGGGCGCCGATGCTCTGGGCCGCGAGTGCCAGCAATAACAGGTTGGGTTCGAACACACCGCTCAGGACCAGCCGCGACTGCTCGCTGAAGCCCTGCTGGCGCAGGCCGTCGGCCAGGCGCTCGACATCGCGCAGGGCGTCGATCCAGCGCCAGGCGTACCACTGGCCATGACGCTTGTGGCGCAGCGCGGTTTGCAACGGGCTGACCTGGGCCCAGTGCCGCAGTTGCTCCAAAGCCCGGGGCAGGCTCAGCCGCCCGTCAGCGGCCAACGGCTCGGCAACGGGCGGACGTTTCAGTTCATGCACGCTCATGGGCTTACCTCGTATGGCTAAAGCGTGCGGTGGTCCGCTGGCTGGGGGTTGGGTGGGTCAAGTTCTGTAACCTCTGCCGCGAGGCTCGGGCCGCGTTCGGACGCTGGCCCTCAAGAGCCGCGACCATCCGCCTGATGCGGCCCTCGGTGTTTTCTGGCATCGATCCTCAGGCAGTTTTTTGCGCGGCGGCGCGTTGGGCGCCCAGGTCGCGCCAGGCGCTGCCAGGGTGGATCTCGGGCAGGCGCGGGCCGGCGCCGAAGAGTTTTTCGCGCAGGGTGCCGGGGGCGTATTCGGTCTTGTACACACCGCGTTTCTGCAACTCCGGCACCAGCAACTCCACGGCGTCGACAAAGGTCTCGTGGGTCAGGGCATACGCCAGGTTGAAACCATCGACATCGGTGTCTTCAACCCACTCCTGCAACAGATCTGCCACGGTTTCCGGGCTGCCGACAAACAACGGGCCAAAACCGCCAATCCCGACCCAATCCGCCAATTCATGGGGCGTCCAGACCTTGTTCGGGTCTGCGCTAGAGAACGCCTCGACCGCCGACTGGATGGCGTTGGTGTGCACATGTTTAAGCGGCTCATCGGGCTTGAACTGGCTGAAGTCGATACCGGTCCAGCCCGAAATCAGGGCCATCGCACCCTCATAGCTGACCCAGGATTTGTACTCTTCGAACTTGGCCTTGGCCTTGGCGTCAGTCTCGCCGAGGATCACCGTCTGCAGGTTGAAGATCAGGATCTTCGACGGATCACGCCCGGCCTCGGCGGCGCGGCGACGAATATCGGCCACGGTCTTTTTCAGCAGTACCTTGGACGGCGCGGCAACAAACACGCATTCGGCGTGCTCGGCGGCGAACTGCTTGCCCCGGCTCGACGCCCCAGCCTGGTACAGCACCGGCGTGCGCTGCGGCGAGGGCTCGCACAGGTGGATACCGGGAACCTGGAAGTGTTTACCGAAGTGCTGGATTTCGTGGATTTTGCTCGGGTCACTGAAAATCCGCCGCTCACGGTCCCGCAGGATCGCCCCGTCTTCCCAGCTGCCTTCCCAGAGCTTGTAGCAGACCTCCAGGTATTCCTCGGCAAAGTCATAACGCGCGTCGTGCTCGGTCTGGGTCTTCTGCCCCAGGTTCTTGGCCCCGCTTTCCAGGTAGGAGGTGACGATGTTCCAGCCGGCGCGGCCCTTGGTCAGGTGATCCAGGGTCGACAAGCGCCGGGCGAAGGGGTACGGGTGCTCGAACGAGAGCGACGCGGTCAGACCAAAACCCAGGTGCTCGGTCACCAGCGCCATCGGCGGGATCAGCTGCAACGGGTCGTTCACCGGAACCTGGGTCGCCTGGCGGATCGCCGCGTCACCGTTGCCGTTATAGACGTCATAGATACCCAGCACATCGGCGATAAACAAACCGTCGAACTTGCCGCGTTCAAGAATCTTGGCCAGGTCGGTCCAGTATTCGAGGTCCTTGTACTGCCACGAGCGGTCGCGCGGATGCGCCCAAAGGCCCGGGGATTGATGGCCGACGCAGTTCATGTCGAAGGCGTTGAGGCGAATTTCACGGGACATCAAACAGCACTCCTGAGGCTCGGTGGCAGCACGCCATTGAGGCGGTAGTTGCCGATCAACTGATATTTCCAGCGCAACGGGTCATTCAGGGCCGCCAACTGCGGGCTGCGTTGCCCGGTCAACTCGAACTCGGCGTTGCTTGCGGCCAGTAGCGCCTCGGCGCTGGCAATCGCCGCCTCGGCCTGGGCCACGCTGACCTCGGCCGGGTCTTGGGCGGCGTTACGCAGGGCTTCGGCCCGTTCGTGCAAGGCCGCCGCGACTTCGATGCGGATCTGCAGGTCGCCGAAACGGCTGATCACATAAGGATCGTCGCTGGCCTTGGCCAGGCCGCTGCCGGCCCAGGGCTGGGCCTGCTCGCGGACGAACAGCAGGGTCTGCTGCAACAGTTGGCGGGCGCGTTCCAGGTCGTTGCCACTGCGGGCCAGGGACGGCTGGGCGGCAGCGGTTTGGGTCAATGCATTCATGAGCGAAGTCCTTTTAGTTCCAGGCGTGACGGGCTGGCTTGACGCCGTTGAGCAGGAAGTTGCCGATCAGGTGGTATTTCCAGCGCGCCGGGTCATGCAGGGTGTGGGTGCGCGCGTTGCGCCAGTAACGGTCGAGGTTGTATTTGCCGAGCACCGAGCGGGTTCCGGCCAGTTCGAACAGCTTGCTGCTGGCGAGCAAGGCGCTTTCGGCCGACAGCACCTTGGCCTGGGCCACCACCACCGAGGCGTGAGCCACGCTGTCTTCATTGGGGTTGAGCAAGGCCTGGTCGATGGCGCGCCCGGCTTTTTCGAGGATCGCCTCGGTGCCGTGGACTCGCCACTCCAGGTCGCCGATGGCGGCGATGGTGAACGGGTCCTGCCAGCCATGGTCCAGGCCGCTGTCGATCCAAGGCCGCGACTGGCGGGCGTAGTGCTTGGTTTCTTCAAGGGCGCCGACAGCGATGCCGGTGTCCACGGCGGCCTGGATGATCTGCGAAATCGGCCCGTCAGCCGTGGGCTCATCGAAAGCACGATGGGCCGGGATCACCGCGCTCAGCGGCACCCGTACCGCGTTCAGGGTCACGCCGCCGCTGGCGGTGGTGCGCTGGCCGAAGCCGTCCCAGCTGTCGATCACCGTCAGCCCGGGGTTATCGCGTTCGATAAAGGCGATGAACGCCTGGTTCTGCTCGTTCACCGCCACCGCGGGCACGATGTGGGCGAACAGCGCGCCGGTGCAGTAGAACTTCTCGCCGTCGATCTGCGCGCCGTCAGCGTCGAAGCGGATCGTGGTTTCAAAGGCCCCGGCGTTCTTGCTCTTGGCTTCGGAGAAGGCGTTGCCGAAGCGATAGCCCTGCAGCACCTTGCCGAAGTAATAGCGCTTCTGCTCCTCGCTGGCGGTTTGCAGCAGGATGTCGAGCACGCCCAGGTGGTTCTGCGGGATCTGCCCCAGGGACGAGTCGACCGCGGAAATGATCTTGATCACTTCGGCGACCGTGACGTAGGACACCCCCGCGCCGCCGTATTCCCTGGGAATGGTGATGCCCCACAAGCCGCTGGCGGAAAACTCGTCGAGTTCGGCGACCGGCAGGCGCCGCTCGCGATCACGCACGCTGGCATCGACCGCAAAGCGCTCGGCCAGCGCCTTGGCGATGCTGATCGCCTCGGCGTCGGTGCGAATGATATGAGCAGTTCGAGTGGGTTGGGCAGAGGCTGTCATGGGCCGACTCCAAGTCCTGGATGAATGCGCCAGGTCCGTGGTGGACCTGTGTTTCAGGACTTATTGCAGAAGTCGTGCCGAAGTTTAAAACCCTTGTTTATCAGAGTCTTAATCAATAATCAGAGAACTGACATCACTTCAAAACAGGCAAAGTGTTCAAGCACTGTTGGCTGACCAACAGTTGCCCTGGCGTCAGTTCAGAACACTACGTTGCGCACGAAGCGCGTGGCCAGCGGACCGTCATTGCGATAGGCGTGGGGCACGTGGCTGGCGAACATGAAGAACTCGCCGGTTTCGATCCGCCGCTCCGTATCGCCCAGCACCAGGGTCAGGCAGCCTTCGAACACATAGATCTGTTCGCTCCAGCCTTCGGCATCGCATTGGGATTGATAGAGCTCGCCCGGTTCCAGACGCCACTCCCAGAGCTCCACCTCGCGGGTGGCCACGGCCTTGGCCAGCAACATCGCCGTGCTACCGGGGATGGTCCCGGCCCAGGCCAACTCGTTGATGCGGCTGGGGTCGCGGACTTCCGGGGCCTGGATCAGGTCACTGAACGCCGCCCCCAAGGCTGCGGCCACCCGGTCGAGGGTGCCCAGGCTGACGTTTTTCTCGCCGGCCTCGATGGCCACCAGCATCCGCCGGCTGACATCGGACTGTTCCGCGAGGGCGCTCTGGCTCAGCCCGGCGGCGTGGCGCAGGCGGCGCACATTGAGGCTGACATGTTGCAAGACCGAAGCCCGCTGGCCGGATTCTTTGTGCACTATATTGCTCACTTATAGGGATTGCGCAGTATACTGCCCGCATTTTGGCGCATTGTGCGTTCCACTCCCCCTGCACGCAAGGTCATGACTCCGGTGAACTCCCGTAAAACCTTCCTCAAGCTGAGCAAAGCCGAATGCGTGCTGGTGCTGATCACTATGATCTGGGGCGGCACCTTCCTAATGGTTCAGCACGCCATGACCGTGAGCGGGCCGATGTTTTTCGTCGGCCTGCGCTTTGCCGCCGCCGCACTCATTGTCGCGCTGTTTTCGGCCCGCAGCCTGCGCGGCCTGACCTGGTTCGAGCTCAAGGCCGGGAGCTTTATCGGCACCGCGATCATGCTCGGTTACGGCTTGCAGACCATCGGCCTGCAAACCATTCCCAGCAGCCAGTCGGCCTTTATCACCGCGCTCTACGTGCCTTTTGTACCGCTGCTGCAATGGCTGTTCATGGGCAAGCGCCCGGGGCTGATGCCGAGCATCGGCATCATGCTGGCCTTTACCGGATTGATGCTGCTGTCGGGGCCCAACGGTGCTTCGCTGGATTTCAGCCCCGGGGAAATCGCCACCCTGATCAGCACCGTGGCAATTGCCGCAGAAATCATCCTGATCAGCAGCTACGCCGGCCAGGTCGATGTGCGCCGGGTCACCGTGGTGCAACTGGCGGCGACCTCATTGCTGGCGTTCCTGATGGTGGTTCCGACCCAGGAAAGCCTGCCGTCGTTTTCCTGGCTGCTGCTGGCCAGTGCCCTGGGCCTGGGGGTGGCCAGCGCGGCGATCCAGGTGGCGATGAATTGGGCACAGAAAAGCGTCTCCCCGACCCGCGCCACCCTAATCTACGCCGGCGAACCGGTCTGGGCCGGGCTGGTCGGACGCATCGCCGGCGAACGGCTGCCGGCCCTGGCCCTGGTCGGCGGCGCGCTGATCGTGGCGGCGGTGATCATCAGCGAGCTGAAAACCAAGGGCCGGCCCGAACCGATGCTTGAAGCGGATGAGCTGGACGAGACACTGGAATCGCGCCAGTAAGCACTCCGCTACTTGGGCAGAGCGCGCAGGATGGCGGTCAGGTCCTGGCGCGTCACCTGGCCGGCGCGCACGGCCTGGACGATATCGTCGCGGGTCATCGGCGGCCGCGGGATGGGGGCGTTCGGATGGTCCAGGTCAACGTTGTACAGCCAAGTGGGCACTCCCAGAGTGGGGCCGTGTTCCAGGTCCGCCGGCACTTCTTGATGGGCAAACGCGCCCTTGTGATAGAAGTACGCCAGGTAGCGGATATGCCCTTCGGCAAAGCCGGTGTCATGAAACAGCACCGTCCCCGGCGGCAGCGCATACACGTTGTCGTCGTCCGGGGGCCCGCCGATCAGCAGGGGCTCAAGGGTCTTGATCTTTAGCATCCCCAGGCTCGGCGAGCTGGCAATAAAGCCGAACCACAGGTTGACGAGCAACCCCAGGATGATGACCAGCAGCACGATGATCAGGGTCTTGTGACGGTAGGTTGTAGAGGTCATGGCGAGTCTGCAGGGTCCTTTGCAAGCCTGGGGTCGGCGCGGGCGCCACGATAACATTTGCTGCTCGCAGCACGTCACTGCGGTTGCCGTGCAAATGGCCAGGTTTTTTGGGTAGGTGTCGGGTTTGTCCGCTACTTTGAAACCTGATGTAACTAGTTTTGTAGGATCCTGGCACAGCTTGACGTTTGGTGATCCGGGTTCCGGCACGTATCATTCGTCAGAATTCTCCGCAGATTAGAAGCCTATGTCCCTGATAGTTCTATTGCTTCTACCTTTTATTGGAAGCTGTGTAGCGGCCTTGCTGCCGCACAATGCACGTAACACCGAATCCCTGTTGGCCGGCCTTGTCGCCTTGGCCGGGACCATTCAAGTAGCCCTTTTATATCCCCAGATCGCCCATGGCGGAGTGATCCGCGAGGAGTTCATGTGGCTGCCCAGCCTGGGGCTGAATTTCGTCCTGCGCATGGACGGCTTTGCCTGGCTGTTTTCCATTCTGGTACTGGGCATCGGCACCCTGGTGTCGCTGTACGCCCGTTATTACATGTCACCGGAAGACCCGGTGCCGCGCTTCTTTGCGTTTTTCCTGGCGTTCATGGGCGCCATGCTGGGTTTGGTGATTTCCGGCAACCTGATCCAGATCGTGTTTTTCTGGGAACTGACCAGCCTCTTCTCATTCCTGCTGATCGGCTATTGGCACCACCGCTCCGACGCCCGCCGTGGCGCCTATATGGCGCTGATGGTGACCGGCGCGGGCGGCTTGTGCCTGCTGGCGGGGGTCATGCTGCTCGGCCATGTCGTCGGCAGCTACGACCTGGATCAGGTGCTGGCCGCCGGCGACTTGATTCGGGCTCATGCCCTGTACCCCGTCCTGTTGCCGCTGATCCTGATCGGCGCCCTGAGCAAAAGCGCGCAATTCCCCTTCCACTTCTGGCTGCCCCACGCCATGGCCGCACCGACCCCGGTCTCGGCCTACCTGCACTCGGCGACCATGGTCAAGGCTGGGGTGTTCCTGCTGGCCCGGCTCTGGCCCGCGCTTTCCGGCAGTGAGGAATGGTTCTGGATCGTCGGCGGCGCCGGTGCCTGCACCCTGGTGCTGGGCGCGTATTGCGCGATGTTCCAGAACGACCTCAAAGGTCTGCTGGCCTACTCCACCATCAGCCACCTGGGCCTGATCACCCTGCTGCTGGGCCTCAACAGCCCGTTGGCGGCCGTGGCCGCGGTGTTCCACATCCTCAACCACGCCACCTTCAAGGCCTCCTTGTTCATGGCCGCCGGGATCATAGACCACGAGAGCGGCACGCGGGATATCCGCAAGCTCAACGGCCTGGTCAGGCTGATGCCGTTTACCGCGACCCTGGCCATGGTCGCCAGTGCGTCCATGGCCGGCGTGCCGCTGCTCAACGGCTTCCTGTCCAAGGAAATGTTCTTCGCCGAAACCGTGTTCATCAACTCCACCGCCTGGGTCGAAACCGCCCTGCCGGTGATCGCCACCATCGCCGGGACCTTCAGCGTCGCCTATGCCCTGCGCTTTACCGTCGACGTGTTCTTCGGCGAGCCGGCCACCGACCTGCCCCACACCCCGCACGAGCCGCCGCGCTGGATGCGGGCACCGGTGGAGCTGCTGGTGTTCACCTGCCTGCTGGTGGGGATCTTCCCGGCGCAGATCGTCGGCCCGCTGTTGGCTGCTGCGGCTTTGCCGGTGGTGGGCGGAGTCCTGCCCGAGTACAGCCTGGCGATCTGGCACGGCCTGAATGCACCGTTGATCATGAGTCTGATCGCCATGTCCGGCGGCATCGTGCTCTACCTGCTGCTGCGCAAGCAGTTGCACCTGGGACGCTTCGCCTACCCACCGCTGACCGGCGCGCTCAACGGCAAGCGCCTGTTCGAACGTAGCCTGGTGAGCATGATGCGTCTGGCTCGGCGCCTGGAGGGGCGGATCAGCACCCGGCGCCTGCAGACCCAACTGTTCCTACTGGTATTGACCGCCGTGCTGCTGGGCCTGATCCCGATGCTCCACAGCAGCCTGACCTGGGGCGACCGGCCGAAGATCCCGGGCTCGATCGTGTTCGTCACCCTGTGGCTGCTGGCGATTGCCTGCGCCCTGGGCGCCGCCTGGCAAGCCAAGTACCACCGGCTGGCGGCCCTGACCATGGTCAGCGTCTGCGGCCTGATGACCTGCGTGACCTTTGTCTGGTTCTCGGCGCCGGACCTGGCCCTGACCCAGCTGGTGGTCGAAGTGGTGAC
>Ga0302172_10000062_pt1 | contig 25671 bp, 17 predicted proteins | sample I_Fen_N2_3_FD_198777 | JGI IMG/M metagenome (GOLD analysis project Ga0302172, IMG submission 198777) | Peat permafrost microbial communities from Stordalen Mire near Abisko, Sweden - I_Fen_N2_3 | ecosystem: Environmental > Terrestrial > Soil > Wetlands > Permafrost | place: Sweden: Abisko... | reverse complement strand
CTCGTCCGGGCCTTGGCGCCACGCCGGAGCCACTCGATCTCGTTATGAACCAGGTTTTCCAGTGCTTCCTGGCGCTTCGATTGCGCGTGCAGAAATTGCTCTTTCTTCTCGAGGAATGTGCTGTAATTTCCGCGCGCGCGGAGCACTCCCTGCGGATAGACCCGGCTGAGTTCCGCCATCTCGGTCGCAACGTTCTCAAGAAAGTAGCGATCGTGACTGACCACCACGCAGGCGAAGGAAGCACCCAGAAGCAACGCTTCGAGCCACTCGATTCCAGCGAGGTCCAGGTGATTGGTGGGTTCGTCGAGCAGCAGGATATCCGGGCCCTGCACCAGCGCCTCCACAATCGCCAGGCGCTTCTGCCAGCCCCCCGAGAGCGCAGCGGCTTCTGCTTCGACGTCCTCAAACCCAGCGCGGCCTAACGTCTCTGCAAAGCGGGTCCCGCGCTCGGTCTGGGGCACGGCGGCGCGCTCCAGTGCGTGCTCGATCACGTACCGTACCGTTTGTCCGGATTCGAACGTCGAATCCTGCTCCACGTAGCTGAGCCGGGTGCGCTTTCGGGCCGAAACTTCCCCGCTATCGGGCTCTACGTCGCCGGCGAGAATGCGCAAAAGCGTGGATTTGCCGGAGCCATTTGGACCAATGAGTCCGATACGATCGCCCTCGGAGACCGTAAAGGAGACGTCCTGAAAGAGCGGATGTGCCCCAAAGGCTTTCGAAATTTCCTGTGCATTGATGATCGGCGGCAACGGCTTGCGGTCTCCCGGTATCTTGATTGAGACTATCAGGAAACGCAGGCCGGCCGCGGCTCAGACGGCGCCTTGCAGCACACAAATCACATCGGCCTTCAGGGGCGAGTTCCCGGAATGATCTGGTGAATACGGCAATGGGAAGAAACTCGCGTTCCGGGTGGAATCAGCGCGCGCCCCTTGCTGGATGGTTCAAACATCGTTGCCGTAGACCGGGATTACTGCTCCGCTCACGTCTTTGCCGGCGTCGCTTGCCAGCCACTTGATCAAGCTCGCAACGGACGCGGGCCGCACCCACTTGGAGAAGTCGGCGTTGGGCATCGCCTTGCGGTTGGCCGGCGTGTCCATCGTGCCGGGGAGGACTACATTGGCGGTCAGTCCCGCATCTTTGTTTTCGAGGGCCGCAGTTCTGATCAGCGACACCATCGCCGCCTTGGAAGCGCTGTAGGCCCCCACTCCCGGGCCGGGGTCCACCGCGGCGCGGCTGCCGATCGCGATGATGCGGCCGTTCTTCGTCGGCCGCAATGCAGGGATGGCGGCTCGCAGAATGTGAAATACGGAATTCAGGTTCAGGTCGAGCATGCGCTGAAAGGTTGCGTCGTCGGTCTCGGCGATCGATTGGCCACCCGCGAATCCGCCGACGGTGTGCGCCAGAACATCGAGCTCTCCAAAACGCCCCACCACCTGGTCCACCAGGACACGGGCGCCTTCATAAGTCGACATTTCCGCCGGCATCGCGGTAAAGGTCGGGCTATTGAAAGCCGATTGCTGGATTTTCCGCGATGTGCCGACGACCGTTGCGCCGGAATCGAGAAACGCCTGCGTCACATATGCGCCCAGGCCGCCATCGGCCCCGGTTACGAGTACGACTTTGCCTTGCATCAGGTGCTCCGATCTCTGGACTGCCTCATCGGATTCGTCCCGCCCCCAGAAGATACAACAATCCCCGTCCGGGGCCTGAAGGCCCCCGTCAGAACCGCGCCGCTTCGTCTGCATCTCACGAACGCGACTTGCCTTTACAGAATCGCAGCGCCTTCCGATCCGCATGTCAGGCATCAGCAAGTCCGCCCCGGGCCCGTCCAGTCGGGCTTGGGGGCGCTCGTCGCGAGTGCAACCTCGGGCGGAACATTGACGCGACGGTTGGTTCCAGTGGCTCTCCTCGTTCCCCTGATGATCGGCTGGACCTCGTCGAAAGAAGAGCGTGACTTGATCAATGGCTACGGGCTCGGAGCCAACAGCTACATTCAGAAGCCGGTGGACTTCGACCAGTTCCGCGAAACGGTGAAGACTCCGGGTCTGAACTGGCTGTTAATCAACCAGGCTCCTGTGTCCAACGGTGTGAATCAAGCGGCCGGGACCGGTTCGTTCGCGGGCCAAGCAGGTTCGAAGGGTTGACTCGGGTCGTCGCCGACGAGGTGACGACGCCGTCCGCCGGGGGAGACCGGGCCGATTCCGGTGAAAGACGCCCTTGTTCTTCTCAAATCGCCGTTGGTTTTGGGACGAACTCCAAAGCCCCATCCGCCAAATATCCCCCGTGCCGCACTTCGAGTGCCTCCGGTTGCTCGCCACTCAGCCGGGAATGGGGAGTGGTTCCGTCGACGGATTTGCCGACAGGGGGCCCCTGTGATCTCCGTCACAACCAGGAGTGAGCCTAAGCACAGCCTCAATGGTCATTGTGACGGAAAATTCCCGTCATTGGGTTGGGGCAACAATTGGTTCTCATTCTAGGTTCAAGGAGAGCGCTATGCGGCTCACGCATTGGGCAGTGGGGTTTTGTGTAGTTGCCATGGTCATGGCGGCGGTCCCGTACGGTCACGCCATTCCGGCGTTTTCGCGGCAATATGGCACATCCTGCAGTACCTGCCACGTGGATTTTCCGAAGCTGAACGATTTCGGCAAGGCCTTCAAGGATGCAGGGTTCAAGTTTCCAAAAGATGACGAGACATTCCTGAAGGTCCCGCCGGTGATGCTGGGCGCGCCCGCGCAGAGGGAAATGTGGCCGCATACGATCTTCCCCGGATCGATTCCCGGCTTGCCCGCGATTGGGCTGCGCTTCAACACTTTTTTCCAGGTGTATGGAAGAAATCGCAACAACTTCCGGCCGCCGGATTCCACCGATCCCACCATTCCTCGCACCGACTTTCAGCCCGGGTTGTTCAGCATCTTCACCGCGGGGAACTTTGGCAGCGGCATTGCGTTTTGGGCGGATGAGGACTTTAGCGTGGGCGGTTCGCAGGCCGACGGAGGATTAGGCGACGGGTACCTGAAGTTCCACAACATCGGGCGGCTATTGAAACTGCCGAACGACTCGCTCAACTTGCGCATCGGGCAGTTTGAAATCGACTTGCCCTTCAGCCCAGCAAGATCGTGGAATTTGAGCGGATGGGATATCTACGACGAGGCGAACTTCGGCGCGCTGAATGGCGCCAATCCGCAGAACGTCAACAATAGTTTTGCTTTCTCGTCTCCGGGACAGGGACTTGAGATCAGTGGCGGCCATCAGTACAAGGGCTATCACTATTCGCTGGCGGTCATTAACCAGAACACCAGCGGCAACACCGCTGCCGCTGACAATATCAGCCCAGCGGTCGGACTGTTCTCCGACTCCAACTTCAAGGACCTCTACGGCCGATTCCAGTACCGTTTCAACCTGGAAAGGGACCCGGCCAGCCGTAACGAAATTCAGGCTGCGGGAGCGACCGGACCCCGCGATCACACCTACCTGCAACTCGGAACGTTCTACTTCTACGGGCGCTCGGTGCAGCGCGCCACCGGAGATACTGGCGTCCTGGTAGCGCGGGAACCCTTCTACCGCACCGGGGGCGATTTCAGCTTCAACTACCACAGCTTGAATCTCTTTGGCCTCTACATGTACGGGCACGACAAGAATCTGTTGCCCAATGCCGAGAACACAGGCTTCGTCTCCGGAGTTCCCGCGCACTTCAACGGCGGATTCCTGGAAGCCGACTACCTCTTCTATCCCTGGCTGATGGGCATCATGCGGTATGACCGTGTGCAGTCCACTGCGGATTTTATCAATGGCCAAAGTGGGGAGTCGACCAACTACTTCTCTCCGGCGGGCTCGACTCGCAATCGCATCACTCCGGGTATACAGTTCCTGATTCACGCCAACATCAAAGCGTCGTTTGAGTATCAGTTCCGGCCGCCGCAGCGAGTTTTTGATTCCGAGGGCAACCCGGCCTCGAGCCCGTTCCGTACCAACCAGGCCGTGGCTGGATTGGAGTGGGTCTACTGAGGCGGAGATCACTGACTTGCAAGTGAACTTTGAGGTATGAGAGTTTCCCAAGGAGAATTCATGAATCGCAGCATCGTTCTAGTCTTGATGACAGTTCTGACGTTCACACTGGCGGCGAGCGCCGGCAGCATCAGCGGCAAAGTCTCCGGCGTCAGCGGAGAGTCGGTGGTGTATGTCGACACAATCCAAGGCAAGACCTTCCCCGCACCGGCCGAACATCTGCTGATCGACCAGAAGGGACTGTTATTCCAGCCGCACATTAATGTGGTGCTGGTTGGAACGACCGTGGACTTTCTGAACAGCGACAAGGTCGCGCACAACGTGTTCTGGCCGTCGCTCATGCAAGGCACCAAGAAGTTACCCGGAAAGAACCTGGGCACCTGGCCGACCGGAGAAAAGCGTCCCTACAAGTTTGACCAGCCAGGCGTGGCTGCGTTGCTATGCAACGTCCATCCTGAAATGGCCGGCTATGTAGTGGTGGTTCCTACTCCGTACTTCGCGACTACCGACAAGAGCGGAAGCTACAAAATCGAGAATGTTCCGGACGGTCAGTACAACGTCGTCGCGTGGCACGAAGGGGCGAAGACCCAGTCCAAACCTGTTGCCGTCGCTGGCGACACGAAAGCGGATTTCACCCTGAGCAAGTAAGGGCACCACGAGGGGAGCGAGGGACACCTTCGCTCTCCTCACCGCAACCCAGGTTCTCTTTTCCACGGGACCCGGCCGAGAACAGGTCAATGCTGAAGCGCTTCCTAGAAAAGCGGGTGGATGAGGACTGGCTGCATACCAACTTCCCCTGCATGATGGCCTGCCCCGCGCACACCAATGCGGGACGGTACGTCGGGCTGATTGCCGAAGGCCAGTTCGAAGAAGCCTACACGTACGCGCGCGGGCCGAATCCACTGGCCAGCATTTGCGGACGGGTTTGCGCTCATCCTTGCGAGACGGCGTGCCGGCGGGGCCAGATTGACAAGCCGATCTCCATTCGTGCGTTGAAGCGTTTCCTCACCGAGCGCTACGGGCCAGAATCGAAGCACCACATTGATGTAAACGCCGGCCGAACGATTGAAAAACTCCCTTTCAAGGTTGCGGTGATCGGCGGCGGTCCGGTTGGCTTGTCGGCCGCCCACGACCTTGCCTTGATGGGGTACTCCGTCACGATCTTCGAAGCCGCTCCCGTGGCGGGCGGCATGCTCTACCTCGGCATTCCTGAATACCGTTTGCCGCGCGACGTCATCGAGGCCCAGGTTCGCGAGATTCTCGCCACCGGCGACATCACGCTCAAGCTGAATCAATCAGCCGGGCGCGATTTCCAGATTGCCGATCTGCGAAAGCAGGGCTTCGACGCCATCCTGATCGCGATCGGAGCCCACCGCAGCCGCGACCTGACCATTCCCGGAGTCGATCTTGACGGTGTCCACCGCGGCGTGGATTTTCTGCTCAACGTAAATCTGGGCTACAAGTTCACCATCGGCCGCAACGTGCTCGTAATTGGCGGCGGCAACGTCGCCATGGATGTGGCGCGCTCGGCAGCTCGCGAAGTCTTGCGGCAACACGCATCAGGAGTCGAGGAACTTGCTCCTTCCGACGATAACGTCGCCGCCGTCGCCACCAGGGAAATGGTCGATATCTCGCTTTCCGCGTTGCGCATGGGCGCGCAGGAAGTGCACGTCGTCTGCCTGGAAGGGCGCGACGAAATGCCCGCTGCCCTCGAAGAAATCGAAGAGGCCGAGATGGAGGGCGTCATTCTCCACCCGGGATTCGGACCTAAGCGGTTTGTCGGCAAGGAAGGCCGCGTTACCGCTTTGGAATGCCTGAAGACGAAGCATGTCTTCGACGAGAACCGTCGCTTCAACCCCGTCTTTTACGAGAATAGCGAGACGCAGATTGAATGTGACACGGTCATCATGGCGATCGGGCAGACTACGAAACTCGATTTTCTCCGTCCCGAAGACGGCGTGGAAGTCTCGCCGCGCGGGCTGATCGCCGTGAACCCGCATTCGCTGATGACTTCTTCCGCCGGTATTTTCGCCGGCGGCGACTGTGTCTTCGGCCCGCGCCTGATTATTGACAGTGTGGGCGACGGAAAGCGCGCCGCCATGGGAATTGACGAACATCTGCGCGGCACGCAGCATCCCGAGCCAGTCATCGAAGTCACCGACCTCAAGCGCCACGTGATGCCGCAGGAATTCATGGACCTGGTTCGCCAGCCGATCCCGATGTTGCCGCTCGATCGCCGCACCGGCATGACCGAAGTGGAAGAAGGCTACGACGAGCAGTCCGCCATGACCGAGGCGCAGCGCTGCCTGCACTGCTGGGTTAACACAATCTTTGAAGGCTACGCCGACGACGCTTCGATCTGCATTCTCTGTGGCGGGTGCGTGGACGTCTGCCCCGAAAACTGCCTCGAGCTCGTCACCCTCGACCGGGTGGGATTCAGCGCAGAGACCATCGAGCACCTTTCAGTGAACAGCGCCTTGTACGAGGCGGAATTACCCGATATCACTGCCGAAGAGTTGAACCAGGGTGTAGGGTCCGTAATGCTGAAAGACGAGACCCGGTGCATCCGTTGCGGGTTATGCGCGGCGAGGTGCCCAGTGAACACCATCAGCATGGAGTCGTACAACTTGCTGCCGGCAGAATCGACTGGACTTATCTCCATCGAGGCAATTGATTCCCGGCTTCGCGCCCAGCCGGCCGCAACCTCGGGCGCACCAAAATAGCCGTGTCAGAGGAAAAGATGGCAGAGGAGAAAAAAGACCGGATTCAAACCGCCGCCAATTCCGGCCTGGATCGCCGGGAGTTCTTCGTCCGCATGGGACTTGGGTCGCTCGGGATCGCAGCCGCGGGAACGGCCGCTTTCGGATACCAGTTTCTGTCGCCCAACGTGCTGTATGAACCGTCGCCCGTGGTGAACATGGGCCGGCCGGAGAGCTACCAACTCGACTCGGTCACGCTCGACGTGGACGCCCGCATTTTTGTCGTCCACGGCAATGAAGGCTTCTTCGCACTCAACGCTGTGTGTACGCACCTGGGCTGCCTGACCGCATGGAAGCCGGAGATCGACACCATCGCCTGTCCCTGCCACGGCAGCAAGTTCACCCGCGAGGGCGTGAAGAAGGAAGGACCCGCTCCCAAGCCGCTTCCCTGGCTGCGGATGTGGCTCAGCGAGGACGGCGAATTGATGGTGGACCGCTCGAATGAAATTCCTCCCTCGCAGTTCGTGAGGGTTTAGCCATGAACACAACGCTTGCCAAATACTTCGACGAGTTGCGCGGAACGCGAGTCTGGCGCTCGGTGTTTCGCGGCGGCACCGGATCGAGCACTTTGCACAACTCGATGGCGATCCAGCAGAACGTATTCCTCCACCTGCTTTCCACCAAGGTGCGGAAGCGGATGCTCGAGTTCAACGCGACCTGGTACCTGGGCACACTTACTCTGGGCACCTTCGGGATTCTCACCATCACGGGAATCCTGCTGATGCTCTACTACCACCCGTCGGCCCCGCAGGCATATGCCGATACCAAGGACCTGCAATTCGTGGTTTCCTCGGGGCAATTTCTCCGCAATCTGCATCGCTGGTCTGCCCACGCCATGGTGTTCCTGGTCTTCGCGCACATGTTCCGTGTGTTCTACCGCGGAGCGTATCGGCCGCCGCGCGAGTTCAACTGGGTGATTGGCGTCGTTCTTCTGCTGATCACGCTGTTGCTCAGCTATACCGGATACCTGCTGCCCTGGGATCAACTGGCGTTCTGGGCCATCACGGTCGGATCGAACATTGCTTCCGCGGTGCCGGTGGTTGGCGGCAAGGTTCGATTCCTCATGCTCGGCGGGCACTTCGTGAATGCCAATGCCCTGCTTCGCTTCTACGTGTTGCACTGCATGATTCTGCCGTTGGTTGCGCTTCTCTTTGTTGCTATCCACTTCTGGCGGATTCGCAAGGATGGCGGCCTATATGCGCGTCACAGTGAGCCGGATGTGGTGATGACCACGGCCCCCGCGAGGCCACCGCTATGAGCGACCCTAAAGACACAAGTAAAGGAAAGGATTTCGTCGCCGGCGTAGGTTCCGATCAACGCAAATCGCCCGTGCGTGTTGCGTTCGTAACTCGCCGCACGTCGGCCCAGGTGAAGGCGCACGACGAAGCCATCGTGCAGTCTTTCCCCGAGGTACTCTTCCGGGCTGCGATTGCCTTCCAGATACTCGCCATCGCGCTCGTCCTGATTTCGCTGTTCTTCAACGCGCCGCTGGAAGGCCTGGCCGATCCGTCGCACACGCCTAATCCTGCCAAGGCGCCGTGGTACTTCCTCGGCTTACAGGAACTCCTGCACTATTTCCCACCGGTCGTGGCCGGCGTGCTTGTACCCACGCTGGTGGTGCTGGCGCTGATTGTGATTCCGTATTTCAACATCAACATTGAAGCGGAAGGCCTGTTTACCAAAGACCGCCAGAAGCGCCTGCGTATTTTCTGGATCGTCGCCCTTGCCTTCTGCCTGTTTCTTCTGTTCTTCGATGTGATTGTGGCTCTGGTGCCCACGATCATTACGCTGGTGCTAATGGCGCTTGCCGCCTATACACCGGCAAATACTTCGTCCAAGTTCCGCCGCTCTCTCGCGGCAAAACCGCTCTCCTTCTGGATCATGAGCTGGTTCCTCTTTGAACTGGTTGTGCTGACTGCGGTCGGCACCCTTTTCCGCGGCCCGGGCTGGTCCTGGGTCCTGCCCTGGAGGAGTTAAGTGCGGCTCCCGGACCCTCTCGAAAAACTCCGCCAGCGTTTCTTCGGCGACACCGTGCGCACCTTCGGCTGGATAAGCCTACTGTTGTTGATCCTGTTGGCGATCGCTCCAGCGAAAAACCACTTTGCGGATTGGCGACGCTACCAGCGTGGCTACGAACATCTAATCCGCACGCGCAGTGATGCCGTCACGCTGCAACGTCACTTCGAACCGGGTGTTCAGCAAATCTGGCTGCCGGAAATGGGCGTGGTTGATCGCTGCACCACCTGCCACAGCGCGCTCAAAGAAACGACCCTGATGGATGTCACCATCCAGCCCTATCGTCACCATCCGGACATTCCCCACAAGTTGGACGAATTCGGCTGCTCGGTTTGCCATCGCGGGCAAGGCACGGCGACCTCGGTGGAAGACGCGCACCAGAGCACGTTGGCGTGGGAAGAGCCGATTCTTCCGGCAAAGTATCTGGAGTCCTCGTGTGGTCAGTGCCACCAGCAGGATCTGAAGGGAACGCCGCAACTCAATCTGGGCCGCAAGATGCTGACCCAGTATGGATGCGTCCACTGCCATACGGTCAAGCGGCCGGATGGCAGCACAATCACCGGCACAGACGACCCGCCGACGCTGACCCACATTGCGGACAAGACGTCGCGCGAGTGGATCTACGCCTGGCTGAAAGATCCGCAAGCCTACGCAACCACCGCCACCATGCCGAATTTCAAGCTGAAGGATGAGGACGCCCGCGATATCTCCGCGTTTCTCATTTCCTCCAGCACGCCCGCTTCACTCAAGCTGGTGCAGGCTTCGCTCGACGCCGCAAAGAAGGTAAAAGACGATGCAGCGCTCCAGACCAAGGCCGCCAGCCTGTACGGCGAATCGTTCTGCGCTTCCTGCCACGCGGTACAGAATGCCGCGGGAAATCTGGTGGGCGGCAACGTCGGCCCGGAGCTGACGAAAGTAGGTTCGAAGGTAAAGCCGGAGTGGCTGCAGGCATGGGTTCGGAATCCGCATGACTACGATCCCCCCACCGGAATGCCCCACTATCGATTCTCCGACCAGGAAGTGGGCTTGCTCACTGGATTCCTGATGGGAAAATCCGACTCCGATCTGCTGGCAAACGTCCACTTGGATGCAGCCACACCCGAGCAGATCGCGCACGGCAAGCGCCTGGTGAATGACTACGGCTGCGCGTCTTGCCACGAGATCAACGGCATCAAGCGGCCGGAAAACTTTGCTCCGGAACTCACCAAGATCGGCAGCAAGCCGGCGAACCAACTGGCCTTCGCGCCCGGCGTCCCGCACACGCTGTATGACTACATCAACGCGAAGATCCGCCAGCCAAGGGCTTTCGGTCCCGGGCTTAAAATGCCCCAGTACACCTTCAACACGGCGCAGGTGGACGCGCTGATGAACGCGCTGCTCTCCCACAACGAACGTGCCCTCACCATGCCCGCCGCGAAGACCGTCGCTGCTCTTCCTGTTTCGCACTACGAACCGGCAGGAAAAGCGGGGCAGCTGATCACCGATCTGAATTGTTTTTCCTGCCACGCCATCAACGGGCGAGGCGGTGACATGGCTCCCGATATCACCTGGGAAGGCAGTTCGGTTCAGCGCGATTGGCTGGTGCAGTTCTTCCGCAACCCGAATACGCTGCGCCCGGCGCTGATTCGCCGCATGCCGAAGTTCAACCTGACCGACGCCGAGATCAACACGCTCACCGACTACATCATGACCGTCTACCAGTCGCCAAAGATCGATCGCGACTCCATGCCGCTTTCGGGCTACTCGGCCGGCCAAGTCGAACTCGGCAAGCAGCTCTACTACTCGAAATACTCCTGCCAGGCCTGCCACATCATCGACACCAAGCAGGACAAGGGTTACATCGGTCCCACTCTGAGTCACGTAGGCTCGCGACTCACAGCCGCCTGGGTCTACAACTGGATGAAAGATCCGCAAGCGCTGCGGCCGGGCACGCAGGAACCGAAACGCAACATGAGCGACGACGATGCGCGCGCCTTGACTGCCTTTCTCATGAGCCAAAAAGGACGCGACGGCCAGGAGGCTAAGAAGCGATGAAGCGCACCGCCTGCCTATTGATCTTTTTTGTCACGGCCCTCTCTGTGGGTTGCTCGCGACAGCCGAAGACGTTTGTCCTGGTAGCCAAACCCACGGCCTACGGTACGGCCATCGTGGAATCAAGCGGCGGCAAACAAACCGCCGGAGTCGGAACTCCGCTGCTACAGCCCGTCGTCCTGCAAGTCAATGACGAACAAGGCAACGCCGTGACCGGCGCGCTCGTCATCCTGCACGGACCAAGTGGAATCTATCTCGATCCGGCAGCCGGCACCACCGACTCCAGCGGACAGTTCACCACCAACGTTTCGCTCGGTGTGATTCCCGGCCGCTACCAGATCACCGCCAGCACAACCACGAAGACTGGAAAAACGGCCGAGCTCAAAATCGAAGAAATTGCGTTCGGCTATCAGGAAATGCTCGGCAGCCAGCTTAACGACCAGTACTGTGCCCGGTGTCACAACCAGGAATCCAGCCCCGAGCGCGTGTCGAACTATGACAACCTCGAAGTGAAACCGCACCCGTTCACCGAGGGAGACACGCTGAACAAGATGAGCGACGCCGACCTAACCGCCATCATCTCGCATGGCGGTCCGGCGCTGAACAAATCCCCGCTGATGGCTCCTTACGGATATACTTTGTCAAAATCCGAAATTCAGGCCGTGATCGCCTACATTCGGATGGTTTCCGATCCCCCGTATGGAGCTCCCGGAATTGTCTACGCGCAGAAATAGCCTTTTGCTGTGTGCGGTACTCCTAAGCTTTGCGCCGTTCTCGGCAACCCAGGCGCTTACCCCGGCAGAGGTCAAAGAACCGCAAATGCGGGCGCTGCAAGAGAAGTACTTTCAACAACTGCAGACCATCGGCTCTGAAGTCCAGGCACACATCTTCCCTTATCCCTTCTATTTCAGCCGGATGCTCGACCTCGAACTCTCGCAGCAGGGGCGCGCCGATCAGCGTTCCCTCCGCTTTGACAACTACGGTGGGATGACCGTCGTCGAGCTTACCGGAAACTACTTCGCGTCGTATTCCTCTGATCTCATGGACAAGAGCCATCGCGCCCTGCGCACCTTCCAGGATGTGCTGCTGCCCATCGCGGAAATTGCGATGCCTGAACTCAAGGACAACCCGGACGTAGAGGGTTTCGCGATGGAAATTTCCCATCATGTCCGCGGCAAGGCGATGGGGATGAGCATGGAGCGTCCAGAGAACCTGGTGCTTGTACTTTCGAAAGACGCCGCCTTTCGCCTGGTAAACGCCAAGAACGAGAACGACCGCCAAGCGGCGATTCTCGACGGGCGGTTCTTCATCAATGGCGAGCCGTTCATTTTGTATCTGAGTGATCGCTCTGCCCAGGAAGCGGCCCGCGTGCAGGAACTGAATCCTGCGCCTGCTGCCGCCGTCCAAGGCTCGGGACAGAAATCGAAGCCGACCGGCGCAGCGGCCGCCCCGCGCCCCCTTTCGCGCATGGCCCCCCCCGAGCCGCCACCCGCTCCACCCCACGACACCTCGCCCGACTCCCTGACCAAGATTCAGGCTTCTTATCAGAAGATGATTGATGTAGTGGTGAAGGAAGTCGATTCTCAGGCGCACTTCGTGTCCTACGCACCACCCTCCGTGGTTGCGTTCCGCAAGGGTGCCTATCTCGAATTTTCCGTGAATACCACCTTGCCAGCGAGCGCGGCAGGTAGCCGCTACAAGATGGCCGCTCTCGCGTTTGACGATCACATCGCGCACATCCTCCGTCCGGTGATGGCCTACTTCAAGGGCGATCTTGATTTCGACGGCATCGCTTTCAGCACCACAATTCACCAGGGGGACAAGTCTGCTTCGACACAAGGCAACGAGGCGGTTGAGTTCTTCTTCCCCACCACTGCTCTACGCTGCTATGAAGCGTATGAGTGCACCGGACAACAGCTGATCGACGAAGGTTCAGTTCTCATCAATGGCGAGCGGGTTAGTCTGGACCTGCAGATCGCAGAGACTGGCGCCCGGTAAAGGCTCTCTCTGGAGAGGCCGGTTGCGTGTTTCTTGTGCCGCAGCTCACGGCTTCTGCCGGGGACTTTCGTTTGCGTTTCGGCGGGCTGTGCCGGGATGGGAAGTCTGCGCGAAAGCAATGCCTGAAGTCACAAGGAGCAGCGTCCCGGGGGTTCTCCGCATGTAGGTGTCCAGGAATTTTCTTAGTGTGGAGCGTCCACCCAGGCGGGGTTTGACCACGGAGAAGGATCTCTTGAACCGGTGGTCCGAACACGATAAGTAATGTGGGTGCCGTCGGGCAACCGCTCTGAATACTTCGTCTGATCCGGTAGCAGTTGCGCAACTTTCTCCCACATACCCCAGTCCCGCGAGCGTTGGATCTCAAATCCCGCCGAGCTAGCGTACTTGCTCCACTTAAGTTGGACATCGGGACCAGACAGAGTCGCGGTTAGTTCTCCGGGCGCCTCCGAAGCTTCCGGCCAATCCAGGTAGGAAGCATCAGCCACGGCTATCGCACTATCGCTCAGTGGGATTTTCAAAGTCTCCTTTAGCGGATCGAGCCATAGCAAAGGAGTGACCTGTCCTGTTCGCACGTCAACCAGGACAGGATTTACGAATTGGCTATTTGGCAGCTTCACCTCTACTTCGACGGGCCGGAATTTGTCCGCCGGGTCGGAGACGACGGCCAGCCACAGGGCGTAGATTCCCTTACCGGAGGTGCGATCACGGTATGCGTATTTTCTCAACTGGCCGTGTGCATACTGCTCCGGCGGTTCCAAAACAATGTCCGCCATCAGGTCCACTTCGGTTTGCGCGAACAATGCCGACGTTACTTCGAACGCTCGATAGGCCTCCCGGGGCTGGAATGCGCTTTTTGCGAATGTCTCGCCATGCAACAGACCATACTGGTCCTGCTCATTTCCATCGGTTCCGGGAATGAACTCCCAGAAGAATCCCTCGACTCTCTGCGCGCGAGCCTGCAGAAAATAGCGTGGCAGATAGCGAGCCTGCACCGACTCATTCGAATTCTTCCACGCCGGGATCACGTTCCACTCGCTGTCCCAGAACTCAATATCCTTGCGCACGCCCAGAGTCCGCCCGATTGCTTCCCGAAACGATCCTGCTCCCTGCAGTGCATCCGCTTCCTCCGGGGCATGATTGCCGCCGTATCCCGGGTATGCGTGGTAGGCCATGACGTCGATCTTTTCCGGGCAGGCGGAGATAGCGGCGAACACAAAGGCGGGATCAACCTCGCTCGTCCCCCCGAAAATCACTTTGGATGCCGGGTCCACCTCGTGAACGACATCGGCAAAGCGGCACAATGCGCGCCCATATTCGCGACCCTTGGCCGCGCGCCGCTCTTTTGAATCGACATTCGGTTGCCAGTACCCGATGTTGGGTTCGTTCCACAGTTCCCAGCCTTTGATCTTGCCCTTGTAGCGGCTAACCATGAACCGCGTGTACTTGAGAAAGGCGTCGATCTCATCGCCGGTCGTGAGTCCGTGGAAAATGGGATGAGGAGGCTTGTCTTCCTCGCCGATTCCCGGGGGCGCCGGTTCGATTCGCTTCGGCCTGCTGGCGAGGTCACCCTGGTACAGTGCGTTCCCATAACAAAGCTGCATCTCGATGGAAACTCCGTTGTCGAGCAGAGAGCGTATCGCCTCATCCACCTCAGGCAGCACGCTATAGACTCCGGGACTTCGCTCCACCCAATCCCAACTGGTCTTGTCGGAACTGTTCTCATACTGCCCCAGGCGAACCCATTTCACGCCGGAGTCGAAAATACGAGTCCACCAGTGGCGAGCCCATGGCAGGCGAGGATCGCGCGGCAGAGGTAGATTTACGCCGAATCCTGCCGATAGTTGCGTGGAACGGCGTGGGGGGACCTCGCGCGGAATTGCCTTGTCAGTTGCGAGTCCCGATTGAATGATTGCGAGCGTCAAGACCCCGCACATCAGGGTTCTTCTGATGCAGTGCCGGGCTTGTACCATGCACCACCTCGTTTTGATGCGGAACCGTATTTCACCTGGCACTGGTGGTCGAACACGGCCAACAATCAAGGTCTCGTCCATGACCCACTTCGGGCCGACGTCTCGACCGCTTCGAGCAGTTTCTGTACCTCCACCGCGTCATCGAAATTAGGATGGAAGGGCTCGTTCTTTGCCAAACAATCCAGGAAGTCGGCCAGCGTCGCAATGAACGTGTGCTCGTAGCCGATAATGTGTCCGGGTGGCCAGAAGTGGCTCGTATAAGGATGTTCCAGGCCAGTGACCAGAACATTGTGACTGCCTTGCACTCCGGCCGCATCGTTTCGATCAAATACTTCCAGCCGGTTCATGTCTTCGAGGTTGAAGCGAATCGCGCCTTCCGCTCCGTGGATCTCAAAATAGTTTCGGTTTTGGCAGCCGGTGGCAAAGCGGGTGGCTTCGAATGTGCCGATACTTCCATTGGCGAAACGAGTCAACGCAAGGACCGCATCGTCCACTTCGCGATTCGGCGTGAACGTCTGCATCAGGCTCGTCACTTCCGTGATGACCCCGTTCAACATCAGAGCCAGGTCCAGGGAATGGGAGAGCAGATCTCCCATCGCACCAGAACCTGCCTCCGTTTTTCGAAACCTCCAGGCCCCCGGGCGTTCCGGATCGGCGCCCCAACTCTGCAAGTAGGTGGCCCGGTAGTGGTAAGGCTTGCCTACCCTGCCTTGGCCGACGAGGTCCTTTGCCAAAGCAATCGCCGGCACCCGCCGATAGTTGAACCACACCAGATTCGGGAGCCTGCGGACGGCACTCGCCATTTGCTTCGCTTCTGCCAAATTCATCGCGAGTGGTTTTTCACAAAGAACAATCTTCCCCGCCTCAGCAGCCGCCATCGCGATCTGCGCGTGCAGATGATTCGGCGCGCAGATGTCCACGACGTCGATGTCTGTCCTCGTGACCACGGACTGCCAATCGGTTTGCGCTTCCTCCCAACCCCACTGCGCCGCCATTGCTTCGACGGCTGCACGGTTTCGCCCGCACACTGTCTTCAGAATGAGTTCATAGGGCAAATCAAAAAAGTGCCCAACCTGGATGAAGGCATTGGAATGAGCCCTTCCCATGAAACCGTAGCCGATCATGGCTACGTTCAGTTTTCTGCTCTGTTTGGCCATTTGCTCCCTCTGTGTGCGCGCAGTTTCTCCTCAGTTCGCCAGGACCTTGCGGAAGGCGCGGATGATGTCGTCTTCGTCCCCCTCAGTCAGGCAAGAAGGGATGGCCAATAGGATACTGCGTTCGAACAGACTATCCGCGGCAGGACACGCCCCTTTCGCGTAGTTTGGCTTGGAGTCCCTGTTCTCCTCAAGCTTCCAGGGAAATCCTCTGCCGTCGATGCTGGTTTGGTTTACCAGGCTTACGATATTGAAATAGATGTGCAGTCCCCAATCGGTCATGAGAACGTTCGTCATTCCCTGTGGCGAGGTCACTATTCCCTCCGCCCGCAGCGCCTGATTCATGCTCTTGGCGGTGTCTGGATTTTCGAAGGTAACAATCAGGAAGCAACCAGTATCCCCCCGGGGATCGACGATCCGCCGCAGGCGCACCTGGGGATACGCCTCAAGTGCTTGGCGGATGCGATACTTGCTCGCCCGCATCCGGCTAATGATGGTGGGGAGCTTCCTCAGTTGCACGCGGAGCACTGCGGCGCGCATTTCATCGAGCCGGTAACCCCGGCCCCAGATGCAGAGGTCCAGATTGTCGTAGATTGCGCGGCCACCGTCATCCCGCGCGTAGCCGTTGTCATGGCAGGCCACGGCTCTCTGGTAGAGCCGCATATCGTTTGTAACCACGCATCCGCCTTCCCCGCTGCTCATGTTCTTATTCATCTGGAAGCTGAAAATCCCCACGTCGCCAAACGTGCCGACCTTCTTTCCTCCGACGCTCCCCCCAGCACACTGCGCGCAGTCTTCCACTAGAAACAGCTTCCTTTTCCGGGTGACTTCCAGAATGGCCGGGATATTAGCTGGCGATCCGCTCATATGCACCGCAATCACTCCTGCGGTGCGGGGTGTAACGTAGTTCTCCAGCTTCAGGGGGTCGATGCAAAACGTGTCGTCGATGTCGGCCAACACCGGGATCGCTCCGAGATTGACCACGGCCGCAACCACCGCCACCCACATGTAGGCGGGAATGATCACCTCTTGCCCTGGCCCCACTCCGAGAGCCGAAAGGGCCACATGCAGAGCGCCCGAGCCGCTGGTTACGGCCAATGCGTGGGTCACGCCCAGGAATTTTGCGAACTCCGACTCGAACGCGGAAACTTCACCCTGCAGGTCGATTCCGTAGTATCGAAACAAGGATCGGCTTTTCAGCACCCGTACCACAGCTTCGATCTCCGCATCATCGAGATGATGCATGCCAGGAAACTCCAGCGGCAGCGGTGTCGTCCTGGCGGGAGTGCCCCCTTGAGTGGCTAACCGATCGAGTTCGAGCACTCGCGTTTCTTGTTCTGATTTCATGTCATCTCCCTGCGGCCGTGTCAATTCAAAGTACTAATCACGATCTCTCGCGGTTCCGATTCTGACGAATTGCGCTCAACCACTGCGGGTGCGTGGCCGCCACAATCTGGAAACAAGTGGAGCTGCTCAACGCATTTCGAGCCCGATACTCTGAGCAGCTCCAACCCTGAATCGGCCCCCTCTTACTGCACTGCGCGCAGGTGGTCGTGATACCCCTGCCCATAGGTTTGTGTTGGTGTTCCGTTCGCATCGGTAATAAGCGATGGCCCTGCCGCACAGCCTGCGACCGTAAAGGCCCATGCCCAGTAGCCGACTGGCGGATTCGCCGCGTCTGCCCATGACATGAGCAAATCGATCTGGCTATGGTTGCAGGTGAATTGACCAAACTCAGAAATGATGACGGGGTAGCCGGCATTTTCGATTGCCTGATATTGGCTTGTCCAACAACTCGCCGTGTCGCACCCCAACCCGTCCTGATAGACATGAGCTCCTGCGACGATTGCATGGCTCGAATCCGCCGGAACGAAGCTGAGCCATTGCGAGAGGTCATTCGACCAATTCAAACCCGCTATGATGATCGCGTTTGTCGCGCCGGTCCCGCGGATCGTGCTGACTACGGACTGCGTCCCCACCACGGTCCACGAACCAGTACCCCCGGCCGCTGTACACCCTCCGTTGAGGTAGCACGACCAAGTGATTGATTGGGGCTCGTTCGTGAGGTTGAAGATCACTGAAGGGTTCCCCTTGAAGTAGTTCGCCACCGACTGCCAGAAAGCGGGCGCGTGGTCCGCATCCATGCCAGGATAGTTGTCGTCCACGGGAAGAGCTGAGCCGCCGGCGCCAAAATGGAGGTCAACCTCCACCACCATCCCTGAGGCCGTTGCCAAATTAACAAACGTGCCCATCGTGTTTTGGTAGTTTGTCCCGCTGGTGGCAGGCGGAGCGCCATTGATACCCAACCAACACTCCTCGTTGAGAGGAAGGCGGATGGAGTTGGCGTGCCAATCGTCCCGCATGTGGTTGATGGTTGTCTGGTTTCCTGTGGGGTTATCCCAGAAACCGGTGCCATCCAGGCACGCATACTCCGAACCTGAGAGGTTCACTCCACGCAGATCGAGAGTGGCCCCGGCGCTCACCTGCTTCAGCCCGAGTTTGCCTGCCGTTGTCGCTATGATTCTATTGCCCGACACACCCACGCCCGGAGCAGCGGACAATACCGTCGTAACCGTGACGCTTGCTGTCGCCGATTTCGTGCTATCCGCCACCGAAACCGCTTTCACCGTCACCGTCGCTGGGTTCGGCACCGCTGCCGGTGCGGTATACAGACCTGACGTCGAGATTGTCCCGACCGTCGAGTTCCCGCCCGTAACATTGTTCACCTGCCATGTAACGCTGGTGTTGCTGGCGTAGCTGACGGTCGCATTGAACTGCTGTGTGGCAGCCGTTGCTACTGAAGCCGTCGCCGGCGAGACCGCCACCGAAACCGGATTAAGCGTAACTGTGGCCGTTGCGGACTTCGTTGTGTCCGCCGCGGACGTCGCTTTCACACTGGCTGTTGAGACGCTCGTCACACTTGCCGGCGCGGTATACAAGCCGCTGGCTGAAAGCGTGCCCAAGCCGGTCCACGACCAAGTCACTGCGGTGTTAGCGGTACCCGTGACCGTCGCCGTGAATTGTTGGGTCTGGCCACCACCCAGTAAGGCTGACGTCGGAGAAATCGCCACCGATATCGCGGCAGGCGGATTCAGCGTAACCGTAGCCGACGCGGACTTGGTTGGGTCCTTGGTGGAGGTCGCTGATACTGTCGCCGTGGAAGTTGCCGTGATGGTGGCAGGGGCCGTATAGAGTCCTGTGCCCGAGACTGTTCCCAGTCCCGTTACAGACCATGTGACACCGGTGCCGCCTCCATTTGTCACCGTCGCGGTGAACTGCTGTGTGCCGCCTTGTCCCAGCGATGCGGCCGTCGGAGAAACCGAAACCGACACGGGGTTGATGGTGACCGTTGCTGTCGCCGACTTCGTAGTGTCGGCTACCGACGTGGCTTTCACCGTGGCTGTCGTTGTGTTCGTCACAGTTGCAGGCGCCGTATAGAGACCGGAGGCGGAGAGAGTCCCGACGCCGGTGAGTGACCAGGTCACGGAAGTATTGGAGGAGCCGGTCACGGTCGCAGTGAATTGTTGCGTCCCGCCTCCGATCAGTGTAGCCGTCGTTGGCGAAACGGAAACACTCACCCCGTTCGCGCTTGTAATGGCGAGGGCCTCGTAGTCTTCGGCCATCCCGTCAGTGCCATTGTTTGCCGTGAGGCCAACCTGCATGTACCGGTCGCTGCTTCGGACGTAGTTTGCCAGCGTTCCGGGGACATTAAAGGTCAACATGGCCCAGTTCCCCCAACACGCCACGCCGTTATTGTTTCCCACTGCTACGTAAGCGTTGGTGACCCAGTTCCACAAGGACCAGGTCCACACTTGATTGGCAGGGCAGGCACCCGAATAGTTCACCTTCAGTTTGATGGCAGTAATGCTGCTCGCTGGGATGCTGGCCGGCAACGTGTACGACTCATAGCCGCTGTACGAAGACCCGGCGTTGAACTGAACGATTTTGCTCGTAGTCCATTGCGCTCCGGACTGATCATTAATGTCCAGCGTGGCAGCCGTATTCGCCGCATTTCCGGGTGAGGGGACAGTGCTTCCACCGCCACTCGCGAGAACTGTGTACGTTGTTGGAACCAATGTGGTCATGGTCTGCGCCGCGGCTGCCAATTGCAAGAGACCAAAGGCAATCAAAAGGAACAATGAGCGTCGCCCGTTAACCCAGGCGAGTTCTGCCTGCCGCACTTGTTGACAAGACATCTGGTTCTCCTTATTGGTCTACGTTCCGAATGGACATATCAGTCCCATGACATTAGCAACTCAAAAGAGGAACTTGATCGCGACCTGTCCGATACGCGGATCGCGGGCCGAGATAACTTTTCCGAATACAGCAGTGTCCAAAATGTTGCCACTTGGATTGTTGAACTGCGCGTGATTGAAGGCGTTGAAAAACTCGAAGCGGAATTGCAAGCTCTTGGTTTCCGTCAGACGCAGGTCCTTCAGGGCCGCCATGTCCCAGTTGTTGATACCGGGTCCGTGGAAGAACCTCCTCTTCGCATTCCCCAGCTGCCCCAAGGGTTCGATAGTGAATAGTGAATTGTTGAAATAGGGTTGGCAGCTGTCCGCATTGGGGTCGGGACAGCGGCGAGGATCCGTGATCTTCAGGCTCCCGGGAGTGAAATTGGGGAGGTCAACCCCGTTTTCATTGGGGCCGGTGAAATTCGTTCCCAGCAGAGAGTTGTCGTCGTTTTCGATCAGAGTGACCGGAAGGCCGGTTGTAAAGCGCGTGACCCCCGTCAACACCCATCCGTTGCTCCACCGGTTCGCGCCGAACATCTTGCCGAATGGCAACTCATAACGATAGCTGAGCACGAAATTGTGCTTCATATCGAATGCGGAAAGCGCCTTGCTGAGGCCCGGGTTGCGGGGATTCACCTGCTCCCCCAGTCCGGAGGCCAGGTCCATCGACTTGCTGTACGTGTAGGCTGCCATCAACTCCAGTGGGCCGCTGACGTGACGCAACGTAGTCTGGAGCGCGTGATAGCTTGAATTGCCGATATTGGCGTACCACCCGTTGCTGCCAATTTCCGGACTCAAGGGCCGCGTTCCATTCACCGTCTGGCCCTGAGCGTTGGTGTAACTCCCGTCCTCTCCGAACGGACCACATCCGGGTAACGCCAGACACAAGGCAGGATTGCCAGGATTGGCTTCCTGATCGACCAGCAGGTGACGCCCGAGAGCGCCAGCATAGCTCACATTCAATAACGTGTTTGGCCCAAACTGCCGCTCGATCGAGAACTGGAACTGCTGTGTCGAAGGGAGCCCGTTGGTATGCAGATAGCCGGGTGAACTGGTGATCGGCTCGTACACCGACCAGTCAATACTGTCGTCGGGATTGCCCGGACCGACATTCACAGGCGGTAGCGGCGGGGGGAAACGCTGGCCCTGACTAGCTCCGTCAGTCCGGTTCAGAAACGGAGTGCTGAATTGAGGCGCGCTCGGACTGACGTAAAAGAGCCCAAACGGCGGGTCTCCAACCACCAAGGCGTTCGTTAGCTGCTCGATGGCCGTGTAGTAGATTCCGTAAGCCGCGCGAATACTCGTCGTGCCCGAACCACCAAGCAATTTGCTCCATGCACCACCTTTGGCGTCGGGCGAATAGGCGAAGCCAATTCGCGGTCCGAAATTCCGGTAGCGCGTAGGAGCGACCGTGGACGGAATACCCGGATCGCCGGGAATCACCCAGCCCCGCGGCGCACCGGGAAACACAACCGACTGCAGGCCCGGCACAATGGTTTCGAGCTGGTTGTTCGTTTCGTACCAGGGCATGCTGGCTTCCCAGCGCAGGCCATAGTTCAGCGTCAAGCCAGACCTCGCGCGCCAACTGTCTTGCGCGTAAAGTCCCAGATATCGACTGCGCGAGTGCAGTGGCTGCTGAAATCCCTGCAGGTAGTCGCTGGGCGCGCCAATCAGGAAGTCGGCATAGTCGTTCCCAGTTTCTGTTCCGGTGAAATCAAATGAGCCATTGTTAAAACCCGACAGGTGCGTTGTGATTTGGTCGTAGTGAAAATTGCCGCCGAACTTCCACGTGTGGTTCCCGCTCACTCGCGAGTAGTTGTCCAGCCACTGGAAGGTGTTATTGAACTGCCCGGAAACCTCGGGCGGGACGCCGATGGTGAATCCGTTAAAGACAATGGCTGGTACACCCTCGAGGGCGGGGGCCATTGGAACGATGCCCAGCGTCCCGGCGCCTTCCACGAATCCCAAAGAACTGAGCGTTACCCCGAGGCCATCCTTCGGTTTCGCCGAGAGGGAGGCAGAACGCAAATAGTTGAAGCGGAGTTCGTTAAAAGCTCTACCGCCCGACAAAGCCAGGGTGTTGCTGATGTTAAGTTGCTGCGCGCGACCCACTGTCACCGCCGCAAAACCAGGTACTGTCGCCCCACCCGAGGGATAGGGATCGTTCAAGTTGTAGTCGTCCAGAAAGTAGTAGCCTGAAAACCTGCCCCACCGTGTCTCCGCATCCAGCCGAAAACTGCCCTTGTCGTCTCGCAACCGCTGATTGAACGCCGACGTGGAGAAAATGCCAGTTCCCTGGTTCGCTACCGGAATGTATTTCGCCAGAGCAATGGCCGGAGCGGAGAAGGCAGCTTGCGGAATGATCGCATTCGGGAACACGCATCCGGAATCCGGGTCTGTGCTGGTGCAAGCAGCCCGATTGGGATTTGCCTGCGTCGGTCCGAAGTAATACGGCTCGCCAGCCGCGACTGAGTAGCCCAGTTCACTGGAAAGCGCGCCCGCCCAGGAGTCACCGCTGACCGCCGCGCCCGCCTCCTGCGCCTCGGCAAGAACATCGGCCACGTCTGACATGTCGCCGCCGCGCATGCCCGCCGTAGGAACCGATTGGGACTGATCGATCCCGACCACGGTGCGTGTGGCCTGGTAGTCGGTGAAAAAAAACACCTTGCTTCGGACGACGGGCCCGCCCAGGGTCCCGCCGAACTGGTTTTGATGGAAGGTGCCGCGTTCTGGTGAGAAAAAGTTCCTGGCGTCCAGACTGGTGTTGCGCAGGAACTCGAACAGGTCGCCATGCAGCGCATTTGTGCCGGACTTGGTCACGGCGTTAATTTGTCCGCCGCTATAGTTGCCGTATTCGGCATCGAAGCTGTTCGTGATAATCCGGAATTCCTCGATGGAATCAAGATTCGGAATGACCGCGGTCCCGTTATTGGTTCCCTCTTCCACATTCCCGCCGTTGACCATGAAACCATTCGCTGTTTCGCGCTGCCCCCCGACCGAAAAGCCGCCCGCATTGAGATTGCCGGAAGGAGATGACGGACTGTACTGCCCGGAAGAAATTGGCACGACTCCCGGTTGTAGAGCCAACAGATCCGTGTAGCTCCTGCCATTGAGGGGAATCGTGGTCATCTTGGTATGCCCGATCACTTCTCCCAGTTGGGTATTCTCGGTTTCGACGTGAACCTCCGCGGCCGACACTGTGACCTTTTCAAGCACCTGCCCGACCTGAAGCGCAACGTCCACCCGCAGCGAGGTGTTCACCTCGATCGTCAGGCCGGTCTGGCGATAGTCTTTGAATCCGCCGCTTTGAACCTCGATGTCATAGGTGCCGGGGGCCAAACCCAGCAGCCCGTAAGCGCCGTCCGCGCCTGTAACCACCGTTTGTTTCACTCCCGTCTGAACATTGGCGGCAGTTACTTTGGCGCCGGCCACAACCGCTCCGCTGGCGTCTTTGACCGTCCCCGAAATGCGGCCGGTGACGTCAGCGCGAACGTAGGCGGTCACGGACAGGAGCAGGAGGAGAGTCAGAGTCGATCGAACGAGGGCCCGCGGCAAGAGATTGATATTTGGCATGGGAGGTTGATAAACGCGTTTACGTAAACGGGTTTATTCTTCAGCGGCCCATTTGTCAAGCATTTTTTTCGCCCCACGGAAGAAAGTTATTGCCGCGATCAGGCAGCCGAGGTGGAACCGCGCACAACCAGCACTGGTTTCACTTTCCGCAGGACTGGTTCTACCTGCGTCCCATTGCTTTGCTGCATCTGGATGGTGTGAAGGAAAATGGTGGCGCCAATCTTCCCGAGCTCCTCCATGGATTGCCCCACCGTAGTCAAGGGAGGATTGTAGTAAGCAGCGGCAGCCACATCATCGAAACCTACTACCGAGCATTGCTCGGGTACCTTCAGTCCGGCCTCGGTCAGGGCGCGGATCGCCCCGAAGGCGGTCAAGTCATCAAAGGCCATCACAGCTGTAAAACGCTGGCCTTTACGAAGGAGCTGAGTCATGGCTTCAAATCCTCCCTCGTAACTGGAAGCCGTGCCTTCCATTTGCACGACCAGCTTGGAATCCAGTGGCAGGGAAACTTCCCGGGCAAATTCGCAAATCCCCCGCCAGCGGTGAGCGCTGTCCACTACTTCTTTCGGTCCGCGTATGAAGGCGATACGGCGGTGACCATGCTCGTAAAGATGCGCGATGGCGAGTCCCGCCCCGGTTTTGTTGTCCACGGATACCGAACTGATCCATTCATGGCTGAACTCGCGTCCGATCGCGACCACGGGAACCCTGTTCTTGGCGAAGATGTCCAACATCTCCGTCTGAAGTTGCAGCGAGTTTGCGACCGCAATCACTCCTTCAATACGCCGCTCGAAGAGTGTGGCGACGTACTTCCGAAAGCGAGCACGGCTATTCTGGATGTCAATCAACACCGGGAGGTGGGGAGAGCGATAGAGCGCTTTGCCCACCCCAAGCAGAATCTGCGCACAATAGGGATCACTGATATCCGGGACCATGACCGCAACCGCGTGACTGTGGCTACTTCTCAGTGAGCGAGCAAACTGGTTCGGATGGTATCCAAGTTTTTCCGCCAGTTCTCGAATCCGTACCTTCGTCTTTTCCGAAATGTATTTGCCGGCCGGGGAGTTGTTTAAGACAAGCGAGATCGTAGTCGGCGAAAAGCCGCTGGCCTTGGCAAACTCCCTGATGGTTAACATCGCGCGGTTGCTCTGTTGGAGTGGATGCCCTGCTCGACTCCACGTCGAGTGTAAATAAATCGGCCGCGAAACGCGATCTGCGCTCAAGGCCTTGGATCTGGCGGGTCCGAATTCCGAAACTGACTTGGTGTCGCCCTCGGCTCCAAGCTTCGAACTAGTCACCGATCCATGTGCCTCGCGTTCGAGGCGCGCGTTCGGCCAACATCGATTTCAGTATCGCCAACTAGTTAAATCCGCCCCCTCGGGTGCCGTCTTCTGGATGCGGTCGAGAATCTTGGGCAGGTAACGCGTGTTGTAGTGCAGCCGCGAGATGTGGTTGGGCAGCGTGGGGTCGCCGTTCCAGCAGTGCTCGGCGCGCGGGCCGTAGGTCACTTCGCCGCCATAGGGCGGGTTGGTGGCGGAGTTGAGAAAGTCCTCCATACGGTAGACCGCATTGTTCAGGAAGTAGGTGTCGTCTGAGCCGACATAAATGTGGATCTTACCGGCGAGTGCAGGGCCTAGCTTCGCCCAGTCGCGCTCGAGGATCGCCTCCAGGTCGTAGTGCTGGCGCCAGTACTCAGCGACACTGTGGTCGATCTCTCCGGTCACCTTGTCGAAAATGGGCTGGGGATAGCCGTCCGCGCCCACCGGTCCGTAGACCGCCTGCCAGATGTCGAACTGTTCACCGCTGCGGCCGTGGTCGCCCAGCGCCAGTTCGTAGGCATTGATCTCCTGAGTGGTGATGAGGGTGTGGCCCAGGTAGTCGCGCATGGCCGGCTGCGCCACGCGTTTGTGCGCACCTTCCAGGAAGAAAG
>Ga0302172_10000059_pt1 | contig 25844 bp, 36 predicted proteins | sample I_Fen_N2_3_FD_198777 | JGI IMG/M metagenome (GOLD analysis project Ga0302172, IMG submission 198777) | Peat permafrost microbial communities from Stordalen Mire near Abisko, Sweden - I_Fen_N2_3 | ecosystem: Environmental > Terrestrial > Soil > Wetlands > Permafrost | place: Sweden: Abisko... | reverse complement strand
GGCACCGTGACGATCAAGGTCGGTGATTCGACCGTCACCGTAGCGGATAGCGCCGTGACGGTGGAGTCGGCGGCGATCAAGTTGGTAGGTGAGGTTGAGATTGTCGGCTCGTTACGCGTAACGGGCGACATACACGGCGGCGGATCAATCATCGATACAGCCGGCAACACGCCGAACCACAAGCATTAAAACCAATCATCCATGGCCCGCTCAGCGCGGGTTTTTTTATGCCTGGAGAAAAGCCCATGACAGCTGTGATGGCCAAGAAAGTTACTCCCGATTCAGCACTTGATGTCGCGGCCTTAGAAACCGATCTGGTCGACGCGCCGGGCGCGTCGGTGGAGCCGGTAAAGCGCCCGGTTTTCCGCGACAAGGAATTCACCTCGCGAACCTTGATTCTGCCCAACAAGCGAACCGTTCAAGTCGTGGGCGGCCTGGTTGAAGCCACGGACCCGGAGTTACTTACCTTCCTGCGCACGCGCAGCAGCTTCGAACTGGTTACGGAGTGAATTAGATGATCGGCATGGATCGACGCACCGGCCTGCCGCTGTCGGGTCTGGCGCATGTGCTGCAGTCCATCGACGACATTTTGACCACCCCGCTGGGCAGTCGGCGGATGCGCCCGGAGTACGGCAGCGCGATTCGCCGTTATGTAGACCTTCCGGTTAACGAAGGTTGGAAGGGGGCCGTGCAAGCCGAAGCCATCCGCGCCGTGGGCCGCTGGGAGCCCCGCGTGAAGCTGCAGCAGGTCACTGTTGTTTCTGTGCTCGGCGGGAAAATTGGTCTGCGGCTGACCGGCGATTACTTGGGCGAAAGCTTTGTAAAGGAGGTCAGTGTATGAACCTATTGGATCTGTCCAAGTTGCCCGTTCCGGACGTGATCGAAACCCTCGACTTTGAGGACCAGTATCAAACGATTCTGGCGCGGTTTCGGGAGGCGATGGGGGATCAGTGGAGCGCGGCGCTTGAGTCCGATCCGGTGGTCAAGGAATTTGAGCTGTTCGCCTATGAGGTCGTCACGCTGCGCGCCCGGATCAATGCCGCTGCCCGGGCCGTGCTGCTGGCCTCGTCCACCAGAAACGATCTGGACGGCGTTCTGGCGCTGCTGGGTGCCGAGCGTCTGGAGGGTGAGCAGGACGATGCGTTTCGCGAGCGTGGCCGTCTGGCGCCGTATGGCTTCAGCACGGCGGGGCCGCGTCAGGCCTACAAGTATCACGCGCTGAGCGCCCATGAAGATGTCCGCGATGTTTGGGTGGATCGGCCGACGCCCGGCGTAGTGCGCGTTACGGTGCTGAGTCGGGTCGGTGATGGCGTGCCCACGGCCGAAGTGTTGGACGCGGTGCGCGCGAAGCTGAATGCCGAGGACGTGCGGCCGCTGAATGACACGGTGCTGGTTGAGCCGGCGGTGTCGATTCCTTGGCAGCTGCACGCCCGGCTGCACTTTGCCAGCGGGGCGGCCTATGGCCCGATCATGGACGCCGCGCAGGCGGCGGCTGAGGCGTATGCGGTCGCGCAACACAAGATCAATACGCCGATCAGGGCAAACATGGTGATTGCGGCCTTGGGGCTTCCTGGGGTGTCTGACGTCGAGCTGTTGAGCCCGACGCAGGACATCGAAGCGATGACGCAGGGCGCGTCGTATTGCACCGGCATCGTGCTGGAACCGGTGGTGGATTATGTCTAGTCCGGCGGATCTGCTGCCCAGCAATAGCACGCCGCTGGAGCGGGGGCTGGCTGAAGCCGGCAACGTCCGGCAGTTAAACCCGGATGTGATCCGCACTCTGTGGAATGCGGACGTCTGCCCGGTTGAGTTTCTGCCGCACTTGGCGTGGTCGTTGTCGGTGGACTTTTGGGAGCTGGCCGACACCGACGAGCAGCGCCGCGACCTGATTCGCGGGGCCATCGAATGGCACCGCAAGCGCGGCACGCCCTGGGCGATCAAGCAATCCTTGGCGGCGTTTGGTTATCCGGTGCTGGAGCTGATCGAGCAGGCCGACTATTACGCGCAGTGGGTCGTTGCCGGTGGCCATGTGCTCGACGGTAGTTGGCTGCTCGATGGCTCGGTGGTGCTGACCGTGCCCGACACGGCCAGTACCGGGCAAATCATCCGGCGCAGCGCGCTGAATCACTGGGCGGAATACGCGATCCGGCTCGATGCCGCCTCGGGCATCTGGACCCGCGAGCATCAACGCAAGATCCGCGCGGTGGCCGAGAGTTTTGCCCCGGAACGCAGTCAGCTGGTGTCGTTGATCGCGGGCCTCAAGGTGGCTTTCGAGGCGCGCATTACCTTGAAGTCACTGGCGGCCCGGCTGCGCATCAAGCTCGACAAGTGCAAGCGCTTTCAGCCCGCCGCGCGGCGCACGCTCGACGGCTGTTGGAAGCTCGACGGTGGAGAAGTGCCGTTGCTGCTCGATGGCAGCTGGACGCTGGACGGGCGGCCGCTCGATGGTCGGACCTTGACCGGGGTGCCCCTGGATAACGGCCATATCGACAGCCGACAAAAAATCACCATGCGCCTGAGCATGACCATGGCCGGGCCGCGCTGCGACCCACCTAAGGCACTGGGTGACGTCTGGCGGCCGCTCGATGGCAGCTGGACGTTAGGCGAAATGACCCTGCAGGGCTGGCCGATGGATGAGGGGTTAAGCCTCGCCAGTGCCCAGCTCGATCACCTCGCATTGCCGCGTCTCGATGGTACTTGGCTGCTCGGCGGTGAGCTGGGTGGCCCGGGGCTGTGGTTCAGCGGCGTGATACGCACCAAACAAAACGGCCTCACTACACAGGAACCGCTATGAGCAATCCAACTGCTACCCCGGTAGCCATTGCCTATCGGCATCAGGTCGCGCTGAGCGCGGCGACCGGCGCCGCCATTTCCCCGGCCGCGTTCATGGCTTTCGGTTCCGGCGACAAGCCGTATTCGCCGGATGAGGACAACGCGCTGGCCTCCGAGTTTGTTCGGGTGCCCGTCGCCGTCGAGGTGGTCGGCCCCGAGCTGAAAGTTACCGGCGTGCTGACCGGTGCCCAGGCGGGGACCAACGTGCTGCGCGAAGTGGCGGTGTTCACGGCGGCGGGTGTGCTGATGGGGCGTCGCGTGATGAAGCCCAAAGAGTTCGAGGATTCCACCGAACTCGAAATTGAAATCGTCTTTGAATATTGAGGAGCCGTCATGCCATTGAACCCAAGCCCTAACCCGGAATTTTCTAGCAGTCTTCCGGCATTGACCAGCAACAGTGTGGCCCATCCCGATACGTGGAACGGGAATTACCAGAAGTTGCTCGACAACACCGTGGTAGTGAAGGCGGCCGTCGAATCGAACAAACAGGCGACGGACCAAGCTACTGGTCAACTCGCCCAGCGCCTGGACGGCGTGGAAGCCTCCAGCGCGGTATCGGTGCAGAAGGCCCAGGCACTCGACTGGATGTACCGCAACAACGTGATCAACTTCGAAATGTTCGTGAAGGGTTACACCTTGATCGATCTGGCGCCGGTCGCCGTGATGCAGGGCGTGAACGGCGACGATTCGCTCGACGTGGCCGACACCAGCGGCCTGCGCGTCGGTGAGTTCTATGTATTGAACGATCCGACCGCCCTGGATGGATCGGGTAACCCTGCGCCTGTCTCGGCGCTGGTGCAGGTACAGGCGATCCTGTCGAGCCAGCGCGTGCGTCTGACGGCGAACCTGTCGCGTAACTGGGGGGCTGCGGCGTCAGTGCTGCGTTCCAGTATCAAGGTGCTGGGCGCCTCGAATGCAGCGGCGGTGCCGGGTGATATCTACCTGACCCGCTCGATCAACATCGGCACCGATCAGGCCGGTGGCGCCGTTGTCATTCGTCGCACGCTGAACTCCGGGATGGCTCGACTGTACTACCGCGACGGCTACCAGCCGACCTGGAAAGAAACCGGTTGGTCGCAGCGTCGTACCGGTGGTGATATCCCGGTCGGTTTTGCCGATTACGAATACATCCTGCCGATGCGCGGCGATGGTGGGTTGCGCCTGGATGTCGAAGGCGAGGCGATGACCATTGCGCACATCGTGGCGCTGGGTAATACGACGGGGCTTGGCGGCTTCATTAACCCGGATCTGCGTCCGACTACGCCGCTGATTAGCGCGCCCTTAGCCGCTGCCACCGGTGTTATGGAGCGCCCCACGCTGGCCCTGGCGGGTTACAGCACGCCGTCAGGCAACGCCCAGGCCGGCGTGCAGTTTCAAATTGCGACTGCTGCGACCTTTGCCACAGTGCTGCATGATTCTGGCGTGCTGGCTTCTGGTTTGTCCTACGCGTTACCGGCGGGTGTGCTGCTGGCGAATACGGTCTATTACTGGCGTGCGCGGGTGCAGGACGTGGCGGGCCTGTGGTCGGATTATTCGGTCGTCTCAAGCTTCACCACTGCGTCGTCGTTTGTCTATGTTGCGGCGCCGAGCATTACCGGGCCGGCTGCTAACGCCACGGACGTGCCTGAGCAGCCAACACTGACCAGCTCGGCCTTTGTTGTTTCAGGTGGTACCGATACGCACGCAGCCAGCCAATGGCGCATTCGTGCAGCCGCAGGCAGCTACGCCGCTCCCGTATGGGACAGCGGAGAGGACGCCACGAACAAGCTCACGGCAGTGGTTCCCGCCGGTAAGTTGCTGCCGGGCCAGCTGAGCTATTACCTACAGGTGCGTCATAAAGGCGCCGCTAAGGGCTGGTCGGAGTGGTCAACCGAAAGCAAGATCACCACCAAGGCCGCCTTCGCCAATGTGATCGGTATTGCGATGCTGTCTACGGGTGGCGGCGCAGGGACTTGGGCTCGCGTGGACGAAAACGGCGCGACCAAGGTGACGGACGCCTCGTTTTTCAGCTCGCATGCCACCTTTGGTGCGATCCAGGATCAGGTCATTGACGGCCAAAACATGGTGCGCATTCCGGCTTTTTACGTGAAGCGTGGCACCATTTCCTCGGGCGTAAACGTCGGTAAGAAGGCTGTATGGATCTCCGACCAGCCTGCAGCAGGCTTCACCTTGCATCCGGCGTTCAAAAACGCAGGCGCAGACCTGGCACAGTTCTGGGTCGGCAAGTATCAGGGCACGCCGGACGGCGTCAAGCTGGGCTCCAGTCCGGGCCAGGCGCCACTGACCGACATCGACTTCCCGACCATGCAGGCCCGCGCTGCCGCACGCAATACGGCGGGTGTCAGCGGTTTTGCGCTGTGGTCGATCTACCAGCTGTCAGCCATTCAGACGCTGGCGATGATCGAAATGGGCGGCGCCGATTCGCAAGCGCTGATTGGCCAGGGCAATGTCAACACTGGAATTGTCGTATACGTCAATCAGGGGACTGTAGCGCTAGCCACCTGGCGCGGCATCGTCGGGCTGTGGGGCAATGTCTATCAGATGGTCGATGGCCTGCAGACTGATGCATCGAGCAAGTTCAAGATATGGGACCGCAATGGCAACAAGTCGTACCTAACCACCACCCGAGCCGCCCCCACCAGCGGCACCTACCCAGTGACCATGGCCGAGGACACGGGCGTCGACTATGACTTGCGCGACATCTTTGCCCCGGCCACCGGTGATACGACGGCCAGCAATGGCAGCTATGGCGACATTTTCTATCAGAGTTACAGTGCCGTGGCGTATCACGGTGGCGCCCACACCGGCAGCGCGGGCGCCGGGCTGTTCTGTCTGCACATCTACAGCGTCGCGTCGTACGCGAGCCCGGGCGTCGGCGGCCGCCTCGCGAAGGTGTAATGGGTCCTGTGACCTGTGTCATGTCTTTGGGCTAGCCCGCTGAGCGGGCGTCCTCTGCTCTAAGGAGAGCGCACTTGAATATCGAAAATGGAACCCTGACCGTTAACGGCCAGACCGTTGTGCTGCCTGCGATTCAGGCCGACGCGTTGGTTCGCGCCTGGTCGGTGCCGCCGGAGTACCGCGAAAACGGCCTATTTGTCGCGGTGATTCTGCCCGGCCAGCCGGCCGAAATCCCTGCCTGTTCGCTGGCCGATACCGAGTACCTGGGCGAACTGGAATACCCGGCGGCCGACTCGCACAAGCTGGAGGCGGCAAAGGCCGCCAAGCTGGTCGAGTTGAATGCCGGCTGTGAGCGAGCGTTGTCGAGCCTGACCGCCAGTTACCCGCCCGGCGAGCTGCAAAGCTGGCCGCAGCAGGTTCAGGAAGCGGCGGGCTTGCTGCTCGATCCTCCCGCCGCTGCGCCATTGTTGTCAGCCATTGCCGAGGTGCGCGGCCTGACGGTCGCTGAGCTGGCGGGGCGCGTACAAGAGAAGGCGGTGAGCTACGCCGCGTATTCGGGCGCAATCATTGGCAAGCGTCAGGCCGCCGAGGATCTGCTGGACAAGGCAGACACCCTGGAAGAGGTGGGGGCCATCGTATGGTGAAGCGTGTCGCGCTGGGCTTGGCCCTGTGGCTGCTGTGCGCGTTCGCCGCCTTGGTCGGCTTGGGTTGGATGTTCGTGTCCGTGCTGTTCGGCAGCGGGCGTGCGTGGCGCCTGGCCGTGTCGTTCGACCAGTTGGCCAACACCGCTTTCGGTGGTGACGAAGACGAGACGATCAGTTCCCGGGCGGCTAAGGCGGCGCGCGAGCATCGAGCCTGGGGCTGCGTGCTGTGTAAGGCCCTTGACTGGTTCGAAAAGGACCATTGCGAGCTGAACATCGAACCTGACCGTGGCGACCCCCTCACGTAAGTGTTACGCGTAACGCTGCATTCCTGTTGCACCCATGACCCCGCTTCGGCGGGTTTTTCGTTTTTGGAGATTGCTCTATGTCCTTTTATCACGGTGTCACGACCTCGATTGTGAACGACGGGCCGCGCACTATCTCGCTGCCGTCATCCTCGATCATTGGCCTGGTCGACACCTTCGTCTCTGCCCCCGGCCCGCTGGCCGAAGGCATTCCGACCGCCAAGCCGGGCGTGCCGGTGCTGATCACGACCGAGCGTGAAGCCATCGCCGCGTTCGGCGCGGACTCGGCCATGACTCGCGCCTGCAAGGCGATCTACGTTCGCGCCAAGGCCGTTATCGTGGCGGTGGGCGTCGAGAAGGCCGCCGACGCGGCGGCGCAGACCTCGGCCGTTATCGGTGGCGTAAAAGCCAATGGCGACCGTACCGGCCTGCAAGCCCTGCTGGACGGCAAGAGCCGCTTCAACGCCCAGCCGCGTTTGCTGGTGGCGCCGCTTCATTCGTCGACCGAGGCGGTGGCGACGGCCATGGATGCCCTGGCCGAAAAGCTGGGCGCAATCGCGATCATCGACGGCCCTGGTACGACCGATGAGGCCGCGATGGAATACGCGCTGAACTTCGGTTCCAAGCGTCTGTTCATGGTCGACCCCGGCGTCATTAGCTGGAACACCACGGCAAACGCTGATGTGGCCTCGGGTGGTTCGGCGTGGGCTGCGGGCATGTTTGCCTACACCGATGCGACCTACGGTTTCTGGGTCTCTCCGTCCAACAAGGAAATGGTCGGCATCACCGGCACCACGCGCCAAGTCGAGTATTTGGAGAATGACGCGACGTGCCGGGCCAACCTGCTCAACAACGCGTTTATCACCACGATCATTCGTGACGGTGGTTATCGCCTGTGGGGCAACCGCACGCTGTCCAGCGATGCCAAGTGGTCGTTCGTCACCCGTGTGCGCACCCTCGACATCATCATGTCGGCCGTGCAGGCCGGGCATAAATGGGCCGTTGACCTGGGGATTACCAAGACCTACGTCAAGGACGTGACCGAAGGCCTTCAAGCCTTCATGCGCGACCTCAAGGCGCAGGGCGCAATCATCAACTTTGAGGTCTACCCCGACCTTGAAATGACCACTGCGTCGATGTTGTCCCAGGGCCGGATTTTCTGGCGCATCCGCTTCACTGACGTTCCGGTGGCTGAAAACCCGACGTTCCTGTTTGAAGTGACTGACCAATGGGTCACTCAAGTTCTCGACATCAAGTCTTAAGGAGCCGTACTCATGGCGATGATTCCTCAAACGCTGTTCGGTCAAAACATGTCCATCGGCGGCGTCAGCTTCCAGGGCGATGTTCCAAGCTTCACGTTACCCAAGCTGAAGATCAAAACCGAGGCCGCTCGTTTTGGCGGCACTGACGGCGAAATCGACATGGATCAGGGTGTTGAAAAGCTGGAGTGCAGCTTTACCACCACGGGCGTGCGAAAAGAGGGCCTTGTGCTGTTTGGTCTGGCTGACCAAAACGCATTTAGTGCGACCTTCCGGGGTGGCTTCAAAGGGCAGGGCGGTGCTGTTACGCCGGTGGTTACCACGGTGCGCGGCATGTTGACAGAACTCGATCCGGGCGACTGGAAGGCGGGCGATAAAGCAGAGTTCAAGTTTGCGGCTTCGCTGACTTACTACAAGTTGGAAGTTGCGGGCGAAGTTATCTATGAAATCGACGTGCTGGGTTACAAGCGCGTTATCAATGGCGTCGATCAGCTGGCCGAAATGGCCGCCGCACTCGGAATCTAAGGGTTAATCAACATGGCAACTGAAACTGTTACCAAAGAACTGCCGGTCTGGATCTCTGACTTGGACGGCGATGGCGTTACTGTTCAGCTCTCCGTCAAGGCATCCATCAACAGCGTAGAGGTTGATTCTCTGCGCATGCGTTCGCCTACGCTGGCCGAGGTCCGCAAGGTCCAGAAGATGAACAAAGGCGACGCGGACGCCGTTGAGCTGAACCTGTTCGCCAGCCTGTGCGATGCCCCTCCGGCTGATATTTCTGCGTTGAAGATGAAAGACTACAACCGGTTAAACATCGCTTACTTTCGCATGGTCGAAGAGGATTAACTTCGACGTTCCAACAATGCGAAGGATCGCAAAACGGCTATCAAAGGAAACCGGGTTTACCCTGGTAGAGATTGAATCTATGCCGTTCACGGATATGCTGTGGTGGCTTAGCGATTAGGCCGCCACTCGCCATAACGTTTAAGTAAAGGCGGGATTATGGCGAACGAATTAAAACTCGGTCTTGTTATCGGTGGCGCTGTTAGCGGCACCGTTAAATCCGCATTCAAAGACATTGATGGCCGAATCAAGTCCCTCGATAAAGCGGGCGCCCAGTCGCGGGCGATGCAGCGCAATATCGGTGACACGATCAAGTTGCGCGAGGAATGGCGCAAGGCACACATGGCGGGGTCGGCGGGGGCGGATGGTCTGCGGCGCAAGCTGGAAGCCAACCTTGCCGCGCTCAAGCGTGAAGGCGTCGAAGTCCGCAACTTGGGCAAGGCCTACGAGCAGCAGGCCCGACAGGCGCTGGCGGCCGAGCGCAAGGCCAAGGGGCAAGAGCAGATCCGCGCCGGGGCCGAGGGTATGGGCAAGGCCGGTATAGCCGCTGGCGTGGGTATTGCGGCGGTTGGGGTGGCGGCCAAGGTCAGCGCGGACTACGGGGCGATTACCCGTGACATCGCGATCAAGGCGGGCATTGCCAACAAGCCCGAAGAGGCCGCCATGTCGCGGACCATCATCACCACGGCGCAGGATTCGGGGCTTGCCCGTAACGAAGTGGCAAACGTGGTTAACGAGCTGGTGGGGGCCGGTATGGACCTTGCCAAGGCGCTGGAATATGCGCCGGTCGCGGCCAAGTTTGTGGTCGGGCAGGGCGCCGATGGTGCGTCTACCGCGAAGATGATCAACGCTTTAGGCCAGAACGCCAAGATCACCGACGCGGGCCAGATGCAAAAGGCCCTGGAGGCTATCGCGTTCCAAGGTCAGGCGGGCAGCTTCGAAGCGGCCGACATGGCTAAGTGGTTCCCGGATCTGCTGGCGGGCATGGGCAAGCTGGGCATTACTGGCAACGACTCGGTGGCGCAGCTGGGCGCGATCCTGCAAGTCCAGATGAAAACAGCCGGCAGCTCTGACGAGGCGGCAGGCAACCTGAAAAACTGGATGGAAAAGATCGGCTCCGGGGAGGTCGTCAAGGCTTACGCGGACGTTGGGATTGACTACCAAGGGTCGATGAACACCGGCCTGCAAAACGGCAAGTCAACGCTTGAGTCTTCGTTTGCGCTGGCGATGCAGTACGTCGAAAAGACGGACCCGAAGAAAGCCAAGGCCATGAGTGAGGGCGTGGCGAAGATCGGCAAGGAGGTCGACCCCGAGAAAGCCAAGACCATGATGACCTCTCTTGAGCAGGCCCTGCGCACTGGGGATCTGTTCGCAGACATGCAGGTCAAGGCCGCGCTTACCGCGTACTCGCAAAACAAGGTGCTGTACGAGCAGCTTAAAAATGACTCCGCATCTGCGGCGGGGATTCTTGATAAGAACCTTGCCGAGCGGCGCGAAACGTCGTCGCAGAAATGGAAAGAAGTCGCTCAAAGTTTCGACGACGCGACCCGTAGCGTGGGCGATGCGCTGCGTCCGATTACTGACACGGTGGCCGATGTACTGGGTAGCGTCGGGCGGGCCATCACGGACGTCAGCGACAAGGCGCCCAATCTGACGATGGGTATTACGGCTTTGGGCGCCGCCATCGTTACGGGCATGGGCCTCTTGAGCACGGTCAAGATGGGCAAGGGCGTTATCAACTTGGCGCGCGGCGCCATGGGCGGCCGTGACCGTAACGCTGGGGCGCTCGATGGTGCAGCTGACAGCCAAAACCCCAAGTCCAAGCTTTTCAAGGCTGGCGCTGGCGTGCTGGAGAGCATGACGGGTGGTGGTAAAGATGATGGCGTGGGCAGCGGTGGCACGCAAAAGGTCTTTGTAGTCAATGCGGCCGCGCTTCAGTCGGGCGGATCTGGCGCGGCGGCTGGTGAGCCTGGCGCTCGCCGTGGTCGAGGTCGCGGGCGCCGTGGCCGTGCGGGTTCTGGTGGTGCGAGCGCTGGTCGTCGTGCGGGCGCCCGACGGCAACCAGTCCCGACGGCTGCGCCTGTGGTGCCTTCTCCGGCGCCGACGGCCCCAGCCGCTGCCGTTTCCCCTCGGGCTGGGGTCATGGCTCGGGCCACGTCAGCGGCTAGCACCGCGTCTAAGTTCGGCAGGGCTGTCCCTGGCGCGGCTCTATTTGAGGCTGGTGCCAAGGCCGTAGAAACGTACATGAGCGACGATACGGCCGAGAAGAAAGCCGAGGGCTACGGTGAAGCTGCGGGCGGCTTGGCGGGCACTATGGCGGGTGCGGCGGCCGGTGCGGCCATTGGTTCGGTGGTGCCGATCCTCGGGACGGCGGTCGGCGCCCTGGTCGGCGGCTACCTGGGCAGTCTTGGCGGCGAGTTTTTGGGCGGCAAGGCGGGCAAGGGGATTTTTGATGTAGCCAACGGCGGTAGCGAGGATGAGCGGCGCATTGCGGCCGCTCGCCCAGCGGTCGCGCCCGGAGCCGTTACGCGTAACGGGGAGGTTCCCGGCGCGCCGAGCCTGGGTGATGTTGCCCGATCCTTTGCCGCTCCGACCGAAGCCACGCCCATGGCGGTGCTCATGAAGCCCATCGAGCAGGCCAACGCCCCGGCCATTGCGGCGGCGCCGCCGAAAGTTGAGCAGACCTTGACCATGGCGCCCGTGTTCAACGTGACCGTAACGGGTGACGTAAAAGACCCGCGCTTGCTTGCTCAGGAGCTGATGCCGGAAATCAAGCGGCAAATGGACGGGCTAGCCAAGCAGGCGACCCGGCGACAGATGGCCGACGATACGCACACATAGGGGGCCTGAATGGAATACATGGATAAGTTGCAGTCGGGCCTTGGCTCGATGATCGAAGCCGGGGAAACCGGGCGCAAGAACGTCGAGGGGATGCTGTCGCCGGTCAGCAAAGCGGTCTACATGGTGACGGATGCAGCTGACGCATTGGAGAGCCTGCCGTTCGTTGGGCCTGCTATTGGCGCCAAGCTGGGGCGGGTCATGGGTGCAATTCAAAACGCCCAGACCCGCGTCAATCAGGTGATGGCTACAGCGTCGCGGGTTACGCAGGGGGTGGCAAAGGTCAAGGAAATGGCCGGTAAGCTGGAGGGGCAAGTGGCGCGGGCCAAGGCGGCCGCCAGTAGTTTGATGGCCAAAGCGTCTCCGGCGCCGGTTGCAGTCGTGCCCACGGCTGCGCTTGCTACGCCGACGGCGCCGCCCGCCCAGGCGGTCAGTGCGTACCCGCATCTGTTGATCGCCCAGCCCATGGACCCCAAGCAGCAGGCGTATCACTTCGGTCTCGATACGGCGGCTTTCGAAACGTTGAGCCGTTCCACGGCCTGGCGTTGGGCGAGCCAAGAGCGGCTTGGGCGGCGTCCAGCACAGCAGGCGGTCGGCTTGGGTGAGGATAAAATCTCGCTCAAGGGTGTGATCTTCCCGGGCTTCAAGGGCGGGCTTAAGCAGCTCGATGCGATACGAACCATCGGTGACAGGATGCAGCCGCTATTGCTCACGTCGGGCTATGGCGAGGTGCTGGGTACGTGGTGCTTGAGTTCGGTGAACGAAGATCGCGAAGCCCTCATGCAAGGCGGAATCCCCCGCAAACAGGGCTTTAACTTGGACTTTGTACGTTATGGCGACGACATGTAGAACCGCAGCCGGTGATCGTCTGGACACCATTTGCCACAACTACTACGGCCACTTGAATGGCGCTGTGGAGGCGGTGCTGGAGGCTAACGAGCGTCTGGCAAAAGAGCCTCAACCTTTCCGCGCTGGCGTGCTGATCACGCTGCCGGATCTGGCCGTTGAGGCTGATGACACCATCCACCTCTGGGACTGACCCGACCCCGTCCAGGGCCCGCCATGTGCGGGCTTTTTTTTGTTTCTGGAGCCTTAAAGATGAAGCCACAACACCGAATCGTCGCGAACGGGCTGGACATCACGAACCTAATCAATGACCGCTTGTTAGGTTGTCGCGTGACCGACAAGCCCGGCGTCGACAGTGATGACTTCGAAATCCGCCTAGACGACCGCGACAGCAAGCTGGGTTTGATGAGGCGCGGTGTCGAGCTGGCCGTTTACCTCGGCTGGGAGGGGGAAAAGCTGGGCTTGCTGGGGCGCTTCACCGTCGACGAGGTGGAGGTGTCCGGGCCGCCTGACACCATGGTGATTCGCAGCAAATCAGGCGATACGCGGGGCAGCGCCAAGACCACCCGCGATGGCAGCTGGGAGGGCGTTCCGCTGTCGACCATCGTGGCCGACGTTGCCAAGCGAAACGGTTGGACCCCGGAATGCACCGTGGACACACCGGTTGAACGTGCTGACCAGCTCGGGGAATCCGATCTGAACTTTATCAACCGCATTGCCAAGCAGTACGACTGCACGGCCAAGCTTGCCGACGGCAAACTGATCGTCCTGCCCCGTCAGGCTGGCAAGAGTTCGAGCGGCAAGACCCTGCCCGTGGTCACGATCCGCAAGACGGACGTCAGTCGCTACTCTTTCCGCCTGGGTGACGACAGCGTTAAGAAATCGGTCAAGGCGGGTTATCAGGATGAAAAGGGCAAGCTGGCCGTCGTTGAGATTGGCAACGATTCGGCGCCGTCTGGTGCGCCCCCCGTGCATACGGATAGGCATATCCACCCGAACAAGACAGCGGCCGAGGCGGCGGCTAAGGCGCGGTTGGCGGGCTTCAACCGATCTACAGCCGAAGTCAGGCTAGAAATGGACGGCCGGTTAGACGTCGTTGCAGAAACGCAGATTGACGCCCAGGGCTTCAAGGACGGCCTTAACGGGCTGTATCTGGCCGACACGGTAGAGCAGTCGTGGGATGCTGGCGGCTGGACGACAAGCGTGGAGTGCAACGGCGGAAAGGATGGCAAGGCCGACGCCAAGGGTAAGAAGAAACCGAAAACGCCGCTAAAAATCGTGAATCTGTAACCGCTGTCACGCAACACCCACGCCGCCTTGAGCGGCTTTTTTGTGCCTGGAGTTTGTATGCCTCTCACGCAATCGCAACTGTTGCAAATCCTGCCCAACGCCCGCCCAGTCGCGGGCGTTTTTGTGCCCGCGCTGAATCGTGCCATGGCGCGCTTTGACATCACGTCACCGGTTCGGCAGGCGGCTTTTCTCGCCCAGGTCGGGCATGAGTCCAGCCAGCTGACCAAGCTGTCGGAAAGCCTCTATTACAAAGACCCCGAGCGGGTCGCGCGGCTGTTCAAGTATGGCTTTGACCTGAACCATAACGGCCGGGTCGATCCTGCAGAGATCGAGGACGCCAAGGCTTACTTGTGCAATTCGCAAAAGCTGGCCAACCGCGTCTATGGCGGGCGTAACGGTAACGGCGATGAGGCGTCGGGCGATGGCTACCGCTACCGCGCCCGGGGCGGAATCGGCATCACCTTTCGCGATAACTATCGGCTGTGCGGCAAGGCCCTGGGCGTGCCGTTGCTGGAGCAACCCGAGCTGCTCGAGCAGCCGGAGTTCGCCGCATTGTCGGCGGCCTGGTTCTGGTGGGATCGTGGTTTGAACGAGCTGGCCGACGCCGGCCTGTTCGACCGCATTACGCGGGTGATCAATGGCGGCAGCAATGGCGAGAAAGAGCGCCGGGCGCTGTGGGCCGTGGCCAAGGGGGTGCTATGTCCCTCATCGATCTGATACCGCTGCCTGTTCGCGCCTGGGCGGTTGCCCTGGGGCTGCTGCTGATCGCCGGGGCCGGCGCTGCAGGCGCTTGGGTCATTCAGGACTGGCGTTACGGTAACGAACTGTCCGAGCAGGCCCGTAAATCCAGCGAGCAAGCCACGGCCCGCGTCGAGGCGGTGCTGGCCACGCTGACCGCCGAGCAGGAAACGCGCAGGGCCTTGGAGGCTCGCCTGCAGGCCGATGATCGAACCCATTACAAGGAACTGTCTGATGCACAGAAAGCTCAGCAACATCTGTCTGATCGCCTTGCCACTGCTGATGTCCGGTTGTCAGTCCTACTCGCCGCCACCGATGCCGGCCGCACAAGCTGTGACGGGGTGTCAGCCGCTACCAGCGCCGGCGGCGTGGTTCATGGAGGCACAAGAGCCGAACTTGACCCAGCGCATGCTCAACGAATTGTCAGCATCACCGGAGACGGCGACCAAGGATTGATTGCGCTCAAGGCGTGCCAAGGCTATGTGCGGGGGGTGTGGGAGGCCAGTCAGCGGCAGGCGCCGCCCTGATTGATGGCTTTGCGCAGCGGCTTTCAATTCCCAAGATGGGGGTTGAGGATATTTTCGCGGCGCCGTTGAAAGGTGAAGCTCAGCCGTTAAGTTAAATCATCAAGGCCTGTCTATCCGCTAGACGGTTAGCGGGCCTAAGCGCTGGCTCGGGTAGAGTGCTGTCGCGCTGAAATGGCGCAAGGCCACTACTGTTTATCTATCCAGTATTGGGCGATTCTAGATAGAATCGCCGCACATGAACGACTGCTGTAGAAAGGAATCCCTTATGCCGAATACCGCTTCTGTAAACCCTTTGATCAAAAGTGACGTTGCGTCTACTATCGACGCGATTAATCAGTACGTTGCGTGGTTGTGCATCCAGAAAGCCAACGACGAACAGGCGCACCCAGGGGAAGCGCTGCAACTGGAAACGTTGCGGCAGGCCCTTGTTTCGCTGAAGGTTGTGTAAATTTACACTAATTGTGGACGATGAAAGACGGGCGCGTTATCCTGAGCGCCGTCAGCCCTCAGGGGCACCGTAGTAAAGAAGAATTGGAAAGTTTTCGGCAGGCTTAAAAAAGAAAACCCCCGACCTTGGCGGGACGGAGGTTTTCGGCGATCAGCACAAAATAGGCTTACTCACCGGGCAGGTAGAAGTCTATTAGCTGATCACCGCATAAGCAAGCCCTAGCCATTAGGGATGTATTGGATGATCGGCGAAGCCTCGACAGAAGGCCGCCCCGGCCTTATGCGGGGGCGTATAGATTTGCAGCCCCTGGCCTGCGCTTTGCGCGCGCCTCTGGTTGTCGGTGGCTCGCTATGAAACGCGTCACGGCCACCGTTCACCACCTCCCAAGCTCCCCGAAATCGGCGGCCTACAACGGCCTGTCGGTGGTTCCGGTCAAAGCCCCGCCCAAACGCCTCAAGCGTGTCGATCGTTCGGCGCAGCCACGCCGTCCGCGGGCCTTGACCGACGCCCAGCGCCGCACCTTCTTGGGCACCGCTGCCGAGCGTGTGCGAGAGGAAGCCAAAGAGCGCCAATGCAAGTGGTTGCGCGACTTCGACACCTTCCAAGCTAGCGGCTACCGCACCAGCCAAACGCGCTGGGATTCCCTGGCCGAGATCATCGAACCGATTTTGGCGCGCCTGGACATTGCCACCCTGGTGATGGGCTACATGGACAAGGCCGGCGAATTTCGCCTCAACCGTCAGCGCGGGCTGGCCGAAGACACCACCCTACAAGAGTGGACCGTCTCGCGCCTGATGGGGGCCTTGGTGGCTTCGAAGATGGTCTACCGCAAGCACCGCCGGATCTGCCATAACGGCCGCTTCTGGATCACTCGCACAACGATCAACATCCGTCCGCGCTTCTTCATCCAGCTCGGGCTGGGTTATCAGCTCGCCGAAGCGCGGTCGCAGAAGAAGGCCAAACGGACCCAACTGCTGGCCACCTTCGGCAAGCAGCGCGCCGACGCGCTGATCAGCAACGCCGCTGACCGTGAAGTGCGCAAGAGTTCGCACGTCAAGGCCCAGGCTGCGCGCCGCCGCCAGGAAGCGCTGGCGCAAGCCAAGACCGCCGAGGATAAAGAGCGCGCCCGTGCGGCCGCCTGGGTGGCATTCGTCGCCGAGCCTGAGACTCAGTCGCTATCGGTGCCCCAACAAATCAAGCTGTTCAATCAGCGATACGCCAGCCAGTAACCCCTCTACGCCAATTACCGCCCAGCGCGGTGCCTTCGCACGCCTGTACGGCAGAAAAGCCCGCCAGCGGGCGCTCAGGCGCTGCAAATCCCCCTCGTTCCGCCCTGCTCCCCCCCTTAAGTCGTGTTCCTGCCCGTGAATAATCCGTCAGTGACGGCCGGCCATGCGTGTGGCTTTTATAAATCTGCAAGTTTTTATGTGTGGTGGTACCGCAAGGCATAAAGAAAGAGCCTTTAAAGCTCATGAACCGTGCCATCTGTGCATGACTGGCTGACGAAATTAATATGACTGCCCACTTCGCGCCTGGAGGCGCGGGGCAAGTGAACAGCTCGGCGCAGGTGCCGCCGCCGTTCCTCCAGTAAGGCGCCCTCCAGTCGCTGTGGGACGCTCCAGAACCCTGCGCAACTCAACGCCCAAGTAGCGTCCCTTCGCTCCTTCACGCGCCGGCTACGCCTTGTCAGTCGCGCAAGCGCTCCAGCTATCAGCGAAGGGGGGTGCGCTTACGCTGCTTGTCCGTCCTTGGGGTCGCCAGTGCTTGCCTGGGATCATTCTCGGCAAAATCTATAGCGTTGCTGCGCTGCGGCCTTTGCGCGGCGTGCGTTCGTTCTGGCGAAGCCTCAGCCGACAGGTGCTGCCTGTGGGGTTGGTAGCACAATAACGAAATAACGAATTGACGAAATAACGAAAGACAAATAAGGTTCATCGCAAGGCCGGGCATCACGCCAAGGCCGCTATCCGGGGTTAATCCGATGACCAAGCAAGCAGCCCATGTGGTCGCTTTAAAGGCGGCATTTTTTGAGCGTTACGCAATCCAACTCAATGCACGCATTGCCGGCGGATCGCAACGCGATTGCCTCGTTCTGGCCGTGCCGGACTTCAGGAAGCGCGCCGAGATTGACCGCGCGCAGTTGATAGAGATTGGTATTTGGCTGGAGGCTCAAGGCTACTATCTGTGCGAGGATTACGGCCGCGTCGGTCTGTTGGCGTCGCCATCAGGTTGGACCTGCTGGAATGCTGGCGTGTCGATCAAGGTCCGATTGTGGATCGATAACGAAATAACGAAATAACGAAAAGTTGAAACCCGCCGGCACTGCCGGCGGTTTAGCATTGGAGGCTGATAGATGTTTGCGTTGCTACTGCGTGACGGGTCACGCGAGGAAATAGAGGCGCCTGATTTGTGGGAGGCGATGCGCGCCGCGTTGCGCCTTGATGCCGAACAACTGGAAGTGCCCGGCGATCCGCCCCGCTCGATGTCGGCCGATCAGGTACGCCGAGAGCTGGCCCTAGATCGCCCGGGATTGTTTGATGCGTACGCGCCTGGATGGCAGCCCCCGAGCGTAGCCGAGTTTCGCGAACTGTTGCGGGTGGCTGAGTTGTCGGCCAGTCAGGCCGGCATGTTGGTGGGTGTCGATGCCCGAAAGATTCGCAAGTGGGCCGGCGGTGACGGTGAGGCGCCGTATGCGGTGTGGCGCCTGCTGAGCATCTATGCGGGTCTGGCCGATGCGCCCAGTTACTCAAATGACGAAATAACGAAATAACGAATTGACGAATTAACGAAAAGTTTTTAAAGTCTGCTCCAAGGCCGGGGGATTCACCCAGGGCCACCACCGGAGCAGACCCGATGACCACCGCGCAACACTCGGCCCTAATGCAACAAGCGGCCAACCAACTCCCAACTTCCCGTCTAATTGAGGTCGTCCGTTTTATGGGTGGTGCTGTGCTGCCACCTGTAGAAAACATGACGCGCGCCGCGCTGCTGACGGCCTACCAGAACCGCGAAGGCGACGACGCTTTAGATAGCCTGATGGACGAAATCGGTCTTTAAGGAAGCGGCCCCAGCCAGTGGCTGGGGTTCACAATGGAGTGCCCGCGATGGCCCGCAACAAACCCCTGCAATACATCCCCCGTGAAGAGCGTCCCGAGTTTCTGGCGCTGGTGGCTGAGCTTGCCAATGTCCTGCCTGAGCAGTTCCCCGACATCGCCCGCCAGTGCGCCGAGCAGTATCACGACGCCGTTATCGCGGGGCATGTCGCGGTGCTGGATCAGATGGAGGGCGCCTATACCGCGCTGGTCTACAAGCTCAACGGGGAAACCCTTCAAGGGTGCGCGGCGGACGACAGTCGCGCGGCCAGGGTCTTGGCGCGCGCGGTGGCGGCGAAGCCTGGGCAGGTGCCGTGCTGGGGCCAGGACGGCGAGTTTCTGCTAGAGGTCGAAGGCCTGCGCCTGCGCGTGGTGCTGTCGTCCGACATGCTCGGCAACCATCACGGTTGCGCCTTGCATGCGGTGGATCTGGATAAGCCGTTTATCAATGCTGAGGGGTTTCGCGCGGCGATGCTGACGGTGACGTCGTGCCTGGGTGAAACGGTGGATCAAGCGGCGCGGCGCCTGGTGCTGGAGCTGCTGCACGCCGAAGGCGGGGCCAAGCCCATCGCGGCCAATGCCTGGGCGCGCCTTCATCCAGAGAAGCGCCCGGCCTGGCTGATCGATGCCCTGGCCGGTGTGCGGCCTGACGGCCAGCTGGCGATGTTCGGCGATGCCCCGCACGACCCGGATGCCAAAGTGCCGCTGAGCAACGCCGCGCGACAGCGGGCCTTTCGGTTGCGGCAGCGCGAATTAAAAGCCGAGCAGGGCGCCCGTTCGGTGCTGTTGACCCGGAACGACTTCGATCATTTGTATATCGGGATCGATGCGTTTTGCACGGCGCGCGCTGATCTGGCGTTCCTGAGCGATGACAGTTATCGCGACAGCCTGACCCGCATTTTCAAAGGCTCGCACCTGTGGACTGAGGCTTTTTTTGAGCAGCTGGGCCACGACCAAGGGATTTTGAATGGTGAAAAGCGCCGCGATCAGGAGGCTAAACGCGGCTGGAAGGCTTACGAAGACGAGCGCAAACAAACCGATCAGCTGAGCCGCGAGCTGGCCAAGGCCCGCGCGGAAGTCCAGCGCCTGCAAAGCACCCTGCAGGAAATTGTCGCCGAAGTCGGCGGCGCTGTGCCGGCGTCGGGCAAGGTGGACGAGGTGACCGAGCTTCGCCGGACAATCGCGAGCCTTGAAAGCCAGAACGCCGCCGAAATTGCCGACCGCGCCAAGGCCTTCGACGCCGTGGCGGTGCTGACCGCGCGGCTCAAGGCGGCCGGCCTGCCCACCGACTACCGCAAACAGCCGGGCGAATAACCCGGCGTTACCCGTAACGTTTCAATTGAAAGGAATCCCCCACGATGATCGAGCCGCCCCCCAAGTTCCCCGACAACCCCAATCACGCCAATGGCACCTGTGAGGACTGCGGCGCACCGTGCCAGGTCTACGGCTGCCGCTGGTGCCCGGCCTGTTACGACGCCGGTTCGGCGCGTATCCGCGAAGCCAGCCGCGCCGAGCGCTGGACCGGAAAAACCTTACCCGTTTTCGGTAAAACTTTTCCGCCTGGGCCGAACCTGTAAATAATGCGCACACATACCCAAGGAACCCCGATTATGAGCACATCCGCCGGCCGCACTTCTGAGCAATACGCCGAAGACGTCACCCGCATTGGCCAGGTGATTCGCGCCGCTCGGGCGGCCAAGTCGCTGACCCTGAACGAACTCGCGCAGCTGATCCAGGCGCAGGGTTATCCCAAAGTCCTGGCGAGCACTTGCAGCAACTGGGAGCTGGGCTTGCGCGGCATCATGAGCGACATGGTCGAGCCGTTGTCGGTTGTCCTAGGCATTGATCCGGCGGCGCTGTGGATGCCTGAGCATGACACGCCGGAACCGGTCGCCAATAACCCCCGCGCTTTCGCCCTGGGCGAGGCACGCCACCAAATCGACAGCCTGCGCGCGGCGCGCACGGATAAAGACATTGAGTTTAATCGGGTCTATGCGATCGCCTACGTCGCGGCGTTGTATGCCGTCGAGGCGATCACCGGTGAGGATGAACAGCGCCTATCGGGTGAAATCGCCCAGGCGCTGCAAGAGGCCCGCGCCGCGCGCGAGTGACCCGCGCGTTACGGATAACGCGTTATATGTTCAATGACCCCCGTCAGATGTGAGTCTGCCGGGGGTCTTTTTTTGCGCCTGTGGTAATCAGAAGTGCCATAAGTGATATATCATTTATGCTTAAAGTGATTTTACGCACACACCGCCACTCACTCGCCAAGGAGAACCGCCCGCCATGGAACACCCCACCCGCGACAGCGAAATGCCCCACCCGCCCTTTCAGCGCGAAGACCGCTACATCGTCATCAAGTGCAGCGACCTGGAAAACGTTCCGGTCGGCTATCGCAGCAGCTTGGTTGAACCGATGTTGTCCCTGCTGGCCCATCTGCCACGCCGCGAATGTCTGGTCATCGAAAGCGACTGGCCGGAATACACGCCGACCTGGGCCGCCATACAGGCGCGGGTGACCGGCCAGCCGGCTGAGAGGCAACGGGGCGAATAACGCCGCGTGACGCGTCACAACCCATTGAGAAAAGGAGATTCAACGCGATGAAAAACAGCCACGGCCTCGATGTCGATTACTTCAGCCGCAAGATGGAACGCATGTTGAACGGCGCGGGCAGCTACACCCGCGACGAATGGGCGCGTGAGTGCGCGCGCATGGCCAAGGTCGCCGATCCGGCGGTGCTGCTGGAGGCCGAGTTTGTCGGCGAGCCGGCGCCGTTTGCGACCAAGGTCGTCAGCAAGTTGCAGCGCTTTTGGGCGTGCGCCGAGGACAACCAGGGCGCCGATATCGGCCGCCACTGGTTCGACCTGCTGACGCAATTGGGGTTGCTGATCCGCGTACAGCGCAGCCCGGCGCTGTGGGAGCTGTCGCAGCAGGGCGAGGATCTGCTAGAGGCGGAGCGTGTGAAGTCGGCTGTTCTGGCCAAGTCCGGCGCGTGACGCGTCACAACTCACTGAGAAAGGAGATTCAACGCATGACGACTACCCCTGACTTGATCCTGCCGAGCGTGGCCCGTGAGGGTGACGAACTGGTGATTCGTATCCACGTCGACACCCTCTGTCATTCGGTGACCATGGGTGACCAATGGCCGGTCCAGGGCGATGGCATGGCGGCGGCCACCATCGTCAACCGGCCGCGCTTTGTCACCGAACTGGTCGCGCAGCTGCTGCGCGAAGACGAGCAGGGCGCGACGCCGTTACATCACCTGTTCGACGACGCGGCGCTGGCCATCATTGAGGACGGCGGCGAGTCCATCGAGCTGCACGAGGACGAGGACGACGACCAATGAGCAGCCCTGTGCGCGACCTGACCCGGCCGCTGTTGGCCTTCTGGGTCGGTGATGACGACATTTATGCGGCCGAGGACGAAGCCCAGGCGCTGGCCCTGGCCAATGCCATCGCCGGCCCTGGCACCTACAGCGTCGACGACGTGGCGCCGGTCAGTGCCGACACCCTGGACGCTCGCCTGGCCGATGAGGCCGGGCGCCTGGCCTGGACCCTGCGCGGCTTGCTGATGGATCAAAAAGAACCGGGTTATCTGGCGGGGTATGAGCAATGAGCGGCCCCATCCTGCAGGACTTCCAGGCGCTGCCGATCCATTACGCACCCATCGGCCACACGGCCCCGCGCGGCGTGGCCTGGTCCGATCCGCTGTTGCCAGCGGTGACGCGCTTTGTCGCGGCGCGGCGGTTCACCGGTCCCGGGGCGCTGAAGCGCCGCTTTGGCATCGGCCTGAATCGGGCGCGCTGGCTGCTGATCGAGCTGGAGGGTCAAGGGGTGGTGCGTGGGCACTGGAAGCGACGGGTCGCGGCCCGCTACGCCAAGGAGGGCGACGCGTATTCCTTTCGTATCTACCGCGTCAGGGCGCGCGCCTGGGCGGATCTGCCGGTGCCCACGGTGTCGCAGCGACACGCGTGGGCCTGCGGCTTGATTGGCGAGCTGGATCAGTTTGCTGCGCTCGACAGTCTGGCGCAGATACAGCATCACGCTTGGTTCATTGAGTCGCTGTTGGCCCGGCTGCAAGCCATGGGCCTGAGCGCGGCCGAGGTGGCCCCTTACCGCCGGCAGCTGGTCCAGTCTGCCGGGGCTGCTCGCCGCCGTCTGTTGCCCCGCTGGCGTGAGGGCGTGCAGCTGTTCGGTGCGCAGTTCTTCGGCGTAACGGCTGATGAATTGGTCGAGGGCAAATAATGGTCGCCAACGGGGCGCCGGACTTTGCCGACGTACCGGCCGCCGAACGGGTGTTGTGCGCCTATTGGGTCGGGACGGCGCACCTGTATGCTGCTTATGCCCGTAGCCATGCCCTGGTGCTGGCCCTGCGCGACTTCGGTGCCGATGGGTTCGATTATCGCGAGGTGATTCCGCTGACGGCGCAGACCCTCGATCTTGAATGGTCGTCGCGTCGAGGGCGGTCAATTGGTACGCTGCGCGGCATACTGGACGCCATGCCGGGGCCGGGCTGTATGGCCAGCCCGGGGTATCTGGCGGGTGTTGACTTGGCATGAGGGGTTGAGGTGGTTTTTTTTGATGCAAGGCCGGCGGTGCTATGAAGCGCAAAGGCTTCGACGAAGGGCAGTTGCTGGAGCTGATCGCCGGGCATTCGGTGCGCGAGTGCAAGGCAGCGCGCCACGGCGAGCGCTGGGCGGTCTATGTGCGCCTGGGTGGTCCGGCGTCGAATTGGTTGGCCGTACGTTCGCAGCGCGAGGCAGTGCGCACCTGGGCCAGCCTCGACACCCTGGAGCGTTTCACCAGTAGCCTGGGCATTCGGGCGTTTATTGTCGAGTCGTGACCTGTCACGCGGACATAAAAAAGCCCCGCCAAGTGCGGGGCTTGTTGTTAGTCGGCGATCACTTTCCGCCCTTGGCTTCCTTAAGCAAGGCATAACCTTGTCGCAGCACGTCGACCATGCTCATTTTATGCATGGCGGCGAACATCTTTAATTCATGCTTGAACGCGGCGTCGACCTTGAAGTTAGCGGTCACCAGTTCTTCGGGTGCGGCTTGGGTCGTATGGCCAGCCTTGGCCAATGCTTCGGCCGCCAGTGGTGAAGCCGGCGCCGTGCCCTTGGTAGAGGGTTTGCGCTTGGGTGGTTTTGGGGCGTCGACAGTCATTGCGCAGTTTCCTTTAATTCGTTAATTCGTCAATTCGTTACTTGGATTGTAGCGCAGTCGCCCGCTGGATGATCGCGCTAATTAGCTGTTCGGCCTGGGCGCGCAGCCCCTTGTGTGAAACCTCAATCACCGACAAGCCAACGTCCATGGCGCGGCTATAGCTGACTTTTTGCGGCAGGTAGCCGGCCAGAACGTGATAGGGCTTCTGACTCAAATACTCTTGAGCCTCTTCCAGTTCGGCCAAGCTGTCGCCGACGTGGTTCAAGGCGAACGCGATGCGCTCAACGGGGATTCCATGCTTGTAGTGCAGCGCGTCGGCCAGCTCGACAGCCGGGTCGAGGTCGTCAACCGATAGGCCGGTTGGGATAACCAGCAGGTCACACGCTTCTGCCATCGCGGCGGTGTCCTTACTGGCGCGCGGTGCGCCGTCGAAGATCATCACGTCATAATCGTCGGCCCGGCTGAGCGCATGAGCAACAGAGCCGAACTGTTCGACCGATACTTCAGGTTGGTGACCGCGCTGCAGGCGGCGTTGATGCCATCGGGTGCAAGTGGATTGGTTGAGATCAAAGTCGGCGACTTTCACTGCCCAGCCGTTTTGCGCGAAGCCGACAGCTGTGCCGCGTGCGTCGGTGGATTTGCCAGGGCCACCCTTTTGAGTTGCAAAGCCAATTTTCAAAGCCACGGTGAGAATTCCCTTATTTCGTTAATTCGTCATTTCGTTAATTCGTTAACGTATGGGCGAGTATAGGCCGCCCCATGCCGAGGATCAAGAAAATAACGATTTAACGAAATAACGAAATAACGAATTGGTCAGACGTAGAGAATTTGCTTGGAGGGCGGGCCGCCGGCCGAAGCCGGGGAGGTGCGTACGCTGCGCGAAAATTCGGTGAGGGTGCGGCTACGGCGCTGGGAGCGTGGACGATTGAAGTCGGTGTCGATTTCCAAGGCGGCGATCATGCAGAGCATGACGCACAGCGCTTGCGGAACCAGAACACCCAAGGTGAAGCCGCGCGTGATCATGTGCGCTTTGTTCTTGGCGCCTAGCTTGCTCAAGATATTGCGCTCCACCAAACGCATGCCGACGTCGTCAATGTGCAATTCAGCGGCGATTACGGGTGTGGGAAAGCCCTCGGCGGTTTTGACCAGAACAAACAGCTCGTGGTCCGTGAGGTTCTGGCCGGGGTAGCCGATGACTTCCTCGCCGTGGATCTGAGCGCGGGCATTCATGGGGGACGCTTCCTTGCGATGGATGAAGAGGGGGGAATCAGTGGTCAGCAATCGCGCTGCCGAGAGTAGCCAGGTGTCGGTGCATGACACTCGATAGCGCCGCAATCTGTTCAATGTGATCTTGGGTCACATGCCCCTGATCGGCGCAGTACCTGGAAATATGCTGAATGCCGGAGCACATGGCGCCAATTTCCTGCACGGCCTGATACCACGCCGCCTGCTGCGGTTGCGCGAGCCCACCGGGAGTCGCGGCGCTGACGATTTGATTGCTACCTTGCTGCATGGTGAACCCTGCCTTTCCTAAGTTGCGTGTGATGTTACACGTAAAGTGTAAATTGCAACAATAGAAAAGGCCTCGGATCAAGGGCTTACTTTTTATCTGTCGTGGGCGACACGGACCACGCGTCCGACAATATCCAGTTCGTCCAGCTCTTCGCGGGTCAGGGTTTTCGGCGGGTAGTTTTCCCGATCCTCGGCCCACAAGGTAAAGGTGTCGCCCATTTCCGGGCGTATCCAGCGTATCCAGATCAGACCTGAGACAACGATGCCAAACAGGCCGGCGCCGCGTACCTCGGTCGAGTCGCCGTCGAGCAATACCTCGTCACCTTCTTCTATGACTCCGTGCATGCTGGTATCGAGCTGGAGGATGGACAGTAGTTTGTTCTTGTTAAGTCCACGACCCGCTAGATACTCCAGGCTATAAGCCGTTGAGTCCGTGGCTTGCGTGACCGGCAGCAGGCCCGTCTTGGTGGATATGTTAGGGGTGTTGGCAGTCACATAATTAGCGGATATGGCCCCCAAACTGTCATTTTCAGTAAAGCCCTGAATCCAGGCGGGTGGCTTTCCAAATAATTTGGCCAGATGAATGATTTGTTCGGGGAGTGGCATACGTAGGC
>Ga0302172_10000049_pt1 | contig 26653 bp, 27 predicted proteins | sample I_Fen_N2_3_FD_198777 | JGI IMG/M metagenome (GOLD analysis project Ga0302172, IMG submission 198777) | Peat permafrost microbial communities from Stordalen Mire near Abisko, Sweden - I_Fen_N2_3 | ecosystem: Environmental > Terrestrial > Soil > Wetlands > Permafrost | place: Sweden: Abisko... | reverse complement strand
ACGGTGCGTTCCTTCTCGTCGAACTGGATGCGCTGGATACCGTACACCTCGCGGACGCTATCGAGCGCGCGCATTTCCTTTTCTCCCGGCGGATTCTGGTAGCGATGCACGGTCTCCAGGTAGGTCATTTTTGGTTCTCTCCCAAGAAAAGCTTCGCGGTTTACCCTTTGAGTATCTAATAAGGGTTCGATTACGCCAAGGGCGATCTCGGGAGACTGATGGAACACCTCGATCCAGCACAAGCGCCAGGAGCCACCGAAGTAGACCCGGTTTGCGGGATGAAAGTGAATCCTGCTACGGCGAAGTTCTCCCATGAGTACAAGGGCAAGACCTACTTCTTCTGTTGCGGAGGGTGCCGGGAGAAGTTCAACGCGGAGCCGGAGAAAATTCTGAACTCGCCGCCAAAGAAAATGGGATCGGGGCTGGTCTCTTTGGGAATGGCGCCAGTGGGGATCGCCCCAGTCGCCGCGCCGAAACCGGCACGAGTCGGGCAACCGGGCACGGGGAAAGACGAGCGCACCTATGTTTGCCCGATGTGTCCCGAGGTACGGCAGGCGGGGCCGGGACCATGTCCGTCGTGCGGAATGGCGCTTGACCCGGAGTCTCCCTCGCTGCCCGCCACCAGGACGGAATACACCTGCCCGATGCATCCGGAGATTGTGAGGTCGGAGCCGGGTAGCTGTCCGATCTGCGGGATGGCGTTGGAGCCGCGCACGGTCACGCTGGAAGAAGAAAACCCTGAGTTGCGGGACATGACGCGGCGGTTCTGGGTCAGCCTGGCGCTGACCGCGCCGCTGCTGGCGAGTGCCATGGGGAGCATGCTTTGGCCGCATGCGTTCATGGGGACCCCGTGGGGCGGTGGCCTGCCGTGGCTTGAACTGCTGCTGGCGACGCCGGTCGTGATGTGGGGAGGATGGCCGTTTTTTCAGCGCGGATGGACGTCAGTGGTGAATCGCAGCACCAACATGTTCACGCTGATCGCGATGGGGACAGGCGTGGCGTACGTGTTCAGCGTAGTGGCGACATTGTTTCCGGGAATGTTTCCGGCGTCGTTTCGCACCATGGGGGACCGTCCGGATGTCTATTTCGAAGCGGCGGCGGCGATTGTCACGCTTGTGCTGCTCGGCCAGGTGCTGGAGCTGCGGGCGCGGAGCCGGACTTCGAGCGCGATCCGGGCGCTGCTGGATTTGAGTCCGAAGATGGCGCGGGTGATCGCGGCGGATGGGTCGGAGCGCGATATTCCGCTGGAGCAAGTGAAGCCGGGAGACCGGGTGCGGGTACGTCCTGGGGAGAAAGTTCCTGTCGATGGTGTTGTGGTCGAGGGATCGAGTGCGGTGGACGAGTCGATGATCACCGGAGAATCGATCCCGGTCGAAAAGACCGTTGACGCGCGGGTGATTGGAGCTACCGTGAACGGCAATGGGTCACTCGTAATCCGCGCTGAGCATGTGGGCAGCGATACCATGCTGTCGCAGATCGTCCGTCTGGTAAGCCAGGCGCAGCGCACTCGGGCGCCGATTCAGCGGCTGGCGGACAAGTTCGCAGGATGGTTTGTCCCGGCGGTGATCGCGATTGCGGCCCTGACTTTCATTGCCTGGGCAGTCTTTGGGCCGGAGCCGCGCTTTGCTCATGCCATCGTGAATGCGGTGGCAGTGTTGATCATTGCTTGTCCATGTGCGCTGGGGTTGGCGACGCCGATGGCTATCATGGTGGGAACGGGGCGGGGAGCGCATGCGGGCGTGTTGATCAAGAATGCCGAGGCGCTCGAGACGATGGAGAAAGTCGACACCATTGTTTTCGATAAGACCGGGACGCTGACGGAAGGGAAGCCGAAGGTGGCCGCGTATAGCAATGCCGAAGTTCTTCGCCTTGCGGCCAGCGTCGAGCGAGCAAGCGAACATCCGCTGGCGGCGGCGATCGCGGATTCCGCCCGTCAGCAGAATCTTCCGCTCTCCGCAGTCTCTGCCTTTGAGTACGCGACCGGCAAAGGCGTGACGGGGATCGTTGACGGAAAGCGAGTTGCCGCAGGCAATCGCGCGCTCATGACCGAACTAGGTGTTTTCGGATCCGGCCGCAAACAGGCTGTTCAGACCGCCAGTGTGCCGGGTGCAACGCAGGTTTACGTCGCTATCGACGGACAGTATGCGGGCAGCATCGCAATCACCGATCCGGTGAAGGCATCCGCTGCGGGCGCCCTGCGCGAACTGAAAGGGCAGGGAATCCGTCTCGTGATGCTCACCGGCGATAACCGGACCACCGCAGAAGAGATTGCGCGCGGCGTCGGGATCGACGAATTCAGGGCGGAGGTACTACCCGCGCAGAAAGCCGAGGTCATCCGCACGTTGCAGAAGGAAGGCCGGATCGTGGCCATGGCGGGCGACGGGGTCAACGACGCTCCCGCTTTGGCTCTGGCGCAGGTTGGAATTGCCATGGGAACCGGCACAGACGTAGCTCTTGAAAGTGCCGGGATAACGCTGCTTAAAGGAGACCTTGAAGGAATTCTGCGGGCACGCAAATTGAGCCAGGCGACGATGCGGAATATTCGTCAGAATCTGTTCTTTGCGTTTATCTACAACTCGCTGGGCGTGCCGATCGCGGCTGGAGTGCTGTATCCGGTCTTTGGATGGTTGTTAAGCCCGATTTTGGCGGCGGCAGCGATGAGTTTCAGTTCCGTGTCGGTGATTACGAATTCGCTGCGGCTGCGGAAGGCAAGACTCTAGCCAGGTCGCAGGTCGCAGGTCGCAGGTCGCAGGTCGCAGGTAAAGCAAGACCGTGCGATCAGGTGCAGCAAGTATCAAGGAGGGTTCTGCGTTTCCTGCGACCTGCCAACTGCGATCCGCAGACTGCTTTCCTCACATCTTCAACAAAAAGTCCGTAACCTCGGGGCTATTCCAGTCCACGGCGCCGATGAACTTGCGGCGGATTACGCCTTTACGGTCGATGATGTAGCTTTCCGGCCAGCCGAAGGTGCCGTAGAGGTCGGCACTCTTGTGGTCGCCGTCGCGGACGGTGACCATGTTCATGTTGAAGTCCTTCAAGAACCGGTGATAGGCCGCGTCGTCCACGTCGATGCTGACGGCCAGTACCACCACGCCCTTGTCTTTCATTCTGCGCTGCATCTGGACGAGCGCGGGTGTCTCGGCAATGCAGGGAGCGCACCATGATCCCCAGAAATTCAGGACGACGACCTGGCCTCGGAAATCGCTGAGCGCGACTTTGTGGTCGGAGTCCTGCACGGTGAAATCGGGAGCGTTCGCGCCGATGCGCGGGGGGCGGGATCCGCTATAGCATCCGGTGAGGGCGGCCAGGAATCCAATCAGGAGAAGAGTTCGTCTCACCCCGTTATAATAGCGGAAATCCCCATGGATCGTGCGTTCCCAGCCACGGCGCCTGAAGTCTCTGTCATCGTACCCGCGCGCAATGAAGAGGTCTGCCTGGGGGGCTGTTTGCAATCGCTGGTGGCGCAGGACGGCGTGGCGTTCGAGATCATTGTGGTGGATGACGGGTCGACCGATCGGACACGGGAGATCGCGGAGGGTTTTGCCGGCGTGCGCGTGATTTCCCCGGGACCACTGCCGGAGGGATGGACCGGGAAGAACAACGCCGTTTTAGCTGGGGTGAAAGAAGCTCGCGGGGAGTGGCTTCTGTTCACAGACGCGGACACCGTGCATGTGGCGGGATCGCTGGCGCGAAGTCTGGCGGAGGCGAAGGAGAATGGTGCGGAGTTGCTTTCGTATTCGCCGGAGCAGATTGCGGTCACGTTCTGGGAAATCGCTGTCCTGCCGGTGGTCTTCGCGGAACTGGCGCGGCAATACCCACCGTCCAAAGTGAGCGATCCGGCTTCTCCCGTAGCGGCTGCCAACGGGCAATACGTTCTTATCCGGCGGGACACGTATGATGCGGTCGGCGGGCATACGGCGATTGCGGATAGCTTGCTGGAGGACGTGGCTCTGGCGCGTAGGGTGAAGAGTTCGGGCAGGACGATTCGATTCCGCTATGCGGCCGATGCGGTGCGAACGCGCATGTACCGAAATTTCGCGCAGCTTCGGGAAGGGTGGACGAAGAACCTGGCGCTGCTGTTTCCGCAGCCAGGATGGATGGCGTTGAAGACGCTGCTGTGGTGGGGATTTGCCTGGGGCGCATGTTTCTACTCGTTGAACAGGCTGACCGGCGTGGGTCGGCCCTGGTGGCCGATAGCGTTCACTTTGGCGCCGATGTGTCTCGGGATGCGGTTGCGGAGAGCGAACTTCACCTGGGACATGGAAATCCTCGGCGCATCGTTCGGCATGCCGGTGTTTGCTTATCTTCTGTTGCGGTCGAAACGGGCATACGCAAGAAGAGACATCCCCTGGAAGGGACGACGGTACCAGAGTGATCATGGCCGAGCGAAACCCGCAGCCCCTAAAGGGGCGTTTCAGGAGCATGGAGTTTCGGCATCGCTGAAGCGATGCCCTGATACGAACCTTGTTGACACCTGACTACTAGCTACCGACTACTGGCTACCTGATCTATGGTCTACCTGACACGTAAAGCCGAGTTTTCTGCGTCGCACTACTATCACAATCCGGAATTCACTCCGGAAGAAAACCTGCGCCTGTTCGGCAAATGCAACAACCCCAACGGCCATGGGCACAACTACACGCTGGAAGTTACAGTGAAGGGGACGGTTGATCCGAAGTCAGGATTTGTGGTGGACCTGAAACAACTCAAGGACATCATGGGCAGGGAAGTGCTGGATGCGCTCGACCACCGCCACCTCAACAAGGAAGTGCCCGAATTCTTTACGCGGATTCCGACGACCGAGAACCTGGCGATTGCGATCTGGCAGCGGCTGGCGCCCAAGTTGAAGGCAGCCCAACTGCATCGCGTCCGGGTATACGAGACGCCCGACCTGTTTGTGGATTTCTACGGTGAAGTATGAAGGCCCACCTGACCCGGCGCTACATGTTCTCCGCTTCGCACCGTCTGCACAGCGACGAGCTGTCGGAGGAACAGAATCGGTCAACCTACGGCAAGTGCAATAACCAGCACGGGCACGGGCACAACTATATCGTCGAGATCACCGTGAGCGGGCCGGTGGACGACCGCACCGGGATGGTCTGCAACCTGGTGGACCTGGACGGGTTTGTGCACCGGGAAATCCTGGAACGCTACGACCACCAGAATTTGAACCGGCTGCAAGAATTCGCAAAAAATGTGCCTACCACGGAGAATCTGTGCATTGCGATTTACGAAATTGTGGAGCGTGGGTTCGGGAAAGCGCATCTGGATAAAGTGCGGATTGAAGAGACGATGATGAACTCGTTTGAATATTCGGGGGAGAACGGTCGCTGATCGCTGGGGGTTTGTCGTTGGCGGCTCGGTATTGCCGACGACCAATGACCATCGACCAACGACTCTGGGAAACCTATGAAATCTGCTACTGAACCAAACACGTTGACCGCCGCCAGTGTTGACGAATTAGTTCACGAAATGCTCATCCGGCTTGGGGAAGATCCCGAGCGGGAGGGACTGGTGCGCACACCGGTTCGGGTGCAGAAGGCGCTCCAGTTTCTCACCAAGGGATACAAGGAGGACGCGGAAGCGCTGTTGCGCAACGCGCTTTTCACCGTCAGCTACGACGAGATGGTGATCGTGAAGGACATCGAGATGTTCAGCCTGTGCGAGCATCACATGTTGCCGTTTTTTGGCAAGGTGCACGTCGCCTATATTCCCAATGGCAAGGTGATCGGCCTGAGCAAGATTCCGCGGCTGATCGAAGTGTTCTCGCGGCGGCTGCAAATCCAGGAACGGCTGACGACGCAAATTGCCGAGACCATTCAGAAGACGATTGAACCACAGGGAGTCGGCGTAGTCATCGAAGCGCGGCACCTGTGCATGATGATGCGCGGGGTGGAGAAGCAGCACTCAGCGGCGGTGACCTCGTCAATGCTGGGAAGCTTCCGCGAGGAAGAAGAGACGCGGACGGAGTTCCTGTCACTGATCCGGCAGCGGAGCAACGGGGTGTAGTCCAACATTTGCTTTTCTCGTGCTGGAACACGCGCAGCCCCGCATCCGATAAATTCACTGACTCTGCGCTCTTGACTGGGCTAAGCTAGCGAATCATGCCTGCCCGTCGCAAAGCACGCGAACTGAGAGTGTCCGCCAGTAAGACTCTGGCCGGCAAACTTGCCTTGATTACCGGGGCGAACCGCGGTATCGGTCTGGCAATCGCACGCGCTCTGGCGAGCGAGGGTTGCGATCTGGTGATCACGGGGCGCGATGGGCGCGCCCTGGTAAAGGCGGGCAGGGAACTGGGCAAACTGGGCGTCTCGGTGCTGGTGCAGGTGTGCGAAGTGCGGGATCCGTACTCGGTGGACTATCTGTTTACCTTGGTACGCGGTTTACACAGGCCACTCGATTTTCTGATTAATAATGCGGGGGTCGGGCATCCGAAGCGCGCGGTCACGGATCTGCCCTATCCGATGTGGGCGGAAGTCATCGGAACCAATCTGAATGGGATGTTCCTGGTGACGCAGGCGGCACTGGCGGTAATGAAACGGGGGAGCACGATCGTCAACAACCTGTCGATTGCGGCCGAACGGGTATTTGCTGGATCGGCGGCCTATAACGCTTCCAAGCACGGCGCGCTTGGATTCACGGACACGCTGCGCGAGGAACTGCGGCCGAAGGGCATCCGTGTAATTGCACTGATGCCGGGCGCAACCGATACCGCGATCTGGGAGACGCTGTGGCCGAAGGCTCCGCGGCGGAAGATGATGTCCGCTGACACGGTGGCGCAGGTGGTTGTGAATGCCCTGCTTTTGCCCGAGAACAGCACGGTGGAGAAACTGGTGGTGATGCCCACGGGCGGTGCGCTTTGATTGTCCAATTGGATAATCCGTAGCTCGGTAATTCTGAAAGCGATCAGTATGAAGTTCATCGATTACTTCAAGTCGTTGAAAGAGCCGGAGCATCGGCTGGCATGGGTCGTCGCGATGGCGGCCGATGCCATCCAGATCGCAGCGCTGCCATTCTTTGTGGAGGGCGGAATGTCACCGGCGGATTCGGTGTTGGACCTGGTTGTGGCCTTCGTCCTGATCCGGTTGTTGGGATGGCATTGGGCATTCCTGCCGACGCTCGCAGCGGAGCTTATCCCGGGGGCAGACTTATTCCCAACCTGGACAGCGGCCGTGTGGTTCGTGACTCGTCAGCGCGTGCGTTCTCAGGAACCGGAGATCCTGCCGCCCGGGCCGGCGCCGGAAGCGCGCAGATAGCTGTCAGCTATCAGCCCGTCTACCATCAGGTTAACCTTTCTTCTCAGAAGGTAGATGATTTCTCTAGCTACCAGGTTCCATAACGATATCGCTGGGGACGTTCAGGTAAAACTTTAATCATCAGCACGCCCGCCACAAAGCCTCCGACGTGGGCCCAGAAGGCAATTCCACCCATCGATTCCGACCTTGGGGAGATCGAAGTAGCGGCGCCGCTCAGGAACTGAATGACGAACCAGTATCCCAGCATGAGCCAGGCCGGAACGTGGAAAATGAAGATCGGGGGAAACCATACCAGCACGCGGGCGCGCGGATAGAGAATGAAATACGCTCCCATGACGCCGGCAATGGCGCCGCTTGCTCCCACGGTGGGGGCGGTGGAATCCGGGTTCAGAAGGATTTGAGCCAGGGCCGCTACGACTCCGCTGCCGAGGTAGAACAGCAAGTAGCGGAAGTGGCCCAGGTAGTCTTCGATGTTGTCACCGAAGATCCAGAGGAAGAGCATGTTGCCGGCAACGTGGAAAAAGCTGCCATGCAGAAACATGGACGTGAAGAAAGGCAGAATGGCCGAGGCCGGGCCGGCATGGGAGTGGCCGGAAAGCACCGCGACGGTGTGCTGCGGCACAATACCAAATTCGGAGACGAACGCTCGTAGGGCGGCGGGGCTGCTGGTCCCAACGGCCAGCTCCCAGAGATAAACCGCCACGTTCAGCCCGATCAGAAAATAGTTAATGAAGGGCGTGGAGAAGCTGGGCTTGTCGTCGCGGAGAGGAATCATCTAATTGGCAATCTGGTAATTTACAATGGGTAGTTCGAACCCAGCTGCAGTCCGACCGAGGGCCTCCCTCAGATTACCAATTACCAATTACAAATTGTCAATTCCCATGAATGGCGTTCTGGTCATCGATAAGCCGCAGAGGCTGACGTCGCACGATGTGGTGAACCGCGTCCGTCGTATCCTGGGGCAGAAGTCGGTTGGACACCTGGGAACTCTCGACCCCTCGGCTACGGGAATCCTGCCCATGGTTGTGGGAAACCTCACGCGGTTGGCCCAGTTCTATCTCCATTCCGAAAAGAGCTACGAGGGCGTGATCCGCTTCGGCTTCGCTACCGACACCTATGATGCGGACGGGGAACCCGCGGGTCCGGCGCGTGCGGTGAGGCTGATCCTGGAAGAACTGAGGGAACTGGCGGGGGAGTTTCGCGGCCCGATCGAGCAGATGCCGCCCCCTTTTTCCGCGAAAAAAGTAGGCGGAGTTCCAGCCTATAAATTAGCCCGAAAGAAGCAGGAGGTGGTGCTCAAGCCGGTCGAGGTCGAAATCAAGGAGTTGGAAATCCTGGGGGTGGAGAACGACTGTGCCAGCTTCCGGGCACGCGTGGCGTCGGGCACCTATATGCGCTCGGTGGCTCACGATATGGGCCAGAGAATGGGCTGTGGCGCCCATCTGGCATCGCTGCGGCGCACCGCAGTGGCGGAATTCGTGCTCCAGGATAGCCACACGCTGGAAGAACTGGAGAAGGCGGCACAGCAGGGAAGTGCTGCGGGATTGTTCGTCCATCCCAGAAAATTGTTGCCCCAGTTCCCTTCGGTGACCGCGAACGACCAGATGCTCGCCCTGATCCGCCACGGGCGCGCGGTGAATCTGCCGGAATTGTCGAAGGCGCGAGAGGTGAAGGTGTTTGAAGGCCAGGAGCGATTGATTGCGATCGCCACGCGGGTAGCGGGTACGCTGTTCCACGCGGGAATCGTGTTTGGGGACGGGGCGGCGCCAACCGGGCAAGGTCCCAAGGGGCGGAACGCTGGGCTAGCGACGGGATAAGCGTAACGTCCGATAACAGGTATTATGTAAACTACTCCGCCTCTGCACAAACCAAGCTAGTTCGTGTGGTCCAGCAGGCGCCGCAGGTCGTCGCGGAACTTCCTCAGAGTCTCCAGGCGGTCTGGAGTGGCTTCCATGACTTCCGACTTCGCCTGAAAGACCTGGCGGCCTTCCCTTTCCGTTAGCACACCCATGACTTCGCCCATGCGCCAGCCGGGCGGGCCCAGGATCTGCACGCCGTCTACGCTGGGAACGAGCAGCGCGATGCAATTATCCCGAATCACGCCAACACACTTGGGATAGCGATCGAAGGTCTGGAGTTCGAAGCCCGCGAGGTAGAGGCGTTGGAGTTGTTCGGCGGAATCCATGGGGCCTTTGCAATTTTGTAATTGAAAAACCTAAATCGCACACGGCATGGAAGCCAAAGACTTGAGTCCAGGGGCAATAGAATTACCCAATTACAAGCTCACCCAATTACACAATCCACTACATCTTGTACTTGCCGAGGTCGTCGTCGCTGATGCCTTCCAGGTACTTGCGCAGTTCGTCGCTGGTAAGGTTTTCGGACATCGTGGCGGCTTGTTTCGAGGTTTTCAAGACCTGTTCTTCGACAAAGATAGGGCAATCCACGCGGAGGGCCACGGCGAGCGCGTCGGAAGGGCGGGAATCAATGCTGATGACTCTTCCCTCTCTTTCCAGCCAGATGACGGCGTAGAAAGTGTCCTCTTTCAGTTCGGTCACGACCACCTTGTGAACCACAGTTTCGAGTCCCATGAGGACGTTCTTGATCAGGTCGTGGGTCAGAGGGCGGGGCGTGGCGACCTTTTCGATCTCCAGGGCGATGGCATTGGCTTCGGGCACGCCAACCCAGATGGGGAGCACCGTGTCGCTGCCCACATCCTTGAGAATGACAATGGGCATGTTGGTGACCGGATCCATCATGAGGCGGAGGACCTTCATTTCGACTTCCATTTGAGAACCTCCAGGGACGGTTGCTAGTTGATCGTTGCTCGTTTCTGGTCGCTCGGCGATTCGCCGGCAACCAATTCTCCCACCAGACTGTTGGGGAAGTTGCCGGTTACCCGCACGTTGACGTAGCTTCCGGTCTTCAGATCGACCCCCTCAGGTACGGTAAAGTTCAGGACCTTGATTTGCGAAGTCCGTCCGATCCACTGGCCGCGGGCAGCGTTCTTCCCTTCCACCATGACTTCGACGGTCTGGCCCATGTGCCGCCGGTTGCGATTCGTACCGATCTGCTTTTGCCGGTCGTTCACGACCGCCAGTCGTCGAACCTTTTCGGCGTCGGGGATGGCATCGCCGAGTCGCACCGCGGGCGTATTCGGACGCGGCGAGTACTTGAAAGTGAACGCGCTGTCGTATCCGACTTCCTCGAGCAGAGAAAGTGTTTCCTCGAGATCGCGCTCGGTCTCTCCGGGAAAGCCGACAATCAGGTCGGTGGTGATGGAGAGGTCGCGCCGGGCGGCTTGGATCCAGGAGATGCGCTCCAGGTATTCGTCGCGGGTGTAGAGACGCTGCATGGCGTCGAGCACCCGGGTGGAACCGCTCTGCACGGGCAGATGCACGTGGTCGCAGAGCGCGGGAGTGGCATCCATGGCCTGAACGATGTCACGGCCGAAGTCCCGGGGATGGGAGGTGGTGAAGCGCACACGCCGGAGGGCAGGAACCTCGCTGACCGCCACCAGCAGCTCGGCAAAGCTCTTCTTCCCATCGGGATCGCGGTAGGAGTTAACGTTTTGCCCGAGCAGTTGAATCTCGGTGTAGCCGAGATCGGCGAGCTGGCGCGCTTCCCGCAGAACCGAGGAGGAGGTGCGGCTGCGCTCCTTGCCGCGGGTGAACGGAACCACGCAGTAGGCGCAAAACTTGTCGCATCCCTCGATGATCGTGATGTAGCCGCGGTGCGGATTGGTGCGAGCGGTGTATTCGGTCTCGAAGCAGTGGTCGGTCTGGCGATCGTCGAGCCCGGTAATACGCGGCTCCCCAGCCTCCAACTGCACCAACATCTGGGGGAGATTGCGGTAGGAGGCGGAACCGCAGACCAGGGAAACGTACGGGGCGCGCTCGAAGACCTTTTCGCCTTCCTGTTGAGCCACGCAGCCGAGGACGCCGAACTGCTTGCCCTGCGCCTTCAGCTTCTTGTAATCGGCCAGCCGGTTGAAAACCTTCTGCTCGGCCTTGTCGCGGATGGAACAGGTGTTGTAGAGGACCAGGCCAGCTTCTTCCACCGTCGGAACCTGGCGATACCCCTGCTGCACGAGCGTGCCGATCACCTTCTCGGAATCGTGCGCATTCATCTGGCAGCCGAAGGTTTCCAGGTAAAACGTCTTGTCCGCGGTACCCGACATTCCCATCAGTATAAAGCAGGGGCGAAGGCCAGAAGTAAGGGATCGGAAATACTCCTACACTCTGGCCATCGTCAGCCACGCAGCCCATCCCAGGCAAGCGGCCACGACCGCCGACATGAGGGCAGGCGGAGCGGCAAAGTAGATCAAGCTCAGGGCCAGCGACGCCACCTGGACCACGAAGAATACCCATCCTAAAGCGCCAATCGCCTGCGGATCGCTCGCCGCCAGGTTGCCGAGGTGCCACGAGAGAAAGGCTGAGAAAAGCAGATACGCCGTCACGTACAAGCCGAACCCGACGTAGAAATCGGCAAAGCTGCGGACCGACTTTCCAAACAGAAAATGCACGTTGCTCATCGCTTCGCGTACGGCGCGCCCTTCCGGAGTAGGAGCCTTAAACTTCAGAAACCCGAGAGTGTGCCCGGCTGCGAACAAAACAAAGACCAAGGCAGCGATCCTGTAGAGCAGCGTTGCTTTCATCATGATCTCCAGTACTGCAGAGTTGGGACCGCCCCCCCAGGTTCCAACGGCTATGACGCAGCCGGACCTCGCCCCAGTTTTTGCCGGAGATGCTGGGCGATCAGCTTGCCGTGGAAGCGACCATTCTCAATGAAGATTTCATTGGTGCGCGAACCGGCGACAATCACTCCCGCCACGTAGATTCCGGGAACGTTGCTTTCCAGGGTCTCGGGATCACAAACGGGCCGGTACTGCTCGGAAGAGAGTTCGATGCCGGCGCTGCGCAGGAAGTCGTAATCCGGATGGTATCCGGTCAGCGCGAACACGAAACTGTTCTTCAAGCGAACGGGGCCATCGGAGGTCTTCACGGTCACGAAGTCCGGGCCTATTTCCTGGACTGAGCTGTTGAAGTAGGCGGTAATTTCACCCGCCTTGATGCGATTCTCAATGTCGGGGCGCACCCAGTACTTCACGTGGGGATGCATGTGAGCCCCGCGATGCACCAGGGTCACGCGAGCGCCATGACGCCACAGGTCGAGCGCAGCCTCGGCGGCGGAATTCTTGCCGCCGATGACGACGACGTCCGAATCGAAGTACGGGTGCGGTTCGCGATAATAATGGAACACCTTGCGCAGCTCTTCGCCTGGAATTCCGATCTGGTTGGGCAGATCGTAGAAGCCGGTGGCGAGCACAATTTTGCGGGCGCGGTAGTCGTGGATCTGATCGTGCCGGTCGGTGGCGGTCACGCGGAAGTCGCCGTCCTGTCCGGTGATGGTCTTCACCCACTGGTACTGGCAGATATGTAACTCGTAGTGCTCGGCACAGCGCCGGTAGTATTCGAGTGCCTCTAGCCGGGTCGGCTTCACCAGCGACGTGGTAAACGGGACATCGCCGATCTCGAGCAGTTCGGGCGTGGTGAAGAACACCATGTTGGTCGGATAGTTGTAGATGGAATTGACCAGGCACCCCTTGTCAAGGATGAGCGACTTGAATCCTGCCTTGTGAGCCTCGATGGCGCACGCCAATCCGGTCGGGCCGGCGCCCACGATGAGGACGTCGGTCCAGGAATCGGGGCGGGCGTGGGCCTGAGTGCGCGGGAGAGTTTCCGGGACTTGTTCGACGGGCAAGGGCATGAGGGCCTTGGATACGGGTATAAAAACAGATGATTCTAGCACTCGGGGATATCACTGGCCCCGGCCTGCGGACAGAGACGCGGACAGGAGTGTCCGCGCCACACCGGCTACTTCTTGACGCAGATCGAAACGCCGTCCCGAATCGGCAGGATAGTCGTAAACACGTCCTGTGACTGGTACATCAACCTGTTGAGTTCCAGGATGGCTTTGGTCTCTGCGTCCGTCGGGTTCGGCCTGGCAACTTTCCCGCTCCACAGGACGTTGTCCGTGATGAACAGGCCTCCGCTTTTCAGGTGCGACAGAGCCAGTTTGAAGACGCGCGGGTAGTCTGTCTTGTCAACGTCGTTGAAGATGATGTCGTAGGGCTCTTTCTCCTCGGAGAGGAGCTCGAGCGCGTCGCCAACGCGCACGGTGATGCGCTGGCTGACTCCGGCGCGTTCGAAGTAGCGGCGGGCCTTCTCGGCATTCTTCCGATCGCCGTCCGTGTAAATCACGCGCCCGCCGTCGCCCACGGCGCGGGCCAGCCAGATGGTGGAGTACCCGATGGCGGAACCCATTTCGAAAATTCTCTTGGCACCGCTGATCACGGCGTATTGGGAAAGGACGCGGGCCACGGCCGGGCCAACGATGGGGACTTGGTTCTTCGCGGCCTCGGCTTCCATTTCGGCGAGGACTTCGTCGCGCGGCGGGAGGAGAGCGTAGAGGTAGTCTTCGACTGCTTCGACGGTGATTCCACCCATGCGCCAGTGGGCGTTTGCGTCTGCCATTTTGCTCCTAACGAACTTCTTGACCACGGAGGACACGGGGTACCACGGCCCCCATTCCGTCCCTCAGTGGGGGATTTGATCTTACGAAATCGTTTGTCCGGGCTTCATTTCCATCACCTGCACTTCCGGCGCCAGCTTCTGCAAGTCGCTTGGCTTTCCCGTCAGTACCGGGAACGTGCCGAAGTGCATGGGGATGACGATCTTCGGCTTGAGCAGTTTGCAGGCATAGGCGGCTTCGCGCGGCGACATGACGAAGTGGTCGCCGACCGGCAACATTGCGATCTCAGGCGCGTACAGGTCCCGGATGATTGCCATGTCACTGAAGGCCCCGGTGTCACCGGCGTGATACATCCTCACGCCGTTGGAGAATTCGAGCACGTAGCCGCAGGCCTCGCCACCATAGATGATCTGGTCGCCGTCCTGAATGCCGCAGGAGTGAACCGCGTGCACCATGGTGACTTTCACGCCCGCCACCGTCTGCGTGCCTCCCTTGTTCATGGGGGAAATCTGCCGGACACCTTTTTTCTGCAGCCATAAGCAGAGTTCGAAGATGCCGACGGCGATCGGGTTGTGTTTCTTGCCCACCTCAACCGCGTCCCCGATGTGATCGCCATGTCCGTGGGTACAGAGCAGGACGTCGGCTTTCTTGACCTTTTTTTCACTCTCCGGACACAGGGGATTGCCCGCGATCCAGGGATCGATGTAGATCGTCTTCCCTTCCGGCGTTTCGATGCGGAAGGTGGAGTGGCCGAGCCAGGTGAGTTGGATTCCGTTAAGGGTCATAAACAAGGTCTCAGGTGTCAGGTCTCAGGAAAACCGATGCGAGCTTGGGGCTTCGAGCTTGTACTGGAGGCTCGGCCTCAAGAACGCGCTCCTCGTCACTCGCTACTGATTCTGCATCCAGTCGCGGTAGCCGCCGGCGAGTGAAATCACGTTGCGGAAACCCATCTTTTTCAGCATCCAGGCGGCCAACGCCGAGCGACTGCCGCCGCCACAATAAAGAACCAGCTTCTTGTCTTTGTCGGTAGTCACGCGGTCAATGTTCACGTCCACCAGGCCGCGCGGAATCGGGATGGCGCCGGAGATCGTGCCCCGGGCGACTTCGTCGGGCTCGCGGACGTCAAGCAGGATGAAGTCCTCGCCCGATTGCCGCATGCGCTTCAAATCCGCGGGCTCGATTTCCTGTATCTCTTTCCTGGCTTCGTTCACCAGTTGCTGAAATTCCGGCATGACCATGAAGCCGCCTCCCGAGAAACTAGTATTTTAAACCCAGTTTCTAGTTGCTAGCTTCCGCTCCACCCGATTATAGGGACGAGCGACTAGAAACCAGAAACCAGAAACCAGAAACCCCTGAGCAGTTCCCTCAACTTGGCATTCCTGTATAAGATGTTGCTCGTGCCTGATCTCAAAGTGCTATTGTCGCGCGACCAGATCGCAGAGCGGGTAGCAGAACTGGGGGAGGAGATTGCGCGCGATTTCCGGGGAGAGTCCATCGTTTTTGTCGGCGTGTTGAAGGGTGCAGCGATTTTCCTGAGCGACCTGGCACGGCACGTTGCGCTGGACGCCACCTTTGACTTCATCGGTGTCTCCAGCTACGGCAGCCGGCCTGCCCTGAGCGAGAACCCGTCGGGCTATGCCACCTGGGACTCCACCGGAGAAGTGCGGCTCACGAAAGATGTGGACCAGTCCATGACCGACCGGAATGTAATTCTGGTGGAGGACATTCTGGACACTGGGCTGACCCTTAACTTCATTCAGAAGCACCTCCAAGCACACCAGCCGAAGTCGCTGCGAATTGCGGCGCTGCTCGACAAGCCTTCTCGTCGCAAACAAAAGATCCAGGGCCATTATGTCGGATTTACCATTCCGGATGCCTACGTGGTGGGCTACGGACTCGACTATGCGGAGCATTACCGTAACCTCCCGGATATTTGCGTGATCTCGAATCCGTAGCGAGGCCGTGAGGAAATGGTCCTCAAGATGGCTGCTATGATGAAGAGCTTGAATCCAACCGCCGCCAAGACGGAAACTACGCTGCAAGTGGAACCCCTGCTGCTGGAAGTGGCCGACGTGGTAAACACCACGCTTGACCTGGAAACCACGCTGCGCCGGGTCGCGGAATTGGTGCGCAAAGTCATCGACTACGAGATTTTTGCCATCCTGTTGCTCAATGAACAACGGCAGGAGTTGTATATCCGGTTCCAGGTGGGATATCCGCCGGAGGTAGCAGACCGCTTGCGCGTGAAAGTCGGCCAAGGCGTGACAGGACGAGCGGCGCAGACGCGCCAGGCGGTACTGGTAGCCGATGTGGCCCAGGAAGAGGCCTACATTGATGCCATCCCGAATGTGCATTCGGAACTTGCCATCCCGCTGATCGTTAAGAACCGGGTGATCGGCGTGATCGATATCGAGGCGCGCCAGACGGGTTACTTCACCGAAGAGCACAAGCGGTTGCTGACTCTGATCGGCTCGCGCATGGCGGTGGGCATTGAGAATGCGCGCTTGCATACGCGCACCACCCGCCAGGCGCGCACGCTGCTGCTGCTGAACGAGATCGCGCAGGAACTCACGTCGATCCTGAATCTCGACGAGCTGTTGAAGCGCGTCGCCGAATTGCTCAGCCGGCTAATCGACTACCAGATGTTCAGCATCCTGCTGGTGGACGCGACCGGCGAAACGTTGCAACACCGATTTTCGCAGCGCTTTCAAGAAAGACTCAGCCTGAAGCACGACATCGCGATTGGCAAAGGGCTGGTTGGCCACGCGGCCCAGTCCAAGGAAGCTATTCTCGCCGCCGATGTCAGCAAGGACCCGCGCTACCTTTTGCTGAATCCGGAGACGCGTTCGGAGCTGGCAGTTCCGCTCATTTACCAGGGAACGGTCATCGGCGTTCTCGACCTGGAGCACACGCGGCGCGGATACTTCACCGAAGACCACAAGCGGACGCTGACCACGCTGGCCGCGCAAATCGCGATTGCGATCGAAAATGCGCGACTGTACGAGCAGATTGCGAAGCAGGAAAAGCGTCTGGAACGGGACTTGGCGTTGGCTCGCGAGTTGCAAGTCCGGCTGCTGCCGCAATCGGCTCCCAAGATGTCGAACCTTGAGGTGCACGCCAAGTTCGTTCCAGCGCGAGCTATCGGCGGTGATCTGTACGACTTTCTGCCCTACTCACTGTCGCGCCTGGGGATTGTGATCGGGGACGTGAGTGGCAAGGGAGCGCCGGCCGCGATTTACGCTGCGCTGGTCAGCGGAATCTTGCGTTCCCATGCCCCGGTTGAGCCCGCGCCCGCGGAGATGCTGTCCGCCGTGAATTACTCGTTGAGTGAGCGCAGAATCGACGCGCAGTTCGTGTCGCTCATCTATGCCGTGTGGGACGACCAGCAGCGCAAGCTCCAAGTGGCGAACTCCGGCTTGCCGCGCCCGTTCTACTGCCACGATGGAAAGATTGAGCTCATCGAAGCGACGGGCTTGCCACTGGGGTTGTTTGACGAGGCGGACTACGACGAGTTCACCTTCAAAGCCAAGCCAGGCGATATGTTTGTCTTCTTCAGCGACGGCATCCTGGATGCGCGGAACAAGAAGGGGGATTCGTTCGGGCGGACGCGAACGGAAGCGATTGTCGCGGCTTGCGCGACAAAATCGGCAGACTGCGTTGTGAACAACCTGTTCAAGGCGGTCACGGAGCATGCGGCCGGAGTTGAGGCATTCGACGACCAGACGGTGGTGGCCATCAAGGTGAAGGGTGGCCCCGGCAAACGCAAGTGAAGCGCGACGCCCAAGCTCTGAAGGTGCGGCCACCATCGTTTGTGTACCGGCGAAAGACCCGCGACAGTGACAAGGAACTTTTCTGCGCGTCAGTTTCCCTGGGGCAACTGGCGGTGCGCCATGGCACCCCTCTCTACGTTTACTCGGCGGAGATGATCCGCGCTCGCCTGAAGGCCTTCGCCCGGGCTTTCCGCTCCGTTCCCCACACGCTCTGTTACTCGGTGAAAGCGAATTCGACGCTGGCCATCCTGAAACTGGTGGAGCGGGAGGGCGCGGGATTCGATGTTGTCTCGGGCGGCGAACTGGAGCGCGTGCTGCGGGTGAAGCGCTCGGCGGGACGTGATGTCGTGTTCTCCGGCGTGGGCAAGACGGTGCCGGAGATGGAGCTTGCGCTCAAGGCTGGGATTCGTCTGTTTAACGTCGAGAGCGCCTCGGAGCTGCGGTCGCTGGCAAAGACGGCGACGCGGCTGAAGAAGCGGGCCGCGATTGCAATTCGAGTGAATCCGGATGTGCCCGCGAAGACCCACCCCTATATTTCGACCGGGCTGCACGAACACAAGTTCGGAGTGCCAATTCCAGAGGCAAAGAGATTGTACGCGGCCGCCGCGCAGCAGCCGTACTTAGACGTCGCTGGAGTGAGCGTCCATATTGGCTCGCAGATTGCGGATGTCAGTTCGTTTGCGGCGGCCTTGGAGCGAGTGGCTGATCTTGTGCGCGACCTGCGCGCTCAAGGACACGACATTCGCTATGTGGACGCGGGCGGCGGCCTGGGAATTTCTTACGAAGGAACTCAGGAGAACTTTGCGGAACAGATTTCGGCGTACGCTGCCGCCGTACTCGGCTCCTTGCGCGGGTTAAAGCTTCATTTGCTGCTGGAGCCGGGGCGATCGATCGTGGGCGCGGCGGGGGTGCTGCTGACGCGGGTGATTTATCGAAAGACCAATAACAGCAAGCGCTTCCTGATCGTGGACGCAGCTATGAATGATCTGCTGCGGCCGGCGCTGTACCGTGCCTATCACGAGATTGTGGCGATCAAGTCTGGATCGGGCAAGACGGAGAAGACAGACGTAGTTGGCCCCATTTGCGAGACCGGTGATTTCTTCGCGCGCGACCGGCAACTTCCGGTGGTTGAAGAAGGAGATATCATGGCCATCCTCGACGTGGGCGCTTACGGCGCGGCGCTGGGTTCGAACTACAATACGCGTGGGAAGCCAGCCGAAGTGCTCGTGGATGGCGCGAGGGCTCGGGTGATCCGGCGGCGGGAGAGTGTACGGGACCAGATTAGGCTCGAGGAACTGTGAGCTAGTTGCCCGCCAGTGTGCCGTCCCTGCGGGACTCAGTGAACTCAGCCGGACTACCCCGGAATTACGTCCGGGGCTTTCCTATTCCGCCCTTCGGGGCTGGGGTGCGCAAAAGTGAGGCTCCTGCTCATCCTCGCTCACAGCGACTCCAGAAAATTCGTCACCGCCCGCAGCACTGGCTCCGGTTGCTGGATGAAGAGCGCGTGACCCAGGGCGCGGAACTTTACGTGGGTGTGATGCGGAAGCAGGCGAGCGGCGAGCGCGACGTCGGCATCGGACATCAGCCCGCCCAGTTCCCTGCTGGCCTGAAGCAGCAATGTTGGGCAGGTGATGGCCCGCAGAGCTGTCTCGCCCTCCCAGCCTTCGAGCGCCGAGCCATCCAGGGTCATGTCGTAGGCGTCGGGATCGACCTCGGCCACGCAGCGCGCCCAGGAGAGCAAGTAGGCTTCGTCATTGCCGGGGAGTTCCTTGATCGCAATAGCCGCGCCGTTTCCCTCGACTTGAAGCTTGATCTTGCCGATGCCTGCGGCAATTTGCTCGACCGAACCGCCCTTGCGCGCCAGATCGCGCAGGCCGGAAAACAGAGCGACGTACATCGGATGGTCAAGGCGTCGTGGGATGATCAGGTTGTCGCCCAGGATCAGAGCGCGCACCAGTTCAGGATTGTGCGACGCAACCCACATCCCAACCATGCCCCCCAGCGAGTGTCCGAAGATCACGGGCTGCGGCAAAACCTTTTCGTGAAGAAGACTCACTATGTCGTCGGCGTACTGCGTGCCCCGGTAGCCGCGCGGAATGTGGCTGGATTTGCCGTGTCCGCGGAGGTCGGGCGCAATAATGTGCCAACGCATGCTTAACGCCGGGATCAGCGGCAGAAACACTTGCCAGCGACGGCCCAGTCCGTGCAATAGGAGAAGTGGCGGACCGTTGGGCGGGCCTTCCGCGCAGTTCAGCCGCACCTGCCCCAGGTCAACAATACGTTCCGTAATTCCGGGATGAACTTCGGACACGATTTTCTCAGCGCGCCTGATTGTTTGCGTTCAAGAGCGGATCGCCAGGCTGGTCATCGCTGGTGATTGTATTCTCGAAGATTTGACTTAGCCACGGCAACCCTCTGGGATGGGCCCGGAAATAAGCGCGGAGGCCGACTGACAGCGTGTAGCTTGCGGTCAGCAGAATGAGTGGCTCGATGGGGTGGCGATAGATCGCCAGCGGATGTGCGACGTAGTAGACCAATGGAAACAGCGACAGCGCCAAAAGCCACGGCACAGCATATTTTCTTTTCTTCTTGATCGCTAGTACCGCTCCGACCATGCTGAGAACAGCCACCAGCGCCCAGACCGGCGTCATGTAGTTGCTATTCTCCGGCGGCGCCGTCCAAAAATAAACAACGCGTTGGACGAAGAGATGAACAAACTCGCCGGGGTGCGACCAAATGAAATCCACGGCGACCTTCCCTCTGGCTTCGAAGAAGGCGATCTCACCGAACCGGTTGTATTCCTCTGGATGGTCCGCGGGAAACTGATTGCCATAGTCGCAGATCCACGTTACGCCCTCGTGGTTCCCCACCCACAACTCGAGTCCGAGGTTGTCGCGTACCGGTATCAAGCGGTGGAAGACAACGTAATTTCGAACCGTCCAGGGCAACAGAATCAGAAAGCACACGCCCAGAGCGGCAAACATCTTTCCCGTGCTCGCCCTTCCCGCCTGGCGTTCTCGAAACCACAGCCAGGCAAGAAAAGGAATGAAGACCGCAGCCAGGCTTGTGTTAGACAGCATCGCTACGCCAGTGAGCGTGCCCAGTGCGAGCCATCTGAACAGCGAGGGCTGGTCGTTGTCATTTTCTGGCAGGAGCAACAGAGCAAGCACTACCAGAAGAGCTGAGAGAACGCTCTCCCAGAAACGCACCATGATCGCAAGAGATAACCAGCCGGCGGTCGCCAGCAAGGCCGTGCAGCGGTCAAAGTGCTTCACTCCGGCTCGATAAATCAACGTTGCCGTGAGGCCTGAGAGAGTTGCATTGATGGTTGCGGTCGCCCAAAACGACGCCAGGGTATAGAGCCCGAAGAGCCGGAAGATTGCAGCCAGCAGCCACGGATAGAGAGGCGGCTGCTGGGCGGTGGGAAGAAAGGGGGTGTTTGGCCAAGGCGAACTGAAGCCGTGGCCAGACGCCAGAGACCACGCGATTCGGGCCTGCTCGTTTTCTGAATAGAAGGATTGCGCGCCGAACCTGGCCGTAACTGCGCCCATGGCCAAAAGGTGGATCAGGACGGCAAGGAAAAAACTCCAGATCACAAACCGGGTGTCAGCTTTTCGGTTGGAGCTCGATCTGCTCATCAGGCGCTGCTCAAGTCCCGGATGCGCGGCCTGCATGGTCTGGTGCTGGCCGGGCCGCGAGCTACTGCTCGTACACGAGTTTGCCACCAACCCAGGTTTTCAGCACCTTGACATCGCGGATCTTGACCGGATCGATCGCCAGAACGTCATCGCTCAGCAGCACCATGTCGGCCAGTTTGCCGGGGGCGATCGAACCCTTGTCGTTCTCCTGAAATTCAGCGTAGGCCGATCCGATGGTGTACGCCTCGATCGCTTCCTTGATCGTCAGCTTCTGCTCGGGAAACCAGCCGCCAGGATTCTTTCCGTCCAGGGTGGCGCGTGTGGTTGCCGCGTAGAGGGTCAGCATGGGGTTGAGAGGCGCTACGTTCCAGTCGGTGCCGAGGGCGAGCTTAACGCCATGGTTGAGAAAGGTGCGGAAAGCGTAGGTGCGGCTGGAGCGGTCGTGTCCGATGCGGCGCTCGGCCCAGCGGCCGTCGTCGATGGCGTGGAAGGGCTGCACCGAGGCGATCACATGCAACTGGGCGAAGCGGTCGAAGTCCTTGGCCGCCATGTGCTGTGCGTGTTCGATACGCCAGCGACGATCGGCGGGACCGTGTGCCTTCTCTATTTCCGCGTAGATGTCGAGGATGGCGGAAATTCCCGCGTCGCCGATGGCGTGGGTGCAGAGCTGCAACCCGGCGGCATCACCTTTCATCATGCGGTCGCGCATGAGCGAGATGGGATGCATTCCGTCGGAGAGCAGGCCGTGATTGTTGGGCTGGTCGTTAAAGGGCTCGAAGAAGTAGGCGGTGGCCGAGCCGAGCGAGCCGTCGGCATAAGACTTGAGAGCGCCGAGTCTCAAGTACGGTCCGCCGAAGGCGTGGCGGATGCCGATTTTGGCTTGATCGTCCACCTGAGGGATGAGGGGCGCGGCATAGATGCGGGTCGTCAGCTTGCCTTCACCGAGCAACTCGGAATAGATGGCGATGTCGGCGTAGTCAGGATTCATATCCTGCACGCTGGTGACACCGAGAGACGCGGCGTGCCCAGAGGCCCGTTCGATGGCGTGGCGGCGCTGGGCGTGAGTCGGCTGTGGGATAATTTTGAATACGAGATCGGCGGCGGCATCCATCAGTGCGCCAGTGGGACGGCCTTGCGCGTCGTGGACGATCACGCCCCCGTCAGGGTCGGGAGTCTGCGCCGTGATGCCAGCCGCCTTCAGCGCCAGCGAGTTGACCAAAATCATGTGTCCGTCGTAACGGCTAACCGCCACGGGCGTTCCGGAAGTCACCGGATCAATCAGCTCTTTGGCGGGGAGCTGCGCAGGGCTCCATTTTGTTTCGTCCCAGTCGCCGCCGAGGAGCCACTCGCCTTTCGAAGTCTTCGCGGCGCGCTCCGCGATGCGGCGAGCAAATTCCTGAGGGCTGGTGGCGTCGTTCAGTTGTACGTTGTCGAGTTGCGAGCCGCCCGACATGAAGTGGACGTGGGCATCGTTGAAACCGGGCAGGAGGCGGTTCCCTGCTGCGTCGATCGTCTTCGTATTGGTTCCCCGCCAGGCATCGACATCCTGATTGGCGCCCACGGCGACGATTCGATCGCCCAGGATTGCAACGGCTTCCGCCTCGGGGTGGTCGCGATCCACGGTCCAGACTCTTGCGTTGCGGATGATGAGGTCGGCGGAGGGCTTGGTTTGGGCGAAAGTGCACACCGCGCACGTCAGAAGGATTGCGACCCGCAAGGAATTCCTCTTCATTGGTATTGGTTCCTCCCGCACGACTTTTCTCACGGCCTTTTCACGATGAGTGCGTTGTGCGTCACCGTTCCCCCCACTTCAACTTCGTGCTGAGCACTTCGAAGAACGTCTTCTGGAAGCGGAGGAGTTTAGCTGAATACTTGGACTTGATACAGCGGACGCTGTCGCCGTCGCGCACGGGCATGCCGACCTGCCCATCCATGCTCAAATAGGCTTCCTCTGCCCCGGTCTTGACCTGAATTTCGATATCCACCGTATCGCGGACGACCACCGGCCGGTGAGTCAATCCATGCGGTGACACGGGAGTGATGACGAAGGCAGCCACATCGGGCTTCAGGATGGGGCCGCCCGCTCCTAGTGAGTACGCCGTGGAGCCGGTGGGTGTGGCAACAATCAGACCGTCGGCTTTGTAGCTGGAGACAAACTCCAGGTCCACATAGAGCTCGAAATGATTGAGACGGGAAATGGCACTCTTGCTGACGACCACATCATTCAGCGCATCATGCGCCCGGACAACTTTGCCCCCGCGAAACAGCGAGCAGGTGATCATCGAGCGGGAATCGACCATGTACCGGCCCTTCTCGATTGCATCGAGCGCGGGATAAAGGTCGGCAAGAGCGAGTTCGGTCAGAAATCCAAGGGTGCCCAGGTTGACGCCGAGGATCAGCGTGTCGGCCCTGGCGACCGCTCGCGCGGCTGAGAGCAAGGTACCGTCGCCGCCCAGCACCAGCGCCAATTCCGGGGAATGCGACCCCATCTCACCCCGCTCCACGACCTCGGCTCCGGAGAAATACTTCGCACTCTCGCGGTCCACGATCACCGTGTAGCCATGCTTTTGAAGGCGTTCGTGAAGCTCGGGCAGGAACTGCTTGAGCTCCGGGCGTCCGGGCTTGGAAAGGATGGCTACCGATTTCGGGCGGGGATTCTCTGGATGGCCGGACATGGAACCCACGATTGTAAATCAAGCGGCCGATTGCTACCGCAAGTCAGCTCGGAGCAGGAATTCCCGGTTCCCTTCCGCACCGAGAATCGGGGAGTCGATCCACTCGGTACGGGCGCAACCCAGGCCGCGCAGCGTCGCCTCGACCTTGACGACGGCAGCCTGCTGCGCCGCCGCATCGCGCACGATTCCGCCCTTCCCTACCAACTCGCGGCCGACCTCGAATTGGGGTTTTACCAGCACCACGACTTGGCGCGATCCAGCCAGCGGCGCATCCGGAAATGCGGCGCGGATGACCGCCGGCAATACCAGGGTCGCGGAGATGAAAGAAACATCCAGGGCAATGAAGTCGATCGCTTCGCCAAGATCGTCGCGGGTGAGATAACGGGCGTTGGTTTTTTCGAGCAGGCGCAGGCGAGGTTCGTTGCGCAGGCGATAGTCCATCTGGCCGTAGCCAGTGTCCACCGCGATCACATGGCGCGCACCGTGCTGCAACATGCAATCGCTGAAGCCGCCGGTGGATGCGCCGACGTCGAGACAGACCTTTTCGGTCAGATCGATCTGCCAGTGCTCCAAGGCTTTCTCGAGTTTCAATCCGCCACGACTGACGTAGCGAAGATCCTCACCGAGCAGCCGCAAAGACGAATCCGACTCCACCGCCGCCCCCGCCTTCTCGACTTTCTGATCATTCACCAGGACCTTGCCGGCGAGGATCAGGGCATGCGCTCGCTCGCGAGAAGGCGTCAGGCCCCGTTCCACCAGAAGCTTGTCGAGGCGCATCTTCACTGGCTTGCAGTCACCTTCGAGTCACGCGCTGCACCACTTCCGTGCCAGCACCCGATGCGGTGCAGAATGTAGAAGCATTTCATTAACAGGAGGTTACAAGAATAAGTTCCCGGTTTTCCACAAAGTTTTCCACGCGAGTGTTGAAAAGTTCGCCATGGGTGACGGAGATTTGGCGTCCGGCACCAACTGCGGGTGACCCGGGGCACAAGAAAGCCGCCCGGTTTGGGCGGCTTCAGATGCTTGTAGCGGGCCACGTGGATCCGTTTAGCCGAGGACCTCTTCCAGCACCTTCTGGTCAATGTCGAAGTTGGCGTGAACGTTCTGCACGTCGTCGTTATCTTCCAGGGCTTCGACCAGGCGGATCATCTGGGCGGCCTGCGTGCCTTCGAGTTTGATGTAGTTCTGCGGGACCATCGTCACGCTTGAGGAGGTCGGAGTGATGCCAGCCTTCTTGACGGCTTCCAAAACGGTTTCGTAGGCGGAAGGCGCGGTAATGATCTCCCAGTTCTCGCCATCGTCCTTCAGATCTTCGCCGCCCGCATCCAGGATGATGGTCATGAGGTCATCCTCTTTGGCGGCCGACTTCAGAATCACGATGTCACCCTTCTTGTGGAACATCCAGGAAACGGCGCCGGCTTCGGCCATGTTTCCGTTGTTCTTGCCGAAGGCGTGCCGGATTTCGCTCACCGTGCGGTTGCGGTTGTCGGTGGAGATTTCCGCCAGCAGCGCAACCCCGCCCGGGCCGTAGCCTTCGAGAGTGAATTCTTCGTACGTCAAGCCGGGCAGTTCGCCCGTGCCGCGCTGGATGGCGCGCTTGATATTGTCCGCGGGCATGTTCTCAGCCTTGGCGGCAAGAATGGCCGTGCGCAGGCGTGGATTCATGTCGGGGTCGCCGCCGCTCTTGGCCGCCATCGCGATTTCCTTGATGAGGCGGGTGAAGATCTTGCCGCGCTTGGCGTCGAGCGCGCCCTTCTTGTGCTTGATTGTGGCCCACTTGGAATGGCCGGACATAGGGATACCTCGTATCGAAAGAGCTTAAATGGCGCTGATTCTGCGAACTACGGGTCCGCCCGCGGAGGAGATCATTGGATAGCCTCGACGTAAACAGTTCAGGCGAATGGAGATTATAGCATGGGGGGTGAAAGAGCCTGGCCTTCAGCCGAGTGACGATTCCGACGGTTAGGCCGCCACATTCCGTTGTCGCCCGTGCGCGGAGGAGGCAGCGGGCCTGCTATCATCCCTACTCTCTGAAGGGACTACTATGCGCCGGCTGATCTTCTCGCTCTGTCTTCTGGCTTTCTCAACAACCATTGTACTTGCACAGCAATACGATCTTGTCCTCGAGGGCGGGCGCGTCATGGATCCCGAAACCGGCCTGGATGCCGTGCGCAATGTCGGTATCCGCGACGGCAAGATCATCCGCATTTCGTCCGAGGCACTAAGCGGACGGCGCGTCATTCATTCCGACGGACTGGTGGTCGCCCCCGGCTTCATCGATCTCCACCAGCACGGCCAGGAATTGGAAAGCCAGCGCGTCAAGGCGCTTGACGGCGTGACCACGGCATTGGAGCTGGAAATCGGTGTGCCCGACGTCGCCCAGTTCTTGAGAGTCAAGGAAGGCCACTCGCTGATCCATTACGGCACAGCGGCCAGTCACGCTGCCGCGCGTGCTCTCGTGTTCGGAGCCCCGCTGCCCGCCGAGCCGGCGAAAAACCACCCTGGCATCCCTGAGATCCTGCCCAAGAGCGGCCCAGCCACCGATCAGTCCGCCACGCCGGAACAAATCGGAGCCATACGATCTCGCCTGCGCGCCGAGCTCGACGCGGGCGCTTTGGCGATTGGAATGGGACTTTCGTATACACCCGGCGCATCCCGGCTGGAAGTCATTGACATGTTCCGTCTCGCCGCCGGGCGCCGGCTGCCGGTTTACACCCACGCGCGTGGCCCCGGAAAAGTCCAGCCCGGCATCGAGGCGGTAAGCGAAGTGATCGGAGCGG
>Ga0302172_10000041_pt1 | contig 27991 bp, 23 predicted proteins | sample I_Fen_N2_3_FD_198777 | JGI IMG/M metagenome (GOLD analysis project Ga0302172, IMG submission 198777) | Peat permafrost microbial communities from Stordalen Mire near Abisko, Sweden - I_Fen_N2_3 | ecosystem: Environmental > Terrestrial > Soil > Wetlands > Permafrost | place: Sweden: Abisko... | reverse complement strand
CGCAGACGCTCACGCAGACGCTCGCTGAGGGCTTTGCGGGCTGCGAAGTCTTTGCTGACGATCACCAGTTGCGCGTAATAGGGGTTCTGTAATTGCTGGTCGAGGGGCAGGTAGAAACGAATCGCGCCCTGGCCGATGTAGGTGCTCCAGCGCACGATGTCCGGGTCGTCCTTGAGCGTCGCTTCGAGCTTGTCCACGGCCTTGCGGGTTTCATCGATGGAGGCGTTTTGCGGCAGGTTCAGGTCCACCAGGATTTCCGGGCGATCCGAGGACGGGAAGAACTGGTTCTGCACGAACCGCATGCCGAACACCGACAACCCGAACAGCAGCACGGTGATGCCAATCGCCCACCAGCGATTGCGCATGCACCACAGCAGGCCAGCGTTGAACGCCCGCCCGACACGCCCTGGCTCGGCCGAATGCGGCTTCACATTGGCACTGAGGATGTGCACGCCAATCACCGGGGCGAACAGTACCGCGACAACCCACGACACCAGCATGGCCACGGCAATCACCGCAAACAGGGTGAAGGTGTATTCGCCGGCAGAACTGGCGTTCAGGCCAATCGGCACGAAACCGGCGACGGTCACCAGCGTCCCCGTCAACATCGGGAAGGCCGTGGAAGTGTAGGCGAAAGTGGCAGCCTGCTCCTTGGTGTCGCCCAGCTCCAGGCGCGAGACCATCATCTCGACGGTGATCATCGCGTCATCCACCAGCAAGCCCAGGGCGATGATCAACGCACCCAGGGAGATCCGCTGCATGGTGATGCCGCTGTACTCCATGAACACGAAGACCATCGCCAGCACCAGCGGGATCGAGCACGCCACCACCAGTCCGGCGCGCACGCCAAGGCTGATGAAGCTGACCACCAGCACGATCACCACCGCTTCGAACAACGCACTGGTGAAACCGCCGACGGCTTCTTCCACCACCACCGCCTGGTCGGACACGTTGTGTACGCCAACGCCCACGGGCAGGTCGGCGGTCAGTTGCTCAATGCGCTGGTGCAGCGCCTTGCCGAACACCTGGATGTTGCCGCCCTTCTGCATGGCGATGGCCAGGCCGATGGCTTGCTGGCCGTTGAAGCGAAATTCCGGCGATGCCGGGTCGACGTAGCCGCGACTGATCTCGGCTATGTCGGCCAGGCGATAAAAGCGGTCATTGAGGCGCAGGTTGACGTTGGCCAGATCCTTTTCCGAAACAAACTGCCCGGAGGTGCGCACCGAAATCCGTTCCGGTCCGGCCTCGATCACCCCGGCCGGGGTCACGGCGTTCTGGGTTTGCAGGCTTTTGACCACATGCTGTTCATCAATACCCAGTGCCGCCAGTTTGCGCGTGGAGAAATTCAAATAGAGGACTTCGTCCTGCTGGCCGACCATCTCGATCTTGCCCAGCCCCGGTACATCGCGGATCTCGGCGCGGGCCTGTTCGACGTAATCGCGCAGCTGGCGCATCGACAGGCCATCGGCGGTAAAGGCGTAGACCGAGCCGAACACGTCACCGAACTCGTCGTTGAACGACGGCCCCTGCAGACCCTGGGGAAACGATCCGCGAATGTCGTTGATCTTCTTGCGCACCTGGTACCAGATTTGCGGTATGTCCTTGGCGCTGGTGGTGTCGCGCAAGTACACATAAACCGTGGATTCGCCTGGGCGGGTGTAGCTTTTCACGTAGTCGAGCGAGTCGAGCTCCTCGAGTTTTTTCTCGATGCGGTCGGTGACCTGCTTGAGGGTTTCTTCCTGGGTCGCGCCGGGCCAGCGGGTCTGGATCACCATGGTTTTGATGGTGAACGAGGGGTCTTCCTCGCGGCCCAGGTTCAAGTAGGAAAACACGCCCATCAGCAAGCTGACGAACATCAGATACCAGACAAACGACTGATGCTTGAGCGCCCATTCGGATAAGTTGAAACTCCCTTTCATTGTGGACTGCCCCCGTCGACTTTCACTTTTTGCCCCGGCTTGAGGCTGTTCACTCCCGCCGTGACAATCCGTTCACCGGACTTCACGCCGCTGGCCACCACCACGCTGCTGTCCGAGCGACTGATGATGCTGACCTCCCGAGGCGCCACGGTTTGTGCTTGCACATCGACCACCCAGATGCGCGGTTTGCCGTCGACCTCCTGCAGCGCGCTCAGGGGCAGCTCGATGCGCGGTTTGATCGTTGAGCTCAAGGTCACGCTGATCGCCGTGCCCAGGCGAAAAGCGCTCGGTGTGTCGGCCAGGGTCAGGCGCGCACGCCGGGTGCGGGTGGTGCTTTCGGCCTGGGGTTCGATTTCGCGCACGGTGGCGGTGGTGGAAATGTTCGGATTGAGTTGCGCGGCGACCTGAAACACCACGTCTTCGGGCAACTGGTCGACCAGGGTGTCGGGCAGGTCGATCACCGCTTCCTTGATGTCCGGTTGCGCCAGGGTCACCACTTGCTGGCCCGCGGTGACGACTTGCCCGGCTTCGGCATTCCACGCCGTGACCACGGCCTTGTGGTCGGCGCGCAATTCAACGTAGTTGAGCTGATCCCTGGCCTGGCTGAGCGAAGCCTTGGCCTGGTCGAGGGAGGCCTGGGTGGTTTTCAGGTCAGTCTGCGCCGCATCGAGTTGCGCCTGGGAGCCCACGCCGCGATCGAACAGTTGCTGCTGGCGCCGGGCATTGGCCTGGGCGTTGATGAACTGCGCCTGGACACTCGCCAGATTGCCCTCGGCGGTGCGCAACTGGTTCTGCTGGTCGGTGGGGTCGAGCGTGGCGAGCAAGGCGCCCTTGTCGACTTCAGCACCGACATCGACGCTGCGGCTGGCGATGCGCCCCGGCACCCGGAAGCCGGTTTTGCTTTCGTATCGGGCCTGGATGTTGCCGGCAAAGCGCCCGAGGTGTTCCTCGTCGAGCGCCTGGACCTTGATCGACAGCACCGGGCGCACAGGCTCTGGCGCAGGTTCTTTTTTCGAGCAGGCCACCAGCATCACACCGGCTAAAACCAGTAACAGATGCCTCATGGCTGAGCCCCCACGGTCAGGTCCTTGTAGGTGTTTTCGGCGATTTCCACCGTCACACCGGGATGCAGCAATTGACCGCCGGCAATCACGACTTTTTCGCCGCCATCGAGGCCGGCGCTGATGATGACTTTGCCCGTCAGGTAGCGGCCGACCGTGACGTTGTGCAATTGCGCCCGGCCTTCGCCATCCACCAGCCACACCGCCGGATCGCTGAGGTTTTTGGTCAGCGCCGACCACGGCAGCTCCACGGCGGTCTTGCCTCGACCACTGGCCGTGGCGCTCACCACCGACCCCAACTGCATGCCGTCGGGCAAGCTGTCGAGGGTGACCTTGACCTGCACGGTGCCGGTCTGCTCGGAGACCGCCGGGGTGATTTCGCGGACGGTGCCGGTGGTTTTGATCGCCGGATTATCCAGCAGGCTGACCACCACCGTTTTGTCCGCAGGCGACTCGGCCAGCAGTGCTTCGTAGACGTTGAATACCGCATCGCGCTCACCGTCCCGGGCCAGGCTGAAAATCGGCACCGTGGCCTGCACCACCTGACCGACTTCGGCCTGGCGCGCCGTGATCACGCCCGGCGCCTCGGCGATCAACGCGGTGTAGCCCAATTGTTCGCGGGCATTGGCCAATTGCGCCTGGGCCGCCGCCAGCGAGCTTTGGCTACTGCGCAATGCGGCCTGGGCGGAATCGTATTCGCTTTGGCTGGTATAGCCCTTGGGCAAGAGTTTTTGCTGACGCACGAAGGCGGCGGCGTTCTGCTTGACCTTGGCCTGTTCGGCAGCGACCTGGGCCTGGGCCGAGTCGACGTTGGTTTGCAGGTCCTTGGGGTCGAGCCTGGCGAGGACTTGCCTGGCGGAAATGCGGTCACCGACATCGACGCTGCGCTGGATGATCTTGCCGCCAACGCGGAACGACAACTCGGTCTGCACCCGCGCCTGAACATCGCCGGTCAGGGTGACGCTGGCGGCGTAATGCGCCGGTTTGACCTCTTGTACAAAAACCCGTGGCCGCTCCTTCTCGACCGGTTTTTTGTCGCCACAAGCACTTAGCAAAACCAACAGGCTCAAGCCCAGCACCATTTTCATTCCGGGACCAGCCATGCAGACTCCTTTGCGTGATACAGGTGCGCGTGACGAATACGACTGAGAGCTTAGAACAGGGTTGCGAAGGTGCATCGGATGCCTGGCAAAAAAGTCCTGGCGCTGCCATGGCCGTCAATCACGATCCGGCCAGCATCAACGTCGAATTTGCCGAGGCACCGCAAGACGTCTATTTTCCTTTGCGCCACAGGAAGGATCTTTTTTTCAAATAGCCCCTCCAAGGATGCATCGCTATTGGCCAGACTCCCCGGCCAATGACTCACAAGGAAGAGAAAATGGCAGACGCAAAAGTGCTACAGCCGATGAATCCACAGGACATCGTGAAGTTATTGGTGGCGTTGCGCAGGGCATTGAAGGCCAGGGTGGGCTGACAGTAGCTGAACCTGTAGGAGCCCGGCTTGCCGGCGATGGCGAACTTGAGGGCGCTATCGCCGGCAAGCCGGGCTCCTACGAAAAGCGATTCACAGCCAATAAAAAACGCCGACGCTGTATCAGCCGTCGGCGTTTCAAACCGTGAAGGGGTTTACTGCGTCGATCAGAACGCCGGCAGTACCGCGCCGTTGTACTTCTTCTCGATGAAAGCTTTCACTTCAGGACTGGTCAGGGCCTTGGCCAGTTTCTGGATGGCCACGCTGTCCTTGTTGTCCGGACGAGCCACCAGGAAGTTCACGTAAGGCGAATCGGCACCTTCGATCACCAGTGCGTCTTTAGCCGGGTTCAGGCCCGCTTCCAGCGCGTAGTTGGTGTTGATCATGTCCAGGTCGACCTGATCCAGCACACGCGGCAACATCGCGGACTCAAGCTCCTTGAACTTGAAGTTGTGCGGGTTCTTGGCGATGTCTTTCGGGGTAGCCAGGGCGTTTTTCGGGTCTTTCAACTCGATCAGGCCGGCCTTCTGCAGCAGGATCAGGGCACGGCCGCTGTTGCTGCCTTCGTTCGGGATGGCAATGGTCGCGCCGTCCTTGAGCTCAGCCAGGGTTTTGACTTTCTTCGAGTAGCCACCGAACGGTTCGACGTGAACGCCGATCACGGTTTCCAGGTGAGTCCCTTTACCTTCGTTGAAGCTTTTCAGGTACGGCAGGGTCTGGAAGTAGTTGGCGTCCAGACGCTTCTGGTCGACCTGCACGTTCGGCTGAACGTAGTCGGTGAAGACTTTGATCTCCAGGTCCACACCTTCTTTGGCGAGGGTGGGTTTGATCAGTTCAAGAATCTCGGCGTGTGGAATCGGGGTCGCCGCTACCACCAGTTTCTCGCCCGCCTGGGCCAGGCCCGCAGTCAGGGCAGCCGCCAGTGCGGTGAACAACAGAACCTTTTTCATGCAGTGTCCTTATCGAAAATCACAGTCGCTTGTGGCGACGGCTAAATATTAATGTGCCAGTGAAGTGCTATCGCTGGCGTGAAGCGGACAATACCGGGATTTTTTATTCCCTAACAATATCTTTTATTCACGTTCATATTCCATTTTGTTCATACAGCTCTAACTCGCGCCTTCCCTGTAGGAGCGAGCCTGCTCGCGAAAAATTCAAGGGCGCCGCTGGGTATCTGATTTCACGCGTTATCGTTCACGTTCATCGTCGGAACGCCGCCCGGAGCAAGCTCGCTCCTACAGCAGGCCGGCTTGCTTAAGTATTTGTTTCAGGGCGTCTTTTTCGGCGGCAGAACCCTTGGCGAGAATCTGCTTGAGTTGCAGCTCAATCTGTTCCAGGGGCGCCGGCACCTCCGGCAAATTCAAATGCTCCGGCAAAATCTCGTCACCGGTACTCACCAACAACGCAAAGTGGATGACATTTTCCAGCTCTCGGGTATTGCCCGGCCAGGTGTGTCGCTCCAGCACCGCTTGCGCGGCTTCGCTGATCAGCGGCACGGGCAGTTCCAGGCGTTGGCTGTAGATGCCAAGGAAGTACTCGGCCAGCGACAGAATATCGCCCACCCGCTCACGCAAGGCCGGCAGTTCGAGCTGGCCTTCGCTGAGGTAGCGATAGAGCCGCTCATGGAATTTTCCGGCGGCGACGGCCTGGGCCAGGTCGATGCTGGTGGCGGCTACCAGACGCACGTCCACCGGGCTTGGCTGGTGAGCACCGACTCGAGTCACTTCGTGGTTTTCCAGGGCGGCGAGCAGCTTGACCTGAATCGGCAGTGGCAGATCACCAATCTCGTCCAGGTACAAGGTGCCGCCATTGGCCGAGCCGAACCAGCCGGCACGACTGCTGGCCGAGCCGCTGTAACTGCCCGCGGCATAACCGAACAATTCCGCGTCAGCGTAAGTCGGGCTGATGGCGCCGCAATTGACCGAGACAAACAACCCGCCGCGATCGCTGGCGCGATGGATGTGCCGCGCCAGCAACTCCTTGCCGCTGCCGGTTTCGCCACGGATCAGCACCGAGATCGAACGCGGCGCCAGTTGTTCCAGGTCCTGGCGCAGTTGCCGGGAACGCGGATCGACGAACACCAGCGCCTTGGCGCGGATGCTCAGGGGACTTTTTTCAGCATCAGGAAAGGTCAGCAGCGGCTGACCGAAGGTTTCAAAGCTCATGGCAGACTCCCGCCCAAAACCGCCGGGAGACGGGGGCGCTATTTAAAAATGAAAAAAAACCAAAGGCTCAGGCGCGACGCAGGGCGTGATGTTCCATGCGGTTTTGCAGACGGTAGAGATAGGCAAAACCCTGCTCCCAGCGCTGGTGACCCGACTTCACATTGATGTGCCCGGCACCCGCCAGAATCCCCGCTTCAGCACCCCAGTTGCGTGCCAGCTCCAGAGCCCGTGGCGCACTGACGGCGGCGTCGTTGTCGGAGCTGACGACCTGGCTGGGAAAGGGCAGCAGATCGCCAGGAATCGGCGCGAAATTACGCAGGGCCGGCGCGCAAGCGGGACGCTCGACGTCCGCAGGCGCAACCAGCAAAGCACCGCGAACCTGACGCAGAAACTGCACGGGCGCGGTCGCCGCCCAATGCGCGACGGTGATGCAACCCAGGCTGTGGGCGATCAGGATCACCGGAGTGCTGTCGGCGGCAATGGCCTCGGCCAGCGCAGCAACCCAGTCCTCACGGCGCGGCGTCAGCCAGTCGGCCTGCTCCACCCGTGCGCTGTTCGGCAGGCTGTTCTGCCAATGGCTTTGCCAATGATCTTCTGGCGATCCTTGCCAGCCCGGCACAATCAGATAGCGAATGGATTCGTTGCGCATGGGGGGAGCTCTCCTGCTGCGTGTCTGTTCCTGATCGAGTATAGGGACGGGATTTATATTCGTTAAGGAATAAGAAGCTATTTATTAAGATCTTAATTGAATATGCAACGCAGTGACCTGTAGGCGCTGGCTTGCCAGCGAAGATGTCCTTCCAGTCGATACACAGGTGCCTGACCCACCGCTTTCGCCGGCAAGCCAGCGCCTACAGGTTTTGTGTTTACCCGGAATAAAAAAGGGGCCGCACCCTGCCAAGGAGACGGCCCCGGAAAATCGTCGATCGGTCAGCGCGCGGTAATCACCGACAACCTGGTGATGCCTGCCCGCTCAATGGACGCCATGGCCCGCGCCACTTCGCCATAATTGACCCCATCATCGGCCTGCAACTGCACCCGCACTTGCGGGTCCTTGGCCTTGGCTGCCTGAAGCTGGAATTCCAGCAAATCCGGCTGGATTTCATCCTTGTTGATAAACAGCTTGCCGGCACCGTCGATGCTCACCACCAGCGGGTCCTTCTGCTCCACCGGCGCCACGGCTTCGGTCTTGGGCAGGTTGATCGGAATCGCGTTGGTCAGCAGCGGCGCGGTGACGATAAACACCACCAGCAGCACCAGCATAACGTCCACCAGCGGTGTCACGTTGATCTCGCTCAGTACCTCATCACTGTCTTGCGTGGAGAAGGCCATATCAGGACGCCTCCTTGACTTTTTGCGCGCTGGCGGACGCTGCGACTTTGTGTGCCGTCGGGTGAATCAGCACGCGAAACGCACTCTTCTGCGCCAGGCTGTAGAAGTCATGGGCAAAGTCGTCCAGGTCCGCGGCGGTCAGCTTCAAGCGCCGCAAAAAATAGTTGTAAACCAGCACCGCCGGCACCGCGACGGCGATCCCCACGCCGGTGGCGACCAGCGCCGCACCGATGGGCCCGGCCACCGTTTCCAGGCTTGCCGAGCCCGCCGCGCTGATGCCTTTCAACGCTTCCATGATTCCCCAAACGGTGCCGAACAAACCAATGAACGGCGACGTACTACCGATACTTGCGACCACCGCCAGCCCGGTTTCCAGCGAACGGCGCTCACGCACGATCTGCTGACGCAAGGCTCGCTCAAGGCGGTCCTGATGATTGATCGCCTGGCTCAAGTCCGTCGCTTGAGGCGCCTCGCCCACCTGAATCGCCGCGTAACCCGCCTGCGCCACCCGCGCCGCAGCACCAGGTTGCGTCTCGGCTAAATCTGCTGCCGAGTCCAGGCTCGATGCGGCCCAAAACCGCTTATGAAACTTGCGATCCTGGGCTTTCAGGCGACCGAACTGCACACCCTTGAGCAACGCCAGGCCCCAAGTGGCGACGGAAAAAACCACCAGCAGCCAGATCACCGCGCTTTCGATGGATTCAAGTGGAGATGCCAATAACGTCATGGTGGATTCCTCGTGTAAACGTTTCGCGCGAAATAGGTTTCGGTTTAATGAATCTTGAAGTCGATGGGCACGCTGACCCAGCCATCCTGGGCAACATCACCCTGCTTGGCCGGCACGAAACTCCAACGTTTCACGGCACTCAGGGCTGCCTCGTCGAGGGCCTCGCGGCCGCTGCTTTTCTGAATCTGGATCTCGCCGGGCTTGCCGCTGGCCAGTACATGCACCCGCAGCAACACCGTGCCTTCCCAGCCGCGACGCTGGGCCAGCGACGGATATTCCGGTGCCGGGTTTTTCAGGTACGCGGCATTGGCCGAGGCTGGCGTTACAGGTGCGGGCGCCGGTGGTGCAGGTGGCGCCGGCGCCGCGACCGGAGCCGCTGGCTGTGGCGGCGCGGGCGGTTGCTCGAGCGCTTTGGGCGCCGGTTTCGGTATCGGTTTGGCCACTGGCTTGGGTTTGGGAATCGGTTTGGGTGGCGCCGGCTTGGCCGCCAGTTCATCCACCACTGGCGGTGGTGGCTCGACCACCGGTGGAGGCGGTGGAGGTGGAGGTGGTGGCTCGACCACGGGCGGCGCCGGACGCGAAAACTCGATGGTCATCGGCGGGATCTGCGGCGCGACGATCGGCAACTCTTTGGTTGGCTGCTGATTGACCCAGTAGATCACCGCGCCATGTACCAGCAATGCCAGCACACCGAGCAGGATCGCCTCGCGTCGGCTCAGAATGCCCTTGGGCGCACGCTGCAAACGCAACTCGCCCAAGGGCAGGCGGTGCACCCGTCCGAGGTCGACCAACTCGCCACCTGGCGCCTGGTGCCAAAGCACCTCATGTGCGCTGGCGACGGTCTGGACATTGCCCATTGATTTACTCCCTGCGGTCTCTTTGCGAATAACCCGATACGCCGAGCCAAACTCCCCCGAACGACGTATCGGTGGATGAATCATTGAGCCAGGCGCTTATTTCTTAAAGTGATCTTTAACGTTAAAGCTAGATCAAAATCGCATATTTAAAACGCCCGCTCCGCTGCAAGCCCTGGCCCGCGTGGGCTCTGGCTGTGGGGCCGAAAAAGCATGCTTTCGCGGCATGGAAAATATTCCTCGAAGGCATGGTTTTCACGGGCGCGCCTCGCCCTGATTAAAAGTCGTAGCGACCGGTCACGCCCAATGTCCGCGGCGTGCCGAGCAAGCCTTCGTAACCGCCGTTGGCGGCCGTCCAGAGGGTGGTGTAATAGGTTTTATCGAAGGCGTTTTTCAGCCACAGCGAGACGTCCCACTGCCCTTGCTTGAAGTCGCCACGCAGGCCGGTGGACAGGTTGACCACGGCGTAACTCGGGATCTGGCCGAAGTCGGAATCCTCCACCGTACCCACCGCTTTGGAACGGAATGCGTAGCTGGCGGTGACGTACTCTTCGAAGCCGTTGCTCAGGTTCCACTTGTATTCGCCATTGGCGTTGCCGATCCATTTCGACGCGCCGACCACCTGGTGGCCAGTGAGGTCGCAAGAGGCCGGGGCACCCGGCGCCAGGCTGACTTCCGGTGGGCATGGCGCATCTTTGTAGGACAGGTAGCTGACGTCGTTATAGGAGCCGTTGAAGTTCAGCGTCAGGCCGCGCAACGGGATCAGCGTGCTGTCGAATTCCACGCCGCGCGAACGCACGGAACCGGCGTTGGTCAGGTATTGCACGCGGTTGACGTCGTCGTAGGCGTTGGTCTGGTAGCCGTTGACCTGGGTCCAGAACACGTTGGCGTTGAGCTGCAGGCGACGGTCCCACAGCGTGCTTTTGAAACCGAGTTCGGCGTTGTTGGCGCGCTCGGTGCCGATCAACAGCGAGTCGGCGCCTGCGACCGGCGCCGTGCCGACGGCCAGGTTCACACCACCGGATTTCTCGCCATGGGACAAGGTCGCGTAGCCGAGCAGGTTATCGGTGAAGTGGTAGCTGAGGTTGAGCAGCCCCGAAGGGCTGGAGCTGTACTGATTCAAATCACCGGAGTCATAAACCCCGGCGCGACCGCGTCTGGCCGTCGCCGCCGCACCGGCTACCGCTGCACCACCCACGGGTGCATCGCGGTTGACCCAGGCATTTTTCTCTTCATAGGTGCCCCGCACGCCGGCGGTGAAATCCAGGCGTTCGCTAAGGTGCCAGGTGCCTTGGGCAAACAGCGCGAAGCTGTCGGTCTGGATGTGCCCTCTGCCGACGCTGTCGACGTTGGCCAGCGCACCCGCTGGCGTGCCGTTCCAGACGTCGGCTTGCGGTCCGTAATAGGCGAAGGATTTGTTGTCCAGGTTGTTGCCGAAGTAATAGGCGCCGAGCACGTAGTCGAAGAACCCGCCGGTGGGCGAGGCCAGGCGAAATTCCTGGGAGTACTGTTTGTCTTCCACCGAGACCCCGGCGTTGTAGGTCGCCGAGACGTTCAGGCCATCGTCGTTACGCGGGGTGAAATTCCACCAGCGGTAGGAACTGATGGAGGTCAGGGTGAAGTCGCTCGGCAGCGTCCAGTTGGCCTCGACCGAGGTGCCGCCCTGGTGCACGGTGACATGCTGATCGTTGTTCAGGTTGACCTTGCGATGCGTGCCATCGACCAGCGTGGCCCCTGCCGCATTGGCCCGGGCCTGGTACAGGTTGACGCCATTGATCGTCGGCCCGGTGTTGTACAACACGCGGGTGCCGGCGCTGGAATCCTCTTCGTTGTAGTCACCGATCCAGCGCAGGTTGAACGATTCGTTGGGCTTGAACAGCAGTTGCCCACGCAAGCCATCGCGCGAGCCGCCGTTCAGGTCATGGCCGTCGTATTCATTTTTTATGTCGCCATCGCTGCGGGTGCGGTAAGCGGAAAAGCGCCCGGCGAGTTGATCATTCAACGGGCCGGAAATCGTGCCCTTGGTCTGGAAATAGCCGTCCTCGCCCACCGAGCTTTCAATGCTGCGCTCCGGGGTAAAGGTCGGCGCCCGGGTGCTGATGTTGATCACGCCAGCCGTGGTGTTCTTGCCGAACAAAGTGCCTTGCGGGCCGCGCAACACTTCGAGTTGTTCAATGTCCATCAGATCGAATACCGCCATGCCCGGCCGCCCGAGGTAGACGTTATCGATGTACAGCCCGACGCTGCCTTCCAGGCCATCGCTGGCCGGATTGTTGCCCAGGCCACGGATCGACACGCTGGATTGGCGCGCATGCATGTAGGCGACGTTGACGCTGGGCACCAGTTGCTGCAAATCCTGGATGCGATAGACCCGCTGGCTTTCCAGGACCTGGCCGCTGACCACGCTCATCGGCGTCGGTACATCCTGCGAACTTTCCTCGCGGCGGCGGGTGGTGACGGTCACGGTTTCCAATTGAGCGCCATCGGCTTTGGCCTGACCTGCAACCTTTGATGCGGGCGGCGTTTCGGGCGCGCTGGCGTCGGCCGCCTGTGCCTGGGTCCAACTGGCGCTCCCCGCCAGCAACAGGGCCAGGGGCAGGCGTTTGAGCCGTCGGGGCGTGAGGGGCGAGGCAAGGTTCAACGGACTCATTTAGCGGCTCCTGGTCAAAAAACACACAATGACTTTTCAGCAGTGCATATTCTTAAAAGTTATTTATTTATGTTTTTACAAAGATTTACTGCATAAGAGATTGCCTTTATAAGGAGTCGACCTAATGCATATCCAATGCATTTCCCCGATATTTTTTATGTGAAAAATGCATATCGATTTGCGCCAGCTCCGTCACTTCATTGCCCTGGCCGACCAACGCAGCTTCGTCGCCGGTGCGCTGGCGGTGAACCTGTCGCAGTCGGCCTTCAGCCGCAGCATCCAGGCGCTGGAACACAGCGTCGGTTGTCAGTTGGTGGACCGTGGGCGCAAGGACCTGGCGCCGACCAAGCAGGGCCAGGTCTTGCTCGAACATGCTCGGCGGCTGGTCAGCGGCGCGCAGCAGATGGCTAACGAGATCAGTCAGTTCAATGGCCTGGAGGCCGGGGAGTTGCGTTTCGGTTGTGGCCCGGCGCCCGCAGCAGGCCTGGTCCCTCGGGCGATCGGCAGCTTTATCGGCCGCTACCCCAAGGCACGGGTGCAGTTTCAGGTGGATGACTGGCAAAGCCTGAGCAAGCGCCTGCTCAGCGAAGAGTTCGAATTCTTCGTCGCTGATACCCGGCAATTCGAAGCCGACCCGGACTACCGGACCCAACGCCTGCGCCCGCGCAAATGGCACTTCTGCTGCCGCGCCGGGCATCCACTGGCCAGTCGCGAAAGCGTCAGCGCCGCCGAGTTGATGAGCTATCCGATGGCGGTGACCATCCGCCCGCCCAACCTGCGCAAAGTCATCGTCGACTTGAGTGGGCGGCCGGATTTCACGCCGAATGTGGAATGTGAAAACAGCTACAGCCTGCTCGGTGTGGTGATGCGTTCGAATGCGATTGGCATCATCGGCGAGTATTCAGATGCGCTACATAACGCCAAGGGTGACTTGGTGCGATTGAAGATCGACGGACTGGCCGATGACCTGGAAGAGCTCTACACCCGCTATGGGATTGTCAGTCGTGCAGGGTATCGGCTATCGCCATTGGCCGAGGCGATGATTGCGCAGATCAAGGAGATTGATGCGCAGGATGAAGAGGTGTGTTCGCTGGAGAACTTCGCTGTTTGAGCTGGCCTCATCGCTGGCAAGCCAGCTCCCACAGGGATCAATGGTGTTCACAAATTATGTGTCCGCCACAGAACCTTGTGGGAGCTGGCTTGCCAGCGATAGCGTCAGCCCAGGCAGCGATGCACCCCCTGCATAAAAACCATTCCCCAAACGCACTTGCCTCAACCCCTCTCCAGCAGCGAAAAACCTCACCTGTCCTTCAGATCGGTGAACCTTCATGCCTGACACTCAAAACCCTGTGCGCAACGTGCTGTACATCATGTGCGATCAACTGCGCCGCGATTATCTGTCGTGCTACGGCCACCCACATTTGCACACACCCAACATCGATCGCCTCGCCGAGGCCGGCGTGCGTTTCAGCCAGGCCTACACCCAAGGCACGATTTGCGGGCCGTCACGGATGTCGGCCTACACCGGACGCTATGTCAGCAGTCATCAAGTCACCTGGAACGCCGTGCCGCTGCCGCTGGAAGAACTGACCATCGGTGATTACCTGCGGCCCCATGGCATACGCACCGCGCTGGTCGGCAAGACCCACGCCACGCCCAATCTCGATGCCTTGCAGCGGCTGGCCATCGACCCGCTCGGCGATCAGGCTGCGGTGCTGAACGAAGTCGGCTTCGAGGCGTTTTTCCGGCATGACGGGATCTTCCCGGACGACCCGTTGTTCGATGACAAACGCGAATCCGCGCCCTACACCCACTACCTGCGAGACCTCGGTTTTACAGGACACAACCCATGGCACGACTGGGCCAACGCCGCCGAAGGCGAACAGGGCGAAATCCGCAGCGGCTGGAAAATGCGCAACGCCCATTTGCCGGCGCGCGTGCCGCAGCAGCATTCGGAAACCGTCTACACCACTGACCGCGCCCTGGACTTCATCGCCGAGCAAGGCGAGCAGCCGTGGTGCCTGCACCTGTCGTACATCAAGCCCCACTGGCCCTACATCGCCCCCGCGCCGTATCACGCGCTGTATGGCGCAGATCAGGTGATCGCGCCGGTGCGAGCGGCGGCGAGCGAGGCCAGCGATCACCCGGTGTACAACGCGTTTCGCCAGCACGAAGAGAGCCTGAATTTTTCCAGGGACGAAGTGCGCTTGAACGTGATCCCCACGTACATGGGCCTGATCAAACAGGTCGATGACCAGCTCGGGCGGCTGTTCGATTTTCTGCAGAGCAGCGGGCGTTGGGATGACACCCTGATCGTGTTCACCAGCGACCACGGCGACTTCCTTGGCGACCATTACCTGGGTGAAAAAGAGTTTCTCCTGGAGCCGGCAGTGGGCATTCCGCTGATCGTTCGCGACCCACGCCCGGCCGCGGACATCACCCGCGGTTCGGTGGACGCCAGGCTGGTGGAGACCATTGACGCCTTGCCGACGTTTCTTCAGGCATTGGGGCTGCCGAGCGCCGAGCATCGGCTTGAAGGACGCTCGCTGATTCCCTTGCTGCACGGCGCGCAAACCGACTGGCGCCGCTTTGCGATCAGTGAATACGACTACGCGTTTCAGGCGCCGGCGCGGGAGCGATTGTCACAACCGATCGACCGCTGCCGCATGACCATGGTACGCAGCGAGCGCTGGAAATACCTGGCGTATGACGGCTTCCGGCCACAGCTGTTCGACCTGCTCAATGATCCGCAGGAGTTGCGGGATTTGGGTGCGGACCCGGCGTATGCCTCGGTTCGAGAACAGCATGCGGGGTACTTGTTCGAGTGGGTCCGCGGGTTGAAGCGGCGGACGACGATCAGCCATCAGGAGATTGATTTGCGCGGGCAGCGGTTTCGCTATGGCGAGCCGGAAACCGAGAAAATGGTACAGATCGGCGTGTGGTAGGAAACGCATCGCGAGCAAGCTCGCTCCCACATTGGATTTGCATTGATCACAATTCTTGTGACCGGCCACAAACAATGTGGGAGCGGGCTTGCCCGCGAAAAGGCCGGGTCAGACGCCGTCGATATCCGGCCCCTTCACCGTCTGGCTGCGCTGCCCCGACACCCCGATCGCCACCTCGCCCTTGAGCGTCACACGACGTACCACTCGGTCCTGGGTGCCATAGTCGTCCACCGCGTAATGCTGGGTGGAGCGGTTGTCCCAGATCGCCACATCACCGGCTTTCCAGCGCCAGCGCACGGTGTTTTCCTGACGGATGACGTGGCTCTGCAACAAGCCGAACAGGTGCGCCGAATCCGCCTGGGAATAGCCCTTGATGCGCTTGACGAAATGCCCCAGCAGCAAGCTTTTTTCGCCGCTGATCGGGTGCACGCGAACCACCGGGTGCTCGGTCTCGTAAACGGTCGAGGTGAAGATCTTGCGGTAGCGTTCCAGCTTCTCCTGCGACACGTCAGGCTTGGCGCCCGCGTAGTCGTACTCGTTGCTGTGCACTGCCACGAGTTTGTCCGCCAGCTCGCGCAGCTCCGGAGCCAGTTCGTTGTAGGCGGTGGCGGTGTTGGCCCACAGGGTGTCACCACCGAAGGCCGGCGCCACGACCGAGCGCAGGATCGAGGCTTTCGGGTAGGCGTCGACGAAGGTCACGTCGGTGTGCCAGGAATTGGCGCGCTGGCCCTGCGCACCATCCAGTTCGAGCAGGAAACGGGTGCCGTCACGTACCGGCACCGTCGGGTGCGCCACGGGTTCACCGAGCAGGTGGGCGAAAGCCTCCTGACTTTGGTCGTCGAGGTGGGTCTGCTCGCGGAAGAAGATCACTTTGTACTGCACCAGCGCCTGCTGGATCGCTTCGACGGTGGCGGCATCGAGCTTACCGGACAGGTGCACGCCACGGATCTCGGCGCCGATGCGGCCGGCCACCGGATGGATTTCAAGCGCGTGAACAGCGGGTTTTACAGCTAAAGCGGCATTGCTCATGGGTAGACCCTCGATCGGACTGCTGACGGTTGAGTGGCAGCGAAACAACGCTCTATCTATATTCACTTTAGATCTAATAGATATTCACATGCTTCGTTGACGGAATAAGAGCTTGCATTTAAAACCTCAACCAACCCTCGTCGCAAATGCCTTCGAGCTATTTTTAGGATGCCGGGAAAGCATATGGATCTTCGCCAGTTACGCTACTTCATTGCCCTCAACGAACACCGCAGTTTCGTCCGTGCGGCGGATGCCATGGGCATCACCCAACCGGCGTTCAGCCGCAGTATTCAAGGGCTCGAGCAGGAGTTCGGCTGCGTGCTGGTGGACCGAGGCAACAAGGATTTGCGCCCCACACCCGAAGGCCAGGTGGTGCTGCAGCACGCCCGGACCCTGGTGCAGGGCGCGGCACTGCTGAGCGCCGAAGTGACGCAGATGACCAAGCTCGACGCCGGCGAACTGCACTTCGGTTGCGGCCCGGCGCCCGCCGTGAAACTGGTGCCGGATGCGGTGGCGCAATTCATTAATGCCCACCCGAAAGTGCGCACCTGCTTTCAAGTGGATAACTGGGAAAACCTCAGCCGCGCCCTGAGCCGCGAGGAGATCGAATTCTTCATTGCCGACATCCGCCATTTCGAGGCCGACCCGAACTTCCAGACCCAGGCCCTGACGCCCAAGCGCGGGGTGTTTTTCTGCCGTCCCGGGCATCCGTTGCTAGCCAAGGAAAGCCTGTCGACCAATGACATGTTCGACTATCCACTGGCCACCACGCGGATCCCGCCGGGCATTCGCAAACTGCTGGCGAACCTCAGTGGGCGGATGGACTTTTCCCCGAGCATCGAGACCGAGCATTTCCCGGCGCTGGTGAAAATCGTCTTGCAATCGAACGCCATAGGCGTGGGTACGGAGGAAGCATTTGTCGAGGACATCGCCCAGGGTTCGCTGGCACTGCTGCACTGGCGCAATCTGCCGCAGAACATCGAGAGCATGAATGCCCGGTGCGGGATCGTCAGTCGGACCGGGTTCCGCTTGTCGCCGGCGGCACGGGAGATGATCGAGACCTTGGTGGCGGTGGATACCCAGCAGGTTGCCGTGGCGGTTTGACGGCCCCTTCGCTGGCAAGCCAGCTCCTACAGAAGATCACCCTGCCTTTGTAGGAGCTGGCTTGCCAGCGAAGGCGTTCACTCAGGCACCGACGATTCAGAGTTTTGCCGCAGCCAGTTCAGGCGCCACCCAATCGCTTACCTTGAACGGCTTGCGGATCAACTTCTGCTGCGAAGCCAGGTCCACCGCATCCTGCAATTTCCCGAGGAACACCGGGTCCAGGGTCGAGGGGAAAACCTCACTCAATTTCTGGTCCTTCAGATCCTGGGTCAGGATCACCGGTGGATAACTCGCCAGCCCCGACACCAACTGGATGTACGCGTCCTTGTTGCTGTCCTGGGTCAGCCATTGCACGGCCTGCTGCTGTGCCTTGAGCAATTTCGCCACCACCTGCGGGTGCTCATCGACAAACTTTCCATTGCCCACCAGCACGGCTTGAACACTTCCCGCACCATCCAGATCCTTGGTGTTCAACGGCAACTCGGCCAGGCCTTTGGCTTGCAATGCCGTCAGATTGGCACCGCCCCAGGATGCATCGATCTGCCTGGCGGCGAGTGCGGCAATCGCGCCGCTGAAGTCCAGATTGATGATCTTCAGATCCTTCTCGCTCAAGCCCTGGCTGGCCAGCGCCGCATCGAACGACAACTGGCTGGCGGTGCCGCGAAAGATCGCCACGCGCTTGCCTTTAAGGTCTTGCAGGGACTTGATCCCCGAACCCGGCACCACGCCAAGGTAATGCTTGACCCCACGCGCCGAGGCGCTCAGCACCCGCGTGTCCAGGCCATTGGACTTGCCGATGATCGCCGCCAGATCGCCGAGGTACGCCAGATCGACCTGGCCGTTGGCGAACGCTTCGTTGATGACCGGGCCTGCACCCTTGAAGAAATTCCACTGGATCTTGATGCCCTGATCGGCAAAGGCCTTTTCGTAGATCTGTTGATCGCGCAGCACGTCCACCACGCCGCCACCGCTGTGCTGGGTGCCGGCGCTGAGGTCGGGCACGGCGATGCGGATTTCCTTGAGTTCGGCAGCCTGAGCGGTAAACGCCAGCAAGCCTGCCAGCGCCGGTGCGGCGAACAGACTGATGACACGTTTGAAGGGAATGTTCATGGGTGCGGCTCCTGGTGGCAACGGCGTTGAGGAGCAGAAAGTAGGCTGAATCTGAACCAGCACTTAAATACTATAAATTCACATTTTTATATCCTTTAGATCTAAATCAATCCCTGCGGGCCTCCTGGCTCGATATGCATAACCCGCATCGAAAATATTCTTCGAATGCATTGGATGCGGAAGGTCTGGAGGCCTTAAATGGTCTCGCTTATCTCTCAATAGCATTGATTTGTTTTTTTATAGATCAAAAACACATATCTGTAGGAGCTGGCTTGCCGGCGATCCCGGACAACCTGGTCGGTCAGACACACCGCCTCGCTGGCAAGCCAGCTCCTACAGGGAGCCTGCGTTGTTAAAGACGCACCCATTCCGACAACGGAGGTCGCCCATGGCCCGTGTTTCACTGCTCAGCCTGCCGCTGGCAGCGCCCCCCCTTGGCGGTCGGCGGCATTGGCCGACCTTGAACCAGCGTCTTTTACCCTGGCTGCTGCCCGTGAGCCTGTTTGTACTGTGGTGGCTGGCCAGCCGCAATCAGTGGATGAGCGAACAAATCCTGCCGGCGCCGTCGCTGGTCTGGAACAGCGCGGTGGAGTTGTCCCGGGGCGAGTTGTGGAGCCATTTGTGGATCAGCCTGCAACGCCTGTCCTGGGGGTTGCTCGCCGGCATCACGGCGGGTGGGATATTGGGCGCTGCGCTGGGTTTGAGCCGTACGCTCGAGCGTCTGGTGTTCCCGACGTTCACCGGCTTGGCGCAAGTCCCGACCCTGGCCTGGATTCCGCTGTTCATGGTGTTTTTCGGCATCGGCGAAGTGTTGAAACTGGTGGTGCTGATCAAGGCCATCGTAGTGCCGGTTACCCTGCATACATTGGTGGGCGTGCGCGATGCGCAACCCAAACTGCGTGAAGCCGCTGCAGTCTTGCGCCTGCCTTCACGACTGCTGATTCGTCGACTGGTGCTGCCCGCCGCATTGCCAGCCTTCATGGCGGGCGTGCGCCTGGCACTGGCTGCTGGCTGGACTTCACTGCTGGCCGTCGAACTGCTGGCCTCCAGCGAAGGCATTGGCTACCTGATGGTCTGGGCGCGGCAACTGTTCATGCTCGACATCGTGTTCGTGTGCATTGTGGTGATCGGTTTGATCGGCGTGGCCATGGATCTCGGCATCGGCCTGCTGGACAAAAAACTGGTGCACTGGCCGCACCCCGCGACGGCTGAGATTCGCCGGGGCCCGAGGTATCAGGGCTGGCAACGCCTGCAGCCCTGGTTGCTGCCATTGACGCTGCTATCGGTGTGGCAATGGGCGACCGCTGAGCAATGGGTCGACGCCAACATCCTGGTCAGCCCGTTGGCGGTACTGACCACCACCTGGAACGGCTTGCGCGACGGCACCTTGATCAGCGGCATGGCCCTCAGCCTGGGGCGCACCGTCGGTGGCCTGTTGCTGGGCGGTGGCCTCGGTTTTGCGTTGGGCTTGTTGCTCGGACTGTCGCGCAGCAGTGAACGGGTTCTGGGGCCGACCCTGGCCGCCATCCGTCAAATTGCGATTTTCGCCTGGGTGCCGTTGCTCACGGCGTGGTTCGGCCTGGGTGAACTGGCCAAGTGGGTATTCGTCGCCCTCGCCGGTTTTTTCCCATTGTTCATCGCCACCCAGCGCAGCGTCGCCAACCTCTCGCCGCAACTGAACGAGGCCGCTCAAGTACTGCGTTTGAACCTGCGTAAGCGCCTGACTCGACTGGTGCTGCCCGGCGCTGCGCCAGGCATTTTCGCCGGGCTCAGGCTGAGCCTGATCTACGCCTGGCTGGGCACCATCGGCGCCGAATACTTCATGCCGTCCAACGGCGGCATCGGCAGCCAGATGATCGGCGCCCAACAACTGCTGCGCATGGACCTGATCATGGCCGGCATGTTGCTGGTCGGCCTGACGGGCGCCCTGCTCAACCTCATTGGCCAACGCCTGGAAATCCGCGCTACCCGCTGGAGACACGCATGAACGCACCCATTGTCAGCTTCAACCATGTCGGCAAATCCTTCGACGTCGACGGCTTCGAGCTGCAGGCCATTGGCGAATTCAACCTGGACATTGCCGAGGGTGAATTCGTCGCCATCGTCGGTTCCAGCGGCTGTGGAAAATCCACCTTGTTGCGCCTGCTGGTGGGCCTCGATACACAGTTTCGCGGGCAGATCAGCGTCGATGGCAAAACCGTCACCGGCATCGGTGGCGAACGCGGCATCGTCTTTCAGGAACACCGCTTGTTCCCTTGGCTGACGGTGGCCGACAACATCGGCCTGGGCCTGGTCAACGAGCCGTTGAGCGCTGAACAAAAGCACAAGCGCATCAGTGATTTCATTGACCTGGTTGGCCTGGGCGACTTCACCCGCGCCTATCCTCATCAGTTGTCCGGCGGCATGGCGCAACGGGTAGCGATCGCGCGCGGCCTGGTGGCCAGCCCACGAATCCTGCTGCTGGACGAACCCTTCGGCGCCCTCGATGCCCTGACTCGCCAACAGATGCAGGATGAACTGCTGGCGATTCGCGCACGGGCAAAAATCACTACGATCCTGGTCACCCACGATGTCGAGGAGGCGATCTTCCTCGCCGACCGCGTCGTGGTCATGGAGCCGCGTCCGGGACGAATCAAGCAAGTGGTCGACATCGCCCTGCCCCATCCGCGCCAGCGCAGCAGTTTCGACTTCCATCAATTGCGCGAACAACTGCTGCACGAACTCACCAGCGACGACCACTACCAACCGCCCATAGCGGTGCAGGTGCGTGATCTGCCGCTGTCCTTCATTGCCTGCTGAACAGGAGATTCTTGATGCCGCAACGTCCCAACTTTCTGGTGATTCTGGCCGATGACCTGGGTTTTTCCGATATCGGTGCCTTCGGCGGCGAGATCGCCACGCCAAACCTCGATGCCCTGGCCAGCAATGGCCTGCGCCTGACCGATTTCCACACCGCGCCCACCTGCTCGCCGACCCGCTCGATGCTGTTGACCGGTACCGACCACCACATCGCCGGCATCGGCACCATGGCCGAAGCGCTGACCCCGGACCTGATCGGCAAACCCGGTTATGAGGGTCATTTGAACGACCGCGTCGTCGCCCTGCCCGAGTTGCTGCGCGAGGCCGGCTACCAGACCTTGATGAGCGGCAAATGGCACTTGGGCCTGACGGCGGAGCTGGCACCCCATGCCCGGGGGTTCGAACGCTCGTTTTCGCTGCTGCCCGGTGCCGCCAACCATTACGGTTTTGAGCCGACCTACGATGAACAGACGCCGAGACTGCTGAAATCCACCCCGGCGCTGTACATCGAAGACGATCAATTCATCGATCAACTGCCGAAGGATTTCTATTCCTCAGACGCCTTTGGCGACAAGTTGCTGCAATACCTCAAGGAGCGCGACCAGACTCGGCCGTTCTTCGCCTACTTGCCATTTTCCGCACCGCACTGGCCGTTGCAGGCACCGGCCGACGTGGTCGCAAAATACCGTGGCCGCTATGACGCGGGCCCTGAAGTGCTACGACTTGAACGGCTGGAAAAACTCAAGGCCCTGGGGCTGATCGACGCCGATGTGGAGGCGCATCCGCTGATCGAGCTCAATACGCAATGGGCTGCCTTGAGCGACGAGCAACGGCAGATTTCCGCGCGGGCGATGGAGGTCTACGCGGCGATGGTCGAGCGCATGGACTGGAACATCGGGCGCGTCGTCGACTACCTGCGCCAGCAAGGGCAGCTGGATAACACCTTCATCCTGTTCATGTCCGATAACGGCGCCGAAGGTGCGCTGTTGGAGGCCTTCCCGAAATTCGGCCCGCAGTTGCTGACCTACCTCAATCAGCACTACGACAACAGCCTGGACAACATCGGCCGCGCCAACTCCTATGTCTGGTACGGGCCGAGCTGGGCGCAAGTGGCAACCGCGCCTTCGCGCCTATTCAAGGCGTTCACCACTGAGGGCGGGATTCGCGTGCCAGCGCTGGTGCACTACCCGCAACTGCCGTTCAAGGGGCAAATCAGCCACGGGTTTGGCACGGTGATGGACATCACGCCGACCCTTCTTGACCTCGCCGGTGTGCGTCATCCGGGCAAGCAGTGGCGCGGCAAACCCGTGGCAGAGCTGCGTGGGAAGTCGTGGCTGGGGTTTCTGTCCGGCGAAACGGCCCAGGTGCATGACGAGCACACCGTGACCGGTTGGGAGTTGTTTGGGCGGCGGGCGATTCGTCAGGGCCAATGGAAGGCGGTGTACATCCCGGGCCCGGTGGGGCCGGCGACCTGGCAGTTGTATGACTTGGGGAGTGATCCGGGGGAGATTCATGATCTGGCGCTCAGCCAGCCGGAGAAGCTCAACTTGCTGATTGAGCATTGGCAGAAATATGTGGATGAGACCGGGGTGATTTTGAGTGAGTCGCCGTTTCAGCCGGATTGATGTTGGCTGGAAGATAGCTATCGCTGGCAAGCCAGCTCCCACAGGTTTTTGCGGTGAATGCAAAATTTGCATTCAGCACAAATCACTGTGGGAGCTGGCTTGCCAGCGATGAGGCCATCAGGCGCGCGCACCCTCTACGGTTTCACCCTGAGCTGCTTCCCTGCACACAAACCGGTTCGCCCGGCCAAACGTCCCGAAATCATTAAACCGAACGCCCATCTCGCGCATCACCTTATGCGCCACCGGCACGGTCAGCTGGCGAATGTAGAACGGCTCCTTCACCACAAAGTGATGGATTGCGTGACTGCTGCCGAAATTGAAGCAGAACGCCTGTAGCGGCCACAGCCACCAGGCGTTCAGCACCTGGCACTGCTGCATCACGTTCCCGGGTTCGATGTCGCCGTAGTAGTGCATGTTCGAGCTGATGAAGTGCAGGCAGAAGGTGCGCAGCACGTTCGGGCCGATGATCACCACCGCTGCGATATCGATCACGCTCATCACTGACAGCGTGGTCGCGGACCATTCAATCGGGGCGCCCAGCAAATGCGCGATGCCGTTCGCTGCATGGAAGCCGAGAAACACGTACCACGCCCCCCAATGCGCCAGCGCCAGCGGCGCATAGACCTTCAGCGTGCGTTTGATGATGCTGAACTTGTGAGCCCAGGTCTTGGCCCGCAGCATGCGGATGAACGCCGACATGACGTTGTCGCCGACCATCAGCAACCGTGCGAAACCCCAAGGCTCGCCGTTGGTGATCGCACGTTCTTCCATGTCGGTCTCGGAGCCGGAGACCTTGTGGTGGTTGAGGTGCAGGTGACGGCGAATCCAGGGGTTGATGGTGCTGGGTCGCGCCAGCCAGACCAGGCCCATCATCAGGTTGTGCGGCAGCCGCTGTTTGCGAAAGTACATGCTATGGATCAGGTCGTGCTCAAGTTCGTGGGTCAACGAGGCGAAGAACCCATTGAGCAGCAGACACGCCCACCAGGCCATGTGCCCGGTGATGTAGAGCGCTGCGGAGCCGATCATCCCGGCCAATGCGCAGGCCAGGATGCCCGCGCCCAGTGCGTCCTGATGCTTGAGTATCGGGTAGCGCTGACGCAGTTCGACGCCCTTGGCCAACACCACTTCACGAATATGCGCTGATCGCTGAGCTGCATTCAGTCGCTGGGGACTTGCAGAAGTACCGTGCATGCTTCCATCCTCTGGTTATTGATGTTCGCATCCTGCCCGCTTCACACTCGCGAAGTGCTAGCCGTGAACGCCAACCTGTTGACCGGAAGCGCCAATCAGCATGACTGAACCGACCTCCCTCGCCAGCTGGACCCGCGCCCTGCGCAAACAACTCGACGCTTTGGGCCTCGACAGCAGCGCCCTGTGCCACCAGGCCGGGCTCGATCCGCACTTGATGGACGACCCGAACGCCCGATACCCGTTGTCCGGCACCACGCGCCTGTGGGAACTCGCGGTGCAGGCCAGCGGCGACTCGGCAATTGGCCTGCGCGTCTCACGCTTTGTCAGCCCCACCACCTTTCACGCGCTCGGTTATGCGTTGGTGGCCAGCGGCAGTTTGCGCGAAGTGTTCGAGCGCATCGTGCGCTATCACCAGGTGGTCAGCGATGCCCTGGAACTGGAACTGACCCGCGGCGAGGATCGCTACCACTTTCGCCTGAAAATTCCGACAGGCAATCCGGTGCCGGCCTACGAGGCCCTTGATGCCTTCATGGCCATTTACGTGCGCACCTGTCGCAATCGCCTGGGTCGCGACTACGCCCCGCTGGCGGTGTACCTGCGAAGGCCGGAACCTGAAGACCCGCATCAATGGCATAAAGTCTTCCGCTCGCCGGTGTTTTTCGCCGCCGATGAGGACCGGCTGGAGTTCGCCCTGGTGGATTTCGACAGTCACCTGGACGACGCCAACCCGGAACTGGCCGAACACAACGAAGCGGTGCTCAATCGCACCCTGGCGCAACTCAAGCCGTTGACCTGGGAGCGCAAGGTCCGCGATGCCATTGAGGAGCAATTGCCCGAAGGTGAACCCAGCGCCGAACACATCGCCAAGGCCCTGCACTTGAGCCTGCGCAGCCTGCAACGGCATTTGGCGGACGAAGGCTGTCGGTTCGATACGCTACTCAATGAAAGCCGCGAAAACCTGGCGCTACTGCACCTGCGAGATCCGCAATGCTCATTGAGCGAGATCAGTTATTTGCTCGGGTTTGCCGATACCAGCAGTTTCAGCCGCGCATTCAAGCGCTGGACCGGGATGACGCCGGGGCAGTTTCGGGATGGGTTGCGCTGAGTTCTTCACCGGACATACCGGCCTCATCGCTGGCAAGCCAGCGATAGCGATTGTCCAGGCACCACTGCTCCCACTAGCGCCCCTGCCCCCGCCGCAACAACTTGCGCACCCGCGCCACCAGTTCACTCACGGCAAACGGCTTGAGCAGGTAGTCATCTTCATGCAGCTCCAGCCCGCGCAGGCGATCCTCGATGCCGTCCCTGGTGGTGAGGAACAGCACCGGCGTTTCACCGAGCTTGCGGATCTGTTGCAGCAACTGCCAGCCATTGAGCCCCGGCAGCATGACATCGAGGATGATCAACTCGTATTCGCCGGACTCGATGAAGCGCCGGCCATCCATCCCGTTGACCGCCACATCCACCGCATAACTCGCCTCGCTCAGGCCATTGGCCAGGAGTTTGGCGGTCTCGGGCTCGTCTTCCACTAACAGGACACGCATTTGGCACACCTCGATTTTAGTAAGCACAGGCTAGGCGTGTTCGGGGATAAAGCCCACCTTTTGCTTCAAATCATCACCATCGCCCGCAACCGCTCGACATCGAGAATCTCTATCTCGCCATAACCCAGGCTCAAAATCCCCTGCCCCTGCAGATCCTTGAGGATCTGGTTGGTGGTCTGGCGCGACAACGACAACATTGAAGCGAGTTGCTCCTGCGGCAGTTGCAACTTGCGGCGTGTTTCGTCGATATCGCCATAGCCTTCGGCGATCATCAATAAACGGTGCGCCAGCCGTGCCGGGGCCGGCATCAGGCTCAGTTGTTCGAGGTAGATGAAGGTCAGGCGCAGTTTCTGGCTCATCAACAGCGCCAGTTGCCGCCAATGCGCCGGTTGCTCATCCAGCAACGCGAGCAGTGCCGATTGAGGGATGTGCAACAAGCTGCACTGGCCCACAGCAAATGCATCGTGGGTGCGCGGTTGCCCGTCGAACACGCCGATTTCACCGAACCAGTGCGACGGTTCCACCAGGCTGAGCAACGCTTCCTTGCCCTGTTCGCTCACGGCGCCGATGCGCACCGCGCCTTCGAGCACCGCGTACAGGCCACACGGCGGATCACCGCGCTTGAACAAGCGCTGGCCCGGCGACAGGCGCCGTACCTTCGCGGCAGCCAGCAGACTATCCTGCAGGGACACAGGTAGATGGCTGAACCACTGACCGCACATCAGGCGTGGACGCCAGACCTGCATATCCATGAAAACTCCTAGAGATTGTCGCCTGGCTGACAGAGTGAGCAATGGCCCCGGGGCATGATCCATCACCCTACAGGAGCAATAACAATGAAAAGCCTCGTTGACCATCTCAGTCAATACGCCGCCTACCACCGTGACCCGCGCAACATCGCTACCCACTTCGTCGGCATTCCGCTGATTGTGGTGGCAGTCGCTGTCCTGCTGTCTCGCCCGCAATGGGCCGGTGGCTGGCTTTCACCGGCGGTACTGGTGTCACTGGCTTCGGCGTGGTTTTACCTGCGCCTGGAATGGCGCCTTGGCGTGCTGATGACGGTGTTGTTGGGGCTGTGTGCCTGGGCCGGCCATGCGCTGGCGCAGCAAAGCACGTTGGTCTGGTTGAGCAGCGGCGTGGCGATGTTTGTGCTCGGTTGGGCGATCCAGTTTATTGGCCATCACTACGAAGGGCGCAAACCGGCGTTTGTCGATGACGTGACGGGGTTGATTGTCGGGCCGCTGTTTGTGGTGGCTGAACTGGCGTTCTTGCTGGGGATGCGGCATGAGCTGAAAGAGCAGATCGAAGCGCGGGCGGGCGGGGTGCGGGTCAATCCAAAGCGTGCTGCCGTGTAGGTCGCTTTCACGAGCAAGCCCGCGCCCACACTGGATCTGCGTCGATCACAAATTATTTGTGCGACATCAAACAAATGTGGGAGCGGGCTTGCTCGCGAAGCTTTTGATCTTAGATATTGGCGACTTTCTGCCAGACCTTCGGCTTGAAGAACAGCGTCTCGCCCTTGGCCAGGCCGATCAAACTGTCGTGGTCCTTCACCACTTCGGCTTCGATCAATTCGCTCTGCCCTTCGACCTTCAGCGTCACCCGCGTCGTCGCGCCCAATGGACGGATATCGCGCACCTCGGCCGCATGGTGATCTTCCAGTTCATGCCGTGACAGCGACACTTCATGCGGGCGGAACAGCACGTGATTGTCTTCGCCCAGATGCAGACGGTTCGAATCGCCGAGGAAGTGATACACGAAATCGCTGGCCGGGTTCTCGTAGACGTCGCCCGGTGAGCCGATCTGCTCGATCACACCCTTGTTCATCACCACAATGCGGTCGGCGACTTCCATCGCTTCTTCCTGGTCGTGGGTCACGAACACCGACGTCAGGTTGATGTCTTCGTGCAAACGCGCCAGCCAGCGACGCAGCTCTTTGCGGACCTTGGCGTCGAGGGCGCCGAACGGCTCGTCGAGCAGCAGTACTTTGGGCTCCACCGCGAGGGCACGGGCCAGGGCGATCCGCTGGCGCTGGCCACCGGAAAGTTGTTCCGGGTAGCGATCCGACAGCCAATCGAGCTGCACCATGTTCAACAGTTCGTGAACCTTGGTCGCGATCTGGCTTTCACTCGGGCGCTGGTTCTTGGGCTTCATGCGCAGGCCGAACGCGACGTTGTCGAACACCGTCATGTGGCGGAACAAGGCGTAGTGCTGGAACACGAAACCGACGTTGCGATCACGCACATCGTGGCCGGAAACGTCCTCACCGTGGAACACGATGTTGCCCTGGTCCGGGGTTTCCAGACCGGCGATGATCCGCAGCAACGTGGTCTTGCCGCAGCCGGACGGGCCGAGCAGCGCCACCAGTTCACCGCTCTGGATGTCCAGGCTGATGTTGTCCAGCGCCTTGAACGCATTGAAATTCTTGCTGACGTTACGCACTTCGATCGACATGGATTATTCCT
>Ga0302172_10000032_pt1 | contig 29892 bp, 20 predicted proteins | sample I_Fen_N2_3_FD_198777 | JGI IMG/M metagenome (GOLD analysis project Ga0302172, IMG submission 198777) | Peat permafrost microbial communities from Stordalen Mire near Abisko, Sweden - I_Fen_N2_3 | ecosystem: Environmental > Terrestrial > Soil > Wetlands > Permafrost | place: Sweden: Abisko... | reverse complement strand
CTCGGATGGTAATCTGCTCCTATAATGAGCATCGTTCGGCTCCTTTCTCCCGAGCCTTTGGTTGGTTTGCACCCCCAAAGTCTACTCGGAGCTTGGAGCCGACATTGTTATGGAATCAATTACACCACCAACGCCATTTCCCCCCTGACGAGAACCCGTCAAAGACCTGCGAATTCCCTTAGAATAGGAAAGCACCTCCACGTCCCGCATGAAACGCATTGCCATCCTGGGCTCGACCGGCTCGATCGGCCGCAGCACTCTGAACGTCGTCGAAAGCTATCCTGACCGCTTCCAGGTCGCGGCTCTCGCCGCGGGCAACAACCTCGAACTGGCTCTGGAACAGACGCTGCGGTGGAAGCCGCGTGTCGTCTCGCTGGCCAGCGAGCGGGACGCCGAGAATCTACGTACAAAACTCCGGACTGCTGGACTCAGCGAGATTGAGGTCGTCCACGGAGCGGCCGGAACCGTACGCGTGGCCACGCATCCGGACGTTGATTTCGTGGTCAGCGCGATCGTGGGCGTGTCGGGCCTGGAAGCCACCTACGAGGCGGTTCGGGCCGGTAAGGCGGTAGGGCTTGCCAACAAGGAATGTCTAGTTGTAGCCGGCGAGTTGATTACGGCCGAGGCCCGCCGGCAGGGCAAGCCTCTCTTGCCGATTGATAGCGAGCACAACGCCGTCCACCAGTGCCTGCGGGGCGGGCGGATGGAGGAGGTCGAGCGGATCTGGCTCACGGCTTCCGGCGGACCGTTCCTGAAGACTCCCAAATCGGAGTTTGCCTCGATTACGGTGGAGCAGGCCCTGAACCATCCCACCTGGAAGATGGGGAAAAGGATCACCATCGACTCTGCAACATTGATGAATAAGGGGTTCGAGGTGATCGAGGCCTGCCGCCTGTTCCACGTGCCTCCCAGTCAGGTGCAAGTGATTGTGCACCCACAGTCTACGATCCATTCCATGGTCGAATTCGTGGATGGCAGCATACTTGCTCAATTTTCAGTGACGGACATGCGGCTGCCCATTTTGTACGCTTTGACCTATCCGGAACGCGTCCCTTCGGACCTGCGCTTCCCGGTCATGAACCTGCGGCATCTCGATTTCTGCCCCCCGGATATGGCTAAATTCCCTTGTCTGCGTTTAGCTTACGAGGCAGCCGAGGCGGGCGGGGCGAAGACGATCGCGCTGAATGCGGCGGATGAAGTGGCGGTTGCCGCTTTCCTGGGTGAGCGGATCGGGTTCGAGGAGATCCCGCGAATCATTGAAGACGTAATGGCTGCAACGCCGACGGGGAATTTGGAATCTATCCATCAAGTGCTTGCACTCGACGCTGGGGCGCGCCAAGTGGCCGAAGAGATGGTGAAACGCTCAAACCGGCCAGCCTCACCCGTGCGTGCCATTCCGTAACAGAGAATCGGGAGTAATCTAGAGTTTATGCCTCATCCGAGTACGATCCTGGCCGTCGCGGTGGTTCTGGGTTTCATGATCCTGATCCACGAGTTCGGTCATTACGCAGCGGCGAAGTTCTTTAAGGTTCGGGTGGAAGTGTTCTCCATCGGCTTTGGCAAACGACTCGTCGGCTTTCGCAAGGGCGAGACCGACTACCGCATCAGCGTGATTCCGCTGGGCGGCTACGTCAAGATGTCGGGCGAGAACCCGATGGATGAACGCACGGGCGATGCCGGCGAGTTCCTGTCGCATCCGAAATGGCAGCGCTTCATCGTGGCATTGGCCGGACCGGCTATGAATATCGCGCTCGCGGTGGGACTACTCACCGTGGTGTACATGGTGCACTACGAGCGCCCGATTTTTGCCGACAAGCCCGCCATCATCGGCTGGGTGCTTCCCGACACTCCGGCAGCCAAAGCCGGTTTTCAGGAAGGCGACCGGATCATCAAGCTGGATGGAATTGAGAACCCCACCTGGGAGCAGGTGGAACCCCGGGTTGCGTTGAGCGCGAACCAGGCGATTCAGGTTACGATTCTGCGTGCGGGCCAGACGCTGGAAAAGTCGGTAACTCCGGAAGCGAAAGGCATCGAGCAATATGGCACGCTGGGCCTGGTGGCAGATCAGCCCACGGTCATCACCGACCTGGAGCCGGGAATGCCGGCGGAAAAGGCAGGATTGAAGGTCGGGGACGTCATTGTTGCCGTGAATGGCCAGCCCATCAAAGAAATTGCTCAGATGATCGGCATGCTCCAGAAGACCAAGGACGCGCCGGTTGAGGTCACTGTACAGCGGGGTGCGGAGCAGGCGACTTTCACCATGAAGCCGGTGGCGACCCCGATGGCCGGGACCAAGGAGCTCCGCTACCGCGTGGGGTTCCTGAACGAGCCGACCATCAGCGGGCGACTGTCGTTTGTGCCGGCGCTCACAAGATCGCTGGCGGACAACAAGCGCAGTTCTTTCCTGATCCTTGAGCTCTTGCAGAAAATGATTCGCAACAAAGTTTCGTTGCGCACGGTGGAAGGTCCAATCGGCATCAGTAGCGCCGTCGGGCGGGCCGTGCGGGAGGAGGGATGGACTCCGCTGCTGGGCATCACCGCGGCCATCAGCCTGAACCTGGGGATCTTCAACCTGCTGCCCATTCCGATCCTGGACGGCGGTGTGATCCTGCTGCTCATCGTGGAGAGCCTGATCCAGCGCGACATCAGCCTGCGCATCAAGGAACGCATCTACCAGGCGGCATTTGTCTTCCTGGTGCTGTTTGCGGTGATGGTGATCGTGAGCGACATCACGAAACAGTGGCCGGGGCTGATTCCGTAGGGAAAGCTTATGGCTCTTAGCTTTTAGCTCTTAACTATCAAGCACTTAGCGGAGGCGAATTTCGCCTGATGCTAGGTGCTTTTTCTTTGGCGTCGGTCGATGGCGACGCGTTTGACAACATCTTCCCATGAGATACAATGTATCTCAAGACGAAGGAGTTCATTTGGCAGCCACAGAGATGGTTCACGTTCGCATTGACAAGCGGATCAAAACACAAGCCGCCAAAACGCTGAAGTCCATGGGGCTTTCTGTGTCCGACGCGGTTCGCGTTCTGCTCACTCGAGTCGCAGCAGAAAACGCCCTGCCTTTCGAAGTAAAGGTGCCGAACGCGGCGACGACCGCCGCCATACAGGATGCGCGCAAGGGACGACTGCGCGCCTTCCATGGCGTCCCCGATTTGATGGCCGACTTGAATGCGGACGATTGAGCGGACGAACGCGTTTCGGCGAGATTTCAAGCGCGAGAAACGCGGACAGCACCGGCGCGATCTAGAGTTGCTGGTGTCATCGGTCGTTTCGTTACTCGCAGACGACCAGTCACTTCCTGCGAGAAATCATGACCATCCCCTGGGCGGTGACTGGCAGGATTGCCGCGAATGCCATCTCAGGCCTGATCTGCTAATGATCTATCGCAAACCGGATGCGGAGGTTTTACAGCTCGTCCGTTTGGGGTCGCACAGTGAGCTTTTCAGGTGAAGGCCCGCACCTGCTAAAATAGAGCTTCCCATATGGCTGAAATTCAACGCAGAAAAAGTGTGACCGCCATGATTGGCGGCGTGAAGGTTGGCAGTTCTGCACCAGTGATGGTGCAGTCCATGACCAACACCGATACCGCGGACATTCTTGGAACGATTCAGCAGGTTGCTGACTTGGCACGGGCGGGCAGCGAAGTGGTTCGCGTCACGGTGAACAACGACGAAGCTGCCAAGGCCATCCCCAATATCGTCAATGGTCTCGAAAAGCTGGGCGTGCATGTCCCAATCGTGGGCGACTTCCACTACAACGGACACCTCCTGCTCACGAAGTATCCCGGCTGCGCCGAAGGGCTCGCCAAATATCGCATCAATCCCGGCAACGTGAGCGTGGGCCGGAAGAACGACGACAATTTCCGCATCATGATTGAGGTCGCGGTGAAGTATCAGCGGCCGGTGCGGATTGGCGTGAACTGGGGATCGCTCGACTCGGCGCTGCTCACCCGCATGATGGACGAGAATTCCCTGCTGCCGGAACCGAAAGACGCGCGCGAAGTCACCATGGAAGCAATGGTCGTCAGCGCGCTCAACTCGGCAAAACTGGCGGAGCAATATGGGCTGCGCCCGGACCAGATCATCCTCAGCGCGAAAGTCAGCGGCGTGCAGGACCTGATTGACGTGTACCGCTCATTGGCGGCGCGATGCAGTTATCCGTTACATCTCGGACTCACCGAGGCTGGCATGGGCGCAAAGGGCATCGTCGCTTCGAGCGCCGCGCTGGGCGTGCTGCTGCAGCAAGGCATCGGCGACACGATTCGCGTATCGCTGACGCCCGCTCCCGGCGGCGATCGCACCGAGGAAGTCCGCGTGGCGCAGCAGATCCTGCAATCCCTGGGCATTCGCAGCTTTACGCCGCAGGTTACGGCCTGCCCCGGTTGCGGACGCACCACCAGCACTTTCTTCCAGGAAATGGCGCAGCAGATCCAAAGCTACCTGCGCGACCAGATGCCGGTCTGGAAAGGCCACTACACCGGTGTCGAGGAAATGAAAGTCGCGGTGATGGGCTGCGTGGTCAACGGCCCCGGCGAATCGAAGCACGCCAGCCTGGGTATTTCGCTGCCCGGAACCGCCGAAGAACCGAAAGCGCCGGTGTATGTGGATGGACGCCTGTTCACCACGCTCAAAGGCAACAAGATCGTCGCTGAGTTCATCAAGATCCTCGACGACTATGTGGAGTCCCACTACGCCGCCAGAGAAAAAGAAGAAGTGGCTATCCGCGGCTGATTTTCTCGACGCGAGAGTCTTTTATTCCTGCCTGAGGCGGCTTGGTAGCCGTCTGTCTCACTGAATATTCCCGGGTCTTCCGCACCACGCCTCGTGATTGGCGTCACTGTGATCCATTTCTGCCGTCCTAGAATGTTATGTTCGCCAAAAGTCAACATTTTCAACCGGGAGCCGCTTATGACACGCATTTCTTCTCTGCTGCTTTTTGGTGCGGTTTTCGTGTGCGCCTTGGCCACGTTCTTCGTGGCACGACCTCAGCAGATCGCATCGGCCGACAATTCCGTCGCACGGCCGGTCGGGACACCTCTCACGATCAAGGCTCCGCTGGGACTGCCGCCAGTTCCTGTGCCCGCCGACAACCCGCCAACTGCGGAAACCATCGCTCTGGGTCGGCGTCTCTATTATGATGCGGGCCTTTCCGTGGACAAAACCGTCTCGTGTGCGACCTGCCATGCGCCCGGCATGGGATTCACCGACGATAAGCCGGTATCGAACGGCGTCCAGAACAAGACCGGCACGCGCAGTTCTCCGACCGTGATCAACTCCGCCTACAGCACATTGCAATTCTGGGACGGGCGCGCTCCAAGCCTGGAGAAGCAAGCCGAGGGGCCGATGGCCAATCCGGTGGAGATGGCTCATACGCTGAAGGGAGTAGTGGAGCACCTGCAGGCCGATGCCGGCTACCGTGAAGAATTCAAGAAGGCGTGGGGCACGGATCAGATCACGATGGATATGGTCACCAAGTCCATCGCATCATTCGAGCGGACGGTGCTGAGCGGGAATTCGCCCTTCGATCGCTTCTACTATGGCGGCGACAAGAAAGCGCTGTCACTCTCGGCACAGCGCGGGTTGAAGGTTTTCGTGAACCCGAAACGCGGCAACTGCGCCGTCTGCCACACCATCGACAAGAAGTACGCGCTCTTCACCGATAACAAGTTTCACAACATCGGCATCGGCGCTGATACGCGCGGCGAGTTTGTCGACACCGGCCGCTACTCGCAGACCAAGAACGATGCCGACATGGGCGCCTTCAAAACGCCGACGCTGCGCAACTGCGCCCAAACCGCGCCTTACATGCACGATGGCAGCATGCCAGACCTGAAGGCCGTGATTGATCACTACATTGGTGGCGGCAATTCCAATCCGCACCTGGACAAGCAGATCCACACGCTGGATTTCTTGAGCGGACAGGAGCGGGAAGATCTGCTGGAATTCCTGAAGTCGCTGACCGCGGAGTTGCCGGCTGCGGTTGGGCCTCCACCGGCAGCGCAGAGTGCACAGGTTCAGAAGTGAAGTTGGGGCGCTGAAACACTGGGGTGGGAGACGGGAATTGAACCCGCAACCGTCGGAGCCACAGTCCGATGCTCTACCAGTTGAGCTACTCCCACCGCAAACTTTGATTATAGCAATTGTGATGGAAGCGAGCTGCGAGCTACGCGCTCCGAGCCTTTCTTTCGAAAGGCTCTATGAATTGTCATCCCGAGCGTAGCGAGGGATCTGAAGGTTGGCCCCTAAAGGGGCGATTGAAAATGAATGGCTGGCGGCATCGCTAAAGCGATGCCCTAATACCAATCTCGACCTCCCCCAAAGCCTGAGAAGGGCCGGAGCCTGCTCTGGCGGTCTCTCTTCCCACCTACGATCTTCCTACGCCCATGTACTGGAATCCCATGGCGCGCAGACGCGACGAGTCGAGCAGGTTCTTGGTATCGATGATGATGGGGCGCTTCAGCAGGTGACGGATCTTGGCGAAGTCCAGGGTACGGAACTCAGGCCAGCCCGTCGCCACCACCAGGGCGTCCACGCCTTCGGCTGCGCCGTAGGGTGATTCGCAGTACTTGATTGTGCCATTGAGCTGCAGGCGCGCATCCGGGATCGCGACCGGGTCATAGGCCCGCACCCGCGCGCCCTGGGTCAGCAGATCCTGCGCCAACTGGACGGAAGCGGATCCGGCAACCGAGTTGGTGTTGGGCTTGAAAGAAAGTCCGAGGATCCCGACGTCCTTGTTCTGGACGGTATCCAGCGCGAACGCGACCTTGTCGAGCATCCGACCGGCCAAGCTCTGGTTTACTTCGCGCGCGGCATTCAGGATCTTCAGGTCCACGCCATTGTCGCGGGCCAGACCAGTGAGGGAATCCATGTCGCTCTGGGCGAAGATTCCGCCCATGCCGGCGCCGGGCTGCAGGCAGCGGGGTGCAATTTTCTTGTCCAGACCGAGAGCCAGCGCAAGGCTGACGGCGTCGGCGTGCACGTGTTCGCAGAGACCGGCAATCTCGTTGATGAAGGAAATCTTGGTAGCCACAAAAGCGGTGGCCGCTTCGCGAACCAGTTCCGCGGTCTCGTAGTTCGTGACCAGCACGGGAACGCCGCGCATGACCAGCGGATGGAAAATCTGCTTCATGGCGGAGACAGCTTCGCTGGAGGTGGTCCCGAGGATGATCCGGTCGGGCCAGTTAAAATCTTCGACCGCGCAACCGTTGGTGAAGAACATGGGCTGGCATACCAGCATGCTGCGCAGCGCGTGGCCCTTCAGCACTTTTTCCAGGGACGTGGTTGTTCCCACGCGCACCGGGGTCACGATGGAGAGCACTTGCACGCGGGAAGCGGCGCGGGCCATGCGCACGACCAGCTCTTCCAGCCCCTCCTGGGAATCTTCCGCGAGAAAAATAACCTGAGCCTTGCGGGCGACGTCTTCCGGATCAACGGAATAAACGAGGCGTCCGGAGCGCACGTTGCGCCGAATGACCTCCTGCAGATTCTTTTCGTAGAACGGAATGTTGCCTTGCGAGACTTCTAGGATGCGGGAGCTGTCAGCGTGGCAACAAACGACGGGCGTTCCGAAATCAGCGAGGCAGGCAGAAATGACGGTAGCAAGATAGCCGGATCCGTAGACACCGATGTGCATATTACCTTTCTTCTTTTCATCAACCCGCAGCCTGGGACCCGGCGCTGGGCGCGGCTTCTATGCACAATGGTAATCCACCTTTTGGAGTTGGCAACGGACGGAAAGTACATGTACGGAGGATGCGGGTTTTGCCGGGAGTACGGGGGGTTTCATGGGTAATCTTCCGGTCTATTTCCGAGGGGACAGAAGGGCGCGGCCAAGTGGCACAGGGGCGACATCGTACCAACAGTCGTTGCCCTCCTTGACAAACATCAGCTCACTGACATGGATTTGGCGTTCGCCCTGGAATTGCGCCCAGCGTTCGCGAGCGATATCGCGCGCATCAAGCGCCTGCTGCTCCTGAGCCACCTTGGCGATGGTCAGGTGCGGTATGTAGGGCCAATCCTCGGCACAGCATAGAGCCTTGACGCTGAGCCGGTCGTGAAGTTCGCGAAGGCGATAGGCGGCCCGTTTTACCTGGATGAAAACGGTCGGCGTCGCGGGGAGGAAAGTCTCCACCGTGCCGAGTTCCACATCAAAGGGGACGACGCGACTGCAAGCTTCCTCCAGGAATTCCACGGCGGCGGACTCGCTCCCCAGCAACTCGCGCGGAGGGAGAATGGTGACGTGGGCGGCCATATGGGCCGTGTCTGGATGGAGCTCGCGGCGAAGGTCTTCGACGAACTGCCCGACCGGACTGCGAACGTACGTTACCAATGCGTAGCGGGGACTGGACATGACTTCCGAAACGAAATTATAGCTGAGCGCGGGGGCCGGAGTGCGGGCATCTGCCGGGAGCGTCGCAGAAGGCAACCCCACCGGCCCAGTGCGCGGGGGCGGGCGGCAAACTGGTCATTTATAATCAAATGCAGTCGGGGCGTAGCGCAGCCTGGTAGCGCACCTGCCTTGGGCGCAGGGGGTCCGCGGTTCAAATCCGCGCGCCCCGACCAGTCTCTCCTCTTTCCCTCGTGGCAGGTTCTTTCGTTGCACTTAGGATTTCGCCACCGAACTCCTGGTTCGCCATGCTACGCATGACTTCACGCCGGCTTGGCGGCAAGAGTTCCCACTGAATCCGCTGGCAGTTCGATCGCCAGCGCGCGATCGGGCAACTGCACCTGGACCATCTGTGTATGCGCCAGTTCGTTGCGCAGCACGAGCACGATGGTGCCGTCGGGGTTCAAGAATCCAATCGCTTGGTCGCAGGTGCCCGTCGTTTCCAGGCGCTTCGCCCCTACCGTGACAAAGTGCGTCAGGTGTTTCAGCAGGTAATAATCGTGGTTGTAGCGAAATGTCTTCGCCTCGGTGTCCACGCTGACCAGTGAGTTCTGCGCCCATCCCCATGTGCTCATCCCCCCTTTTTCGGCGGAGATATTCCAATACATGTAGGCGCGCGCGCCGCTACGAAAGTAGTGCTTCATCAACTGCCAGCAGTAGCCTGTGTAGGTCCAGCTATTGGAACCATCGCCGCACTCCTGCTCTGATTGAAAAATCATCAGGGCCGGAAACTCACGATGGATGGCCGGCAGCACGTTTTTGCCCGCCCACTGAACACCAACCCCTTTCACAAAGTGGGCCGCTTCGGGGTCGGCCATGACCGTCCGCAGCATTCGGGGATCTCCGCGCTCGAAGGACCCGAAGAACACGTCGACCCCGAGCTTTTGCATTTCCGGTCCAAGATAATGAAGGAAGCGCGCGAGACCTTCCGGTGTCCATGTGCAACTGGGGAAGTTCTGGGCGGAATTGAATTCGTTTTGCGGCATCACCATGCCCACGCGGATTCCTTCCGCGCGATAGGCCTCGATAAAGCGGGCAAAATATTTCGCGTAAGCCTCGAAATAGCGGGGCTCCTGGATGAACATGTCCTCGCCTTCGTGGCCAATCTGGTCGGGGCGAATCCCGTTTTCTTTCATTCCTGGATAAGCCTTTGCCTCTGCATAGAAGTGATTCCGCTTCATCCAACTCGGAGGGGTCCATGGGGAAGCCCAAATGCGCAGCTTCGATTGGTGGCGCAAGGCCGCCTGGATAAACGGAATCAGTGTCTTCCGATCATGCTCAATGCTGAAATGCTTCAGTTCAAAATCGCCATCGGTCTCATCGCAGGTATAAGCCTCTATGGCAAAATCGTTCGCACCAATCGGCATGCGGCAGTATGTAAAGCGGGCTCCGGCGGTGGGATCAAACAGTTCGTGGAGAACGCTCTCGCGGTCGGCTTCGCTGAGTGCCTGGAGTGAAGTCCAGCCGCGCTCATTGAAGCATCCGCCGAAGCCCTCAATGCCTTGCTCGGATGCCTCCGCCGTTCGGACCTGACCGAGATTGAGGTTGAGCGTTTCCCAGCCGAACGCGGGCTTGAAGAGTCCACCTTTCTGCCAGGCGCTGGTTTCGGTGGTGGTTACAAAGGTGAGTCGATCGTCGCTCAGGGGCTCCGGGGGAGGCAATTGGGCCGCGGCCCATCGACGTGTGGCGCTCGCAAACGCCGCACCGGCTGCCAACTTCGCGCATCCTTGGACTAGTTTGCGCCGACTCCAAAGTCTGGTTGCCATGAATTCGCCCCTCGTCGTAACCCTAGCGGTTGAGACGCAATTATAGTTAGCACTCCATGCGCAGCTAGGCGGGAGAATTGGGCCCCGCCAGGAAGCCGCCATCGAGAACCAGGGATTGGCCGGTCATGAAGGAGGCGCGGTCCGAGCACATCCACAGGACGGCTTGCGCGACTTCCATGGGCGATCCAAAACGGCCGATGGGATGAAGGCCGAGCGCGAACTTCTTGAACTCCGGTTCGCCAAAGAGACGCTCCCCCATCGGGGTTTCGATCACCGCAGGACACACCACGTTCACCCGAATGCCACTGCGCGCGTTTTCCAGCGCGGCGGCTTTCGTCAGGCCCATCACACCGTGCTTGCTCGCGCAATAGGTGGCGGCACCGGCGGAACCGATCAGGCCGGCCACGGACGCCATGTTGACGATGGCTCCGCCACCACCCTGCTTGAGCATCTGGCGAATCTGGTACTTCAGGCTAAGCCAGACACTTTTGAGATTGATGTCGATGGTGCGGTCCCAGTCTTCTTCGGACTGTTCGGCGATCGGCATCCAGTTCCCCTCGATCCCGGCATTGTTGAACGCGATATCCAGGCGGCCAAACTTCTCCACCGTCTTCTGGACGAGCGCCTGAACGTCGGCGGCTTTCGATACGTCGGTCCTTACAAACAGGCCCTCGCCGCCCGCGGCACGGACCAGATCGATCGTTTCCTTTCCTTCCGCTTCGCGCCGGCCAGCGACCACCACCTTGGCTCCCGCCTTGGCAAAAAGCACGGCGGCATCACGACCAATACCCGACGTGCCACCGGTCACAATCCCAACTTTGTCTCGCAATTCCGTCGTCATTAGTTTCCTCTCGAATCGGCCGCGCTTCAAGCGGGCTCTGAAGATGCAGGGCGGGTTGCAGGTTCCCCACGAACCTGCGTCAAATATACATGGCAAATACAGGCGCTGAAGTTGGAGAGCGGCGCCCGCCAGTCTTTCCTTGTGCTTATTCCCGGGCCAACACCATTGAACTGCGAAGCGGCTCGCCGCAAATTTGCGGCACGGTCAGCGAGGCTGGCACGCCGAGTTCTTGCGACTGCCGGATCTTCCCTGCGAATCGGTTAGAGCAAAGACCCTACTTGGCCACGACCGGCTTCAGCACCGCCGTGTTCCGTTCGTCACTGGCGATGATTCGATAGAACTTCTTAAGCTCCTCGGCCCGCTCGACGGGCACACTCAGTTCCTTGACTTCGAAAGTTCGCGTGTATCGAATGGCGTTGCCTTTTGCTTCTGTCTTCGAGTGATAACTCGCAAAGCTGTAGTCGCTGTCCACTGGAGGCGGCAGATCATCCACTTCGTACCCCGGCGGAATCGCGATTTCGAAGCTGTCCGTGTCGCGCGCGGGCCCATCGAATTCGATGGGGAACTTTCTCGGCTCCTTGGTTTCCAGAATGCCCGACGACTTGCTTCCCAGCACGCGCGGCCGCACCAGGAGAAGGTTGCCCGCGCTCTTCGCGTAGCTATCCGCCTCGAACGAGTAGGCAAAACCAAACGGCTGATCGGTGTGCTGGAGGTTGGTTACGGTGGCATGCGTGATGCGAAAACTCGAAAGCGAACTGCCCAGCAGGCTCTCGATGGGCTTGATACGGTCTGCGTCCTTGGTGACCAGGCGCAATCGCCACCGTTCGGTTGCGGCACGATCGCCCAGTCGCACTTCATCGACATCTCCCTTCAATCTGCCACCCGGCTCCAGCGTCAGCCTGGCAATGCGCTGGACACTATTCATCGCCGATGGTTGCTGCGGCAATTGGACAAGTTCGCCGCCATCGGGCGTTACCAGCAGTCCGTAGTTGGCCTGCAGTTGTCCACGGATCTGACCAAAGGGAGTCAATTCGTCCGTCGGATCGAAAAACAGGATCTTCCCCCACTTCGGGTGCTGGAACGTCGCAACCAGCGACGGGTCGCTGAGGCCGTCCGGCAGCTTGATGGCAGTAATTGCGTGATTGAAGCCGTGGTGAGCTGGGGTAGCAGGTGTAATGGCGCCCCGCTCCGTATAAATCACGACGTGGTAGGAGTCAATCCCGATCTCACTGAGCATCGATCGCACCAGCGTTGCTTTGTCCTTACAGTCGCCGTAGCGGTGCTCGTAAACCTCCGGAGCTGGATGCGGCTGCCAGCCCCCGATTCCGAGCTCGATTGCGACATAACGAATGTCGTGCTGCACGAATGCAGCGATGGCCTGCATTTTCAGAAGTGCGGTGGTTTTCGAACCGGCGAGTATGCCGACCTCCTGCTTGATCGGAGGTGAGGCTTCGGTCCGCCCACTGACCAGCTTCGAGTACCAACTTCCCATACTCCGCCAATCCGCAAATCCGTTCTTTATGGAACCGCCGGTGGCGAAGAACGACACGAGCATCCGCCCCGCCACTCCGGCGATGGGAGGCATTTCTTCCTCTGTCCGGATACCTTTTACGTCGCCCACGGTCCATTCCCACTGGTTGTTGCCGGACAGTCGGGACTTCGCCTCAGGATAGTTGAGCCACGAAGCCTTGTATTCCCAGCCGGGAGGCAGCTGCAGGGTGTAGTGACTCTCGTGTACCGGGTCCGCTTCCTGGAATTCCCAGCTGTCCTGCAAGAAGAATGGCTGCTCTTCCACCTCATACTCGTAGCCAACGATGTTGCCTGGGTCAGGCGCAGGAATCCTGAGAATTTTGTACTTCACGTCGGACACCAATTCGCCGTTTTGGACATTGGGCGCCGCCTCCACGGCATCCTTGTCCTTCACTTCAAAATCTTTCCCTTGCGTGGGAATGCACCAGCCATGAAAGCTTGTAATCTTCCGCTGTGGGTTGATGTAGACAACGGCCGTGCCCCGATGGCGACCATTGGGCCGCAGAATCTTGTACGCCTCGCGAACATGGGTCCTGATCTTGTCGGCCGAGAGGACGGTCACGTTGGTATCGGAATAGAGCAGTACTGCGTCCGTTTTTTCGTCGTAGGGAGGCAGCGGCACACCCACCAGGGCGCGCATCCATTGCGGAGCATCGCCACCTGCCGCAGCTGGTGAGACGCAGGCCAGCAGGAAAACGGCCACCCCAAGCAATGACAGCAGTTGCCTAGTTGAGGGCGCTCGCCGTTCCGGGCTGCAACACAATCTGCTCGTCATCTCCGGTCCTCACTACCTGAAAAAACTTTCGCAACGCAGTGTAGTACTTCTGCTCCAGGATCAGAACATCGAAGCTCAATGTCCTCGTTACGTGCAACGTCCCATTGAGGTCTTCCACTTTGAACTTGTAGACGACAACGTGGCCATCCTGATTCTGGGGATTTGGCACGCTGCTGACGTGCCATCCGGGCGGTAACTCGATGGTTACATCGTCCGTCTTCGAGTACGGGTATTCAAAATAGACGGGATGGACGCGGTCGGCATGTTCAAAGACTCGCTTTTCGGCGGCGGTGAAGATTCCGACGGGAACCATGGCGCGCTTGCCGGCATTCGAGGCCCAGCCAGGAATTTTGATGTCAAATTCAGCCACCAGGGGCGGTTCCGTGCTGCTCCAGTCTGGTTTGTTGGTCAAATCCACCTCAGAGGCAACTGGGACCATTTCCTTGATCTGCTCTTCGAGAAACTTCTTGCGCTCCGTCTCATCGGCATTGCGGTTTTCCAGCCGCCGGTACATGGCCTCTAGCCCGGTATAGGTAATCGTCAGTTTTCCTTCCAGGTCGCCGGTGTCGGACAGCTTCAACTTCGCATTGCGGGCAATGGCCGAGTCTGAACTGGCGGGAAGCGTGGTCTGGATCCACGTGCCTCCGTCCTTATCCAGCCGCAACCCTTTCGTGCCGGTTTCCGACCAGGTCAGCAAGCCGTAGGGGGTGAACGCCGCTCCCGGATCGAAATAGAGGTCCTTACCGTTGAGCCTGACGAGCACGACGTTAGCATTCAACTTCTCGCTTTGCATGGTCTGGGGGAAGAAGAAGTAATTCCTGCGGTCGGAGACCCAGCACCCGTACGCTTCAAAGCCGGCGGCTCGCGCCAGGGCGAGGTAAAGCCATGTCAGTTGCATCCCGTCACCGTAGCCGCGCTTCCAAATTTCCTCGACGTTCGATGCCGTCTTCTCCTTGGCGCGCTTCTCCTCCTGTTCGGTCTTCCGCAACTCGTAGGTGGTGTTTCGAATCTTCTGCACCCGGTCATAGATTTTTCGCAGCTTCACTTCGGGAGGATCATTAGGGGAGACGATCTGGGCCACCGCTTCCTCCATGGCCTTACGCTTTCCGACAAAGTCTTCCAGCGCGCCGTTGCGCTTCTTTCCAATGCGCTTCCAGAACTGGTCCGGCTCCAGCCCCGTGAAGTCCTCTTCGTAGATGAAATCCACGCGCGATTTCAATTCATTGGCGGGCGGCATGAAATCTTCCGTCTGGAAGGCCGGGATGTTGCGTGCCTCCATCCGGACGACGTGATCCGGGCCCTCCTTGGGCTCGGCGCCGGGTGGCAGACTTTGCCACGTCCAGCGGAGCCGGAAAGGGTTTTCGAAGCTGCTTTTGTAGGGCTTGAGCGAAAACTGGGCTCTCTTGGTAAACAGTTCATCGCTCAAGATCCAATGCGAGTCGAAAAGAGCGAACTCACGAAAGTCGTCGGTGTAGTAGTACTCGATGATGCCGCCCACCTGGACATCGGGAAGAGTGAACGTTTTCGCCAGGTACTTCACTCCCTTCGCCTTGACGATGGTCTTTTCGAAGACCTTGCCATCAAAGTTCACGATGGAGCCATCGGGCTTGATCGTCCGAGCCCCGATGTTGACGACGTCCTCGCTTCGCTTCAGGAAAGGGATTTCGACGTCGGCGTACTTCCGCCCCTCTTCCGTCAGGATCTTGATTCGGACGTAAGTGTCTTCATGCGAAGTCTTGCCGTTGTCATCCCGGTCGACCTGGCGGTAGAGAATAATGGCGGCTGCTCCCGGGGCCAGGGGTTCGCTCGTGATCTTGAGTTCCTCGGGTGAGACCGGCTGAAATCCAGCCCACGCTTGCGGGATGGCGCACGTCCACATCGCCAAGGAAACCACTACGGCCAACTTGCACAAACAGGACACGGGGACCCTCCGGAAAAATTGCTGATTCAACGGGTGGATTACGGCGGCGGCGTTGCCAGAGGCGGGCACACTGCACGCTGCGGGGACAGACAGGAACGTGCGGCGCGCGGGCATCTCGCCTCCTCCGAGTAGCCGGGCCCCCTCAGGCCGGCAGTCGGGTAACTTCAGCTAAACGCATGAGTATATGCGGGGAGAAGAGCCCGTCAAGGAGGTAGATCACAGCCAGCGGGCCAACCCTGAGGCCGAGCTTGGAACGGCGGCTCGACCGATCACTGCCGGATTCGATCGCGGATGTACCGATTGACCTGCCCGGCGATCGGAGGATCGAGGTTACAGAGCACAATCACGGTGTAGCCCGAATCCCAATACATGTCCAGATTCGCGTTCATGCCAGGCGCGCCGCCACCGTGGCCGATGACACGTTTGCCGTCCACCATGCTCTCCTCGAATCCGTAGGCATATTTTTCGTCTTGGTCGGGCGGGGTAACCTTGGCGGTGGTGATGGTACTCGTCAGGTCGGCATTCAGCAGCTTGTGGGAGCGTAAAGCCTGGTCGAACTTCAGCAGGTCGGGGGCGGTGGAGTCGCCTCCTCCGGCGGAACTGCCCATCAGCGGCAACGAGTCGTAATTGGAAGCCCACTTGCCGTCTGTGCGCGTGTACCCGACGGACTGGTTGGGCTGCGGCTTGGACTTCTCGAAGGTATCGCTGCCGTTCATGCCTGCGGGCTTGTAGATGTGTTCGCGCACGTAGTCGTAGTAGTTCTGTCCCGAAATGCGCTCCACGATCAATCCCGCCACGATCATGCCCGCGTTGCTGTATGCGAATTTCTGGCCTGGCTCGAACTGAAGCGGCTTCCCCGCGAACAGCTGCAGGTAGTCTTTCAGCCCGTGCAGCTCGTCTTTTTTCTTGTCGAACTCATCTCCGAAGAAATCACCCAGTCCTGAAGTATGGGTAAGCAACTGGTGGACGGTAATCTTCGCGGCAGCGTCCTTGTCGGGATAGTCAGGCAGTAAATGGGCCACCGTGTCGGTGTACTTGACCTTGCCCTGCTGAACCAACTGCGCAATTGCTACGGAAGTAAACATCTTGTTCATGGAACCCAGGCGAAACCTGGTATCGAGATTGTTGGTGATTTTCTTGTCGCGGTCCGCGAATCCCCAAGCCTGCTGGAAGATTGGCTTGCCATCTTTGGCCACCAGCACGACGCCCGCGAACCGGTCGTCCCCGGCAAGATTGTCGAGCAGTTTTTGGAGGTCGCGGGCAAGCGCGGGCGCGTCTTCGCGTTCGGGACGTGCCTCGGGAGGCGGCGGTGCCTGCATGATATCGCGGGCAACAATGACATCAGGCTTGGCCGGATCCACCCGCAGCACGATCTCGGCCCAGCCGAAGCCGCCGCGTTCCTTCAGCACGGCGCGCAGTTCGGTGTCCGACGACTGCACGACTTTGTAGACGTCAAAGCCGCCGCCGACAATGTTCCGAAAGCGCATTTCATTCTCTGCCACCTGCTCGGACGGCCGTCCGTGCCGCATCGCATCGGAGGAATGCTCGGTCAGGAACTTCGTGTGGCGATCCGCGTCCCCGGAGTTGAATGACTCCAGCCATGATTGCAGCAAGCGTCCAGGAGGCGTGTTGGGGATGGCGGTCTGCGCCGCGGCGCAAACGGTCAGTAGCAGGAGAAAGACGGCAGTTCGGCGGAGCATCATGGTAGCTAGATTAGACGAGCCAAGGTGGTGTTGGAAAGCAGGCAAGAAGCGGGAATATCGACCGGCTGGCTTGGGAATCGGGCAGGTTTTACAGCTCGTACTTCTTCATCAGGTGGCGGAAGGAGCGGTAGGAGATTCCCAGCACGCTGGCCGCTTTGACCTGGACGCCGTGCGTCTGCCCGAGGGCGGATTGCAGCAGTGAGCGCTCGATCTGCTGGACATAGTTCTCCATGTTGACGCCGGTGGGCAGGACTGCACCCGAGGGAATGGCCATGGCGGTTTCGGCGCCCGCGGCAACCGCGCGAGCCTTGGCACGCTCGGCCGGCAACTCCACGCGCAGTTCGCTCCCCAGTTCGAGGGCGACCGCCCGCTCAATGGTATTTTCGAGCTGGCGGACGTTGCCCGGCCAGTCGTATCCGCAGAGAGCTTCCAGGGAAGCGGCTTCGACCTGGTGAATACTCTTGTTCGCTCCCGGGGCATACTTTTTCAGGAAATGGTTGGCCAGGAGAGGAACGTCCTCCCGGCGCTCGCGCAAGCCGGGCACGCGGATGGGAATCACGCTCAGCCGGTAATAGAGATCCTCGCGGAAAGTGCCGTCGGAGACCTGCTTGTCGAGGTCGCGGTTGGTGGCGGCGATCACGCGCACGTCCACCGCAATCTCACTGGTGCCGCCCACCGGACGCACGCTGCGCTCCTGCAATACCCGGAGCAGTTTGACCTGCATGGGCATGGTCATCTCGCCGATTTCGTCGAGGAAGATGGTTCCCTGGTCGGCCACCTCAAACAGGCCACGCCGGTTCTGATTGGCTCCGGTGAAGGCGCCTTTGACGTAGCCGAAGAGCTCGCTTTCCAGCAGGGTTTCCGGAAACGCGCCGCAGTTGACCGAGACAAAGGCTTCGGTGGCGCGCGGCGAGCAGGTATGCACGGCCCGCGCGACCAGCTCTTTTCCGGTACCGCTCTCGCCGTAAATGAGGATCGTGCTGCTGGTGGAGGCAACGGTTCGAATGGTCTGCTTCAGTTTTTCCAGAGCCAGGCTGACCCCAATGATGTTGTCGAGCGAGTTGCGGGTGGCCGCGTCACGCCGCAGGGCAAAGTTCTGGCGGCTGAGCGAGACTTTCTCCAGTGCCCGCGCAATGCCAAGTTTGACTTCATCGACCAGGCCGGGGCTTTTGCGGATGTAATCGGTGGCGCCGCCCGCCTTTACCGCCTGCACGGCGGCTTCGTAGTCGTCCACGGCGGTCATGAGAATGACGGCGGTTTCCGGAGAAACCTGGTGGGCGAAACGCAGAACTTCAACGCCATCGACATTCGGCATCTTGATGTCGGTCACGATCACGTCGAACAGGGCGCTCTCAATCTTGTGCTTGGCAGCCTCGCCGCCGGTAACGGTCTCGACCTTGTGGCCATCGCGACGGAGGGCAATGTCCAGCAGTTCGCAGATGGAGCGCTCGTCATCGCATACCAGGATGTTACCCACGAGCACCTCCTCCCGCAGCAGCGGCGGCGGCGGTGACGCCCGGCTGGGCGGACGACGAGGTGCGGGCGACACCCTGTTCGAGACAGCGCAGCCGTATCACGAAGCTGGTGCCTCTGCCCACCTCCGAGCGGGCCCAGACCTTGCCGTCATGCGCCTGGACGATCTGGTACACAATGGCCAGGCCGAGGCCGGTGCCACCTTCAAAATTGGACTGGAAGGGCTCGAAAATTTTCTCGGCCTGCTGCGAGTTGATGCCCGGGCCGGTATCGGCAAAGCTCATCTCCCAGTCCTCGCCCCGCTGCACCAGGCTCACCGTCAGACTGCCGCCGGTCTTCTTCATGGCGCGCACAGCATTTTCGCAAAAGTTCCAGAACACTTGCTTGAGCTTGTCGCCGTCGGCCAGCACCAGGGCTTCGGACACGGAAAAGTTACGCACAAGCTGGATACCGGCGCTTTCCGCGGTGAGCCGGTGCTCGAGCAGGGTGAGCGTGTCCTGCAGGAGGGGCACCAGGTTGGCGCGCTCGAAGCGGTACTGCTTACCCCGGGAGTAGGCCAGAAAATCGGTGATGATGTTGTTCAGCCGCTCCGACTCGCGGGTCACGATCTGCAGGAGCTGGCGCTGCTCGTCGTTGAGGGCAACGGCATCCGACAGCATGCTCACCGAGCCGGCGATGGAGGTCAGCGGATTGCGGATCTCGTGCGCAATGGCGGCCGCCAGCCGGCCGACCGCGGCCAGACGGTCCTGCATCCGCACTTCGCGTTCCAGGCGGCGCATTTCGGTGAGGTCGTCAAAGGAGAAAATGAAACCCAAATCGCCGCGCGCGATCACGTTCAGAGCGGAGACCGTCACCCGGAAAGTTTTGCGAAATCCATTGGCCGCCGAATAGCGCACTTCCGCGTCACTGCGCCCGGAGCCGACGTGCGGCAGCGGATCCTGGAAGATGCTCGAGACCGAGCGGCCGCGCAGTTCCCGCTCGGTAATTTCCAGTAATTGCTGGGCAGCACGATTGACCAGGGTGATCCGCCCGTCCAGCCCGGTCGCGATCACACCGCCGCTCATGGACTGCACAATATTTTCATGCAGCGCCTGTAAGTTCTCCAGCGCCCCACTGGCGTCCTTCAGTTGCACATCAACCTGGCGGAGCTTGGCCATCAGCGAGCCGGCGAGATACGCGATCGCGAAGTAGGCAAACAGGTTGACAAAAATCACGATCTGCAGCGCCTGTAGCTTGGGATGCGAAGTGGAAAACGACGGGAGGAGGCTGTAATAATCCAGTTCCAGGATGGTTCCGAACAGGATGAAAGCCAGCGCCGCGCTGAGGAATCCCCAGGACCGGGGCAGCAGCATGCAGGCCACGATAATGACCAGCGGATAAAGGAAGTTCAGGGAGCTGTCAATACCGCCGGTCAGGTGCACCACCAGCGTGACCATGGCCAGATCGCTCAGCACCTGGAGGATGGCTTGAAGGCGGCGCTCACTCCAGACCGAAACCAGGAAAAGGAAAAACAGCGAGAGCACGTACCACAGGACCATCGCCGTCAGGAATGGCAGGACCGGCAACGGGCTGGGGGTAAGGCGGACAACGGCCAGCTGAATAGCGAGCAGGAAGGTCAGGATCAGCATCCGAACCTTCACCAACCAAGTCAGCCAGTTCCGCTCATCGGACATCGAATGCATGAATTCAGTCGTTCGTTTTAGTCGTTGGTCGTTCGCGATTAACATCCAGTCGCGGCGGATGGCTTCGGGCGGCGAGCTGCGACTTTGCAGCCCGCTCGTGGCTCGCAGCCCGTAGCTCGCAGCTATCCAGCCAGTTTCGAGATCATGGAGAACAGCGGCAGGTAGAGCGAAATGACGATGCCGCCAACGGTGAGGCCGAGCATCCCGATGATGATCGGCTCCAACATGGCAAGCATGTCCTTGGTCGCAGCATCTACCTCGTCCTCATAGAAATCAGCAATTTTCTGCAGCATGGCGTCCATGGCGCCGGTAGCTTCGCCGACCCCGATCATCTGGGTCACCATGTTGGGAAAGACGCCGCATTCGCGCAGCGGATCGACGATGGTGCGGCCTTCTTCGATCGCCTTGCGCACTTTCATCAGCGCTTCTTCCAGCACCGCGTTCCCCGAAGTGCGCGCGGTAATAGCCAGGCCTTCCAGGATGGGGACGCCCGAAGTAATCAGGGTGCCGAGGGTCCGGGTGAAGCGGGCAACGGCAATCTTGCGCAGCAGAATGCCGATGGCGGGCAACTTCAGCAACGCGGCGTCAAAATAGTAGCGGCCACGGGGACTTTTCCGGATCTGCTTCAGGCCAAACCAGGCGCCAATCGCGCCCGCGAAAAAGAACCACCAGAAGTGGCCCACGAAGTTGCTGAGGCCGATCACGATTCGCGTGGGCAGAGGCAGGGCCACGCCCAATCCGACGAACAAATTGGCAAAGATGGGGACGACCCACTTGAGCAGCGCACCCACGATCAGAACCGCGATCGAGACCACCGCGACCGGGTAAATCAACGCCGACTTGACGGCCGAGCGCAGCTTGACCGCTTTTTCGACGTACTGAGCCAAGCGCTGCAGGATGATGTCGAGAATACCGCCCGTCTCGCCCGCTTCCATCATGTTGGTGGTGAGGTCGTCAAAGATGTTGGGATACAGGCGCATGGCGTTGGCGAGCGTGGAGCCGCCTTCGACCGTGGTTCGCACCCCGTTGAGGGTCTTCTGGAAGGTGGGATTTTCCTGGTTGGCAGCCAGGATCTCCAGACACTGGACCAGCGGCAGGCCGGCGTCAATCATGACCGAAAACTGCCGGAAGAAGACCGCGATGTCCTTGGTTGAGACCTTCGCGCGGCCGAAGGTGGGCAGAGAAAATTCTTTGCCCTTTTCGCGGATGGAACCGGGCGTGATGCGCTCCTTGCGGAGCTGGCTGGCCAGTGTGTCCTTGGTGGACGATACCCGTTCTCCGTTGACCTTCTCGCCGTTGGCGGTCTTTCCCGTGAATGTAAAAACCGGCATGTTTGCTTCTCCTTACTACTGAGGCTGTGAGCGGCTGGCTTGCCAGCGCCCGGTGCTTTGCGTGTTCCTGCGCCCGTTCCCGGGCAATCTCTCGATCATCTCTTGTTGGGCGCCGCGGCCTTGGCCATCGGAGCCGGACTGTTGCGGTTGAGAAGGCTGGCGCCGCGCGCGATCATTTCCTGCAGTTCGTCCTGGTTGCTGGAACGGGAGAGCGCCAGTTCCAGAGAGATCTGTTTCTGGAAATACGCCGTGGCCAGTGCCTGGTTGAACGTCTGCATGCCAAACTTCTCCTGCCCGGACTGCATGGCGGAGTAGATCTGGTGGATCTTGTCTTCGCGGATCAGGTTGCGCACCGCCGCGTTCGGCACCAGGATCTCCATGCACATGGCCCGTCCCTTGTTATCGGAGCGGGGCAACAGGCTCTGGCACAGGATGCCTTCCAGGACCAGCGACAGCTGGGCCCGGATCTGGGACTGCTGGTGCGCCGGAAACACGTCGATGATGCGGTTGATGGTGGAGGAAGCCGAATTGGTGTGCAGCGTGGCGAAAGTCAAGTGGCCGGTCTCGGCGATGCGGAGCGCCGATTCAATGGTCTCCAGATCTCGCATTTCGCCGATCAGCACCACGTCCGGGTCTTCTCGAAGGGCCGCCCGCAGGGCGTCGGTGAACGACTTGGTGTCGGCGTGCAACTCGCGCTGGTTGACCACGCAGTTCTTGTTCATGTGCACGAACTCGATCGGATCCTCGATGGTGAGGATGTGCTCGTGGCGCTCGCTGTTGATCTTGTCGATCATGGCAGCCAGGGTGGTGGACTTCCCCGATCCGGTCGGTCCCGTCACCAGGACCAGGCCGCGCGGCTTGTCACACAACTTGCTGACCACGGGCGGCAGTCCCAATTGATGGAAGGACTTGATCTCGAAAGGAATGAGACGGAAGACGCACGCCGAGGCGCCGCGCTGGTTGAAGACGTTGGCGCGGAAGCGGGCCAAGCCCTTCAAGCCGAAGGAGAAGTCGAGTTCGAGACTCTCTTCGAAGCGATGCTTCTGGGAATCGCTCATCACGCTGTAGGCCAGCTGTTTGGTCTCCGCCGGGGTGAGCTGCGGCAGATCGAGCGGCACCAGATGCCCGTGCACCCGGATTTGCGGCGGAGAGTTGGTGGTGATATGGAGGTCGCTGCCGGACATTTCCAGCATGCGCCGAAGCAGATCGCTTAACGAGAGTGCCATAGTTTTTCGTTCCTTCTACTTCGTTAGTGGATCGTTTCGCGAGCCACTTCTTCGAGTGTGGTCCAGCCTTGTGCGACCTTGATCAACCCGCTGCGCCGCAGCGTGATCATGCCGCGTTCAATTGCCTTCTTCTTGAGTTCGAGCGCCGAAGCGCCCACCAGCACCAGTTCCTTGATTTCGTCGTCCACTTCCATTACTTCGTACAGACCGGTACGGCCCTTGTATCCGGTCTTGTTGCAGGTCCCGCAACCCTTCCCTTTCATGATCTGGACGGTCTTCGCTTCTTCCGGGCTGTACCCTTCTTCAATCAAAGTCTGGACCGGCACTTCGACGGGTTCGGCGCAGTCTTTGCAAATCCGCCGGATCAGGCGCTGGGCACAGATGAGGTGGACTGAGGTCGCGACCAGGAAGGGCTCGATGCCCATGTTCATGAGGCGGGTAATGGTTTCGGGCGCGCCGTTGGTGTGGAGAGTGGACAAAACCAGGTGGCCGGTGAGAGCCGCCTTGATGGCGATTTCGGCGGTTTCAAAGTCACGGATTTCGCCGACCAGAATGATGTTCGGGTCCTGCCGCAGGAAAGCACGCAATGCGGCCGCAAAATTCAAACCGATCTGTTCCTTCATCTGCACCTGGTTGACGCCGCCCAACTGGAACTCGACCGGATCTTCGGCGGTCATGATGTTCGTGTCGGGCGTGTTCAGGCGCGAGATGGCGGAGTACAAGGTATTGGTCTTGCCCGATCCCGTCGGGCCGGTCACCAGCACCATGCCATAGGGTTTCAGGATGGCTTTTTCGAACTTGACCAGCGATTCGGCCTCGAATCCCAGCTTGGTCATGTCGAGCCGCAGGTTTTCCTTGTCGAGCAACCGGAGCACGATCTTCTCGCCCCAGAGCGTGGGCAAAGAGGAGACGCGGAAGTCGAGTTGCTTTTTCTTGCCCCCGATCTGCATTTTCAGCATGATGCGTCCGTCTTGCGGCAGACGCTTTTCGCTGATGTCGAGCTTGGCCATGATCTTGAGGCGCGAGACAATCGCATCCTTGAGCTTGAGGGGCGGGGTCATGATCGCCTGCAGCACGCCGTCAATACGGAAGCGCACACGGAATTCCTTTTCATAAGGCTCCATGTGAATGTCGCTGGCGCCACGCTTCACGGCATCGGTGAGGACGAGGTTCACGAGCTTGACGATGGGCGCTTCGTCGGCCGCGCGTTCCAGTTCGGCCAACTCCATCTGCTGCTCTTCGGCCTGCACTTCAACATCGGTGGCGTCGCCCATGTCATTCATGGACTGCATCACCTGCTCCAGCTCTTCTTCTTTCGAAGTGCCGTAGGCCTTGTCGATGCCCTCCACGATGGAACTTTCCGAAGCCACCACCGGCTCGATATTGAAACCGGTCATGAACTTGATGTCGTCCATCGCAAAAACGTTGGTCGGATCGACCATGGCGATGGTGAGCGAGGCGCCCACCCGGCTCAGGGGCAGGATCTGGTACCGCTTCGCGGTTTCGTAGGGAATCAGCTTGACGACTGCGGGATCAATTTCAAAATAGGAGAGATTAATGGCGGGCACGCCATATTGACGCGACAGGAAGTTGGTGACGTCCTCATCCGAGAGGAAGCCCAACTTCACCAGAGCGGAGGCGAGCCGGACATGCGACTCCTTCTGGAGTTTCGTCGCCTGCTCCAACTGCTCTGGGGTGATGACCTTTTCTTTCACGAGCAGGTCGCCCAGCCGTTGAGACATATTTCTCCTGTTTCCCGCGCTCTCAAGGACATGCGAAACCGCTGATTTCCGGGGGGATCAGCAGCTGAGGTTTCGCACTGACACAAATTGTCAACCCAATGGGTATTCCGAAAAAGTAACTTAGGTACTTGTACTTGGCGAAGGCATGCGTCTGGAGCGGCTGCGGACACCTTTTCTGGCCAGAAATTGGCGATCTGGGGGGGATTTAGACTGCCGGAGTACATGTTCTTCGGTGTAGCGTGGGAGCTTCGAGATTAGGGCTCTGAGCTACGAACCGTCATTCGGAAACTGGCGGCTCCCAGCTCGCAACCCGAAGCTGGTAGCTGAGCGTCCACCATCATGAGCGACCCGAGAACCGATCAGATCCGCGTCTACTACCACACCTTGTTTTCCGCCTGGGGTCCGCAACACTGGTGGCCAGCCCACTCGCGCTTCGAGGTCATCGTTGGCGCGTACCTGACCCAAAACACTTCCTGGACCAATGTTGAACTGGCGCTCCGGAGTTTGCGCGCCGCGAAACTGCTGAGCGTGGCGGGAGTCCGCCGGACTCCTGTGCATCAGCTCGAAAAATTGATTCGCTCCGCCGGCTACTTCCGGCAGAAGGCACACCGGCTGAAGCTTTTCGTGCGCTTTCTCGATGAACAGCACGGCGGATCGCTCACGCGAATGTTCGCGCAGCACACGGAAACGCTTCGGGAAGAACTGCTCGCGCTGCATGGCATCGGCCCGGAAACCGCGGACTCGATTCTTCTCTATGCCGGGAACCATGCCGTGTTCGTGGTGGACGCCTACACGCGCCGCGTTCTGGAACGGCACCAAATGATTGCGCCCGGGACAAGCTATGAAGAGATCCGGAAACTGTTCGAGCAGGCCCTGTCTCCGGTTGCCGGGGACGGCGGGAATTCGCAGGCAGGACCCACCGTGGCGCCAACGAAGTCGGGGCCTCGGGGCTCCAGCCATTCGCCCTCTCCCATGAGTACGGCAGAACGTACGGCGCGGGTGCAGGTGTTCAACGAGATGCACGGCTTGATCGTCGGAGTGGGCAAGAACTTTTGCCAAAAGTCACAAATGCGATGTGAGCAGTGTCCTTTACAGAAATACCTTCCTGGGAAATCCTGACCCCATGGTGCGACCGGCCAGTCGTGGTTGCGTGTATCTCGCGCTGTTGACTCTCTTTGCCCCGCCCGCATCCCAGCACACGCTCCGCGACGCGGCCGACCACGCCCACCTGCTGTTCGGTACGGCGGTGCGCGCGCAACGGCTCTCCGAAGCGGCTTACGCCTCGACTCTGGCCCGCGAATTCAACCTGCTGGAACCGGAAGACGCCATGAAGTGGGAGACGCTGCGTCCGGATCCGAAGTCCTTCGATTTTTCTCAAGCCGACCGGATTGTGGATTTCGCGATCGCGCATGGGATGAAGGTCCGCGGCCACACCCTGGTCTGGCACCGTCAGAATCCGCCCTGGCTGGCAGAAGGGCACTACACCCCTGCTCAGCTTGCCGAGATCCTGGAAAAGCACATCAAGACCGTGGTCCGTCACTACCGGGGCAGGGTGTTCGCCTGGGACGTCATCAACGAAGCGCTTGACGAGCCTGTACTGGGGAGCCTTCGCAGCACCCTCTGGTATGACCAGCCGGGCATCGGCTCGGCGCAAAAAGGCACTGCCTACATCGAGCGCTGCTTTCGCTGGGCGCATGAAGCGGATCCCGAGGCGCTGCTCTTCTACAACGAAGCCGAAGCCGAAACGATGAATCCCAAGTCCGACGCCGTTTATGCGATGGTGCAGGATTTCCGGCGGCGTGGCGTTCCCCTCGACGGAGTGGGTCTCGAGATGCACATCAGCAATCTGCATCCAGACATGGCTTCGATCTCGGCCAACATCGGCCGTTTCACTGCCTTGGGAGTCCAGGTGCACATCACGGAACTGGATGTGTCCCTAGCGGTGGGCGCGAATGGCGATCCAACCCCCGAGGATCTGAGACTCCAGGCTGAGGTGTACCGCCAAATTGCCACCGCCTGCCTCTCTCACCCCGGCTGTACGGCGATCCAGACCTGGGGCTTCACCGACAAGTATTCGTGGATCGGCTCGCATTCAAGAGGCAAGCAAGGCGCCGCCCTGCCCTTCGATCGGGATTACTTTCCCAAACCCGCGTATGAAGCTTTGCGAGGCGCGCTGGAGCAGTCCAAGGGTCATTAGTCGATTTCGCCAGTCGGTGGTTGCTAGTCGCTGGGCAGACAGGGGCCGCCTTGCGGACCTGGCGACAAATCGCGAACGACTGCCAACGAAGGACCAGCAACTGTTCCGGCGGTTCTATAATGATCCTCGCCCGCTCCCGAAAATTGGCGCCGGTCGATCCTTGCCCGACCCTACCCTAACCCGCGACGAACCCAAGACCTCCGGCCGCCGGAAGGCCGTCATCACGCTGGCGATCGGGGCGTTCCTGCTGCTTGTGATTCTCGTCTCCCAAGGATCCTTCAACCTGAAGTTCATCAGTCCTGACAGCAACCAGCAACTTCTGTTTTTCGTCGCCCTGTCGGCCCTGATCTTCCTCCTCTTTGTTGTGCTCACGGTAGTGCTGGGCCGCAACCTGCTGAAGCTCTATGCCGAGCGCCGCATGGGTGTGGCTGGGTCGAAGTTTCGCACCCGGCTGGTGGTGGTCAGCCTGCTGTTGTCGTTTCTTCCGGTCATCGCGATGTTCTGGTTTTCCTACGGGTTGATGAACCGGTCCATCGACAAGTGGTTCTCGCAACCGGTGGAGGAAGTGCGCGCCGACACGGCCGCGATGGCGTCGCTCATATCGGATTACACCAGTCAGAACGCGACCGCCGAGGCGCAGGGCATAGCGCTCTCGCCGGTGGTCGCGAGTGCTTTCGCGAACCGGAACTTCTCCTTCATCGGAGAAGAATTCCGGCGCCATGTGCCAACGCTGCAGGGTGGATTTGTCCTGGCGCTGGCGGAGGGAAAGGTCCAGGCCAGCATGGGTGCGCCGGCGGACTTGATCGCCATGAAAGACAGGTTCCCGCTGCAGCAGGCGATGCGGGGGGAACACCCACGCTTTCAATGGAACCAGACCGATTACATCGTGGGCGCGGCTCCCTCCGCGAACGGGTCGATTGTGGTGGCCATGCCACTGCCCGCGAAGTTTGCCGACACGGTTCGGCAGATCCAGGAAAGCCAGCAACGTTATTTCGAACTGGCACGCCAGCGAAAACTGGTGCGGCGTACCTACATTGGGTTTCTCATGCTGCTGACGGTGGTGGTTTTGTTCGCCTCCACCTGGCTCGCACTTTTCCTTTCGAAACTGGTCAACCGGCCCGTCGCGGCGCTGGCCGCGGGCACCGAAGCGATCTCCAAAGGGCAACTGGATTACCGCGTAGACATTCGCGCCACCGACGAACTAGCCGAACTGGTGCAATCGTTCAACAGCATGGCGGAGCAACTGGAATCGAGCCGCGGGCAGATCGAGGCTTCGAGCCGCGAGCTGGGCATCGTCAACGAGGCGCTGGAGAGACGGCGCCGCCACATCGAAACCATCCTGGAGAGTATCCCGACCGGCGTGGTTTCGATTGACGCCGCGCGGCGCGTCACGCTGGTCAACCAGGCGCTGCTGCGGATGTTTTATGTGGAACGGCGCGACTATCCCAACCCGGCTGCGCTGGTAAACCTGCCGGTGCGCGATCTTCTCCCCGAAGAGGTGCTCGACAATCTGGAGCCGCTGCTGCGGCGCGCCGACCGCATGGGCATGACGGCCGCAAATCTGGAACTGACGCTGCCGCGCAATAACCTGAACGTCGCGATCACGGTCTCCGCGTTGGAGCATGGGACGCAGCGGCTGGGGTACGTGCTGGTGTTTGAAGATCTTTCCGACCTTTTGCGCGCGCAGAAGCAGGCCGCCTGGCGCGAAGTGGCGCGGCGGGTGGCGCATGAAATCAAGAATCCGCTGACTCCGATTGCTCTTTCCGCGGAACGCATTCAGCGCCATCTGGCGCGCGGCACCACTCCCGATCCGGCTTCCCTGGAGATCATCCGTACCTGCGCGGAGACCATCGGCCATGCGGTCGAGACTGTCCGCACGCTGGTGGATGAATTTTCGGCGCTGGCGCGTTTCCCCGCGTCCCGCCCGCAACCTGCCAGCCTGAACAGCCTGGTGGAGAGTGCGCTTTCAATGTTCAGCGGCCGGCTCGAAGGGATCGAGGTACATACCGATCTTGCCGCCGACTTGCCGAACGTGATGGCCGATCCGGCAGCCATCCAGCGCGCCGTGGCCAACCTGGTGGATAATGCCGCCGAGGCGATGCAAGACGCGGTCCTACGCGAGATCACAATTTCGACGTCCCTGGTGGCCAGCCGCGACGCGGTCGAACTCGTCGTAGCCGACACCGGACATGGGGTTTCCCGCGAGCTCAAGGAACGTCTATTCTTGCCCTACTTCTCCACCAAGCAGCGCGGGACCGGGCTGGGACTGGCGATTGTAAGCCGTATCGTGGAAGATCATCATGGATCGATCCGAGTGGAAGAGAACAAACCGGTAGGCAGCCGTTTCGTTGTCGAGTTGCCGGTCGTGGTGGAAACTGTCGGCACTTCGGCGGCAAGCTAACATGGCGCAAATCCTAATCGTTGACGACGAAACCGGAATCCGCGAGTCCTTGCAGGGCATTTTTGAGGACGAAGGGTATAAGACCGCCTCCAGCCCCAGTGGCGAGGACTGTCTCGACCTGCTGCGCAAGTCCAGCTGTGATGTGATCCTGCTGGACGTCTGGCTTCCCGGAATGGACGGCCTGGAAACGCTGGAGAAGATCCGCGCCCTTGACGATCCGCCGGAAGTCATCATGATCTCCGGGCACGGGACAATCGAAACCGCCGTGCGCGCCACCAAGCTCGGCGCCTACGACTTCGTCGAAAAGCCGCTGTCACTCGAAAAGACGCTCATCCTGGTCAAGAACGCTATCGAGGCACGGCGACTGCGGCATGACAATCGAGATCTGCGGAAACAACTCCAGGCCAAGAGCGTGATCGTGGGCGAGAGCGTGCCCATGAAAGCGCTGCGACAACAGATTGGCCTGATGGCGCCCACCAACGGACGGGTACTGATTTACGGCGAATCGGGCACCGGCAAGGAGTTGGTCGCGCACGCCATCCACACGCAGAGCCCGCGGAAAGACGAGATGTTTGTCGAGGTGAACTGTGCCGCCATCCCGGAAGACCTGATCGAGAGCGAACTGTTCGGACATCTCAAGTCATCCTTCCCCGGCGCGACCGCCGACAAGGAAGGTAAGTTTCAGAAAGCCGATCGCGGAACTCTGTTCCTGGACGAAGTCGGCGACATGAGCCTGAAGACGCAGTCGAAAGTACTGCGCACACTCGAACAGCAGAGATTCACGCCAGTCGGCAGCGATGATCCCATCACGGTGGACGTGCGCGTGATTGCCTCCACCAACAAGGATCTTGAAGAGGAGATTTCAAAAGGAAATTTCCGCGAAGATCTTTTCTACCGGCTGAATGTGATTCCG
>Ga0302172_10000029_pt1 | contig 30274 bp, 22 predicted proteins | sample I_Fen_N2_3_FD_198777 | JGI IMG/M metagenome (GOLD analysis project Ga0302172, IMG submission 198777) | Peat permafrost microbial communities from Stordalen Mire near Abisko, Sweden - I_Fen_N2_3 | ecosystem: Environmental > Terrestrial > Soil > Wetlands > Permafrost | place: Sweden: Abisko... | reverse complement strand
CGTTACGACCGGGGAAAACTGCCGCAGGATGAAACGATCCCCCGGCAACACTAGAGTAGGCTCGGCCAGGCGGAGTTGCACGTATTGTTCATCGCCGGGCTTGAGCTGTTTTGCTCCGTACAGGTGTGCTTCCGCGATCGTCTCCATCGTGTATGCATGAAAATGAACGCGGGCACGGTCTTTCAGCGGCTTTGCCGAGGGAAGCAGTGTGAGCAGCGCGTCCACCCGCGAAGTAAACTGGAAGGTGTCGGGCGGCGCCATCATCATCCCTCGCGCCAGGTCCTCCGTCGATACTCCGGCCAGATTCAGCGCCGTCCGCTGGCCTGCAAGCGCTCTTTCGGCGGCAGATCCATGCACCTGTACTCCCCGGACACGAACGCGCCGGCCCGTGGGAAAGACCTCCAGTTCTTCCTCCTTCGAAATTGTCCCGGAGACCAGCGTCCCCGTCACCACCGTCCCGAAGCCCTTCATGGTGAAGACGCGGTCAATCGGAAGGCGCGCCAGCGCGGTGGAATTTTTCGCCGTGACCTCCGATGCCACGCGGGCCAGCTCCGATTTCAACTCTTCCAGCCCCGCCCCGGTCAGCGAACTCACCGCCACGATGGGCGATTGCGCCGAGTCCAGAAACGACCCGCGCAGAAAATCCTCTACTTCCAACCGGACGACTTCAAGGGTGTCGGCATCCACGGCGTCGGACTTCGTCAGAACGGTGATCCCGCGCCGTACCGAAAGCAGGCGGCAAATGTCGAAATGTTCGCGGGTCTGCGGTTTGATGCCTTCGTCGGCCGCGATCATCAGCAGCACCAGGTCAATTCCACCCACACCGGCCAGCATGTTGCGCACGAAACGCTCGTGGCCGGGGACATCGACAAAACCCAGCCGGAGTTCTTCACCGTTTGGAACTGGTAGTTCGAGGTGGGCAAATCCGATATCGATGGTGATGCCGCGGCGCTTCTCCTCTTCCAGGCGGTCGGCATCAATTCCGGTGAGAGCCTTCACCAGCGAGGTCTTTCCGTGATCAATGTGCCCAGCCGTGCCGACGATAACGGACTTCATCGGGGACAGTATAGCCGTGGTGTGGGTCGGACACTCTTGTCCGACAAAAGCAGACGGGGAGGCCTCTCTTACGCCAAAAGCGCATTGCCGGAGGTGCTAGAGGACATTCAGAAACGTTGTCGGACAGGAGTGCCCGGCCCACAGCCCCTACCGCCACTTCTTCAGGCGCGGCCACACGTCCGCGAGCGTTCCCTGCTTGAAGCCGTGGCAGATGAAAACCGTGAGCTGCTTTTCCAGCGCGTAGGGATTGTCGGGCGTCAGCCCAACAAACTCGACACGATCGTAGTACTTCTCCAGCTGTTGCTGGCTATCGTCGAGCACGATCATGCAGTTTCCCGAATATCCGCGCGGGCCCCACAACCACCACGACTGGTGCCCGCTCAGCGCCGGTGGAAGTCCGAACTTTGGTCCCAGGAAGTCGACCGCTCCGGCTTGTCCGTAGTCCTGAGCAAAGATGGCGCACTCTTTTCGCTCGCCGGCAGGAATGCGATTCCACGCCACCAGCACGCCGCTCACGATTTCATCCCATCCAAACTGGTCGGAATAGTGCTGCGGAAGCGCGGCCCGCTCGTGGCTGTGCTCGTTGCGCGGAACCTTGAACGGCAGCTTGTCCATGTAGGCGATGAACTGATCCGCCGGCAGGATCGGAACGACAATCGGCGCCAGCCACGCGCCGGCGATCACGAGAAGAGTCGCGATTGCCGGCTTCAACCATCCTTGCCGGATGCGGTCAATTCCATCGTCGATCACGACGGCCCCGGCCGCCAGGTAGACGGGATAGATCGGCCCCAGGTAGTACCCTTTCCCTTTAAGCGCAACGAACGTGGCGAATGCAATCAGGTAGGCCCATCCCAGAAATCGGTAGGGCCGGAAACGCGGCGCTACCAACAGCGCAATGACGCCAGTGATCCAGAGGATTGCATTCACTGGATGGACCATCAGTATCTGTTGCGTGAAATACTGCCAGGGCGACAGCACCACATCGCGTCCGGAAGCCTTGATGTTGTGCATCAGCTGTACAAATGGCCAGTCGTTCGCAACGTTCCAGATCAGGTTGGGCAGAAAGATCAGAAATGCTGCCGCGCCGCCGATCCAGAACCACTTTGTCCATAGGAACCGTCGCTGCGCGGTCACCAGTAACCCGATGACAATGCCGAAACCAAGCACGGCGATCGAATACTTCTCCTGAATGCCGACCCCGGCCACCACCCCAAACCACAGCCAGTAGCGCGGCTCGTTGCGTTTCGCGGCAAGGATGGCGAAGTACACGCACCCCATCCACAGCAATGGCTCGAGACAATTGCTCGTTAAGAGGCTCCCGTTGGACAGATAGATGGGGGCAACCAGCACCACCAGCGCGGTCAGCACAACCGCGAACTTTTTCCCGCCTAACTCGCGCGCGATCATCCCGCTTAGGATGATGGTCGCCGAAATCGCCAGCACCGGCATCAACCGCACCGCGCGCAACGACACCCCGAACACCGCCAGAAAAATCCGGCTCAGGACCGGCACCAGGGGCGGCTGGTCCACGTATCCCCACGCCAGATGCCGTCCGCAGATGATGTAATCGAATTCGTCGCGGAAGTAGTTGTAGCGGTTGTTGAAGATCATGTGCAGCACGAAGCTGAAGGCCGCGATGACCATCACGGCGGCCATCCCGTTCTGCCAGATGCCCTGCTTTTCGGGACGCTCCATTCGCAACGTTGTGACAGGGCTGCTCATTGTGGAGGAGAGAATAACGGAAAATGATCAAGCCTGTCACTGCCGGGGGCCTGTTCCCCGAGCTACAATGCGGCCGTAAAGTGGAAGCGCCCGACTGGGCGCGTGGATCCCACCATGAAAACTTATTTGCATATCATCAATCCGGCGATTGCCCTCGTGGTCTTGCTGCTTTGCCTATGGGCAGCCATGAATGGTGATAACGGGTTCCAGCCCTGGGGCATGTTGAAGGGCGGCATTCCGACCTACTTCGTGGCCAAGGGCCTGTTTTGCAGCTCCGCTCTATTCCTGATGGGCAAGATCCTTTCGCTCATGGGGGACCGGTCCGCGAAGTAGGCGGCGGTTGGGCACAGGAACCACCCTTTTTCCCTCCTGGTGCCACTTCTGTCGCTGCCGACTCTCCCGCTCAGATCTTCATGTAAAAAATCGCTCGAAATGCGACAATAGAATTTCCCTCCATGACCACCTCTGCGATCACTGCCATTACTCCGGAGATGATCCGGGAGCACGGCCTCACGCCGGACGAATTCGAGAAAATCAAACAACTGCTCGGCGGACGCGAACCCACCCGCACGGAACTCGGCATTTTCAGCGTGATGTGGAGCGAGCACTGCTCCTACAAATCGTCGCGCGTCCACTTGAAGCGTCTGCCGACCCGCAGCAAGCTGGTTCTCCAGGGCCCGGGCGAAAACGCCGGCATCATTGATATCGGCGACGGCTGGGCCTGCGCCTTCAAGATCGAGTCGCACAACCATCCTTCCTTCATTGAGCCCTTTCAGGGCGCAGCCACTGGCGTGGGCGGCATCCTGCGCGATATCTTCACCATGGGCGCACGCCCCGTCGCGATCATGGACTCGCTGCGCTTCGGCCCGATTGAAGCGGGGGGAGCCGCGGCCACCGCCGAGCTTCACAAGAACCATTCCGTGATGGAAGGCGTGGTCTCGGGTGTTGCCTCCTACGGCAACTGTTTCGGCGTCCCCAACCTCGGCGGCGAGGTGAAGTTTGAGTCCTGCTACTCGGGCAACCCGCTGGTCAACGCCTTCGCTCTCGGACTCGTCAAGCGCAACCAGATCTTCTACGCCCGCGCTGCCGGGGAAGGTAACCCGGTCATTTACGTCGGCGCCAAGACCGGACGCGATGGCATCCACGGCGCCACCATGGCCAGCGAAGAGTTCAGTGAAGGGTCGGAAGCCAAGCGGCCGAACGTGCAGGTCGGCGATCCGTTCCTCGAGAAACTGCTGCTCGAAGCCTGCCTCGAAGCCATGCAAACCGGCGCCATCGTGGGCATTCAGGACATGGGCGCCGCCGGCTTGACCTGCTCCACCTGCGAGATGGGCGCCCGTGGCGGCACCGGCATTGAGATTGAACTCGACCGCGTCCCGCAGCGCGAAACCGGCATGACTCCCTACGAGATCATGCTCAGCGAATCGCAGGAACGCATGCTGCTGGTCGCGCAGAAGGGCCGCGAAGAGGAAGTCTTCCGCGTCTTCCGCAAGTGGGGACTCGACGCCGTCGAAGTCGGCCGCGTTACCCATGATGCCAGGATGCGCGTGCTGGAACACGGCAAGATCGTCGCCGAGATTCCCAACGCCGCGCTCACCGACGACGCTCCCGTATACCAGCGTCCCCTGGCGCGCTGGGAGCCGCCCGTCGAACGCGAGATGCCCGAGAGCATTCGCCTGGCTGACAGCGGAGACTTCACCGGGAACTTCAAGCGTCTGCTGGCCAGCCCGAACATCTGCTCCAAGCGCTGGGTGTGGCAGCAGTACGACCACATGGTCCAGACCAATACCGTTGAAGCGCCCGGCGCGGGCGATGCGGGCGTGATCCGCATCAAGGGCTCTAATCGTGGGCTCGCCATGTCCCTCGACGGCAACGGTCGATGGTGTTATCTGGACCCGCGCCTCGGCGCGATGCACGCCGTGGCCGAGGCTGCCCGCAAAGTAGCCTGTGCGGGAGCAACTCCGGTCGGCGCGACCAACTGCCTGAACTTCGGCAACCCCGAGAAGCCGCACATCATGTGGCAGTTCTCCCAGGTGATTGACGGCATCACCAAGGCCTGCGAAGAGCTCGAAGTCCCCATCACAGGTGGCAACGTCAGTTTCTACAACGAAACCTTGGGCGAAGGGATTTACCCAACTCCAGTGCTCGGCGTAGTCGGCATTCTCGAAGACGTTCACAAATCCGCGAAGATGCACTTCGCCCAGCCCGGCCGCAAGATCCTCCTGCTGCGCGCCAACGCCCCCGGAGATGCCGTGGATGCTGAATCCGAGTTTGGCTCCTCCGAGTATGCCAAGGAGATTCTCGGCGCGATCTGGGGCTATCCCCCCGAACTGGATCTGGAGAAAGAAGCGACTCTCCAGCGGGCGCTCATCGCCCTGATCCAGGCCGGGCTGGTCGAGTCAGTCCACGACTGTGCCGACGGCGGCCTGGCCGTCGCTCTGGCCGAATCGGCCCTCCCCAAGGGGATTGGCCTCGCTGTCACCCTGTCCTCTCAAGCACTTCCACCCGAATTCCTGCTCTTCGGAGAAGATGCGAGCCGGGTCGTGCTCTCTTGCGACCGAAGTAACCTGCCGCGAATCCAACAACTGGCGTTAGAATACGGCCTCTTCGCAGATGTGCTGGGGGAAACCGGCGGCGACCGCATTGAGATCAAGTACGACGGCCAATCGATGGTCTCCGCCACAGTCGCGGAGTTGCAAGGGGCTTACGAGGGCGCTCTGGAAAAGATGCTCCGAACGGAGCATTCGCCGGTTGCAGCCGATTAGTGGCTTGAGCGAAGGGCCAAAAGCTAAAGGCTAGGGGCTAAATGCTGTCTTCCGACAAATTTCGTGAAGAATGCGGCGTGGTGGCGATCTACGGCAACCCCGAAGCCGAGAAGCTCGCCTACCTCGGCCTGCACGCCCTGCAGCACCGCGGACAGGAATCCGCCGGCATCGTCACCTCCGATGCTGAGCGCCTGCATGCTCACAAGTCCATGGGCACCGTGGCCGACATCTTCACCGAGGAAGTGCTCGCCTCCCTCCGCGGCACTCTGGCCATCGGACACACCCGGTACTCCACCGCCGGAGACTCGGCCCTGCTGAACGCCCAGCCCATCATGGTGCAGTCCAACAAGGGTGCGATTGCGCTGGCTCATAACGGCAACCTGGTCAACGCACTCGCAATTCGCCAGAAGCTGGAAGCGCAAGGCTCGATTTTTCAGACCAACAGCGACACCGAAGTGATCATGCATCTGATCGCCCTCTCGCGGGAGCAGACTCTACCGGATGCCATGGCGGATTCGCTGCGCCGCGTGGAAGGCGCCTTTTCGCTGGTGATGATCTCCCGCGACCGCATCTTCGCTGCCCGCGATCCGCGTGGATTCCGTCCCCTCGCCATGGGCCACATCCCTGCTGGGCCCGGCGAAAGGCGCGAGGCGATTGTTTTCGCCTCGGAAACCTGCGCTTTCGATCTGATCGGCGCTGTCTACGACCGCGACGTCAAGCCCGGCGAACTGGTCATCGTTGGCCCCGAAGGCATCAGCTCGCGCTTCTACTCGCCCTCGCCCGCGCAATCGAGCTGCATTTTCGAACATGTGTATTTCTCCCGTCCCGACAGCATCGTGTTCGGCCGGTCTGTCGACCTGAGCCGCGACCTGATGGGCCGCCAACTGGCCCGCGAAGCCCCGGTCCAGGCTGACCTCGTTGTCCCGGTTCCCGACTCCGGCAACACCGCAGCCATCGGTTACTCCGCCGAGAGCGGCATTCCATTCCGCCTGGGCCTGATCCGCAACCATTACATTGGGCGCACCTTCATCGAGCCCCGCCAGTCGGTGCGCGACTTCGGAGTCAAACTCAAGCTCAACCCCGTGCACAGTCTGCTCGATGGCAAGCGCGTCGTTCTGGTGGACGATTCCATCGTGCGCGGCACCACCAGCCGGAAAATCGTGCGCATGATCCGCCACGCGGGCGCGAAAGAGGTCCACATGCGGATCTCCTGTCCACCCACCATCTCACCCTGCTTTTACGGAGTGGACACGCCCTCCAAGAAGCAGCTCATCGCCGCCAACAAGACGATCGACGAAATTCGCGAGTACATCGGCGCCGACTCGCTTGCCTATCTGTCTCTGGAAGGCCTGAAGAAGGCTTGCGCGGATGGGGAGAAGACTACCTACTGCTCCGCCTGCTACACCGGACAATATCCAACCAGTTGGGTGGACGTGGATGAAATCCAGCCCGCCCACACCTTGGAGTAAGGACTATCTTACAAATCGCTTCCGGGAGGGCAGGCTTTCAGAGCCTGCCCTGAGCGAAGTCGAAGGGTGCCGCCCGAACTCCTTACAAAAACTGGGCTTTAGCCCCGGAGATGTGAGGTAGCTCCTAGAATGTCACGCGCACCCCGAACTGCGCGGCAAAAGGAATTCCGACCGTCGTACCCGGTCCGAAGAAATCTCCCAGCGCGCCGGCCGGTTTTCTCAACTGATTCAGGCTGGTGATGGGAATAAAATTCTCAGGGCTGCAAGCCGCATCGCCGCAAAGGTCGGTGATGTTGCCACCGAGCTGGTCCGGCGGGATGTTCCCGAGAGCAGCCACGTCCGCCACGAAGTTATTCGACGGATTGTTGCGGTTGAAAAGGTTAAAGAACTCCACGAACGGCATCACCGCCCACCGCTCGTTCACTTTGAACGGTCGCGCCACCCGCAGGTCTACTTGTGCGAACCCGGTTCCGCGGAATTGATCGAGCGATGTCCTGGTGCCGTTGATGGTGGCACGCTGGTCGGCATCGTTCAGGGTGAACGGCCGCGCGCTCTCGACCTGGGTCAGGGTTGAGATCTCAAACCCGCCCGGTGCATGCAGCGTTCCCACCAGCACAAAGCGGTGGCGCACGTCTTCGCCCGAAGGGCCGTAATCGCCCGGTGCGAATGCATTCAGCGGATCGCAAACACCGTTGACGTAGTCGAACAGCTCGCCGACATTGCAGCCCCAGGTTTTCGCGGTCGCCAGAGTGTAGTGCGCCGTCAGATTGAGGCGATGCATGTTGCCCTGTAACTTGATCGTCATCGCATCATAGCTGGAACGGTTGTCGGTTCTGAACACGTCGACGTTGGGGACAAGATCCTGATTCAACGGATCGGGCGAGAACAGGTTGACGCCGGCAGTGTAACTGTAACCGCGGTAGGCATGATTGCCCTGCTCATGCGTCCAGTCCGCGCTCAGTGTCCAATGCTCGTTGAGCGCATGCTGGATACCGGCACTGGCATGCAGCGCATACGGAGTCTTGTAATTGGGATCGACCAGGGCGCCTCCCAGAACGCAGCCTGAGTCACCTGGGTTCACGCAAGGCCCCGGTGGCGCATTCAGCGATTGAAAAGCAGGCACCCATCCACCCTGTGCCAGGTCGTTGTAGTAGAGGCCAATCCCCGCGCGGACCACCGTCTTCTCGCTCTTCCCCGGTGCATACGCAATGCCCAGCCGCGGCCCGAATTGTTTCCGGTAATCGTGCGGAGCCCCACTGACCAATGGAATCTGCAACGCCTGGAGCGTCAGCAACACCGGATTCTGAAGCTGGTTGCGGCCGGACGCGTCGAACAGCCCAAACGTCGTGTCGTAACGCAGCCCGTAGTTCACTGTGAGATGCGGCGTCATGCGCCACGAATCCTGAGCGTACAAGCCGAGCCGCCGGACGCTCTGCTGGAAACTGCCGTCTCCGGCTGGAGTCACCGTACAGGACGACCCAGGCGTCGGCACCACTCCTCCGCTTGTTCCGTCTGTTGATCCGCAGGTGTTGTAATCAACCAGGAATTGGGTTGGATCGCCGATATAGTCCGACGGGTTCAGGCCGAATGTGTGGAAGAACTCCTCGGTCCCCGACAGCGCCCCACTCAGCACCGGCTCATGAATAAAGCTGATGCCAAACTTCGGCGCGTGCTTACCTGACGAATGGCTCACGTCGTAACGGAACTGGTATTTCTGCTGTTTGCGCAATACCGGAAACGCGGTAATCCCGGTCTGGAACCCGTTGTCGCCGAATGTCTCAAACCCCGAGATGGTGTGGAACGTGGAGCTGAACGGAAACGCCAGCGCGAATCCCTGGTAGTCGTTGCGCGACTCGGTGTGGTGCAGATAGCTGGCATCGAAGGTGAACGATCCCACCCAGGTCGGGCTGAACACAAATGTGTTGCCCAGCACGATGTTTTCGTACTTTGAGCCGGAAGTTGCGCCCGTGGAAGGCAGCGTGGCCTGCTGGATCAGGTCGTTATTGGTCGTGTAGTTGTCGAGAGACCCCCGCAAAAACCACTGCGACCGCGAAGACTGCGCGTAATCGAACCGCAACGAACCCATGTAGTCACGGAACGGCACCTTCACACTGTTGGGGACTGCGATCGAATCGACCCCGATCGGTTGGCCCTCCAGGTTGAATTCGTGAATCAGCCCGTTGGCCGCCAGTTGCGAAAGCGCATTGAACTCGCCCAAGCTGCCCGGGCTGTAGCTGATGCTCGCATCTTCGCGCACGGCTTCGAGCGCGGCGAAGAGCCACAGCTTGTTGTGCTTGATCGGCCCGCCAATCGTTCCAATGTAGTTTTGCCTTGAAAACGGCTGCTTCGGATCGGGAGCAGGGTTATCGATCGGGTAGCGTGCGTTCATCCCCGAACCGCGCTCGTAGAATGCGCCGCTGCCGTGCCAGTCATTGGTGCCGTGCCGGGTGGTGATGACCACCGATCCGCCCACCGTGCGCCCCGTGTCCGCATCTTCCTGCGAAGTCTTCACCGCAAATTCCTGGATCGCATCCACGGAAAAATTCTGGAGAAAGCTGCCGATGAAGTCGTCCGAGTTGTCGCCGCCGTCCACAGAAACATCCACATTCAGCCCGGAGCTTCCTCCGAACGAAACTGCGGTGATCCGCGCCTTGGTGGGGTCCGACGGTTCCACCGGTTCGGTACCGGGAACCATGTGCGCGATATTCGCGAAGCTGCGGTGAGCAAGCGGGATCGTCTCCAGATCAAACGCTGAGACTGCTCCACCGTGGACGGCACTCGCCGTGTCGATCGGCTCGGTCGTAATCGACGAAGCCCCTCCCTGCACATTCACCGTCTCGCGCCCGCTTTGCGGCCTTAGGGTGACTGTGATGTCCCGCACCATGCTCACAACCACGGATACGTCTGCGCTGGCTTCCCCAAAACCCTGGGCGCTGACCACAACCCGATAGCGACCCGGCAACAAGCCTTCAATGCGAAACTCACCTTGGTCACCGGCAGCGGCCTCCCGTCTCAGGGAAGATCCCAACGCCGTAACCACGACCTTCGCATTCGCCACTCGTGCGCCAGATGGGTCCTGGACCTCTCCTCGCAGCGCGCCGTTGGGATCCTGGCTGAACGCCGTCAAAGGAAAAGAGACCAGCAGAGCCAACAACGCCCCGGCAAAGAAGAGGGCTCGTGACTTTCGGATTTCAGAAAATGACTTCATGGGCATGACTCGATTGTCCAGGCAGTAGGAGTAGCCGCTCTACTCAGTTCGTTGCGTTAACTTGGCCGCGCGGCGAAGCAGGCCCAGACAAGGAGGGTATTGGGATAGGCTATGTACTACCAGCACTAGTAGGTTCGGAGCGGCCTCAAAAACAACCAATTACAACAAGGCCTAAGCAGTGGTGGGATCTACGGGAACAACTTCTTACTGCACCAGCCACTCGGTGATCCGGTGCGTCTGGACCAGTACCGGGCCGTACGCCGTTGCCGCCCACAGAAGAGTCGCCAGTGCCGGAGGAATCGCGTACCAGTGCAGAGTGCGAACGCCGCATGCCTGGTTCTCATCCCACGCGAGCAGGCGCGCCACCCGCGTGCTGATTGAGCCCGAAGCGTGCAGCAATCCCATGCTGATCGCGGGAGCCGCTTCGACCGGAACCAACCGGGAGAGCTTGATCAACGCCGCTGCCAGGTCCAGCGCGTCCCGGACGCTCGAAACCGCCGCGTCATCGGCTGCCAGCTCCGCCGCCTCCTGCCATGCGTTTTCCAGTTTGGCCATTCCCGGAGCAGCAGAGAAACGGAAAGCTAGCTTCTTCAAGTTATCGCGAGACCGCATGTGCGCAATCTCATGCTGGACCGCGATATGCAATTCGTCGCTGCTCAGCACTGCCACCGTCGATTCCGAAACCAGCAGCTTGGGCCGGCAAACGCCTGCCAGCATGAGCGGCGGGATGTCATGATGAGCCTGGAATGCGGGGGCCGCTGCCCCAAGGTCCAAAGAGCGCGCTCCCTGCAGCCAGTTGGAGATCACCCGCGAAGTCCGGGCTTGCGCCGTCGCCACCCGGTACAGGCCGATCATGAACAGCACCACGCAGCAAACGCCCAGCACTAGCGGCGCCACTCCAATTTCTTCTTCCGTCGAGGAGGGTTCCAGCCACAGGAACGACGGAACGACGAACGCCAGCGTGACCGCGGCAGAAAACACCAGCGGGAAAATGCGTAACGTAAACAGCAGATTGGCCAGGCCGCGGGCCGACATTTTGCGGATGCGCCGTGTGGATTGCCATCCGCCTGCCACCACCACCGACCCGAGGCAATACACCAGGAAGAAGACAGCCAGCGAAACGGCGATCCCGCGCAGTACAAACATCAGGGCTACTCCAGCTTCTTCAGTTCGCGGCGCTTACGTTCGACCAGTAACTGCAATTCATCCAGCAATTGCGCGTCATGGGCGCTGAGCGCTTCCACCAGATAGGAAAGCGGCAACGATGACTCATCGCTCGATCCGAGCAACTGCCGGATCCCTTCCACCGCGGCTCCCCGGCACAGTTCTTCTGGGGTTTGTCGAGGCGAGTACCGGAAGGCCCGGCCCTCCGCGACCCGGTCCAGAAAACGCTTTTTGTAGAGGCGGTCCAGCGTTGTCATCACCGTGGTGTAGGCCTGCGTGATCTTGCCATCCTCCACTAGTTCGCGCACCGTGGCGCTTCTGCGCGTCCACATCTCCTGAAGCAGTTGCTGCTCCAGCGGCCCCAACTGCTGCCCGGAAACCGACCCGAAGAATGGAAAATTTTTCGTCATCGCCACTTACGAACGCTTGGGCATTATCGCAAATAAGCCATGGATGGTCTACGGCGAGGTACGGGATTATTTCCGCGCCCTCGCCACACGTGCAATCCCTTGCAGATCATCTGTAATCCTGACGTCCGACCACCCCGATAACCGCAGTTCCACCCCCTCGGCAATCGTTCCGCTGATCTCCAACACCAGCCACCCGCCCGGACGCAACGCCTCCCGCGCCTGCGGAATCAGCCGTTCGATCACCTCCAGCCCGGTCGGTCCGGCGAATACTGCATTCCGCGGCTCGAATTTCCGGACCTCAAGCTGGACGTGTTCTTCTTCCGATTCACCCACGTAAGGAGGATTCGACACCACAAAGTCGAACCAGCCCTGCGGCAGCCCGCCAAGCAAGTCGGCCTCATGGAACTTGATGCGTGAGCTGAGTTCATGCCGGGCAGCATTTGCCCGTGCCACTTCCAGCGCCGCCGGTGAAATATCCGTGGCATGGATCTCCGCGGCGGGCAGTTCCTTCGCAAGCGCGATAGCGATAGCCCCCGACCCGGTCCCGACGTCGACGATGCGTGGGGCCGACACTCCTGTCCGCCGCTTCTGACTTTCGGGGCCCTCACCCAACCGCGCCAACTCCAGCACCGTCTCCACCACATGCTCTGTCTCCGGACGCGGAATCAGCACCGCCGGCGAAACAATCAGATCCAGTCCCCAGAATTCCTGATGCCCGGTAATGTACTGCGCCGGAACGCCAGTCGCCCTTCGTCTGATCGCTTCGTCGTAACGCCGCATTTCGTCGGCGGCGAGCCCTCGCTCCGGATGCGCATACAGATACGCCCGGTCGCAATCGAGCGTGAACATAATGAGGAGTTCAGCGTTCAAGCGAGGCGAGGGGACGTGCTCAATAGTCAGCCGCTCAACTGCCGCGTTCAGGGCCTGGCGAAGTTGCACGGATCCATTTCAACACGGAGACACAGAGGCACGGAGAAAAACAATCGAGAGGCAAAGACTACTTCCGCACTCTAACTTCTACACTCACCCCACCGACGTCGTTTCCTGCTTCATCTTCTCCGCCTGGAAATGTGTGATGAGCGCGTCGATCAGCGGCTGCAGCTTCCCATCCATCACCTGCTCAAGCTGGTGGATGGTGAATCCGATCCGGTGGTCCGTCAGCCGGTTCTGCGGGAAATTGTAGGTACGGATCTTTTCCGACCGGTCCCCCGACCCGACCATCTGCTTGCGTTCCTTCGCCAGCGCATCCTGCTGCTTCTGCATCTCGACTTCGTATAACCGCGAACGCAGCACGCGCATGCCTTTTTCACGGTTCTTGATCTGCGACTTCTCGTCCTGGCAACTGACTACCGTGTTGGTCGGAATATGCGTAATCCGCACCGCCGAATAGGTTGTGTTCACCGATTGCCCGCCCGGCCCCGACGAGCAGAACGTATCAATGCGCAGATCTTTCGCTTCGATCTTGACGTCCACTTCTTCCGCTTCCGGCAGCACCGCCACCGTGATCGCCGACGTATGCACCCGTCCCTGCTGCTCGGTCGCGGGCACGCGCTGCACCCGATGCACGCCGCTCTCGTACTTCATCCGGGAAAAGACCCGGTTGCCCTCGATCAGCGCAATCACTTCCTTCATCCCGCCCACGCCCGACTCCGACGTGGACAGCACTTCCACCTTCCACCCCTGCGTCTCGGCGTATCGGTTGTACATGCGGAAGACTTCCGCCACGAATAGCGTCGACTCATCGCCGCCGGTCCCCGCGCGGATTTCCAGGATTACGTTCTTCTCGTCGTTAGGATCCTTCGGCAGCAGCAGGACCTTGAGTTCTTCCTCGACGGTTACTACGCGCGGCTCGAGCTTGGCCAGCTCTTCTTCCGCGTAAGCGCGCATGTCCGCATCGGTTTCGTCCGCCAGCATCGCCCTGCTCTCGGCGATGCCTCGCGTCAGGTCTTTGTACTCGTGATACTTCTCGACGATATCGCTGATCTCGCTGTGCGCCTTGGCGGTCTTCTGGAATCTCGCCGAATCATTCATGATGTCCGGCGACGCCAGCGCCTGCGTCAGCTCGTCGTAGCGCGCTTCGATTTGGGCAAGACGTTGAAACATGTGTTCTCAGTTCTCAGTTCCCGGTTCTCAGTAAAGGCAGGCCGAGCCAGGGCTGCGCGTAGCCACAATTCCGTGCTCGTTCTCTGAAATTCTATTGTAAAGGGGTCTTCTGAGAACTGAGAACCGGGAACTGAGAACTACGCAGCAGACTGCTAGGCAATCACCAATTCCCCGCCGCGCTGCTTTTCCAGCGCCATCGCCTTGTCCAGCGCGATGATGGCGCATTCCACCTGGCGGTCGTCCGGAGGCTGCGTGGTAATCCGCTGCAGCCACAGGCCCGGGGCCGTCATCAGCGCGAACAGCGAGCCGCGGTGTTTGGCGGCGTAGCGAATGATCTCGTAGGAAACTCCGGCAATCACCGGCAACAGCGCAATGCGAATCCCGAACCGCGCCCAGAAGGTGTGCACCGGAATCATCATGTACACGACCATGGAAATAATCATGACCGTCATCAGGAAGCTCGTCCCGCAGCGCGGATGGTAGGTCGTATATTTCTGCACTTCACGCGCATTCAGCGGATCGCCATTCTCAAACGCGAATACCGTCTTGTGCTCCGCTCCGTGATACTCGTACACCCGCCGGATATCCTTCCACAGCGACACGCCCCACACGAACAGCAGGAACATCGCGATCCGGATCAGCCCATCCACCAGGTTGAAAACGAATTGCCCGCCAAACACCGGATTGATCTTCTTGAGTGCGGTAGTCGCCAGCAGCGGCAGGACTTTATACATAACGATGAAGAACGCCAGCGAGAACACGATGTTCACCGCCGCCATCCATCCGGTGATTTCAAATTTCTTCGCCGGCTTGCCGGATGCGCCCGCATCCTCCACGGCAATCTCCTCCAGCGCCTGGTTCGCCGAAAAGCGCAGCGCCCGGAAGCCCAGCGTCATCGCGTGCCCCAGCGTCATCACGCCGCGCACCACCGGCCACCCCATCCATTTATGCGCTTCCGAGGGGCGCTCCAGCGGTTCACTGTGGGTAGCGATCTCGCCCGACGGCTTCCGTACCGCAATCCCCCACGCGTGCGGCGAGCGCATCATGACGCCCTCCAGCACCGCCTGCCCGCCGACAAGAGTTTCCTCGCCGCTTTCAAGAGCAGGCAGCAGCTGAATAGCCGTCAGAAACCGCAAAAGTTGTCGCCAGCGCCGCATGGACATTTGGATGATACTTCGGGGAGGAACGACTCCTGATAAAAGGTTATCACAGAACAGTAAGCATACCGCGCGACAAGCGGGACTGGATTAGCACTATGCTATTGATTTGTAATGGATTATCTCCCGTGTGCGCTCGGGATTTTTCGCTCGCTACGGGTACTCCGTGTCCCCCCGTGACCTCCGTGGTTAAGACTTTGACCTTTCTGACCTCCGCAATCGCCCCCACCCGTCGCCAGCACCGCAGAATCCGCGCTAGCCCATGCGCCCACCCTTCTCGACGCAGCAAGGCTCTCGAAACCACTGCTGGTGCTAGTGCTCATCTCCCACCGGAATCACGCACCCGTGCGCCGTTTCGCACACCACATGCTCAAGCTGGATAGTGGTGTGCCGGATCCCGAAGTCGTGCCCCAGCTTCTCGTTGATCTCCCGCAGAATCGAATCGCTCTCGGACGTTGCCATGTCGGCAATCTTTACGTGCGCCGAAAGCGCATGACTCTCCGATCCGATGCTCCACACATGCAGGTCGTGGACATCGTTCACCCCGGCGACCGCCCGCATCGTCGCTTCCACCGCCGCCACCCTCATCCCGCGCGGCGTACCTTCCAGCAGGATGTTCAGCGTCTCGCGCATGATCCCGAAACTCGACCACAAAATCAGCGCGCCGATCCCGATTGAGAGCGCCGAATCAATCCAGTTTTGGCCCGTCAACAGGATCGCCCAGCCGCCCACAATCACCGCCGCCGTCGAAAGCGTGTCGCCAATCTCGTGCAGAAATGCGCTGCGGATGTTCACGTCGCGGCCCGCGCGCCACAGCAGCAGCGCAATCACGCCATTCATGACGACTCCAGCGGCCGCCACGCCCATCATCGTCCCGGCGTGGACATGCTCCGGGCTCTGCAGTCGCTTGACCGCCTCGTAGAAAATGAAAAATGCCACCACCACCAGCGACACCGAATTGACCAGTGCCGCCAGCACACCCGCCCGGTGGTATCCATACGTCTTCGTGGAACTCGGAGGGCGCCCCTCCAAATACACGGCCGTCAACGACAGCAGAAGCGCGAGGAAATCAGAAAGGTTATGTCCCGCCTCGGAAAGCAACGCCAGAGAATGCGCGCGAATGCCCGCCACCACCAGCAGAATGATGTAGAGCAAGGTCACGACCAGCGAGAACCGGAGAACCCGGCCCGTTCCGTGAGCGTGCCCATGTTCGTGCGCGTGCATCTAACCAAGTCTAAGGGCGGAGGAAGGCCCGTTCAAGCGCCGGCAGGGGTAAGATTCGCAAGTGTGGGGCGGACACTCCTGTCCGCCGCCGTTGCTTGGCCTCTTGTGGCGCACCCGCCCTCGCCCGCGTTATCCTTGCAACCGCATTCGGAGGATAAGAATCAGTAATGAAGACTGCTCTCCTGGTCCCGACTTTTCTATTGTTCGCCGTGTCCGCCACCCTGGCCCAGACCAGGAATCCAGTCAGCTCCGCCCTCCGAGAAATCCTGCCTGGCCGCCAGAAAAACATCATCGCCGCCGTCGACCAGATGCCCGCCAACAAATTCGACTACAAGCCAACCGCCGACCAGATGACGTTCGGCCACCTGGTCACTCACATCATCGAATCCAACAATGCGTTCTGCAGCAAGGCAGCCGCCGTCCCCGCTCCCAAAGTCGACGAAGCCAAAGAAACCGACGGCAAAGACAAGCTGGCCGCTTCACTGAAGTCTTCTTTCGACTTCTGCTCCGACGCCCTCTCCAAGATGGACGACTCCAAGCTCGGCGAGACCACCGAATTCTTCGGCGGCAAGCAGGTGACGCGCGCTTTTGTCGCCCTGGTGCTCTCCAGCAGTTGGGCCGACCACTACGCCATGGCCGCCATGTACCTGCGCCTCAACGGCCTCACTCCGCCCTCCGCGAAAAAGTGATTGTGTGGGGCGGACACTCTTGTCCGCCGCCGTTGCTTCTAGGGTCCGCGTTCATTTCATCGTCCGCGGTATTCGCCTCTTCTGCGCTCAGCCTTCTCCCCCCAGCTTCGCCACCGACCACAGCGCCAGTTCCGTGCGATTCCCCATCCCCGTCTTCTCGTAGATCTCGCGCAGCCAGCTCACCACCCACCATCTCGTCTTGCCGAACACCGCACCAATCTCGGCGTTGGTCCTTCCTGACGTTACCCACTTTGCGATCGTCTTCTCCATCGGATCCAGTTCAGCGGCAGTCCCGGAACGCTCCCGATCCGCCACCAGCGTCGCCAGCCGTGCCCGCTTGCCGTACGGAGACAGATCCGAAATGCCGTGTTTCTCATAGAGCCGCGAGCAATACTTCTTCACCGTCCGCTCCGCCATTTTCAGCTCCCGCGCGATTTCTCCATTAGTGGCCCCTAGCGCCACCAGGTGCAGAACCTCCACTTCTCTCCGCGCAGACTCGAGGCGCTGCCTGAAGTTACGGTCCACTGTTGTCACGGCACCGCCACCGCCGCCTCATTGGAATATCCGCTCTCTCCGCCAGCGTTCTGCGCGGTTGCGACGTAGTAATAGATTGTCCCGCTCAGCAAACCCGTGTCTGTCCACCCCGTGGGCATTATCGCGAACCCGTTTTGCTTGGTGTACGGCCCACCCGCGAAACTTCCCCGATAAATGTTGTACGAATCCGCCCCCAGTGATGCGTCCCAGTTCAGGTCCACGAAGTGCGCACCCTGAGTAACCACGACCAGCGTGATTGCGCCCCGCGCCAGCTGGAATGCTCCGTCCCGCGCCCCCACCCAGAACGTGAATGTGCCCGCCGTCATGGGCGCAAAACTGGCTACTGCACCCGGTGCGTTATTCGCCGGCAGCGCGTAAACCTGCCAGAAGGTTGGGGAGGTGTCCGGTTGGTGACTCTTGTTTCCACTTTGCAGCGAGGAGTATCCGACCAGCCCGTACACGACCTGCTCCCCGGTCGCATAGGTGGTCCCAGAGTTGTAGGGCCCGGTCCACCACGAGTTCGGCGAATGGCTGGCGAGAGTATCCGCCCCCGTCCCCGTCTGCTCGCAACTGAACTTGCTGCTTCCCGTCAGCACTCGAATCGTGCACGTTCCGTTGAACGTCGCATCATTCGCCTGGCTGCCCGTCCCGTTCTCCAGGTTCGAAATCGTCACCACCTGGCCGACCTGGAGATCTCCAGCGACCAGCGTCTGCTTGAGAGTGAAGGTAGAGCAAGCCACCGTCCCGGCACTTCCGCAAGCCCCCACGGCGCGCTGGACGTTCAGCAACAGGAATGGACCGTTCACCGTCCCGCTGCGGCCGATCACGATTCCCGCCGGCAAGCTTCCGCAGTTTCCGCCGCATTTGGTTGGATCCGTTTCCAGCCACCAGGCTTTGTAAGGCGAAGCCCCGGCCGATGCCTGCAGCAGTCCGTTGTATGCGGCCCCCACCGTCCCTCCGGACAGCGCCGTGCTGGTAATTGAGAGCGCCGGATAGTACGTCGCCCCGCGCACTCCCTGTACTATCTGCGCCAGCGTTGCGAGGTCGGCGCCGGGATCCTTTCCGGTCGCTGGTCTCGTCCCCGCGTCGGTGGCGGAGTTCTTGTAAAAGCCACTCGTAATCGTGTAGTCCCCACCACTCCGCGCCTGCCAGTTGGCAAACAACGAAGTGAACGACGCTCCATCCAGGATGCAGGAGTCCGTCCCGCGTCCGCAGCTCAGATTGTTGTTCGCGCTCGCCAGGATCGTCCCATCCGGATACGGCGCGTTGTCGTTCGCGCTCCCGGGAAGGCTCGTGCCCAGCAGGTTCCCCTTGAATGTCCAGTTGCAATGCGCTAAATCCCGGACGGTGATCGCGTCGCCGGCGGAGAGGCCTGCGCTAAGAGTGAACCCCGTCGAGGTGCTCCCGGTTGTTGCAGACTCTTGTCCATCGACCGTCACCAGATACGAAGCCAACGATGGCGAGAAGGTAAACCCCGTGCCGCCGGAGACCGCCCGGAGCGCTACGCCGGTAAAGTCAATGTCCAACCCTGCGTCGTTCGGGAAAGTTGCTGGGCACGCGTCGGTCACGAACGCATAGGCCAGCTCGTAGTTCCCGCCATATCCCTTCGTGACGTTCGACCCGCTGCTGTGGTTGATCTGGAACGGCCCCGGCGCCACGTTGTCGTGGATGTTGAACCCGGAGAGCGTCTTCGTATCCGTGTAGTCGATTTGGCTGCCGAGCCCTCCTCCGGAATTTCCCGCAGCCTCGATCGCCACGGTGTTGTGCGCCAGTTCGACCGAATTGATGACCGCGCCAATCTGCCCGTTCCCGATCTTGAATGCGGGTGAAGTGGAGTAGGGATCCGACCCGTTGGACATTTCAACTGATAACCCGTGCATCAGGTTGTCGCGCACCATAACGTGATCGTTGCCGGCAGCTTCATCCTGGCAGTGCGAGGACTTCCCGCTATCAACCGTGATTCACTGGATCACGTTCATAATCTCGTTGAACCGCATCGTCATGTGCTGGATTTTGCAGGATGGACAGTCTCCCGGAACGCAGGTGTAGGTGTTGATCGCGCTGCCAGTCGGCACCGTACTGGTCAAACTGGCCGTGTTCACCAGGTCGCCGGTCTGTGTGCATCCGTTGGTTCCATTGCAGAAGCGATAATCGCGCCCATCATCCACGCCGCCGCGGCTCGAGTCGCTGATTTCTAGAACGCATCCGCCCGGAGGGCAATTGGCGGCGTCGGCAGGACTGCAATTCGGATTATTTCCGCACTGGTGAATGAACGCTCCGCCAGAAGCCCGCGTCACGACGTTCGTTCCGTCGAAGTTGGCCACCATGCCGGCCTTGGCATTCTGGTTCTTGGTAGCGATGATCTGCGCAAAGCCCGTCTGGTCGCTCTGGCATCCCTGCCAACTGTTCTCGTACACGTTGCCTTCCAGCAGCGCCAGCACCCCGTTCTTGAATTCCCCCAGGTTCTTAACAATCGGGAAGTTGTAGAACACCGGGCAGGTCTCAATCGCCTGCATCCAGATGAGCGGCTTGAAGAAGTGATTCGCGCGCACCTCGAAGTGATGGGTATTCGGCGTGCCGATCCCCTGGCCTCCGCCCCCGATCAGGAAACTCTCGCCCGCCGTCGCCACCAGGTTGTTGTAAAGCTTGAACGGCCCGTCCTGGTATGCTCCCGTCCCGCCATTGAACCCCTGCGAATCCACGCACGAAGAATTGCAGTACGTGTCGTAGTTCCAGGAATTGATGAGTGCAATCCACTGCGAGTTCTTGGCCGCCAGTCCGCTCTGCGTCTCGGTGTAGATGTCGCCCGCCGCCGTCCACCCAACCCCGTGGATGATGCTCCGGTCAAAAATGATGTGGTTCGCGCCCAGCGTCACCGAGTCCGGGGCAAGCGCAATCAACTGCCCCGGCCGGTACCCATCCGACTTCGTGGCTTCGATCCCCACAAACCGGTAGTGGTTCGCCCCGCTGGCAAACTCGATTGCCGATTGTCCCGACGCCGCCGGCGCCTGAATCTTCGCCGTGAGCACCGCCGGATACGATGTGCAGGCGTAGTCGGGATACCCCGGAACCTGCCGCCCATTCGTGGCGTCGTTCGCCAGCCCGATGATGCACGGCGTGGCTCGCATCCCTTCACTTGGGAAGTTCCCGTTCGATACGCCCGACGATTTCACCGTGATCCAGTGCCCGCCATCACAAGCCGGAGCGGGAAACGTGAAGGTGGCGGAATCGATGTAAGTCTGTCCCGCCGTCAACTGAATCGTGTCCCCGCACAGCAGGCTCGATCCGCCCAGCAACGCGGTCAGCGCTGGACCATCCGCCGGACTCCACGCGGTCGCCGCGCCGCCGCCGATCCGCGTTCCGCTGGGCGTTGAGGCCACTGCGGTGTTCATGCACTGTGTCGGCAGGTTCGCCACGCCGTCCGTCGCCCCCCACGCCGGCGTTCCTTCAGTCAACTCGCCCGAGGATCCGGCCGGACAGTAACTGTTCTCCCCCACTCCCGTCACAAACTGCCCGCCGCCATTCGCCGTGTAGCTGACCGTCCCCCGCGAAGTTCCCGTTCCCGAATACGCCTGCCCGAAGGCCGGAACACACAGCAGCACCACCACCAGCAAACGTTTCATCGTCAGTGACTCCATAGAAAAAGAGCCGGGACCTTTTCGGCTCCCGGCTCTCAGCCAACCTCGGCTTCGTTATAATGTTTTTTTGCCTTCGCGCCGCTGTTCCTGCAGGGCTTCACAGGAAAAAACCATGCCGACAGACGTTGTTATGCCCCAGATGGGGGAGTCAATTTTCGAAGGAACCATCACCAAGTGGCTGAAGAAGCCCGGGGACAAGGTTCAGCGTGACGAGCCTCTCTTTGAGATCTCCACCGACAAGGTGGACGCTGAAATCCCCGCGCCCGCCACCGGCGTCCTTCAGGAAATCAAGGTCCCCGAGGGCAATACCGTCCAGGTCAACACCGTCGTTGCCATAATCGGAGAAGGCAATGGGGCCGTCGCCGCCAAGCCTGCCGCGGCTCCGGCCAAAGCTGCAGCCCCGCCCGCTCCACCCGTGCCTCAGCCCGCCGCCCCCGCGCCCGCTGCCGCCGCCCACGAAGAAGAAGGAGACGATGACGTCCGCTCCTCCCCGCTCGTCCGTAAACTCGCCCGCGAGCACAACGTCGATCTATCCAGGGTTCAGGGCACCGGCGCCGCCGGCCGTATTACCAAGCAAGACATCTTGGATTTCGTCGGGCAACGCTCCTCCGCCCCCGTCGCGGCCACCCCGGCCTCCCGCCCCGCGCCAACCCCCGCGCCCGCCGCCATTCCCGGCGACCTCGTTCCCATGAGCCAGATGCGCCGCATCATCGCGCAGCGCATGATCGAGTCGCGCCGTACCAGCGCCCACGTCCACTGCATGTTCGAAGTGGACATGACCCGCATCGTCAACCTGCGCAACAGGCTGAAGAACAGCTTCGAGCAGCGCAACGGCGCCCGCCTGACCTTCATGCCGTTCTTCGTTCGCGCGGCCATCATCGCCCTGCAGCAATACCCGATCGCCAACGCTTCCCTCGAAGCCGACAACGTCCGTTATCACCGCCACGTTAATGCCGGCATCGCGGTCGCCCTCGACAACGGACTCATCGTGCCTGTCCTCAAAAATGCCGACGAGCTCAACTTCCTCGGATTGCAACGCGGCATCACCGACCTGGGCGAGCGCGCCCGCACCAAGAAACTTCTGCCCGCGGATGTCGAAGGCGCCACCTTCACCATCACCAACCCCGGCCAGTTCGGGGCGGTCTTCGGCCTGCCCATCATCAATCAACCCAACGTCGCCATCATGGGTGTGGGCGGTATTACCAAGCAGCCCCTGGTGATCACCGACCAGGACGGCGCCGACTCCATCGCCATCCGCTCCGTCGTCCATCTCACCCTCGGCTACGACCACCGCATCATCGACGGCGCCGTCGCCGACCAGTTCATGGTCGTAGTAAAGAAGACGCTGGAAAATTGGAGCGAAGAAGTCGGCTAGTCTCCCGACCCTATCGTTTGTCATCCTGAGCGGAGCGTGTCTCGCGCGAAGCGTGAGACACGTGGAGTCGAAGGACCCCTACTCCCTCCTCGACGTTGTGACCCGTGCGCTTCGGCTACTTCCCCACCGCCGGCTTCGCCGTACCCACCGACTTCGCATACTCCTCGATCGCCTGGATCAAAGACTTGATGTCCGCCACCAGTTGCTGATCAAGCGTAATGTTCAAGCCGTTCACCGCAGCGGCATCCCCGGCCTCAGACACCGCCTGCGCCGCCAGTCCCAGCAGTGCAAAGGCTCCCCGTTCGAGCGCCACCGCCTGCGGAAAGAACAGGCTGGTGATCGTCTCAATCTCCGTCTCGCTCTTCCCTACCTTCATCATGACGCCTCCCACCGCGCGTGCCCCTTTCACGATGTCGGCGGCCACGGTCGCAAAGAAATGCCCGATGTTCTTAAACCCGAATGACATTTGAGTTCCTCGCTTATGAATTTCGGCCTTCCGGCCGTCTTATCTACTTCGCCCGCGCCCAACTCGACGCATTCAGGCACTCCACTGTGCCGTCAATCGCTTTCGACAATCCTTCCTTGAACTTCTCTTCGTCCACAATCTCCCGGTTCGCGACTGCCTCGCTCAGCTGAATCGCCGCTGCTACAAAGGAAACTGCCGACTCTTTCTTCTCCTGTCCGGATCGGCTTCCGAATAATCCTTCGATTCCGTTCACTACTGCCGGGACAAACGCAATCCCCTGCAGCAGCTTCTGCAAGAAATTCATGACTGCTCTCCTGTTTTTTCTTGTGTTTTGCAGATCTCGAATGAGGTTCGAAGATCCTCAAACCCCTCATGCAAGTTTGCGGCGCCCGGCGCCCGCCACTCGCCACTCGTTCGCTACTTCAGAAAACGGTCGTGCAGCGCAATCGCCGCGCTCGCCGCGCTTACCACGAACGCGATGCCCGCCGTCACGATGCGATCGTATACATTGCGCCGGATGTCATTCCGCTCGAGAGCCGTTAGGCGATCCTCGACCAGTTTGACCCGGCCAGGCTGCCCATTCCCCACCAGCATGTCCATCTTCGCTTGCAGTTGTCCCAGCTTCTCCAGCACTTCCTGCTGAAACTCACTGGTGCTCATGCGGAACACCATCGGCGGTTGCTCCCGCTCCACATACCCCGCTTCATCATCCGGATGTTTCAGATGTACAGCATCTGCCCGTTCGCCATCAGCATCGCCGCCATGCTGCCGTAGTACGTCGCCGGGTTTGACGGCGAGTGCACATAAAGAACGTTCGTTGAAAAATAGAACTGATACGGCGCCACCAGCGCCGATTTCCCCGATGTGAACTTCGTTCCCCACACGCTTCCGACCGTCCCATTGCTCCCGATCCAGCCAAACAGCACATAGCTGAATGAAGTCGCCGTGATCGACGTCTTCCAGATGTTCCCCGAATCCAGCGTCCAGTTCGCCGCCGCCAGCCCGGCATATCCCGTCAGCGTCGGAGCTTCCCCGGTTCCATACGCATCAAAGATGATCGGATTCCCCGACGCCCCACTCGACGGCGGCACCAGGCTCTCGTTCCAGACTCCACCGCGCCGGAACAGGATCTGATCCCCCGGCGAGAAAGTACTCCCATTCACCTTCGCCACCGTCTTCCACGCCGTCGCCTGCGACAGCCCGTCATTCCCGTCACTCCCGCCCGTCGCATCCACGTAGTAAGTCGCCGCCCAGCACGACACCGCGACGGCGCAAATCACAACCGCCGCCAGAATCCGCATCACTCTCATCGATTTCTCCCGCTTGCGAGCCGTTTGCTAGCCGCGAACTATTAACCCTTGTCATCCTGAGCGGAACAGTTGCTCCGCGAAGCGGAGCAACTGTGGCGTCGAAGGACCCCTATTCCCTGATCATCGGCTGCGACCATGAGGCCTTCCCCCGTGTTCCCCTGTGCCCCCCGTGGTTCAGGTTTTTGGTCTTGACCCCTGCGCCGCCCCGCTCGCCCCAATAAAAAAGCGCGCCGCAGCGCGCCTCTGAGAACTGAGAACCGGGAGCTGAGAACTAATCCACCGTGTACTTCACCACCACATTCATCCGATGCAACGCCCCCGTAGCCATCGCCGTCACATGCCCGATCTTCATTCCCACCCCCACCGCGTCCTTCCCCGCCACAAATGAAGACGTCGTCGCTCCTCCCATCGAACATGCCAGGTCCGAACTCAAAACGTTCGCCCCGCCCGTCTGCAGATTGATCGTTGCCGTCCCTCCATCAATTTCGCAGTACACCTCGACGACATGGAACGCCGCTGCCCGGTTCACATAAATCGACGGCACCGCCAGCGAAGTTGTCAGCAGGTTATTCGCGTCGAAGAACGTGTACGTGAACTGTTGCGGATAATTCTTCGCCACCTCCGTGACCGCGCCCGCATTCTCCGACACCGCCAGCTTCCCGTTGGCCCCGAACCCGATCTTCGATTTTCCAGCCGCCGCCGGCGTCATCGTCCCGTACGCCCCCTCTGCGCTCCACGGCCCCGCGCCCGTCTGCACAATGTTCCCGGCAACGTTCAGGTTCCCGCTCAGCGTCACATCGTTCGAGAACGTCTTCGCCCCCGCGATCGTCTCCGCGCCGCTGTTATGCGCCACCGCGGAGTCTGCCGCCGCTCCCGTTACCTGCGACACCGAGTAGTCCCCGCTCGCCGCCACCACGGCGCCCGTCCGCCCGAACACCGATGACACCGCACCCCCGCCTCCCGAGCCGCAAGCCGCCCCCGCGTCCGTAAGATTCCCACTCCTATCAAACTTCGCGCAATCGCCACTCGTAGTGGAGCCGCTCAGCGTTACCGCCTTGTGCGTGTTCCCGCTGAACGAAAAATCGCTCACCCCGGTTCCGCCTCGTGCCGCGGCCAGCAGCCCCGTCCATCCCATCGCGAACGTGTGTGTGGTCCCGGCGCTCGTGATCCCCAGCGTCACATTCGTGTCGTTTGTTTGCGCAAAGCTCTGTGCCGAGCCCGTAAGGCCGTTCAGCGACGTGATTCCGGTTCCCCCGCCTCCACTCCCGCACGGAGCTCCGGTCGACCCAATCACCCCCGACGCGACATTCAGGCACCCGCTCGCCAGTCCCGCAATCGTCACGCTCTGGTCGAACTTCACCCCGATATTGAACTCTTTCAGGGTTGCGTTCAGCCGCTCTTTCCAGTTTTGCGTCGTGCCGTCCCCGGTTGCGGCAATGTAGTTCGTTATCGACACCGGTGCTCCAAACGCCAGTTGCCCCTGGCTTGCGCTCACTGCCGTCGGAACGTCCGTCCCTATCCACGTATCATTCGGGCTGGCTGCGGGACGATACCCAGCCGTCGCCCGCGTCTTGCCCGGCTCCGAATCAATCAGCGTGATGATGTGGTGCGGTTGCAGGGCCGACCACGGCGACATGGAGAAGTTCAAGCGCCCCTTCGTGAGCGCCATCCCGCCTCCCGCCGCTACGCCATCCGTTACCAGCGCCGCTGTCTGGTTCGGAACATCATTGTTGGACGACGTAATGCTCGAGATGCAAGCCGTGTACCCGCCCGCGGACCCCGCCCCATATCCCGAGCATTCACCGGCAATCTGCGCCGGATTCCCGCTCAGCCCCACTCCCACCACGTTCCCATGCTCCACATCCACCGCAACGCTCTTGTTCACCGTAACAATCGAGCCCGGCCAGAAGATCAGGTTTCCCGTGTAGTTGCCCTGCAGGATCGTATAGGTGGAGGTCACCGCCGAACCGCTGTCCGTGTACGTGCACACCAGGCCGGAACACTGCGCCAGGTTCGTCGCCACCGTGCCGCAGGCGCTCGTTGCGCCTCCGTTACAGCCACTTGGGTACGGGTACACTCCCCCCACCCCGGCCGGAGTCAATGTCCGGATTACGTCATAAGAAATACTGTCCGTTCCGTTCGCCACCCGTGGCCATCGCACCGGGATCGAATCGCTCCCCGTCGAGTTGTAGTTCAACACCTGCAGCGGTGACGTTTGTGTCCCCTTGCTGCTGTCTTTCGCTACGATGAAGTAGGAATACGCGATCCCTCCGCTCCCCCCACTCGGGAAAGAACCCTGCATCGCGCCTGCCCCGGCAACCTCAAACTTTCCCGCCGCACTGGTCGGTCCCGCAATCAGGCCGGCTATCCCTGTCCCTGGGAACGGCGACCGTACCGGCGACAGCGGATTTGCATTGCTCGAACTCTCGGAGTAAATGTTCTTCAGATACGCTCCCTGATAGTTCCCCGTCGTATTTGCCGAATACAACTGCCATGGCCCGCTCGCCTGGATCACCGTGTTCTCGACATACACTCCGTTGCTGTTGTAGACGGTGATCCCATTCGAGTAGTTCGCCGTGATGTTGGAGTCTCTCATCGTGATCACCGGCGCGATCTGTTGCGGCGCGCTCTGGTTTCCCGCCGAGAAAATAAACGACCCCGTCCAGTTCGGCCCCTGGCCCAGGCTGATGGCATTGTTATTGAAGTGCTCGATGAGCGCGTTCTCGTCGTCCCACAGATCGAAAAAGTTGTTGAACTGGCCATTTTCACTGACGAAGTCATACGAGATATCCGAGAAGTGGCTGTTCATCGCGTTGTCCAGTACCGCCACATAGGTCAGCGCCACTACTCCCGGAGTGGTTTGCGCGGCAAGGTTCGCCCCCGAGTGCGCATACTGAAACGTTGTGTTGCTCGGAACCGCCGTGACCATCGCGTCCCCCCAGTACGCGCTGCTGTCCGTAAACAGGATCGTCACCATGTCACCCACCCGGAAGTTGTGCGCGCTCGCCGTGGTGATCGTCACCACCTGCGACGTCCTCTGCGTTTGCGTGATCGCAACTCCCGCGTAGGCCGGGTCCGTCGTGCGGTTGGTGGGCGACTGGAAGCTGATCCCGGCAATGCTGTTGTTTGCATACGAGTTTGAGTTCGCGAGATTCCCAACTTGCAGGCACGCCCCTCGCCCGGTGCACGCCAGCGACGCCCCGTACCCGCTCAACGACGACTGGTTCGCGTGAAGATAGATTGTGCCCGCCACCGCATATGTGTTCAGCGATTTGTTCGGCCCGTTCGCCGGAATCGTCACGTTGCACTGCGTGTTCTTCCAGTACGTCGAATCCACTCCACACGCATCATTCAGCGTTTCCTGGATTCCCGATGAGGCCGACCCGATGGTGTACCCCGGGCTGTAAGAGTAATAAGGAGTGAACTTGATCGTCCCCGACGCCGCCCCCGAAATACAACCGCCCGTGCCCGAAACCACGTTGACCGCTTCGCTATTCCCCCCGCCTGCGATCAGTACCGCATACCCCGCCCCCGTCGTTGTGTCCACGCCCGCCGGACACGGCGTCAGCGTAACCGTCGCCTGCACTCCCGCGCTCAGACTCCCCGAAATCGTCTGCGACCAGTTCAGCCCCGTCGTGGCATATCGAATCCCCGGCGGCGTCCCGCCCTGCGATGCCGGGATCACGCCATTGACCAGGCTCGCCTTTCCCGCCAGCCCCGTATCCACATAGTGCCGGTTCGCCGCCTGGTTCAGCGCCGCCGGATCCCCCGCCAGCGTCAACGGGCCCGTCATCGTGTCCCCAGCTTTCGCAACGTAGCTCCCCGAGCCGACGTTCGCCACCGCCTGATCCACGTACGCTTTGTTGGCCGCATCGTTCGCCCCGCCCGGCGCCGGTACCACCGGCGGCGCCGCGAACTGTTTCGTCCCGTTCACCACCTCCGCTCCCGCCAGGTGAACCACCGCCGCGTCCACTGCCCGGTTGGCCACTGCCGCGTCCACGTACTGCTTCGATACCAGGCCGTTCGCCACTCCCGTCCCCGGCGTCGCCCGCACCACCCCGATCGTGGTTGGCGATGTCGTCGGCACCGACCAGTATTCCGTCCGCACCGTTTTGTCGTCCAACTGGAACACCACCGTGTAATACGTCCCCGCCGGAATCGCACCCGCGTTCGGAACCAGGCTCGTCGAAAATGCTCCCCCCGCTCCGATCCCCGCGCTCTTGCTTCCCGCCGCCACTGCATCCCCTTCCGCCGTCATGAACGACGGCCAGGAAATCAGCGCCGTCCCGCCCGCCGGTGTCCCATCCGCCCGATACACCGTGTCAATGATCGTCGTCAGCGCCGGCCCTGCCCCCCGCATCATTGCCGAGCTCATCACTGCTGCCAGCAACATCGCCGTTATCTTCGGCAACGCAGACCAGCGCTTTTCCGTTGTCATCCTGAACGAAGCGAAGGACCTATGCATTTCTCTCTCTCCTCATGCGCGCAACCGCCGCCGTCCCCGGCCAATAAAAAAGCCGCTCCCCCGAGCGGCGCCCCTTCCGCATCTTCTTCCCCCAGACCTTCGGTGCCAATTGACGTGCTGAGCGAAGCGAAGCACCTGCTTCCCCCTCACCCCGCTCAGCGCACTCGCTAGGGAAAGGTTCTTACCTCTGCCATCTGCCCTCTGCCCTCCCGAATTCCCCCGTGTGCCCCTGTGCCCCCCCGTGGTGAAAGGTTTGCCCAGCGTTTGACTGAGAACCGAGAACTGGGAACTGAGAACTGTTTTCTCACTTCTGCAATCTCACTTCTGACTTCCCAGATATTTCCGCACGCTCTCCACATACACATCCGCAAAATCCACCACCGCCCGCTTCGTCTCGATCATTACCATCGCCGCTTCCACATCCCAGCCCGTCGCTCCCAGCACCGCCAGCGTCATCATCGGCGCCCGGTGCACTCCCGCCGCGCAATGGATATACACCCTCGACTCCGGATCGTTCAGCGCCTCCAGCGCAAACTCTACTCCCCGGTCCAGCAGTTCGTGCGGCTTCGGCTGAAAATCGTCATCCGTCGGGTTCCACAGCACCCGGACACCGTGGGGAGCGGCCAGCGCCGTGTCATCGAACTCGATCTGCATGTTGATCACGTGGGTAATGCCCGCCTGCACCAGTTCGATCATATTTCTTTCGTTCCAGATCCCACCCCCCAGCGCAATCCGCTCTGTCACCCACGTCATATCCATGCAGCGTTCCGTTCACCCAGGTGTTTCTTTTGAAGATATTCCCTCTCGCCGGCAGCAAAAAAGTTTTCACTTCTGCATTCTGACTTCTCGCTTCTGCAATCACTCTGATTCTACGTCACCCTCCGCGTCTTCCCCTTGACGCGACATATCCCCCGGCAGCCCCATCCGCTCCAGCAGCGTCTTCGCCAGCGAATCCTCGTCCTCACCTTCGCCTTCGCCCCGCGGAGCCGGAAACAGCCCCGCCACTTCCCACAGGTATTTCAGTGAAGTAACGTTTCCACCCTCTTTGACGGACCGTACGGCGCGCTTCGTCATCTCCAGCGATTCATCCATGATCAGGTTCGTCACTTTGTTCCGTACCCGCTGGATTTCCTCCGCCTTCTTCGCTACCGCCGTCACCGTGGCCGGTTTCGCCTTCGCCGCACTCTTCTTCGCCTTTGCCATTCTCCCAGTCACTCCCAAAGATCTGTCATCCTGAGCGGAGCAGAGCGGTTCGCTCGCGAACCGCCCTGCGGAGTCGAAGGACCCCTACCTCGTCAACGCGCCCTGCGTTGAGTTCTCTCCACCAAGACAAACAAAAAGAGCGCGACGGTTTGCGCGTCACGCCCCTGAACTCTCGTGCTTTTCTCTACTCTTAATTCCAGAATAACAAACTGCATGGGGTAATCCCGCCAACTTCTCAAACAATATTTTTGCCGCCCCTGCAATCACTTGCGCCGGAATTGCCCGCTTTGCCCCTTGACAGGTTTTTTCCCCCCTC
>Ga0302172_10000026_pt1 | contig 32085 bp, 28 predicted proteins | sample I_Fen_N2_3_FD_198777 | JGI IMG/M metagenome (GOLD analysis project Ga0302172, IMG submission 198777) | Peat permafrost microbial communities from Stordalen Mire near Abisko, Sweden - I_Fen_N2_3 | ecosystem: Environmental > Terrestrial > Soil > Wetlands > Permafrost | place: Sweden: Abisko... | reverse complement strand
TCTGCAACCAGCATGTGTCGCTACCTGCCCGGCCCACGCCAAGGTCTTTGGCAACCTGGAAGATTCATCGAGCGAAGCGTTCCAACTTGTCTATCGACAAGGCGCACATCGAGTCGAAACCACGCAGGTAGCCATCGGGCCGAATGTCTATTACGCCGGCAAACCGGAACACACAGAATTGCTGATGGCTGGTTTCGCTCCCCAGTTGCCGCGCACGATTGCTCCGGGAAAAATCTGGAGTTCCCTGCTGAACAAATTCGTGTTTCTCGCGGTAGGGGCTACTTTCCTCGGCCAGGCAGTAGCGTTTTTCCGCCAACTGTCGGTGGGCGAGAAGCAGTTTGAAGATTAAGGAGCAGGCATGGGCACCGCGATACAGACCGTCCCGACTCCGCTGACTTCTGACCAAGCGGCGGCGATGGCACAACAGCAGATCAAGAAGCACCATGTTGCCATCGTCCTGCTGCACTGGTTCAACGCCACGACCTGGCTGCTCGAACTGGCCACCGGCGCGGGGCTGATCGTCTCGCCGTATTACCGGTTTGCCCCCATCTGGTACCTGCAGATGATGGAGGGAATATTCGGCTCGCGCGCCAACATGCTCCGCTTTCACATCGCGGTGGGTCTGACCTGGATCACGGTGTTTCTGGTCTACGCGATTTTCGGCTTTCGAAACTATCTCCACACTGAGGTACTCCAGCACGAGATCGGGTTGGACGCCGACGACCTACGCTGGCTGAAGATACGCACCCTTTTGCTCCTGGGGCGCACTGATGAACCGCTGCCGCCGCAGGGAGTCTATAACGCCGGCCAAAAGCTCTTCGCGCTGCTCGTGTATAGCGCGATCCCGGTCATTATGCTCACTGGTCTCACCATGACATTCCACTGGTTCGGTACGGTCATCGTCGCGTGGGCCATGGTTCTGCACTACTTTGCCGTGGGCCTGGTTGTTTCGGGTCTGATGATTCACGTCTACATGGGCGCGGTATTCCCGGAGGAAAAGCCGGCATTCTATTCCATGATCACCGGGGTCGTGAATGAGCTCTATGCCTATCACCACCATTTCAAGTGGTGGAGAGAAGTCAAGGTCCAGGAGCAGAGGTGGAGAGATGAACTGACACCCAAACCAGAGGTCGAGGAGCCCTCCCCGGCAGAAAAGGCGGACCTTAACTCGGAACCAGACGGGGCTCCGCGCTGAATTCCCGGCCGAATCCGGGAATAGGAGATAACATGGTGGCCACTGCGGTTTCGCGACAAGAGTTCATTCCCAGTGATGACGGATTGGCCATGAAAAAGGGGAGCAAGCAGTCGAATCTGGAAAACGAGATTCTCGAGCGACAGGTGATGATCTGCAAAGCCTTCGCCAACTCGACACGTCTCCACATTCTGGATCTTCTCGGCAAACGCGAGTGGACTGCTGCCGAAATCCAAAAGGAACTCGGGATATCCAAGGCGAACCTCTCCCAGCATGCCATGGTGCTGAAGTCGGCTGGTGTTGTCGTCAGGCGCCGTGAGGGCAGGCGGGTTTTCTTTTCACTGGCGATGCCGGAAGTCAAGCAGGCATGTCAGCTCATCCAGCACGTGCTTCGCGTACAGATCCGCAACGGCCGCAAACTCGAGATTTGAAATCCGGCAGGTCCGAATAAGCAGAACGCCCGGCGTCTTCTGCGGCGCGGAAAACTGCCACTCTCCTCGGTCAAGTACGGTCAGGTTGGCGCGGAACAGATTCGGCGGCTTGTCGCTCCAGTTTGCCCATCGCCTTCCGGATCATCGGCTGCCGGATCCTCCCACTTTGCCGGTTTCGTTCCCGCAAGTAACCACCCTCCGCTCCCGAGTAAAAGTTCGTAAATCCCGGAGATTCGCTGGTTTCGCGATGCTACAGTCAAGCTATGTGGCTTTTCTTGAATCGATCGCGGACCCTGGGCGTTCTGGCGCCGGTTCTGGTACTCGGGATGGCGGGTCACCGCGATGCTCGCGCCCAGGTACCGCCGGCAGATGCCGCTGGAGGTACCCAGATTGCCCGCACCGCCGGCACCATCAAAAGCGTCCAGGCGGATTCGATCACTCTGATGTCCGATGCAGGTGTCGAAGTCACCGCCATGCTGGCCAGCTCAACCCGCATCCTGCGGGTCGCGTCGGGGCAGAGCGATCTGAAAAGCGCAACCGCGCTTCAGGCTCAGGACCTGCAGCCGGGCGATCGCGTGCTGGTTCGCGGCCGGGCCTCGCCCGACGGCCATTCCATCGCCGCTCTTGCGGTCATGGTCATGAAGCAGGCCGATGTTTCGGCGAAGCAGGAGCGCGATCGCGAGGACTGGCAGAAGCGCGGGGTGGGCGGCCTGGTGACCGCGGTGGATGGGGCCAGCGGCGCCATCACGATTTCTTCCGCGGGCCTCGGCGCGAACCGTAACGTTATCGTCCATGCCAACCACAACACCGTCGCGCGCCGCTATGCCGCTGATTCAGTGCGGTTCGACGATGCCAGGCCGGCGCCGCTCGATCAGATCAAGCCGGGCGATCAGTTGCGGGCTCGCGGTGTGCGCAATGCAGATGGCGGGGAACTCGCGGCCGAAGAAATCGTTTTCGGAACATTCCGCAATATCGCGGGAACCATCACGGCCATCGACCCTGCATCCAACTCGATGACGGTGCAGGATGCGATCGGCAAGAATCCGGTCGTAGTGAAGGTTTCGCCCGCCTCGCAAATAAAAAAACTGCCCGCCGAGATGGCGCAGAGGATCGCCTTACGGCTGAAAGGTGGCGCGACCGGGAACGGCGAGCAGGGCTCTGGGCATCCTGGCGCGGTTCCGCAGGGGGCCAAACCCACTGGCGACGGATCTGAACCCGCAGCGGGCGGGCAAGTTTCCCGTGGACCGGGTGGCATGCAGGGTGAGCGCGAAAACGGTTCGCCGGATTTGCAGCGTTTCCTGAACCGGATGCCGGCCAGCAAGTTGGCCGACCTGCAAAAAGGCGAGGCGGTTATGATCGTCTCGACGCAGGGCGGAGACTCCGGCACAGTAACGGCGATTACGCTCCTGGCAGGAGTCGAGCCCATCCTGACCGCCTCTCCCGGCCGAAGCTCGTCCCTGCTGCTCTCGCCGTGGACGCTGAGTGGATCGGGTGGGGAATCTGAATCGGCCCCCTAGTTTTCCGTGTGTCGAGGGGCGTATCTGCCTGGAAGGGAACAGGTGTCAGTTGAAGTATTCATCAGTCTTCATGGTGCTGGCGGTAGGGTTGGCGATTCTGATCGTATTGCCCGCGTCTGGCTTTGCCCAGGCGTCGACGGGATCGGTCCACGGGCAGGTCACCGATCCCTCCGGAGCGGTGGTCACGAATGCCACGGTGAAGGTAGCCGTGCCCGGTGGCCCGGTTCACTCGGCAGCCACGAACCGTAGCGGGGCCTACGAAATCGGCAATCTCGCGCCCGGTAAGTACACGGTGACGGCGGATGCGATAGGATTTGCCGCCTTCACGCAGATTAACGTCGAAGTAGCCGCCGCACCGCTCGAGTTCAACATCCCACTCGACATTCAGGTGGAGCACGAGAAAGTCGAGGTCCAGGACGAGAATTCCCAGGTCCAGGTCAGCCCCTCCAGCAACGCCAGTTCGCTGGTGCTCAAGGGCAAGGACCTGGACGCGCTCCCCGACGATCCCGACGAATTGCAGCAGGACCTCCAGGCTCTGGCCGGGCCTTCCGCCGGGCCCAATGGCGGCCAGATCTACATTGACGGATTCACCGGGGGACAACTTCCTCCCAAGGCCTCGATTCGCGAGATCCGCGTCAACCAGAACCCCTTTTCCTCCGAATTCGACAAGCTGGGCTACGGGCGAATCGAAGTGTTCACCAAACCGGGGACGGACAAGCTCCACGGGCAAGTTTCCGTCGTGGGCAACACTGCGGCCCTCAACGCCCGCAATCCGTTTCTCGCGGCGGACCAGGCCGCGCCCTATTACTCGACCCAGTACATGGGCAACATCGGCGGCTCGATCGGCAAGAAGGCATCGTTCTTCTTCGATTTTCAGCGAAGAAACATCAACGAGGTGGCGGTGGTGAACACGCCGGCGCTGAGCCCGGACCTTAGTCAACAAATAACGCTCAGTGAGAGCATTCCCAATCCGCGGACACGCACCAACCTCAGCCCGCGTTTCGACTACCAGATCAGCCCCAACAATACCCTTACTGCCCGCTATCAGTACTTCCACGACACGCAGGACAACGCTGGAGTCGGCGGTTTCACGCTGCCGTCCGCTGGCTACGATTCCATTTCCTCCGAACATACCCTGCAAATCAGCGACTCGCAGATTCTCGGCACCAAGGCGGTGAACGAGACTCGATTCCAGTACATCCGCGAGAACAGCCAGCAGACGCCGCTCCTCACGGACCAACCCACCATCAACGTGATCGGTGCTTTTACCGGCGGGGGAAGCAGCGCCGGAGCGCAGTCGGACCACACCGACCGTTACGAGTTGCAGAACTACACTTCGATTGCAATGGGCACGCACTTCCTGAAATTCGGCGGTCGTCTGCGCGTGGGGCACGAAGTCAGCGTGTCTGCCGCAGGGTTCAATGGCACGTTTGTTTTCCCCAACCTCGACACCTACCAGGCGGCCGCGCTGGCGCACGCCAATGGCGACCCGGCGCCGGGCGCGATCCAGTTTTCTCTCAACGCATCTCCGGGTGACACGGTGCCCACCGTTCCCGTTACCGTGGCGGATGTCGGACTCTACGTGCAGGATGAGTGGCGGCTTCGTCCCAACATCACGCTCAGCTACGGGTTGCGGTTTGAAACCCAGAATGCCATTCACGATCACGCCGACTGGGCGCCGCGTCTGGCCGTTGCCTGGGGCATCGGCGGAAACGGGAAGAGTGCCGCCAAGACCGTGCTTCGCGCCGGCTTCGGCATGTTCTATGACCGCTTTGCTCAGGACCTGGTGCTCAACTCCGATCGCATGAACGGCGTGACCCAGCAGCAGTACATCGTGGCTGCCACGGACAGCAACCCGATTGACTTCTTCCCGGTCGTTCCGCCGGTGAGCCAGTTGCCGCCGCAGACCACGCCCACCATCTACCAGATCGCCCCGAACTTGCGCTCGCCCTACATCATGCAGACTGCCGTCAGTCTGGAACGGCAGTTGTCGAAGAACGCCAACTTCACCGTTTCCTACTTGAACTCTCGCGGCGTGCACCAGTTTCTTTCCTGGAACGCCAATGCGCCGCTGCCGGGAACGCCTTTTTCTAACGGTCCGCGTCCGGATCCGACGGCGGGAAATATCTATCAGTACGCCTCCGAGGGGATCTTCAAGCAGAACCAGTTGATCGCCAACTTCAACGTCCGAGCCGGCACCAGGCTGACTTTATTCGGCTACTACGCTCTGAACTACGCCAACAGCAACGCCTCGGGCGCCTCCAGTTTTCCTACCAACCAGTACGATCTGAGCGTGGACTACGGGCGCGCGGCGTTTGCCGTTCGCCAGCGCCTCTTTCTGGGCGGCACGATCGGTATGCCCTACGGGTTCCGTTTGAGCCCGTTCATGATTGCCGACTCCGGTTCGCCGTATAACGTCACCGTTGGACAGGATTTGAGCGGCGATTCGCTGTTCAACGACCGTCCCGCGTTCGCCACCGACGTTTCCGGTTCATGCGTCTCACCGACTGCGGCTTGCCACTACGTCATTCCCACCCAGACGTATGTCCCGATTCCGGTTAACTATCTGACCGGCCCGGCCCACTTCACACTCAACCTTCGGCTCGCCAAGACGTTCGGTTTCGGACCTGAGCGCAAGGGCCCGGGCGGAGCGCCACGCCCTGACGGTCCCGGTGGAGGCCCGGGCGGTGGTCCAGGCGGAGGCGGTCCGCGCGGTGGAGGAGGCGGCGGCGGTGGGTTCGGACGCTCCGCCGGAGGGCCATTTAGTATGGGCGCGGCAAGCAACCGCCGCTATGGCCTGACCTTCAGTGTCAATGCCCGCAATGTGCTGAACCGTGTCAACCTGGCAACTCCTGTTGGGAATTTGAGCTCACCGCTCTTCGGGCAATCAAACGCCTTGGCCGGCGGCCCGTTTTCCAGTCCCGCGTCGAATCGAAGAATCGAACTGCAGGCCTCATTCAGCTTCTAGTTCCGGGATCGCGTGAGGATTCCACGATCACGCAGTCGCGGCACTAGCGGGCGGAATCACCGTCTCCGTCTTCTCTCCGGGAACTACGAAGATTTTCGTTGACACTACGAATATCTTCGTAGTACGGTATTTTCCCATGAAACAGACCCCGCAAAAGCCAACCGTTTCGGAGCTGGAAATCCTCCGTGTCCTGTGGACGCGCGGCCCGTCCACGGTGCGTGCCGTGCACGAAGCGCTCGCCGCACAGAAGGCCATTGGATACACCAGCGTGTTGAAGTTCCTGCAAATAATGACCGCCAAAGGGACGGTGCGGCGAAACGAAGAGCAGCGGGCGCACGTCTATGAAGCATGCCTGCCCGCCGAGCAGACCAAGCGGCAGATTGCCGGCGACATGCTGCAGCGGGTTTTTGAAGGATCGGCGAGCCAGCTCATGCTGCACGCGCTCGCCGGACGGCGCACTCCGCGCGCCGAGATTGACGAGTTGCGCCGCCTGTTGGACGAACATGAAAGGAACCGGCGATGAACATCGCGAACTGGCTTTCTCCTGACGTAATGCGGCCGCTGGGTTGGGCGTTGTTTCATTTTCTCTGGCAGGGAACCGTGTTGGCGGCGCTGGCGGCGGTCGCGCTGGCGCTGGTCCGCCGTGCCTCTGCCCGTTACCTGGTGGCCGTAGCGGTCTTAGTCCTGATGCTGGCCACGCCGGTCGCCACTTTCTTTTCTTACTGGCAGACGGAATCCGGTTCGGCGCGGACGGCAGTGCCTGCTTCGACTGCTGCGTTGTGGCATGCCCCGCACCCCGCCTCGGCGGCTCGCGTCTCGGTTGCTTCGCGCGGGATCTCTCCCGACACTTTCCCCTGGATGGTGGAAGCGTGGCTGGCAGGCGTAGTTTTCTTCGGCCTGCGGACGGCCGGCGGATTTCTGCTGCTGGAGCGCATGCGTCGCCGGCAATCCATCGCGGTCAGTGAACGGTTGCGGGAAACGTGTCTCGCATTGCAGCGTCGCATCGGCCTGGAGCGCGCCATTCGTTACTGCCATTGCGCGTGGCTGGACGCGCCGGCCGTCATCGGCTGGTTCCGTCCCATCGTGCTCCTGCCCATCACGGCTCTGACCGGCCTCTCCGAAGAACAACTGCATGCCGTCATCGCCCACGAACTGGCGCACATCAAGCGTTTTGATTCCTTCGTGAACGCGTTCCAGGTCGCCGTCGAGACGTTGCTCTTCTACCATCCAGCGGTCTGGTGGTTGAACCAGCGCATCCGGATGGAGCGCGAGAACTGTTGCGACGACACCGCCATCGCCCTCTGCGGAAACGCGGTCGAGTATGCCCGCGCCCTCACCTTGATGGAAGAATGGCGAAGCGCTCCGGCACTGGCCATGGCTGCGAACCGCGGTCCTCTGGCGGCGCGCATCACCAGGCTGGTGGGAATCAAGAGCCTCAGTTCAGGACTTCGTGGCAGCAGCGTGACCACCAGCGTCCTGTGCCTGGCGGCGGCGCTGCTGGCCGGTAACGCATTCTTCGGCGTCGCCCACACGGCCAGTGCTCAGGCGACCGCCCCATCTGCGCCCTCGAGACCTATCCCTCCATCGCCACCTTCTCGGCCGATCGGGAATACCCCAGGCACAAAGCCCACTCCAGCGCAGGCTCCCGTCGCCGCTCAGGAGCCTGTCCCCGTTGTGTCCTACATCGAAGCCATGAAAGCCGCAGGTGTGCGAGATATCACCGCTGATCAGCTCATCGCGCTGAAGATTCAGGGGGTCACGCCGGAATACGTGCGCGGGATGCAGGAGGTGGGGCTGCAATCCGACGCCGACCAACTCGTCGCCATGCGCGTGCAGGGCATCACGCCGGAGTACGTGCGCGAGCTGCGCGCAGCGGGTGTCACCGTCTCCGGGGATGAGCTGATCGCCATGAAGGTCCAGGGCGTAGACGCGGATTATGTCCGCGGCTTTCAGTTAGCCGGACTGCATCCCGACGCGGATGATTTGGTCGCCATGAAGGTGCAAGATTTAACACCCGAGTATGTCCGCAGTCTCCTGGAGCAGGGAGTGAAATCCGACGCCGATGAGCTTGTCGGAATGAAGGTGCAAGGGGTTACGCCGGAGTACGTCCGCGACATTCGAGCCCTGGGCCTGAAGCCCGATGGCGACGACCTGATCTCGATGCGCGTTCAAGGAGTAACGCCGGAGTACATCAAGATGCTTCAGTCGGCCGGGCTCAAGTTCGATGTCGATGAACTTGTCGGAGCCAAGGTGCAGGGCATCACTGCGGAGTTCATCGAGAAAGCGCGCAAGCACGGCTTCCAGGATCTCACCTTGGAAAAACTGATCGAGCTGAAGCATATGGGCGTTCTTGAGACTCCGAGCGAAATCTAGAGGAGACATATCATGAGACGGTGGCGGACGTTGGCATTTCTGCTATTCGGCGTGTGCGTGATATCCGGGATCGTGGCCCGCGGATCGAGCAGCCCGCGCAGTGGCGACTGGACTCTGCGCAAGTCCGATCAACCGGGCAAGGTCGAATTCTCGTTGATCGAACATCACCACGGTGGCAACTCCAGCGACGAATCCGATTGGCCGATCACCACGTTCCAGGGCGTCGACTTCTCGAAATCCGGACGCCAGGATGTGCACTTCACCATCACGCGCGACGCCGGAAAGATCGATTGCGAAGGGTTCCTCAACAACGGGGAAGGAGCCGGCCTCTTCCACTTTCAGCCCGACGCCAATTACGCGCGCGAGATGCAGTCGCTCGGCTTCCCCGTGGATGAGGAAAAGCAATACAGCATGGCGGTGCAGGACGTGAGCCTGGAGTTCGCCCGGCAGATGAAGAACGAGCACCTCACCGACCTCGATTCCGACAAGCTGATCGCGTTCCGGATATTCAACGTGAATGCAGCTTTCATCGAGGAACTGCGCGCGGCGGGCCTCAAGATTTCCGACAGCGACAAACTGGTGGCGTTTCGCATCCACGGCGTGAACCCGCAGATGGTTCGCAGCCTTCACCAGGCGGGCTACACACCGGATGAAGATACGCTGGTCGCCATGAGAATCCACGGCGCAACGCCCGAGTGGATGGAAGACTTGAAGAAGCAAGGTTACGACCACGTGGATCTGGAACAGCTGATTGCCTTCCGTATTCATGGCGTCTCACCGGAATTCATCGGAAAACTGCAAGGGCTGGGCTACTCGCATCCCGACCCGGACCAACTGGTGGCCATGCGCATCCACAACGTGACGCCGGAATACATCGCGGACCTGAAATCGCGCGGCATGAAGGATCTGAGCGTGGACCAGTTGGTCAGCCTCCGTATTCACGGCATCAACTGAGCATGAGGCGGTCTTAGCAGCCCTCTGGCGCGGCTTCTCGGTCGCGAAATGCTATGATTCGCGGCACAAATGCTTCGCGTGCGCAATCCGGAAATCAATCCCCATTCCGGGGGAGCCTCATTGGTTCCCTCCCGCGCGGCGGTTGCCCTGGTTGCATGGCTGGCGCTATGCGGAGCGCTCACAGCCGCCCAGGTCTCGCCCACTGCAACCAGCGTTCCGCCGGCGGGCAACGTGCGGATCGATGTACGACCTGGTCAGGTCTTGAATTCTTTCGATCCCGATCGGGCACTGGGAAGCTCGATTGATGTGCTGTCGCGCGCCGGAATCGACAAAGTTTATTCTCCCCACATCGTCCAGGAAGCGCTTTCCGCGGGCTGGGGGCCGATCACCTACCGGAACAACACCGAGCTTCGCATGGCCGCCTGGCACTGGACCGAAAACGGCGCCTGGAGCGATCCCACCAACCAGAGCGGGTACTTCACCGGCAGCACCGACTTGAAGGAACCGCTGCGCTACATTTTGGCCTACGCGCTGCCCCACCGGGGTTTCTCCACCAGCGGAGATCGGCCAGTTCAGGGTCCGAACCTTACTTACTGGAAGAGCAACCCCTATCTCACCAGCCGGTTCACCAGGGAAAGCGATTCACTCCATCCGCAATGGGTGGTGATGGATCTGCGTACTCCGAAAACCGTGAACGCGATTCGCATTGCGTGGGCCAGTCCGTATGCGATCACCTATCAGGTGGAGTATTGGGAGGGGAAAGACGCGCTGGACTTCGATCGTGGACCGCAGGGGGAATGGAAGGTGTTCCCCTCGGGCGCGGTGAAAAACGCGCCCGGCGGAAACGTAACTCTCAAACTTTCCGATGCGCCCGTCTCGACGCAATTCCTGCGCGTCCTGATGACGGAATCATCGAACACCTGCGATCTGCACGGTTCCTCTGACATTCGCAATTGCGTGGGATACGCCATCCAGACCATTGAGGCCGGCACGCTCGCAGCGGACGGCAGTCTTCAGGATGTTGCCCAGGACGCACATGGCGAGAGCCAACCAACGTTTACTTCCTCGTCCATCGATCCATGGCACTCAGCCGGCGATGTGCGCAACGATGGAGCCTACCAGCACAGTGGCTTCGACCTGTTCTTCTCCAGCGGCCTCACCAACAATTTGCCGGCGATGATTCCGGTCACCATGCTGTACGGCACGCCGGAAGATGCCGCCGCCCAGATTGCTTATCTCGAGAAGCGCGGTTATCCGATCGGCCAGATTGAAATGGGTGAAGAGCCGGACGGAAAGCACGCCATGCCGGAAGACTATGGCGCGCTCTACCTCCAGTGGGCGACTGCCCTCCACAAAGTGGATCCCAAACTTAAGCTGGGAGGCCCGATTTTCGAAGGCGTGAACGAGGATATCCGCGTCTGGCCCGACGCCCTGGGCCGCACCTCGTGGATGGGCCGCTTCATCGCCTACCTGAAAGCGCACGGACGGCTGGCCGATCTCGCCTTCGTATCATTCGAGCACTATCCCTTCGAACCATGCTCCATCAAGTGGGAGACGCTGTACTCGGAACCTCAGCTGATGAAGCACATCCTCCAGGTCTGGAGAGACGACGGGGTGCCGAAAGATGTCCCGCTGATCGTTACCGAAAGCCACCTGGCGGCCGAGTTGACCGGGCCGATGAGCACCATGTTTGCGGGACTGTGGCTCGCTGACAACATCGGGTCTTTTTTCGAGGGCGGCGGCGCTGCTTTCTATCACTCTCCGATCCAGCCCGAACCAGTGCAGAGCAGTTGCCTGGGCTCGGCGACCTGGTCGAACTTCGTGGCTGATCGCGATTACAACATCAAGGGATATACCTCGCTCTATTTTGCCGCCCACATGATCAACCTGGAGTGGGTGCAGCACCGCTCCGGAGTGCATCAGATGTTTCCATCCTCAACCGATGTCAAAGACGCCGGCGGAAACGTGTTGGTGACGTCCTATGCCGTGCATCGGCCCGACGGGAATTGGGCGGTGATGCTGGTCAACCGCGATGAAACGCACCCGCACGCCGTTCGCGTGATTTTTGAAGCGACTCCCAAACGCCACTCGTCGTTTTCTGGGCCTGTCACCCTGGTCACGTTCGGCAGCGAGCAGTATGTGTGGAGGGAAGATGGCCCGAACAGCCACTCCGACCCCGACGGACCGCCGGTGGCGACCACCGTGGCGGAAGGTTCGCAAGCCGTATTCACCCTGCCCCAGGCCTCCATTACCGTTCTGCGAGGGAAAGTGGCCGGCTTCTGAGAATCTCTCGGCCGGGCGGCTGTTTTGACCCGTGATCCCTGTCACATGCAGATGCTCACCCTCGCGAGAAAATAGTTCCAGCGCGCGAACCTCGTTGCAGCGCATTCCGCCGCGCCAAAATGCTAAATTGGAAGGTTCATGTCCGCCCCAAACTCTCTTTTTGTGCGGGCCGCCAAGGCCCAGCCCACCGAGCGCACTCCGATCTGGCTCATGCGCCAGGCGGGACGCTACATGGCCGAGTACCGCGCCATCCGCAAACAGTATTCCCTGATCGAGATCTGCAAGAAGCCGGAAGTGGCGGCCCAGGTCACGATTGAGGCTGCCGAAATCCTGAAGGTTGACGCGGCCATCATCTTCGCCGATCTTCTGCTTCCGCTCGAAGTGATGGGCTTGCCTTTTCACTTCTCCGCGGGCGAAGGCCCGAAAATCGAGAAACCGGTCCGCACTCCCGAGGACATCACCAGTCTGCGCACCGATCGCGCTGCCGATCTCGGCTATGTCTCGGAAGCCGTCAAACTGGTGTGCAAGCATTTTGGGGACAAACTGCCGGTCATCGGTTTTTGCGGTGCGCCGTTCACCTTGGCCAGCTACATGATCGAGGGTAGCGGCTCGCGCAATTACATCTTTACCAAGAAGATGATGTACTCCGAACCCGGTGCGTGGAACGAGCTCATGCGCAAGCTCGTTTCGGTGACGGCGGAATATTCCGCCGAGCAAGTGCGCGCCGGCGCCGACACCATCCAGATTTTCGATAGCTGGGTTGGATGCCTGAGCGTCGAAGACTACCGTCGTTATGTATTGCCGCATGCCACCGACCTGGTCAAGCGTCTGCAAAAAAGCGGCGTACCGGTGATTTACTTCGGCACTGACAGCGCCACGCTGCTGCCTTCGATGAAAGAGACGGGCGCTGACGTGGTTGGGCTCGACTGGCGAATCCCGCTCGATGTCGGCTGGCAGAGCCTCGGCCCGAAGGGCGCCGTGCAGGGCAATCTCGACCCGGTTCTTCTTTTCGCGGATTGGAAAGAACTCAAGGCACGTGCGGAAGATATCCTGCGCCGCGCCGCCGGACGCCCCGGCCACATCTTCAATCTCGGCCACGGCATTCTGCCCGAAACTCCCGTGGAAAACGTGAAAGCACTCTGCGCTTTCGTGCGCGACCACTCGGCGGAGTTCAAGAAATGAGGAACTGTCCGCTGGGGCCCATCGCCCAATGTTACTGCGCGAACCAGGTCAGCTCCTTTTCCATCGCTGCTTCCAAGACGGCCGTTCTCCTGCTCGCCCACGGCACTCCTGAAAGTCCTAGTCAGATTCCTGAATACCTGGGCTACGTTACCGGTGGTCGCCCTCTGCCGCCGCAGGTCGTCGAAGAAATCCGGCATCGGTATTCGCTGATCGGCTTTTCGCCTCTCGCTTGCTGGACGTTGCTGCAAGCAGATCAACTGTCGCAGTCGCTGAAGATGCCGGTCTTCGTCGGCATGCGCAACTGGAAGCCGTTCATTGCCGACACGGTGAAAGCAATCTCCGCGCAGGGCTACGAGCGCGTGATTGCCATCTGCCTCGCGCCGCAGAACTCGCGTACCAGCGTCGGACTTTATCGGAGCGCCGTGGTGAGTGAAGCGAGCCTCTCCTTCGCGCTGGATTTCGTCGAAGAGTGGCACGATCAGCCGCTGCTGGCGAAAGCGTTCGCGGAAAAATTACGGGCCGGTTGGGAGAAAGCAAGCGCAGAAAACGGAGCGAAGCTTCCCGTCATTTTCACCGCCCACAGTGTTCCTCAACGCACCATCACCGAAGGCGATCCCTACGAAAAGCAGTCGAAAGAAACCGCTGAACTGGTTGCGCAAGAAGCCGGACTCTCAGCCGGCGACTGGACCTTCGCCTTCCAGAGCCAGGGGATGTCCGGCGGCGTTTGGATCGGCCCCACGGTGGAGGAAACAATTCTCGGCCTCAAAGCCAGGGGGCATCGAGGCGTCTTCGTGCACCCCATCGGATTTCTGTGCGATCACGTGGAAGTGCTTTACGACATCGACATCGCCTTCAAGCAGTTTGCCGAAAAGGAAGACATGCGCCTCTGGAGAGCCGACTCTCTGAACGGATCGTCTCTTTTGACAGAGGCGTTAGCGGCGCTCGCCAGTGATCGAATGAGGAGCAACCTGGAGAAATGACTGAGAACTGAGAACTGCTTCATGAGACGCATTGCCATCATCGGCGGCGGAATCTCCGGCCTGGCGGCCGCATTCGCGCTGGAGGAAAGGCGCCGCGCCGGCAATCTGCCCGTCGAGTACGTGTTGTTCGAAGCGAGCCCTCGCCTAGGTGGTGTGATGGTCACCGACCGCGTTGATGGGTGTCTGGTCGAAGCCGGGCCCGATTCGTTCCTTACCGAGAAGCCGTGGGCCATTGAGCTCTGCAAGAAGATTGGCTTGGGCGATCAACTTATCGGTTCCAATGATCCGGAACGCAAGACCTACATCCTGGTAAAGGGCAAGCTGCTCGTGATGCCCGACGGCCTGATGTTCATGGTGCCCACCAAGATCCTGCCCACGGTATTTTCGCCACTGTTTTCGCTGCGCTCCAAGATCCGCATGGCAGGCGAATGGTTCCATCCTCCGCGCGCAGCATCAACCGACGAAACCGTCGCTGAATTCGTCGAACGCCATTACGGACCCGAGATGGTCGACCGCCTCGCCGACCCTCTACTCTCCGGCGTTTACGGCGGCGAAGCTTCGCAGTTAAGCGTGCGCGCGGTGCTTTCGCGCTTCACCGACATGGAAGCCAAGCACGGCAGTTTGGGGCGCGCCATGCTGGCAGCGCGCAGGAAGATGGCGAGTGCTCCGAAGCGGCCCGCTGCTCCGTTGTTTACATCGCTCAAAGAAGGTATGCAGCAGATGGTGGACGCCCTGGTGGAGCGCCTCGACCCGAACACGGTCCGCGTTTCGTCTACGGTGCAGTCGGTGACTGCGCAGGAAAGCGGCTGGACCGTTTCCGCCGGCTATCAGAGCGACCACTTCGATGCGCTGATCGTTGCCACCCCGGCGCCCGCCGCGGCGTCTGTGCTGCGCATGACCCAGGAAAAGCTGGCGTCGGAACTGGCCGATATTCGCTACAGCTCTTCGGTGACGGTCACGGTCGGCTACGACGAAACCGTGCGCCGCTCATTGCCGCCGGGTTTCGGTTTTCTCGTGCCTCGCAGTGAAGGCCGCCGCATGCTCGCCGCCACCTTCGTCCACAACAAGTTTCCCCACCGCGCCCCGGAAAACCGCGCCATTGTCCGTTGTTTCCTGGGCGGCGCGCGCGATGAGCAAGTCCTCGACAGCAGTGATGACGACATTCTGCGCATCGTCCGCAGCGAACTGCAGCAGATTCTCGGTCTCTCCGCCGAGCCGCTGTTCACCCGCGTCTATAAATGGAAGGGTGCCATGGCGCAGTACAGCGTGGGGCATCTCGATCGCTTGCGGCGTATCGAAACATTGTGCCAGGGGCTCCCGGGCCTCGCACTGGCCGGCAACGGCTACAGCGGAATCGGTGTGCCCGACTGCGTTCGCTCGGGCACGGAAGCCGCGGGCCGAGTCTGCAGCCTGCTGGGACTGTAGTTGCCCGCCGGCGCACTTGCTTTCGCCAGAGCCGCAATTGTTCGCTAGGCCTTGGTCGTGACGTTGTCGCTCAGATGGTCCTTCGTGTAGTCCTCGAGCTGGTTTTCGTATACCAGGGCTGCATGGTCGTCGCAGCTTGGCTCGCCGTCCATCAGCCGAACGGTCGGTTTACCGCAGATTGTGCAACGAAGCGTTTTGCTGCCGGCCGCCCTCGTGACCTTCTTCACCTTCGCGGACTTCCCCTTGCTCTTCATCGACACTCCTTCAGCTTTCTTCTCACTTCCATTCTTCGACAGATTCAGCCGGAAAGATGTGATCGCCGAACAGTTTGGCTGTGACTCGAGTACGTCTGAGTTCAGAACGCCTGAAGCCCCCATCGTCAAGAATTCAAAGGCCAAATCCACGATAGGAGCTGTGTAGATTCGGGAAAATAGCGGCATCACCCTGCTATCCTCAGAACATGCCCGAATCTCCCCAGCGCTGGAAGGTCATTTTTGCCTTCGGGCTGGTCTATGTCTTCTGGGGCTCGACCTATCTCGGCATCGGCATTGCGGTTGAGCAAATTCCACCCGGCCTGATGTGCGCCGCCCGCTTCTCCGTTGCCGGCTTGGTCATGCTCGCCTGGTGCGCACTCACCGGACGCCGCATCCGCTACTCGCCGCGCGAACTCTTTCACATGGCGGTCGTCGGCATTCTGCTCCTGATGGGAGGCAATCTCACACTCTCCTATGCCGAGCGGATTGTTCCCACCGGGCTGGCTGCGCTCCTGATTGCTTCGACGCCGCTCTGGTTCCTGGTGCTGGACAGCCTTCTGCTCGGCGACCATCACATCTCGCGCCGCGGAAAGATTGGGTTGTTGCTGGGTATTGCGGGGGTGGTCGTCCTCATCTGGCCCAAGCTGATGGCGTCCAGTTCGATCGGCCGTCGCGAACTGTGGTGGTTGCTGGCGTTGCAGGCCGGTTCGTTCAGTTGGGCGCTGGGCTCGGTGCTTTCCAAGAAGTGGCAAACCGCCTCCGACCCCTTCAGCGCTACCGCTTGGCAAGTCATCTTCGCAGGCATCGCCAACCTGAGCTTTGCTTTGCTGTTCGAGAAGGTCTCGGGCGTGATCTGGACCGCGCGCGGCATCGGCGCCATCCTGTATCTGGTCGTCTGCGGCTCCTGGATCGGTTACACCGCTTACATCTGGCTGCTTCAGCATGTTCCCACTTCGAAAGTATCCACCTACGCCTACGTCAATCCCGTGGTTGCGGTCTTCTTAGGATGGCTTGTCCTCCACGAGCGCATTGATCACTTCATCCTGATGGGCAGTGCCGTGATCGTAGCTTCCGTTGTCCTGGTCACCAGCGCCAGGATCAGGAGTCGAACGGTGGCCGAGGAACTGCCCCCGGTCGAGGCTGCCGGGGACTAGTGCTGCGACCCTGTGGGGACGGGTCTCTGACCCGTCCGGGCCGAGCGCAGCGCGTCGCGGCGGCAAGGGCTCCACGCCATCAGGAGACATGCTCTAGCCTGTCCTTCTCCGCGGCGGTTGGCCTGCCGTCCCAAGCTGCGTGACCAGATTCTTCAGTACACTCTTTAGTACGGTACCGCTCTTATGTCCAATTGCGCCCAGTGCGGACGGCCCCTGCCTTCGTTTTCGACCGGCGAACTGACCGATGTGTGTCCGGAATGCCGGCAACGCGCCGCCACCATGCCCGACCCATCCGCGAGCGTGACGAAACGCGTGGCTCCGCCCCGGCCGCCGATGACGATCGCTCTGATTGCAATCAACGTTGTAGTTTTTGTGGCGATGGTCGCGAGTGGCGTGTCATTCGTCGCACCCACCACCGCAGATCTGCTGAAGTGGGGCGCTGACTGGGGCCCGCAAACCCTGGGCGCGCAGCCCTGGCGGGCGCTGACTTCCAACTACCTGCATATCGGCATCATCCACATCCTTTTGAACATGTGGTGCCTGTGGAACCTCGGGTTGCTCGCGGAGCGCGTGTTCGGAAGGTTCACCTTCCTGCTGGTCTATACGGTCTGCGGATTGGCGGGAAGTGTTGCCAGTTTATGGTGGCATCCTATGGTAGTTGGCGCAGGCGCTTCGGGTGCAATCTTTGGCATCGCCGGCGCGCTGATTGCGGCGCTGTACCTGGGAAAACTGCCTGTGTCCCGCGAAGCGCTGCGACCGACCCTGAAGAGCCTGGTCAGCTTTGCGGTCTACAACCTGTTCATCGGTGCCGCCATCGGTATTGTGGACAACTCGGCGCACATCGGCGGGCTGGTGATGGGACTTGCCCTGGGCGCAGTCCTCGGACGCGTTCTGATGGACGAGCCTGATCGACGCAAGACAGCGGAGGTTTTCTTGTTTCTCGCCGCAGCCGTCCTGCTGCTGGGCTGCGGCTGGGCGGTGCGACAAAGCCACGGAGACGTAGTTGCGGTCGAGAAAGGCCGCTACGCGCTCGAAGAGCGCGACGCCGGCGAGGCGATTCGCAATCTCGAGCCCGTTGTGAAAGCGCACCCTGACGACAATCAGGCGCTTGTTCTGCTGGGCCGCGCCTACATCGACAAGAAGGAATTCGTGCGAGCCGAAACCGTGCTGCAGCGGGCCGTCGCCAATCGGCCCAGCAGTCGCGCGGCAAAATTGACTCTCGGTTTCCTGTATGTTGCCACCCAGCGGTGGGAGGCTGGAAGGCAGATTTTTTCCGAGCTTACCCAATCCGTCCCGAAAGATGAGTACTCCTGGCTGCTGCTGGGGAATTCGCTCGACGGCCTGGGCCGGGAGCCGGAGGCAATCGAGGCGTATCAGCGTTGCATCGAGCTGAGTCCGAAGAATGCCTATGCTTATCGCGACCTGGGATTCTCGCAGCTCAAGCTGAAACAGACCGATGCCGCGATCCAGAGCCTGCAAAAGTCGCTGGAACTCAACCCCAGGGACCTTCGAGCGCAACAAGCGCTGGCGGGGGCTTTTCTTGCCGCCGGCCGGCGCGACGATGCCCAGGCGGCCTTGAAAAAGGCAGAGGAGCTCAAGGCTTCAGGCACAGACTCCGACGAAGAGTGATTCGAGACTTCTACTCTTCCGCCTCTTCCTCGCTGTCGTTGATCACGTCCACGACCCGCCCGCGGATCGAAAACAGCAGTTTCTGAGTGTCGTCGGGCTGAAAAGTAACTCGCGCCGGTGCCCGCTGCCACGCTGGGGCCGGGCACTCTGAGTCCGGCGCATCGTCTCCCTCCGGCTCACCCAACACCTTTTTCAGAATCGGCTTTCGCCGTCCGACCTGGGCCACCATCGCATACAGCTTCTTGCCATCTTCCGACACGCCGCAATAGGCCACATAGTCGCGATACCAGCTGGCCGTCGAGTAAAACGGATCGAACTCGGGCAAGCTCAACTGTGAGATTCTTCCCGTCACCCGGTCGATCATCAGCCAGCCTCCGCGCTGCCATTGCCAGCGAATCGCGCTTTCTTCGGGCAGCGCATCATTTACGCGGAATGCCCGCCGCACGACGAATAGCCGCTCAGTGAGGTCATGCGCCGCTCCGGTCGTATACTCCTTCAACCGTGCATCCACAAACAGCGGACGCACTTTCAGATCGAGCAGCTTCTGTCCGGTTGCGTCCGGCCACTTCACGGCAGACCATTTTCCGAAATTGATCACATGCGGTTTGGAGGCGGCGACGCTGTCACTCGCGTCAAGGCAAAGCAGAACAAAGATCAGGAGAGAGCTGCGCATCATGGAAGCAGCCTTGCACGGCCCAGAGATCCCCGCAATGACCTGTGAACACCGAAAATGTTCGGTTTTTCCCACCCAACCATTCGATACAATGGGAACAGCCGCTCCCCATGAAATCTCCTCCGCACCCACGCCGGACAACTCTTTCCTCCAGCCCTAACTCTTACAGGGATATGGGAGATTTGTTACCCGGCCGGCGGGCCCAGTCCATTCTGGTGGTGGACGATAACCGGCAGAACGCAGAGCTGTTGCAGGAGTTGCTGGCTGGTCGCGGTTATCGCATCGCGGTGGCCCACCATGCGGCTGACGCGGAGGCCCAGATCCGCCACGAGCCTCCCGACCTCATCCTGCTCGACATCATTATGCCCGGCAAGTCCGGCTACGAAGTGTGCCGGGAATTGAAGGCAGATCCCGCAACCCGGCTCATTCCCATCGTGATGATCACCGGCCTCAGCGAGCGCGAGGACCGGCTCAAAGGCATCGAGGCGGGCGCCGACGATTTTCTGATCAAGCCCATCTATCCAGAGGAGCTCTACGCCAGAATCAGTTCGCTGCTCAAGCTGAAAGAGTTCACCGATGAGCTGGAAACCGCGGAGTCCGTTCTATGCACCCTTGGTCTCAGCGTGGAATCCAGGGACCCCTACACCGAGGGGCATTGTGAGCGGCTCGCCAATAACGCCGCGGAACTGGGCAGCCATCTCGGCCTGGATGAGGAATCCATCGTCGCTTTGCGCCGCGGTGGCTATCTGCATGACCTGGGCAAGATTGCCGTGCCCGATGACATTTTGAAAAAGGGCAGCAATCTGACCCCTGCCGAGTGGGCCATCATGAAACAGCACCCGGCCACGGGCGAGGCCATTTGCCGTCCGCTGAAGTCATTGCGCCTGGTGCTGCCGATTATCCGCTCCCACCATGAGCATTCCGATGGCAGCGGTTACCCGGACGGACTGCGGCATGCGGAAATCCCGTTGCTGCCGCGCCTGCTGCAGGTGGTCGATGTGTACGACGCCCTCCGGACCGCCCGTCCTTACAAGCCGCCGTTGCACCACGAGCAGGCGGCCATTACCATGCACGAGGAAGCTCGCGCCGGCCTGTGGGACGGGGAACTCGTCGCCGAGTTCTTCCGCATGCTGGAAAAACGCCGCCAGGTGGCATAATCAAGTTCTCAGTTCCCAGTTCTCAGTGCTCAGCAAACCACCGGCTGGGGGTGTTCTTTCTGAGAACCGAGAACTGAGAACCGAGAACTGCCTTTTGACCTACAGCGTCATTATTCCCGCCTATAACGAGAGCAATCGTATCCGTCCCACTCTCGACGAAATCCTGCATTACATCGAGCAGCGCAACTGGGACGCGGAAATCCTGGTCGTCGATGACGGTTCGCGCGACGACACCGCCGCCGTGATCCGCGAATACGGACGCAATCATCCTCAGGTTCGCCTGGTCCAGAACCCCGGAAACCGGGGCAAAGGATTCAGCGTTCGCAACGGCATGCTGCAGGCTCGCGGGGACATTTGCCTGTTTACCGATGCCGATCTCTCGTCGCCGATCACGGAAGCGGAGAAGTTGTTGGAGGCGATCCGGGACGGCGCCGACATCGCGTTCGGATCCCGCTGGCTTCGCGCCGAACTACAAACCGAGCGCCAGCCGCTCTATCGCCAGCTGTTTGGGCGCATTTTCAACCTGCTGCTGCGCCTGATTCTAGGATTGCATTTCAAGGACACCCAGTGCGGGTTTAAGGCTTTCCGTCGGGAAGCGGCGCAGCGCATCTTCCCCCTGCAGAAAATCGAGCGTTGGGGTTTCGATCCCGAGATTCTCTTCCTTGCCCGAAGAATGGGATTCCGCGTTGTCGAGGTTCCCGTGCTGTGGGCGCACAGCGAGGGGACCCGGCTTCATCCGTTCCGGGATGGCTTTCGCATGTTCGGTGACATCCTGCACATCCGGTGGAACGCTCTGACTGGGACGTACAGCACTCCAGCCGAGACGTCTCGCAGCAGCAGCGTATGAGGTTTGGGAAAACCGGCGCCCGGCACATCCACTCCCGACGCCCGGGTTTTCAGAGTTCCGTTACCGTCCACCATCGGCTGCCAGCTGCACAAATTCCGCAATCTTCGAGCCCATGGCATCGGTTGTGACGGTCCGTTCTCCCGGTTGCGCCAGGTCCCGGGTACGCATCCCGGCCTTTAGCACCGAGATCACGCCCGCCTCCACGCACTCCGCTTCCTTGGACAGCCCGAAGCCATGCCGTAGCATGAGAGCCACCGACAGGATTGCGCCTAAAGGATTGGCAATGCCCTGGTCGGCGATGTCCGGCGCCGACCCGTGTACCGGTTCGTAAATCCCCACCTTGCCGCCGATGCTTGCCGAAGCCAGCAGCCCCAGCGACCCCACCACTCCGCCAACCTCGTCCGACAGAATGTCGCCGAACATGTTCTCGGTGAGGAGAACGTCAAACCCCGCCGGCTTGAGCACCAGCGCCATCGCTGCCGAGTCCACGTACATGTGGGAGAGTTGTACGTCAGGGAACTCGCTGCCGACGCGGGTGACCACTTCCCGCCAGAGCCGGGAACACTCCAGAACGTTCGACTTGTCCACCGACACCACCCGCTTGCGGCGGCCTCGCGCCAGCCCGAACCCGATGCGGGCAATGCGCTCAATCTCCGGCTCGCCGTAACGCATGCTGTTGAGCGCCTGGCGAGCCCCGGGTGCGCCTTCGATCGACCGCGGCTGCCCAAAGTACAAGCCGCCCAGCAGTTCGCGGACAATCAGAATATCCGTTCCCTTGACGACTTCTTCCCGTAGCGGCGAGCAGGCCCGCAGCGCCGGATAGAACACCGCCGGGCGGAGATTGGCGTACGCTCCCAGTTCCTGCCGCAGATGCAGCAGTCCCGCTTCCGGTCGCAGATCCCGGGGATAGTGATCGAAGGCAGGACCGCCTACCGCGCCCAGCAGGACTGCCTGCGAAGACAGGCACGCCTGAATCGTCGCGTCCGGCAGTGGGTTGCCGCAGGCCGTTAGGGCAGCGCCCCCGACGCCTTTCTCATCGAGTTCCAGATCATGCCCAAATCCGTCCACCACCGCTTCCAGAACGCGTAAGGCTTGCAGAGTGACTTCAGGACCGATCCCGTCGCCGGGCAGACACGTGACGTGTAGTTGCATGGCCCCCTCGCCGCAACAATAACCCAATTCAGATTTCGGTTGGATGAATTGTAGTCAGTTTTTTGAACAGTCGAAAGGGACTAGACCGTCTCGGGAAAAGTTCCGTCGTGGGGGACTGGTGCTGCAGCCCGACGGATCTGGACATCGACCGCTCACCGGCGTTCCGTTTGCCGCCCTACACTCCCCAGAGATAGTCTTCCTGCTCACTGTGATGATCGCCAAAGGTGACTGGGATTGAACTTGCTCCGAGGGCGTTCCCCGGGAACGATCCATTGACCGCCGCTGCCGCCGCCCGCGTGAAAGGAATTGCCGCCGCCGCAGGCGGGATCCTCTTGCCCTCCGCCATCACGTCCTGGATCAACTCCAGCAGATGGCTGTCCTGCACTTTCTTGATGCGGTCCGCCAGCACCACGAACTTGCGGTACATCTCGTCCAGTTCGCGGCGTTCAAAATGATGTCCCAGTTGTTCGCACCGGAGCAGCAAAGCGTGGCGTCCCGAGTGCTTGCCCAGCACCATTCGCGAATCCGGCACGCCCACCGACTGCGGGGTCATGATTTCGTACGTCAGCGGATTCTTCAGCACGCCGTCCTGGTGAATGCCCGCCTCGTGCGCAAACGCGTTCCGCCCCGTAATGGCCTTGTTCGGCTGAACCGGGATGCGCGTGATCTCCGCCAGCATCTGGCTGGAAGGATAGATCTGTTCGCTCGCTACGCCCGTTTCGTAGGGATAGCGGTCTGGCCGCACCCGCATCGCCATCACGATCTCTTCCATCGATGCATTGCCGGCGCGTTCCCCGATCCCGTTGATCGTGCATTCCACCTGCCGCGCCCCTGCCTGCACGCCCGCCAGCGAATTGGCGACCGCCAGCCCAAGGTCATTGTGGCAGTGCGTTGAAATGACGACTTTCCCGATCCCCGCAACTTTCTCGCCCAGCGTCCGGATCAGCTGCCCGTATTCTTCCGGCATGGTGTATCCCACCGTGTCGGGAATGTTCACCGTCGTGGCCCCCGCCGCGATCACCGCCTCGACCACCTGGCACAGGAATGCGGTATCGGTGCGGGTAGCGTCTTCGGGAGAAAACTCGATGTCGGTGCAGAGTGCCTTCGCATGGCGCACCGCTTCGCGCGCCTGCTCCAGACATTGCTCGCGCGAAATGCGGAGCTTGTATTTCAGGTGGATATCGGAAGTTGCCAGGAACACGTGGATTCGCGGGCGCTCCGCTCGCTGGACCGCCTGCCACGCCCGGTCAATGTCTCCGAAACACGCGCGCGCCAGAGCCGCGATAACGGGGCGTCGAACCGAGGCGGAAATCCCCTGGACCGCTTCGAAGTCGCCGTCGGAAGCGATCGGAAATCCCCCTTCGATCACGTCAACCCCAAGCCGGTCGAGCTGCTGCGCCAGTCGGAGCTTTTCCTGCACATTCATGCTGCAGCCCGGCGACTGCTCGCCATCGCGAAGAGTGGTGTCAAACAGAGTGATGCGCGCCCGTTCCATAGTCCCCAACCTCCGGAAAACAGACCTTAACTGTACGAAGCCGGAAGGCGCAAGAAAAGCTTATTATCTTTACAGTATAATTAGTATATCTAATAATATTAAAATAAGTTATATAATGCTCACTTATCATTAAGTGTCTCGCCGGCGTCGGTCGGCCTCCGAGAACTGAGAACTGAGAACCGATCCTATGGACCTCTCCCAACTCGAAGTCTTCCTCACCGTAGCCCGCGAGCGCACCTTCTCCCGCGCCGCCGAGAAGCTTTTCCGCACCCAGTCGGCCGTAAGTCAAACCGTCCGCAAACTTGAACTGGAGATTGGCGAACCCCTGTTCGACCGCTCCTCGCGCGACGGCGTGCTGACCGACGCTGGCCAGACTTTGCAGGAATATGCCGAGAAACTGCTCAACCTGCGGAAGGACGCACAAGAGGCTCTGGTCGAGCTGCGCGAGCTGCAAAAAGGCAAACTGGTGATTGCAGCCAACGAATTTACTGCCCTCTACCTGTTGCCGGTGCTGGCCGAATTCCGCCGCCTGCACCCCATGATCCGGATCACCGTGCAACGCGCGCTGGGCAGCCACATCCCCGATGACGTCCTCAAACACAACGCCGAGTTCGGAGTCCTCTCCTACGATCCGCAGGAACCGCAACTCCGGTCAGCCGTGGTCTATCTGGATGAACTGGCCTTTGTGGTGCCGCCCGCGCATGCGCTGGCCTCCGCCAAGGAGGTGAGTATCCGCCAGCTGGGGACGGAGTCCTTCGTGGCCCACATCGTCGCTTCACCCTACCGCGACAAGGTCATCGAATCCTTCCGCCGCCACAAAACCCCGCTCCACATGGACGTGGAATTGCCCACCCTGCAGGCTATCAAGCGCTTCGTGGCCATGGGACAAGGCGTTGCGCTCGTACCCGAGATCAGCGTGGAGAACGAAATCATCCGTGGAGAGTTGGTCGCGGTTCCGGTGCGGGATCTGCACTTCGAACGCAAGTTGCGGCTCGTCTATCGCCAGGAATCCACCCTGTCGCACGCCGGGCGAGCCTTTCTGAAAGTCGCCGAGCAGGTTGCCCGCGACCGTGGCGGCCGCTACCGATTCCAGCGGGAGAAGTGAATAGAAAGTTACGCCAGCCGCAGCTCCACGTGCCGCGTGGCCGCCACGGCTTCCGGCACGCTGGAGTACACGTCAAAAACCGACACCAGGTTGGTGAGTTCGAGCAACTGCCGAACAAATTTATTCGGGCAGGCAAATTTCAGGGAATATCCGGCAGCTTCCGCCCACATGTGCAGCAGGACCAGTTCACCCAAGCCCGCGCTATCCACGGACTCAACGCCCGCCAGGTCAACCACCATCCGGCGCGCGGTGGGCAGGATCTCGCCGAGAATTGCCGTGAGCGCATTCGCCTCGTCGCGGAAAATGAGTCGTCCCGAGCAGTGCAGCACGACGGCTCCACCGTACCCAGGCGCTTCCAGAGTCAGCCTAAGGTTCTCAGTTCTTCCGGAACCCCGAGAATCCTGGATGGTGGCTGGATTTTCAGTCTTCATATCGTTACCTTAGGGTGTATTGCACGGTCGGTGGTTGCGGAGATGTGAAATTTTCGTAAATTCCGCCGCCGAATTTTGCGCCCCCTTGGGCGAAGGAGCTTCCGGAATGCGTTGGCCTTCTTTTTTGCTGATGGTGCTCGCCGCCGTTGCGCTCCCCGCCTGCAATCATGCCAGCAAGCAAGAACCGGAAGATCACTCTCCGTCGGTCGATCACATTACTCAGGCCCCGCACGCTGCGCCGCAACGCGTCGCGCACGGCCTGATCAAGGTGGACAAATTTCAGAAGTTTCCCTTTGAGGTTCCGCCCCACGTGCTTACGCCGCGATTGCAGGGAGAATTCTCTTCGTTCATGCAGGGCGCGGATGGCGCGAGAATCAGCGATGAGTCCGCTGACGTTGAACTGATGGTGATGACGGAAGCGCAGTGCGACGATTTCGTTCACAAACGCGGTGCTCAATCGGTGGACGCCGTCGAACCCTCCCACAATCACGGAGTCAAGATCACCCTCCCTCCTTCGGAGGGCGAACCAGTGCGCTACTACGTTGTGTTTCGCAGGACAACCGATGCCAGGAAACCCATCTGGATCAATGCTGACCTGAGCGCGGAATTTGACCCCTCGATGTGAAGGAGGGCCTTTCCCATCGCCCGATGGAAGGCACCGATACCCCTGCCGCAAGACTATTTGCGTCTGGCTTGATCGTTCACTGGCACCACTGGCCGCCGCAGCGGCACGATCGCGCCCTTGGAAGGATCGGCCGCCGCACTGGCCCGGGTCAGCACTTCGCGCTGGATGTACTGCACAAACTCCTGGATCTGGCGCTGCATTTCCTCCATCCGCTCCCGCATCTGCAGGATGATGGCAATCCCGGAAATATTCACGCCCAGGTCGCGCGCCAACGACAGGATGAATTCCAACCGCAGCAAGTCCTCATCGGTGTACAGCCGGGTGTTGCCCTCGGTGCGGCTGGGTTTGAGCAGCCCTTCGCGCTCGTACAGCCGCAGCGTCTGGGGATGGATATCGTACATCTCAGCCACCGCCGAGATCATGTACGCGCCCTTGGACTTACGCTTCGTCATTGCTCCCTAATGTACATCAGACGAGACTCGGGTTCCCCCATGTTCCTCTGTGCCCCCCGTGGTAAAAGCCTTTGCCAGCACCGTCCGGGTTACGCCCAAAACAAAAGAGACGCGGCAAGCCGCGTCTCTATCGATGGTTTCCACGGTTATTGAATCCGCGTTATCCGCGCAAATCCACGGATGCGAAGTTGGCCAGTTCCGGTTTCGGTTCCGCCGTCGCCCAGCCCGCCGGTTTCAACGCGCGGTTGATGAGATACGCGACCACGCCCGCGCTCATCAGGATCAGCCCGAATGCGAACGAACTCATGCCGAGCACAGTCTCGCTCTGGCTTCGGATGATGGCAAATCCCAGCAGCAGCACGGGAGGGATCCCGACCGCAATCGCCCCGAACATTCCGCCCGGTACCCGGAACGGCCGCTTCAACTCCGGTTCGCGAATACGCAGGCAGATGAGCGCCACAAATTCGAGCGTCAGGCTCACCCCGTAAATCATGATGTCCATGGTGATCAGTCGCTCAAAGCCGAGATTCAGAGCGAGGCCCCATCCCACCGCCAGGGCCAAAATCGCGACCCAGGGCGCGCGCGATTTCGGATGGAGCTTGCCGAACACCTTCGGCAGCATCCCATCTTGCGCCATCGCCAGTGGCAAGCGCGAGTAGCTCATGACCAGCGCGTTGAACATGCCGAAGCCGCTCATCATGCCGCCCGCGACCAGGGCAATCCGCAGCACCGGCCCACCCATCAGTTGAGCGACATCCGCCCATGCGCCCGTCTCCCACGCGCTGGCCGGAAGCCCGGTCATCCACATGGCCGCAAACGGCAGCACGTAGGTCAGGCATACGATGCAAACCGCCACCAGCATTGCCCGCGGATAGGTCCGCTGCGGCCGCTCCACTTCGGTGGCGATGGTCGAGGCGTTGTCCCATCCCATGTAGTTCCACATGCAGATGAGGAGCCCGCCCAAAATGTTGACATTCGAGGTTGTCGGTTTGGTGACTGCACTTGCCAGCGCGTGAACCTTGAACGGCGCCAGCAGAAAAATGGCCGCGAACGGCGCCGACAGGGCAAAAAACAGCCAGAGCGAGGTCGTCGAAACGACTTTGACGCCCGCAATATTGAGGATCGCGCAGATAATCACCACGCCCAGCGCCACCATCACTCCGCGGTAATTCTCCTGGAACCACGGGAACATGCGGGTGAGGTACGCGACGAACAGCGTGGGATAGATCGCCATGTCGAAAATGGACGCCACCAGCGACAGCCAAGCCTCCTGGAATCCCCAGAAATTCCCCATCGCGCGGCGCACCCATGCGTAGTAGCCGCCTTCAAAAGGCAGCGCGCTCGAAAGCTCGCCGATCATGAACGCCGTCGGCAGGCTCCAGAGAAGCGGGGTCAGCAGCAGGATGAGGATCGCTTTGCCATACCCGGCGCCGTGCACGATGTCTTCCGTCCCATAGGTTCCGCCCGAGACCATAAAGAAGGTCGCGGCGACCAGGGGCCAGAGCGTGAGGCGGATGGACTTCTTCCGGGGAGCGACTGCAGGAATAAAGCTAGGCGGCGAGAGGTTAGCGCGTGCGGTGGCTGTTGCCAATTTCTATGTCTTCCTCCTCAAGCGACTCACTCTTACCACCGCGTCACCCTTGACGTTCTGTTCGCGGCTCCCGGGGTGAAAAGCGATTCCCAGGCATTTTCGGCGAAGTTAGTTCGCAGTTTTGAGATTACGGGAAATTTTCCGCGATGCAAGAAATATTTTGAAAAGTTTTGTCAGGGAGGAGTGGTACGGAGGTAATGACGACCGGTCTCCAAGTCCACCGGCGAGACACCGCGAAACCTTGACGAGAGGGAGAGCGGGAGGTGGCGATTCATGCACGGTTAACTGTGGGTCTTGGCAAAGAGCCGCCTCCAGAAGCTCGTTCGCTTCGGGATCTGAGATTGAATGCGTCGCCAAACCTCAATCGGAGGTCCTTGCGGGTCGGTCCTTATCGCAAGCGATTCCGAGTAGGCTTCGAATGCCTCTGAGAGTGACATCGGCTGATTACAAGCCGAGATCTGATCAATCGCATTCCGTGCAACAGTCACGCAAACTCCCGCGCCAGTCGAGTCCCAGAACACGTACTCGCCGTTTTCGATGTCGATGGCTTCCAGATGGTAAAGAAGGCGGGACAGTTCTTCGACCAGATACATCGAGTGGTCATCCTTCTCGAACACAAATATTGGGAATTTGACATCCATGCGCACATTCTAGCCGAGGCTCCGATCTTTGCCTCCTGAGAACCAGTTTTTTGCCAGCAACTAAAACCAAAGACGGTTTCCCCTGTGTTCCCCGGTGCCCCCTGTGGTTAAGGTGTTGCTTTTGACGAAATCATCACCATCGAGGCTGCCGCAGATCACAGAACAGGCCGCGAGCTGCGTGCTACATCTGAACTCGGATAAACCAATGGCCAGTCCATCGCTCGTTCCCGCATCCCGCATCAACCAGGTTTCTGGCGCCGTCGTCAGCGCGGCCATGAGAGTTCACTCGTTGCTTGGCCCCGGTCTGCTGGAGAGTGCCTACGATGCGTGTCTAGCCCGCGAGTTGCGCAATCGCGGTTTCAGGGTGGATACACAAGTCGGTCTGCCCGTGGTCTACGACGGAGAAAAACTCGACCTTGGCTATCGAGTCGACCTGCTGGTTGAAAACCTGGTGATTGTTGAGATCAAGTGCGTGGAAGCAATCCATCCCGTCCACGAAGCCCAGCTTTTGTCATATCTGCGCCTAAGCGGGAAGAACGTCGGACTGCTGATCAATTTTCACGTGGCCCGATTGAAAGACGGAATCAAGCGCATGGTGGACGGGAGAGATTGGGAAAGGTAAATCTTAACCACAGAGGTCACAGAGGAACACAGGGGAAATCTTTCTTTTAATCGACGATCAAATTAAACCCGGATTCAAGGGTTTCCCTGTGTTCCCCTGTGGTAAAGGGTTTGGCACTCAGACCTGCTTCCACAGCTCTTCCCGCGGATCCTCCGGATTGAGCTTCGCCAGCTCCCGCAGCAGTTCCTTGGTCTTCTCATCGCGCGGCATGGGGACCGTGATCTTTACCTCAACAATCTCATCTCCCCGAGCGCCGTCTTTCGTAGCCGACGGCACGCCCTTTTCCCGCAGCCGCAGCTTCTGCCCCGACTGCGTCCCGGGAGGAATCTTCAGCATGCTCCGCCCGTCAATGGTCGGCACTTCGATCTTCGACCCCAGCGCCGCCTCCACCGCCGTCACCGGCACCGTAATGTAAACATCGTCGCCCTCGCGCCGGAAAATCGCGTGCTCTCCAGAGCGGATGATCGCGTACAAATCGCCCGTCCCGCCGCCACGTAGTCCAGCGTTCCCCTTACCCGGAATACGGATGCGCTGCCCATCGCGGGTGCCCGCCTTGATGCGGACTTCGAGCGGTTCCGTCCGCTCCACGCTGCCCTCGCCGTGGCACACCAGACAGGTCGAGATATTCTTCCCCGTCCCATGGCAGCGCGGACAAGTCACATTGAACTTCATCCGCCCGCCGGTCTGCTCAATCGTGCCCTTGCCGTGGCACTGCGGACACGTTCCCGGCGCTTCGACAAAGCCATTGCCGTGGCAGTTCCCGCAGACGTCGCGCCGCGCAATATTCAACTTCATCACGCCGCCGCGAACCGCCGTCCAGAAAGGAACGTTCACCTGATATTCGAGATCGCCGCCCGGCGCAGGTCCCTCTTCGGCCGCCGCGCCTCGTCCACCACCGGTGAAGATGTTCGAGAAAATATCGCGGAATCCGCCGCCCCCGCTACTGCCCGGCGTCTTCCGTCCGCCGCCCTTTGACCCCTCGAACATGTCGGAGAAGTCGAACCCGCCAAAATCGAAATGCACGCCCCCTTGCGCCCCGGGCTGTCCTCCCGGAACTCCGCCCGGATATCCATCGAAACCGTCCGCTCCCGGCTGTCCGCCGCCCCGCGCATAGGCCTCCGCCGTTGCCGGATCAATATTGTCGGAGTAGAACCCGAGCTGGTCGTAGATCTTGCGCTTTTTTGGATCGCTCAAGACATCGTTGGCCTCGGAGAGAGTCTTGAACTTCTCCTCCGCCGACTTGTCGCCGGGATTGACGTCAGGATGGTACTTGCGCGCCAGCTTCCGGAACGCCTTCCGGATGTCGTCGGCGGAAGCCGACTTCTTGACGCCGAGCGTGCCGTAATAGTCCTTGGTTTGGGTGGCCATGCTTGAGTTATTTCCGGCCAACGGTCAGCCGTGTGTCGCGGCAGCCCTTTGTCGAACTGTCATCCTGAGCGAAGCGAAGGACCTCTGCAGTTTATCCGCAGCGCTCCTTCGCTTCGCTCAGGATGACACGGTTTGGAATTGTGCGTACAGAATTCTGAGAACTGAGAACTGCCTTTTCAGTTCACCACTTCTTTCGACTGTTCATCCATCGCCACATGAAACGCCTCAAACGGCGACCCGTCCATCGAAACGGGAATCCGCTGCATCCCGGTTGGCGTCGGGGCGAAGCAGTACCAGCGGCCTTCTTCGGGCACAAAATTCACGAAGAACATTTGTCCGTTCACTTCAAATCTCAATTTGTTTCCTCTTTCTCAATCACCGGCAACGTTCAATGACTTAGATGCAGCTAAGGGGCGCTCGTCGCGCCCCCAGCAGCTAACAGCTAAGAGCCAAAGGCCAAAAGCTTACTTCTTGTCCTCCACATCCACGTACTCGGCGTCAATCACGCCTTCGTCCTTCTTCTTGGCCTGGCCATCGCCATTCGCGGACGGATCAACCCCCGGCGTCGGCCCTGCCCCCGGCGTCTGCGCCTGCGTGGCCTTGTACATCTGCTCGGCCAGCTTGTGCGAAGCCGCCGTCAGCTTCTCTCGCGTCGAGTCCATCTGCGCCTTGTCGCCGCTTTCGATGGCTTTCTTCGCGTCGGCCAGTGCGTTCTCCACGTCTCCACGCTCCGAGCCCGAGATCTTGTCGCCATGCTCTTTCAGCATCTTCTCGATGTTGTAAACCAGCGTGTCGAGCTGGTTCTTGGCTTCGATCTCTTCGCGCTTGGTCTTGTCTTCGGCGGAGTGCACATCGGCTTCTTTCGCCATGCGCTCGACCTCTTCCTTCGACAAGCCCGACGACGACGTGATCGTGATCTTCTGGTCCTTGCTCGTGGCCATGTCTTTCGCGGTCACGTTCAGGATGCCGTTCGCGTCGATGTCGAACGTCACCTCGATCTGCGGAATCCCGCGCGGAGCCGGCGGCAGCCCGGTCAAATGGAACTTGCCCAAAGTCCGGTTGTGCGCCGCCATCGGACGCTCGCCTTGCAGCACGTGCACCTCAACCGATGTCTGACTGTCAGCTGCGGTCGAGAACGTCTCGGTCTTCTTGGTCGGAATCGTCGTGTTGCGCGGGATCATCGGAGTTGCCACCCCGCCCAGCGTTTCAATCGCCAGCGTCAGCGGTGTCACGTCCAGCAGCAGCAAATCTTTCACTTCGCCGCCCAGCACGCCGCCCTGGATGCCGGCGCCCACCGCCACAACTTCATCCGGGTTCACGCCCTTGTGCGGTTCTCTGCCGAACAGTTCCTTCACCAACGCCTGAATGCGCGGCATGCGAGTCTGCCCGCCGACCAGTACGACCTCATTGATCTTGCTGGCGTCGACACCGGCGTCTTTCAAGCACTGCTTGCACGGCCCGACCGATTTCTGAATCAGGTCCTCGATCATCGACTCCAGCTTCGCCCGCGTAAGCTTCTTCACCAGATGCTTTGGACCCGAAGCGTCCGCCGTGATGAACGGCAGGTTGATCTCGGTCTCCATG
>Ga0302172_10000024_pt1 | contig 33163 bp, 27 predicted proteins | sample I_Fen_N2_3_FD_198777 | JGI IMG/M metagenome (GOLD analysis project Ga0302172, IMG submission 198777) | Peat permafrost microbial communities from Stordalen Mire near Abisko, Sweden - I_Fen_N2_3 | ecosystem: Environmental > Terrestrial > Soil > Wetlands > Permafrost | place: Sweden: Abisko... | reverse complement strand
GAAGTGGGCGCTCGTGTTACCGGTGCTGGCGCTGGTATTTGCGGCCTGGATTTATCGTCCGGGATATCGATCGGCGAAGGCGGGCGGGGCCGCGCAACCACCGTCTTCTTCGGCGGGTTCCGCTCTTTCGCATCGTCCCGCCAACCGGGAGGCCGAGGAGTTCTACCTGAAGGGGCGCTACTACTGGAACAAGCGCACACCTGAGGATCTGAACAAGGCCGTCGATTCCTTTACCCAGGCGATTGTCCATGATCCCGGCTACGCGGAGGCTTACGTCGGGCTGGCGGACTGCTACAACCTGCTCCGCGAGTACACCCTGATGCCCTCATCGGAAGCGTACCCGAGGGCATTTGCAGCGGCGAAGAAAGCCGTCGAACTTGATGATCAGTCTTCGGAAGCGCACGCATCCCTGGCTTTTGTTTCCTTCCACGGGATGTGGGATGCGGCGGCGGCGGACCGGGAATTCCGCCGGGCGATTGAGCTCGACCCCAACAATGCCACGGCGCATCATTGGTATGCGACGTACCTCATGTGCGTGCACCGTTACCCCGAGTCCTTGGCGGAGATCGAACGCGCCCAGGCGCTGGATCCGGCTTCCAAGTCCGTGCTGGCCGACAAAGGTTCCATTCTTTTCAGCGCAGGCCGGCAGCAGGAAGCCATCACCCTGCTGAAACAAATGGAGGACAACGAGCCAGGCTTCATTTCCCCCCACCGCTACCTGAAGATCATCTACTTCCAGACAGCGGACTATCCCCACTACCTCGCGGAATCAAAAGGCGAAGCGGTGCTGATGCACGACAGTTCCGCCCTTGTCATCGCAGACGCGACCGCGAAGGGTTTCGCAGCCGGGGGCGGGAGAGGCCTGCTCGAGGCCCTCCGGCTTCAACAGCAACGGCTTTATGATCGGGGCCGGTTTTCACCGTACCTACTCTCCGAAACCTACTCCGTGCTGGGAAATAAACGGGAGGCGCTGCTGTACCTCAAAACTGCCTACGACCAGCATGCCGACGGCGTTTCCCAGATGGAATCCAACCATGCCTTCGACAATCTGCACCATGAACCCGCCTTCCGCCAGTTGCTTGCCGACGTTGGTCTGCCACCCCTTCCGTGATTGCTTTGGGGTAGGAAATGCACTTGCTAGCCCCGCTTTGCGGATCCAGGAAATGAGCCTTGCCTCCCGCCAGGAGCGATCAGCCGCCAGGCCTCGCAAATGTGGAAGCCCAATTCATCATCGCTGATCGAATCGAGTTCGATCCCTACCCAGCCGCTCACTCCCACATACGGCGGCATGAAGAAAGTCCGGGGTTCGTTCTTGATCAGGGAAGCCTGAAGGCCGGGAGGAACCGGCAGATAGACTGCGATATGGCCGTCGTTGTGATGGTTGTTGGCGAACATCACATAGACCTTCTTTCCCACAAAGAAAGTCGGTTCGCCGTGCGAGATCTTCTCTGCCGTTCCGGGGAGAGCCGCGCAAAGCCGCCGGACCCTCCGCAGGTGTTCTTCGCCCGCGGCGGCCAGGTCTGCATTCGGAGCGACAGGCCTTGCCTGGGGCTTCTTTGGGGGTCGCTTCAAGTGCCTTCACCTCGCCGAAGCCCTCGCTGCGTCTTGCAGGGCGGCAAAAACCTTGTGGACTTGTGCCGCGGTCCGGTCCAGCGACCCGGAATTATCAATCACAAAATCGGCGGCCTTGATCTTCTCTTTGTCCGGCAACTGCGCAGCCATGCGGCGGGTGACTTCAACGCGCGCCGCTTCTTCGGAAACTCCCAGCCTGCCCGCGAAACGCTGAACGCGTTGTTCGGGAGAGCAGGTTACAACCATGAGCCGGTCGAAGCGGTCGGCGACGCCGGCTTCCAGGATCAGCGCCGCTTCCACGATTGCAATGCCATGAGGATCGCGGCGGCCGATCCCTTCCATCCACTGGTTTTCATGCTCGACCACGGCGGGATGAACGACGGCATTGAGTTCTTGCACGCGCCCTGCACTACCGGGATGGCCGAACGCGATCTCGGCAAGTTTGGGCCGGTTAACACTGCCGTCGGAATTCAGGATTTCCCGTCCGAAATGGCGGACTACTTTCTCATACACCGCTTGCCCGGGCTGCATCAGTTCGTGCGCAATGGTGTCGGCCAGAATCAGGTGCGCGCCGAGTTTGACGAACATCTCGCCGACCACCGATTTGCCGCTCGCAATCCCGCCAGTCAACCCGACCTTTAGCAATGTGGTTTCACCTGGACGGAGAAAATCTACCACGGAGACACGGAGACACGGAGGAATGCAAGGGCACAAACCGGAATTGCAATTCAAGAATCGAGAATCTGAATCAAGTACAAATTCCTGCTCCGAAGTCGTTCGTTTTGCCTTTCTCTGTGTTTCCGTGCCTCCGTGGTGGAAGTTCATTCAACTTCTCGTCAACTCGGCGACCGGGGTTGCGCGCCGCAGCTTCGCCGCTTTCACGGTGTTCACCATCAGCATGGCGATGGTCAGCGGCCCCACTCCTCCCGGCACCGGAGTGATCGCACCCGCCACTTCGGCCACTTCGGGATGCACATCGCCCGCCAGCGTTGAGCCTTTCGTCAGAAACGTTTCTTCCCGCTTCTTGTTTCCGGCAAAGAGGCGATCAAACTCGGCCCGCTCGCTGACTTTGTTCATGCCGACGTCAATCACGCACGCTCCCGGCTTCACATAGTCGCGGGTGACCATGCCCGCGCGCCCGATCGCCGCCACCAGAATATCCGCCCTCCGGCAGACTCCCGGCAGATCGTGCGTCTTGGAGTGGCACACCGTGACCGTTGCATTCGCGTTCAGCAGCAGCATCGCGACCGGTTTGCCCACGATGTCACTCCGCCCCACCACCACCGCTTCCTGCCCGGCGATCGCGATCCCGCTCCGTTTCAGAATTTCCATCACTCCGGCCGGCGTGCAAGGCACCAGCCCGGGACGCTGGGTCGAAAGATATCCCACATTCATGGGATGAAACCCATCCACATCTTTGGCGGGGTCCACCGCGAGCAGCACCTTCTTCGAGTCCACGTGGGGAGGCAGGGGCAACTGCACCAGGATGCCGTCGATCTCGTCACGCCGGTTCAAGTCATCCACCAGCGCGAGCAGTTCCTCGGTCGTCGTGCTCTCGGCAGGCGTGTGTTTTTCGCTGTAGATTCCGACTTCTTCGCAACTCTTCACCTTGCCGCGCACATAGACTTCCGACGCTGGATTATGCCCCACCAGCACCACGGCCAGCCCGGGGCGTATGCCAGAGGCGGCCAGGGCCTGCACTTCGCGAGCGACTTCCGCCCGGATTTCGCTCGCCATTTTATTGCCATCGAGAATCTTGGCCGTCATCACACCTCGCGGGACCCACAGATTGCGATGCGATTTTATCTCAAATTGCCGCGCTGCTTCCCGGCCACTCTAGCGTTAGAATGGGCCAGTATGATCAGCCAAGATCTGCTCGACATTCTGGTTTGTCCCGTGTGCAAGAAGACGCTGGCCCTGAAAGAGAACGGGATGAGCCTGAAATGCGGCGAATGCCGCCGGGTTTATCCTATTCAGGACGACATTCCGATTCTGCTGATTGATGCGGCCACCATCGAAGCGGCCTGAAAGTGCCAGACAAAACCAGCCCACACCGTTTCTGAAACGACACAGAATGTCAGTTTTGACCCGCCAGAATTCCCCTCTCCATCGCCATGCCATTCCCGGGCAGCAGCCGAACTAGTGGTTTTTCATGGTGTTCGGCCGCATTTCCACAAGTTTGGGCGGCCCCGCGTTTTGCCTGAAAGCTACGGCACAACAATTGCATGCAACGTAGAGAACTGCCGATGAGTCTAAGTAGATAACTAGGGGCAGAGCGGTCGGAGGGTGGTGGGGCCATGAGAGACAAATTTTCGGTGACGGAGTTGAATGCCCTGCGGAACGACCTTCTCCAGGGCGGCATGGTGGATTCCCGGGAAGCAGCGGAAGTGTTGCAGGTCTTCTTGATGGGTCGCGGCTACGGAGTTTCTCAGGCCGACGCCATGGATGCCGCTGGCCGCGTGGAGATGGCCGGCTGCTCCCTGCCCGTCCTGCAGCGCGAGCTCGAAGGGCTCGCCATGGTGATGTAAGAGTTCGCACAGTTAACAAAACGAGGTTAACGGAAAACTGATCCAGCTCAACTGAGCACGGACGTTTCCCAATGCGATAAGCCGGGCCAAACAGCCCGGCTTTCCTGTTTCTGGACCGCCATTGCCTTTCCGCGTCTTTATTGTGCGCTTGCCTGTGGTACATTTCTGCCGGGTCCCAATCCACAATTTCAGAGAGAGGTTATTACCATGAAGAAAACTGTTTGCGCCATTTTGACCGCCGGTGCCCTGACATTCGCCATGTGTCTGCCCGTCGCCGCCCAGGATAAGACTGACAAGATGGACAAGATGAAGGACGAGAAGCACGAGAAAATGGAGCAGCACCCGGCAATCGAGGCCGCCGTCAAGCACCTGCGCGAAGCCAAGAACGCCCTGGAACACGCCAACCATGATTTCGGCGGTCACCGCGTCAAAGCGATTGAGCATGTAAACCAGGCTTTGGCGGAGTGCGAGCAGGCTCTGAACTTCGACAAGAAGTAGCTCGGACTTAGTTTGAAAAACCACGAGGGGATGCCGCTGGGGCATCCCCTTCTTCTTGTTGGGAATCAGCAACGCCCGGCGTTCGTTACTTTGGGTGGCTCACCTTCCGCCTCTTCACCTCCTCCATTATTCCCTCCACAATGATCAGGAGTGGACCGCACCTCCAAACTCGGAGCGGTATTCATCTGCCTGTTCGCGCTGCCCTTTGCCGGCTTCGGTCTGTTCGCTCTCTCCAGGGCGATCACCCAGATGCTCGCGGGCACCGGCAACTCCCAGGTGTGGCTGTTGCTGATTTTTGGCGTGGTATTCAGCGGAGTTGGGTGCGGGCTGATGTGCATGGCGATCTGCGGCTCGAAGTTCCTGAAGCGGCAGCAGCGCGCCCAATCCGAGCATCCGGCGGAGCCCTGGCTGTGGCGCGAAGACTGGGCCCAGGGCCGCATCAAGGGCAACACCCAGTCCGGCATGATCACCGCCTGGGTATTTGCCGCTTTCTGGAATCTGGTTTCCGCGCCCATGCTGGTCTTCGTCCCGCAGCAGGCTGCCAGGAAACCGATTGCCTACCTTGGCCTCCTTTTTCCCGTGGTTGGAGTTTTCCTTCTGGTCCGCGCCGTTCGCTTCACCCTGGCTTACCTCGAGTTCGGCAAGACCTGCTTTGAAATGTCGCCCGTGCCGGGTGTCGTTGGTGGCGACCTGAAAGGCATGATCCAGGCGCGATTCCCGCACTCGCCGGAGCACGGCATCCAGCTCCGCCTTTCCTGCGTGAACCGCGTCATAACCGGTTCCGGCAATAACCAGAACACCTCCGAGCGCATCGTGTGGCGCGGCGAGCAGAGCCTCTCGCCGGCGCAGATCTATCCCGGGCCCGCCGGCACTTCGATCCCGGTGAGCTTCCGCGTTCCCTGGGATGCTCGGCCGACCGAGACACAGGTGCCCCGGGATTCGATCGTATGGATGCTGGATGCTCTGGCCGATGTGCCGGGCGTGGACTACCACGACATCTTTGAAGTGCCGGTCTTCCGCACCGCGCAGACTCCAGCGCAGCGGCCTGCGGAGGGGCTAGCCTCGAAGACAGATTCTGCCACTGCAAAGCCCAGTACTCTGACGGTCGCAGTCACCGAGAGCGCCGCCGGCGTGGAGTTTTATTTCCCGGCGGCACGGAACAAGGGCTTCGCTCTGGGGACCACGTTCTTCCTGCTGATTTTCAGTTCGGTTACGTTCTTTCTCGCACGTTCCAGTGCGCCGGTCATCTTTCCCATCGCCTTCGGGTTCTTCGCGCTGCTCCTTCTCTATATTTGCGTGCAGATGTGGTTTGGCACCACGCGAGCCGGGATTGGCAATGGAGCCCTGCTCTTGCAGGATGGCTTGCTCGGCGGCGGCAAGATTCAGCGATTCGCGCTTTCCGACATGGCTTCGATCGCGAGCAAGATCGGCAGCCAGCAAGGCGGTGGCACCGGCACGCCCTACTACGACATCGAACTCAGCTTGCGCAATGGCAAAAAAGTCACGCTCGGACGCACTCTCAAGAACAAGCAGGAAGTTGACTGGCTGATCGAAGAGATGCGACGCGTGACCGGACTTCAGCCGAAAGCGATGACTGCGAGCGTCTAACGCTGCTGTCGTGCCACTCCGCATCTCAATCCTAATGTCATGCTGAGCGGAGACCGTGATTCGCGAAGCGAATCATGGTCGGAGTCGAAGCACCCCTGCCCCCGGCAAATTCTCCTCCGGTATCGGCACGTCAGGTGATTACAACCCCTCCACCACGTTCTGTAATTCGCGCGCAATCTCCTCCGCATCCCTGCCCGCTGCAAAATTTACCGGCTCTCCAATCCGCACTTGAATCCTTCCCGGCGCCGCGAACTTCCGGCCCGCCTTCTTCACCTCAAACAGCCCGTCAATTCGCATCGGCAAAATCGGGATCTGCAGATTATTTGCCAGCAAACCGATCCCGGACCGGAACGAAAGCAATTTCCCATCCTCGGTGTGCCGCCCTTCCGGAAATACCAACACACTGTAGCCGCGGTCTACAGCCTCCCCGGCATAGGCAAAGCTCTTGCGGAAGCCGGACTGGCGGGGCAGGGGGAACAAGTTCAGCAGCGCGACCCCGAGCGTCCATTGCATCCGGTCGTAGATCCGGCCCAGCCAGCCGCGACCCGGCGCGGGAGCGCGTAGAAGCTCGAGCGCTTCTCCACCAGTCGCAGTGGCCAGGCGATGGCGGAGGCGTGCGGGAAGCACGGTCTGGATGAAACCTACGTCCACGTCGTCAATGTGGTTCGAGACAACCAGTACCGGTCCGCGAACGCCCCGCAGGTTCTCCCGCCCGATCACGCGCGGCCAGCCGAGCAGGAACACTGCCGGCCTCACCATCAGATAGTGCGCGAGCAGACGCGCCCAGGTCACCGGCCAGCGCAGCGTCCACAGAGGATAGTGAAACTCGCGGCGCTCCCCGCGTTCTCCCTGCAGCAGTTTTTCCAGGTCGCCGACCGTGGCGGCACTGGCGAACTTCGTTTCGCTCAGGTTTACCTGGTAGCGGTCTTCGAGCGCGCCCAGCAATTCAACTCGTTCAAGGGAACTCAGTCCCAACCCGCTTTCGAGGTTGGCTTCAGCAGTCAGACTCTGAGGTGCTCGCCCGGCAATTCTCGCCAGCAGTTCCGACAACGGGCTGGCCGCACTGGCTACCGACTGCCCCTGGAGACTCGCCTCCACTGCGTCGCGGATCACATTCCGGCGCGGCTTCTGCGTGGACGTTCGCGGAAAATCCTCTTCCGGCCATACCAACCACGCGCGCATCCGCTGGTACTCCGCTAAGCCCTGGTTTGCGCGGGCGACGACCGGCTGCGGGTCCGCATCGCGGTCGCGCAGAATCAAAACGGCACAGGGCTCGGCATTCCCGCCGCGATCCAGCCCAATCACGGCGCAATCGCGGACCTCTTTCTGACTTCGTAACGCCGTTTCCAGGTCCTCGGGATAGACGTTCATCCCCGCTGGCGTCACGATCACTTCTTTCTTGCGGCCCTTGAAATACAGATTCCCTTGCGCATCGAGCGCGCCCAGGTCACCGGTGCGGTACCAGCCTTCCTCGCCCGTCACCGATTGCAACTCGCGGCCATTCCAGTAGCCACTGGCGACGCCACTGCCGCGCACCAGGATTTCCCCGTCGTCCGCGAGCTTGATCTCACGACCCGGCAGGACTTTGCCAATCGATCCCTGGCTCATGCGGAAGGGATGGTTCAGGCTGATCAGCGACGTGGTTTCCGTCAGCCCATAGCCCTGGATCACGGCGTATCCCAGGCGATGCCAGAACTGCTCGGTTTCCGAATCGAGCGCCGCGCCTCCGCTGATCATTGCCCAGAATTTCCAGCCAAACTGCCTTCGGATCTCGCGGAAGGTCCACCAGCGGCGCAAGAAATGCTGGCTTTCCGCCCGGCGATAGCGTTCTGCAAATTGATCGCGCCGGCCGCGGTCTTCGAGGTCGCGCTCCATCTTCTGCTTCAAAGACTCGAGCATCCGGGGTACCGCCACCAGCACCGAGACCCGCTCCCGCCGGATCGCCGCCATGACTTCCGTGGGATTGAGGGTGTGCTCGAAGACGACGGTGCCGCCCAGCAGCGGCGGAAGGAAAATCCCCAAGAACTGTCCGAACACGTGGCTCATCGGCAGCAGGTTCAGGAATCGGACGGGATGCACCCACCGCTCGTACTTCAGATACTTCTGGATCTCGGCCTCGATCGGCGCCACGTTTCCCAGCACGTTGGCGTGGCTGAGCACGACGCCCTTTGGCTCGGCGGTGGTTCCCGAGGTGAAGACGATCTCCAGCACATCAGCAGGCTGAATCTCAACCGGACGAAAAGGCTCAGCCGAATGCCTGGCGACAGCCGCTTCCATGTGCGCCGGATCGATTACTGGAATCGCGTCGAATACTCCGGAGCGCTCGCGAGGACAGACAACCAGCTTCGTTCTGACCTGCAAACTGATCCGGCGGGCGAAATCCGGACTCGCTCCATCGTCCACCGGAACCGCAATCACCCCGCAGAGCGCGCATCCAAAGAATGCCGACACCCACTCCGCGCAGTTCGCGCTCCAGAGCAGCACCGCGTCGCCCTTGCCGATGTTGCGCGCCTGCAATTCGCGCGCAAAGCGATAGGCACCTTCGGCCACACGACGATAGCTCCAGCGCTCGCGCCGGTAACCGCGTGGATAAACGTAGGCGCACTCGTCGCCCCAGCGCTCGAAATCGTCCAGGTAGTTCAGCAGACTTGCCCGCACACCCTGTTTAGTAGCACAATTCCGGAACCTTTACAGTGTCCGTGGCTGGATCTTGCCCACGGAGCAATGGAATGACGAGAATATTCTCAATTCGGATGGCCCTGTTCTTCGGCTTGGCCGGACTGATGGCCTGCCAGCCGCCCACCACAAGTGCTCCAGATCCCATCGGTCGCAACACCGGTGTGATCTCAGATGTGCTCTCCTCCCCTCCGCGCGACCTCAGCCAGGACGAGTCCGCCGGCGGACATGTCCTGCGCAAGCATGTCGGCCGGACCGACGAAGAACTCCGCGATCGCCTGCGCCGGGAGCGCAACATCTCGGGCTCTTCGACCTACACCGATCGCACCACCGCCGAACGCGCCATCGGCGACGCCATCGGCCAGTCGCAAGCGAAGGTCCAGCGTTGGCTCGACCGCCCCGGTGGCCACGCCAACCTGGTGCTTGACTACGACGGCGGTCAGCCGATTGGGCGAACGATGAATCGCGGCGACAGTCAGTCCCGGCCCTGCTCGCATGCGGTCATCGTCCTGAAGTATGATCCCCCGGCCAATTACCACGTCCTGACTTCGTATCCGGAGTGCCGCTGATGACGACCAATAACTCCCACGCGAAACCCGAAATCACCGCCGCCAACTTTCCAGCCCTTCGTTCCTTCTTGCGCGGCTACTTCCACGAAGATGTCGCCGACGAGTACGGTACCCCGCCGGAAGCCGCCGACCAGTTCTGTGAGGATGCGGACAGCGACGAGCGCACCGCCGTAGCCAACGAATGGACCCAGTTGATGCATGCGCTCGAGGGAAAACCGCTCTCGGAGATCAACCAGGCGTTGACCAAGAAACTCGGCGGCTCGGTTCGCCTCAACGAAGAGGAGCTTCAGCAGGTCTCACAGATCTTCGCGCGCTGTTTAGCCGCTAAATCGCAACGCCGGGCAGCCAACGACGAATAGCGAACGACTAGCGACTAACCTCCGTCCTCCTGAGCGCAGGTGATCGTTCACGAAGTGAACGGTCACCGGAGTCGAAGGACCCCTACCCCCACCCGTCTGCTGCGGGCGAAATCCACCCCATTGGCCGGATCTAACGCGCGACGGTTGTCCCTGGATGAAAGACTCGGGAACGGGTAGGGGTGCTTCGACTCCCCAGCATGATCCGCTTCGCGAATCCTCCTGCTCCGCTCAGCATGACAAGAACTCACTCCCGCCCGACTCCCAGCGCATCCGCCACCCGGTTGATGTAGTTGAACCAGGCCGCGATCAGGGTAATCTGCAGAATGGCCTTGTCCTCGAAACCTGCCGCCCGCAGCCGTTCGTGGTCGTCTTTCCAGATCGTGGTGGCGTCCTTGGTGATCTTGATCACGTAGTCGAGCATGGCGCGCTCTTGCGGTGTGATGGGCGCGGTCGTGTAGTCGCGCTCCAGCGCCTCCACCAGCTCTTTATCTAACGTCACCCTACGCAGAAACTCTGCGTGCGACTCGATTCAATACACGCACCGGTTGGTCACCGAGACCATGGTGGCGATCATTTCGTGATGGCGGCGCTCCAGCGGCAGATCCGGCGACATCAGGGACCCGAAGGTCGCGAACGCGTGATAGAGAGCCTGTGGAATCAGCGAGTGCGACGCCGCGATCATCGATCCGCCGCCCTCCACCGGGTGGACCGGCACGGAGTACTCTTTCGGATAGAGCGAGTTCTGCCCCTCCATCGCCTTGCGCAGTTCGTCGTCGGCTTCGGACAGCGGGATGGTCTTGATCCAGGCCATGGGTTTCGACTTGCCCTCGAGCGGGAACTTTGCCTACAATTTCGGCGTTCAGACACGCTACACGCAGGCCACGGCAATTGCCAATAGCCTGAAAGCGTTACCTTGGCCCGGACCTGACCGATTCGTTTCGCGGGCTCCCGCGCGGAGGTCGAATCGATGACCTACATGCTGTACCACGTGATCCGCCGGCTGCCCCGTCCGATGCTGGTGGGCTTGATGGTAGTGCTGCTGACGGCGCTGGCCCGGGCGTGAGTGCCCACCCCGGAAGGCCCCGCCCGGCGGGAAACTCGACCGGGCTAAGCTAAACATGGTGTTGTGATATAGCTCACGGCGCGGTCGTTCGGGCGTCGCTAATGTCATGGTCGGGCAAATTGATTCCCGGCCCGGGTCCCTGACGCCGCCGGTGTTCCCTGGAGGTCCCTACGATGCCGCAAGACACCGTCACCATCACCGATAACCGTACCGGCCAAACCTACACCCTTCCCGTCGAAAACGGCACCATCCGCGCCATGGACCTGCGCAAGATCAAGACTGGCCCGGAAGACTTCGGCCTGATGACCTACGACCCGGCCTTCATGAACACGGCCTCCTGCCGGAGTGCGATCACCTATATTGATGGCGACCGGGGCATTCTGCGCTACCGCGGCTATCCCATCGAGGTCCTGGCCGAGCACTGCACCTTTCTCGAAGTCGCCTACCTGATCCTGTTCGGCGAACTGCCCACCGCCACCCAGCTCAAGGATTGGGTCTACGAGATCACCCATCACACCATGCTCCATGAGACCACCAGAAAATTCATGGAGGGATTCCGTTATAACGCCCACCCCATGGTGATGCTGGTCAGCACGGTCGCGGCGCTTTCCAATGTGTATCCCGATTCCAGGAACATTCACGACCCCGCGAGCCGCCTGCTGCAAATCAAGCGCCTGATCGGAAAGATGCCCTCGATCGCCGCCATGTCGTACCGCCACATGGTGGGTTTTCCCTATATCTATCCGGACAACGACCTCACCTATCCAGAAAATTTCATGAACATGCTGTGGAAGATGGTCGAGCCGAAGTACGCCGCGAACCCGGTAATTGCCCGCGCGCTCGATATCCTCTTTATTCTGCACGCTGACCACGAGCAGAACTGCAGCACCAACACCATGCGCTGCGTGGGAAGCGCTCACACCGATCCGTATCTGGCCACGGCCTCTGCTGCCGCCGCTCTCTCCGGACCTTTGCATGGCGGCGCCAACGAAGAAGTGCTGCGCATGCTCGACGAGATCGGTTCCAAGGACAACGTCGCTGCCTACGTCAAGAAGATCAAAGACGGCAAAGGCAAGCTGATGGGCTTCGGGCACCGTGTGTACAAGAATTACGATCCGCGCGCCAAGATCATCAAGTGGGCCGCCGACCGCGTGTTCGAAGTGACGGGAAAGAATACCCGGCTCGAGATCGCTCTGGAACTCGAACGCATCGCGCTCGAAGACGACTACTTCGTCGGCCGCAAGCTCTATCCGAACGTGGATTTCTACTCCGGCATCATGTACCAGGCGATGGGCTTCAAGCCGGAGATGTTCACCGTCCTGTTCGCGATCCCGCGCGCGGCTGGCTGGCTGGCGCAATGGCAGGAAATGCTCACCGATCCCGAGCAAAAAATTGCCCGCCCGCGTCAAGTCTGGATCGGCCACGAGACGCGGCAGTTCGTTCCGATCGAGCAGCGCAACACGGCCGGCGTGACGGTGCGATAACCGCCAGCTGTTGGCGCGTAATCGCATTCTGCCTGCTGGCGGAACCACCAGCCTTCTCACGGCGGTACGTGAGCCTCGTCACGGTGTTTCCGCCGCACTGCCTCCTACAATTCCTCCGGGATTGAGTATCCACTTCCACGGGCCCCCGGATACCCTACGCCCAGGCAACGCACCGAAGAAGGCCGTGGTGCACATCTCCACCGCAGCGGCACTCGTACGGAAGAAAGAATCGCGACCTTCCTCAATGCAACGCTGATCTTGCCCGGTCAGTTCCGAACCAATTCAGAACGCTAACCGGTTCTTGGATTGTGCAGACTTTGGGAGGAGGTTTCATGTTCAGCAAGACCGTGGTCCTGCGTGTTGGGTATTTGGCCCTTTTCCTTCTTACTACCTCGGCGGGTTGGAGTGCGACCCAGTATTTCCAGAAGGCTCAGACCTACAACCTCGGCATGACAGCGCTTTCGGTCACGGCCGCAGACGTAAATGGAGACGGCAAGCTCGACCTGCTCGTCGCCGATGGCGGCAGCACCCTGGGCGTGTCGTTGGGCAAAGGGGATGGCACCTTCCCGCCCGCCCAGACTTACAACTCGGGGGGCTGGAGAACGTATGCCATCGTCGTGGGAGACCTTAACGCCGACGGCCACCTCGACCTGGTTGCGACCAGTTCCTGTGTCAGCAACACCGACTGCACCCACGGCGTGGTGGCGGTATTGCCGGGAAACGGGGACGGCACCTTCCGCGCCGCCCAAAGCTATGACTCGGGCGGTGCCGACGCGAGGGCGGTCGCTCTGGCCGACGTAAATGGAGACCGCAATCTCGACCTCATCGTCGCCGACAATTGCGTCAGCAACGGCAACTGCACCAGCGGTGCGGCGACCGTGTTGCTGGGGAACGGCGACGGCACCTTCCAGGCGGCCAGGAGTTACAACTCAGGTGGTCAAGACTCTTCCGGCGTCGCCGTGGCAGACGTGGATGGAGATGGCAAGCTCGACCTGCTCGTGTCCAACTACACCGGCAGCGTCGGAGTGTTGTTGGGCAATGGCGACGGCACCTTTCAGGCGGCCCAGAGTTATGCCACCGACAACGGGAATGCAATCGCGGTAGGCGATGCGAACCAGGACGGACGGCCCGACGTGTTCCTGCCAACCTACTGCGGCCGTAGTGAAAACTGCATGCGCAGGGGAGTGCAGATGTTGCTGGGCAGTGGCGGCGGGAAATTCCAGTCCGTGCGAACCTTCTACTCGGGAGGCAAGAGCGGCACCGCCATCGCCGTGCAGGATGTCAGCCGCGACGGCAAGCTCGACATGATCGTGGCCAACTATTGCGACAACGGAAATACCCGCTGTCGTTTCGGCGTGGTGGGTTTGTTGTTGGGGAACGGCGACGGCACCTTCCAGAAGGCGCAGAAGTACAATTCGGGCAGCTCCCATGCCCTGGCTGTTGCCATCGGAGACGTAAACGGCGATGGCAAAGCCGATCTCCTCGTAGCCAACGGGGTCGTCAGTGTCCTGTTGGGCAGGGCGCGATACGTCCCGACCACCAACTTCAGTTCGGGCCTGAATCCGTCCGTCTACGGACAGTCCGTCATCCTCACCGCGACCGTCAGTTCCATTGGCCCCAACTCGCCCACCGGCACAGTCGCTTTCCGGAACGGAGTCCAGACGGTGGGCAAGGTGACCCTTAACGCCGGAGTAGCTACGCTGATTACCACCAAACTGCCGGCGGGCACGCTTTCCCTCACGGCGACGTACAGCGGCGATTCCGATACCGCCCGAGGCACATCGCCTGCAGTCATTCAGGTTGTTACTCCGGCTACATCGCTGACGACCATCCAGTCCTCGCTCAACCCGTCCCGGCTCGGTCAGCCCGTGAGATTTTCTGCCACGGTAACCAGTCCCACGGCCAAAATCACCGGAACGGTGACCTTCACGGCGGGCACGACGACGCTGGGGACGGTCATGTTGAGCGGAGGAACAGCAAGAATTACCACCAGCGCGCTGCCCAAGGGAAAGACCACTGTCACGGCTACCTACGACGGCACCGCCAACATCGCCGCGAGCTCGGCAGCGCTCGCGCAACACGTGCACTGATGGAAGTTGAAGCGCCGCCGCTCCTGCTGGCAGCGGCGGCGCATGGTTGTCCAGACATGAGTCGCTGGCTGCAATTATTTTGGGGCGGCAGTTCGGAATCGGATGCTCGCCCCTCATGGATCGACCAGGCACGATTTCATCCGTTACAGGAGATCTTATGACACGCACTCTTTTTCGCAGGTTATACGCTCCAGCTGTTGCCGCTCTCTTCATCGCAATTTTGATTGTCTCTTTCCCTGCCCTCGCTCCGGCACAGTTGACGGCGGCGAGCGTTGACAACGCGAGGCGTGTTCCAACTGCCCGTTTGCAGAAAGGATTGTCTGGCGGCTTTGCACCAGATCAGCAGGACCCCCTTTTTCTGCCGCGAGTGATCTACAACACCGGTGGTGAGAGCCCCAACGCGGCGGTGATCGCCGAGGTGAACGGAGACGGAAAGCCCGACTTGGTTGTCGCCAATGGCCCCAACACCGCACACGGAACGGTGGGCGTGCTCCTGGGCAAGGGCGATGGGACCTTCGAGCCCGCTGTGACGTACGATGCCTGGACCTGGGACGATTACTATGCCAGTCCTCAAGCGATCGCGGTCGCCGACGTGAACGGGGACCACAAGCCCGACATTCTCGTAGGAAATAAGTTCTCGAGTCACAGGTTTGGTCTCTTCCTCGGAAATGGCGACGGGACATTCCAGCCCGCGGTGGGGATTGGGCAGGGGCCCGGCACGGACCCTTACTCGCTCGTTGTCGCGGATTTGAACGGAGATGGATTCCTCGATGTGACGGAAGGAACCCCCTGCTACAACTGGGACGATTGCACGACTGGCGCCGTGAGCATCTCACTGGGAAATGGCGACGGAACTTTCCAGCCAGCAGTAAGCAATCGCGTCGTTAGTGGCGGACTGATCGCACTCGCGGTAGCCGATGTGAACGGCGACGGCAAGCCGGACGTGGTAGTGTCCACTTGCATCGGCACCTGTCTCGATGGCGGAAGGGGGGCTGCGGTCGTGCTGCTGGGCCGTGGCGACGGTACCTTCAATTCTCCGGTAACTTACGACTCAGGCGGTAACGCAGGATGGTCGATCGCCGTTTCGGATGTGGATCGTGACGGGAAGCCCGACCTCGTACTGGCGGCGGGCGACAGCGCCGATGGAAAAGGTGGCGTAGTCGGCTTACTCCTGGGCAACGGAGATGGCACCTTCCAACCAGGGGTGACCATCAGTCCCGGCACGGGCAGAACCAGAGCGGTCGCGGCCGAGGACATCAATGGCGACGGCTCACCGGACCTTCTCGTCGCGCCTTTCTACTTATTTGAAGACCCGGTTGTGGTCCTCGCGGGCCGCGGCGACGGGACTTTTGCACCGAACGTTTTGAGCGATTTGTATCCACTCGAAATTGCCACGTCGATTGTGGCGGGAGACTTAAACGGTGACGGGCGACCGGAATTGGTCGTCGTGGCGCAGCCCGTCTACGGGGGCGGACTAGCCGTGCTGCTGAACAACACCGGACCTCACAGTCCTTCAAGGACTGCATTGCTCTCCGATGTGAATCCCGCCGCTCCCAAACAGCTGGTGACCTACTCGGCCACCGTGACCGGCGAAACTGGCGCGCAGACTGGAACCATCTCATTCCAGGATGGCAACTCGACCATCGCCAGCGTGCCCCTGGTCAATAGTCGAGCCGTCTATGCCACATCGTACAACTGGGGTAAGGACATAGCTGCTCATGCCATCTCGGCCGTCTATTCGGGGGATCTGCACAACGCCGGCAGTACTTCCACCACCCTCACCGAGTACATTGGCTCCTTTCCTGTCCCCTCGAAGGTCACGGTCACCACCTCCGGCTCCCCGTCGCTGGTTGCTCAGCCGGTGACGTTTGCCGTGAGCGTCAGTTCCGCCTCCCCAAAGTACGGTGCAATTCCGGACGGCGAGCTGGTCTGGTTCTACGACGGAACCGCGGTTTTGGGCTCGGTGCCACTGGCGGGCGGGAAGGTGGAGTACACAACCTCGGCGCTCTCGGCCAAAACGCACACCATCAAGGCAACCTACGTCGGGGACGGGATATTCAAGCCCGCCACAAACGCGGTTACTCAGGTGGTAAATAAAAACCCAACCACCACAGCGTTGGGTTCGACCCCCAACCCCTCCCTTCATGGCCATCTCGTAACTTTCACCGCGACGGTCAGGTCGGCGGGACCGGTGCCGACCGGGAAAGTGAAATTCATGGACGGCACAGCCACACTTGGGTCGGCCTCGTTGAAAGCCGGCGTCGCGACTCTTGCCAAGTCCAAACTCGCCGTGGGCACGCACTCCATCACGGCTCAATACCTGGAAGATGCCGCCTCCGCCAGGAGCACTTCCCCGGTATTGAACCAGGTCGTGCAGTAAGGCCTCAACGATTGAGCCAGGGACGAGGCGTCGCTCCCCGTGCGCCCGACGCCTCGTCCCATCCTGGCACTCCGCGCCAGATTCCTTCCGTAACCCGGACGTACACTCCCTGTTGGTAACCCTTAGTAACCGTACACTTCGCTGAACTCAGCCTTACAATGACTTCTACGCGACCATTCTTCGGGTGGTCACGGTGTTTCGCCCGGGAAATCCGGGTGAAGTCAGGACCCGCTCGGCACGCTCCCGGGAATCCACTGGGCGTTTCGGCGGGAATCAAGGCTGGAGTCCGCAATTTTATGGCGTTCGGTTTCGGCTTCAACAAACAGAAGGTCCTCAGCGCCGCGGAAAAATTTGTCCAGCAGGGCAAGCTGCAGAATGCCATCGCTGAATACGAAAAAGTCCTCAAGGCCGATCCCAAGGACCTGACCGTCAACAATACCGTCGGCGATCTCTATGCCCGCCTCGGCGAGGCCGCCAAAGCGGTCGAGTGCTTCAAGAGCGTTGGCGATGCCTATGCCGCGCAGGGTTTCACCGTCAAAGGCATCGCGATGTACAAGAAGATCACCAAGCTCCACCCCAGCGTGGATGGATCTTTAAAGCTGGCGGAACTCTACACCCAGCAGGGCCTGTTCAATGATGCCCGGGCTCAGTACCTGCAAGTCGCCGAAGAGTTCATGAAGAACGGCGAACTCGAGCAGGCCGTGCGGCTTTTCCAGAAGGTCCTCGAAATGGACCCGGAAAACGTCCCCATGCGCGTCAAGCTGGCCGAGGTCTATATCCGGCTCGGGAAAAAGAAGGAAGCGTGGGAAATTTTCAGCGCAGCCGCGGAATCGCTGCGCTCCCGTGGCTCCTTGCCCGCCGCCGAAGACATTCTGCAGCGCATGCTGTCCCTCGATCCCGGCAGCAGCTACGCCCTTTTGCTTCGGGGCCGTGCGGCGCTCGAAAACGGCGATCCCAAGAAAGCGATTCAGTACCTGGAAAAAGCCGCCGACCTGGATTCGCATCCCGAAGGGCTGCGCGATCTGCTGCAGGCTTATCTCCAGACGGGGCAAGCCGCCCAGGCAGCTCCCATCGCCGAAAAGCTCCTCACGGTTCACAACGATCCTGACGGCCTTTTCCTGGTCGCGGAAGGGTATACCCAAGCCGGCCAGTATCCGCAGGCCCTCGAGGTGTACAGCCAGAAAGCCGATCGCCTGATGGCGGTCGATTCGGCCAAGCTGATGGCCAGCCTGCACACCATGATCGGCCATGTGCGCGACGACGCCGACGCGCTCGACAGCCTGCTCCTGCTTCTCAACAAGGCAGGCGAGAGCACCCATGTGGGCGAAGTCACTGAATTGCTGGCTCACGCGTCGGTCAAGAACGGCAACCTCACCCGGGCCCGCGACTTGTACCAGATGCTCGCCACCATGGAACCCCAGAACGCGATGCACATGCAGGGGTACCATCAGGTTCTGGCCCGCATGGAGGAAGCCTCGCCCAGCCGGTTGATTACCGCCGAAGAAGGCGCGGTCATCGTGGAGGAACTCGAGGCCACGGCGCCGGTCATTGACCAGTCTTATCCCGATGATGTGGCGGTTGCTTTGCGCTCGGCTGTCACCGACGCGGATTTGTTCCTCTCCTACAATCTGCCCGAGAAAGCCATCGTGCCCCTGCTGGGTGCGTTGCCCCAGGCCCCCCGCGATGTGCGTTTGAATCAGCGGTTGGTGGCGTTGCATACCCGCTCCCGGCGTTTCACGGAAGCCGCGGTTTGCTGCCGCAACCTCGAAAGCATGTACTCGGAATCCGGCCACCCGGACGAGGCCTTGCGTTACGGAGAACTCGCTACCCGCTACGAAGAACGCTCCAATGCTGGTCAACCTCCGGTACTCAGCGCGCCGTCCGCGCCGAATCCTGCTGCTCCATGGCCGGCGGCGGCACTGGAAGCGCCTGAACCCGAGCCGGCTGCATCGCTTGAGCCCGACGTCGCTGCGGAACCGGTCGCCGAGGCACAGCCGGAATTCGTCGTCGAACACTTCCACCAAAGCTCTACGCCAGAAGTTCAGGAAGCCGAGGACCTCTCCGCCGAGTGGGACGATTCCCAATCGGTCGATGACACCCCGGCCCACTCCCAGCACATTGCCGAAGAACCCGTCGTTGCCCAATCGTCAGACGCCGACAACGCCGCCGAGATTCCCGAGACCATCGACGAGGTCCGTTTCTACCTCGAGCACTACATGACGGAACAGGCCAAGACGGCCTTTTCCAAACTGGAAACTCTTACCCGGGACGCTCATATTCTGGATCCCCTGCGCGCCCAGTTGGAAGGCGCGAGCAGCGAGGCCCCCGCGGAAGCCGAGACGGAAGTCGTGGAAATTTCCGCCGACGAGTCCCCGGAATTTGAAATCGAAATGGCGCCGGAAACCTCAGCCGACGCTGATCATCACATCGCCCAGGCGCAGGAAGAAGAAGACGTCCACGCCGAAGCCCACAAAGAAGTTCACGCCGCAGCCCACGAAGAGACCGTCGAAGAACCAGCGCCCGAACCCGCGCACGCAGCCGCCGATGCTGGCGAACTGGCTTCCCTGGTCGCCGATCTGGAATCGTCCCTCGGGGATTCTTTCCCCGAACCGTCCGCACCTGAAACATTACCGGCCTGGCCCAAGACCAGACCCGCTGCGCATCAGCCTGCTCCTTCCAGGCCCGCTCCAGAGCCCACCCCGGCCGTGGCCCGGAAAACGGTGCAGCCGAACCCAGAGCCGGAATTTGAACCGGTGGTGGCGCACGCGTCCATCGACGCGGGCCACGTTCCGGTCGAACCTGTCAGCCCTGCCCTGCCGTCCGTAGCCGCATCCTCGTCGGGCGCCGCTGCCGCCGCCGCTCCCGCCCTGAGTTATGGTCCGGCCGCGGTGCGTCCTCTGGGTGCGGGCGCGCAAGCGATGATGCCCCAGGCGGGCGTCGATCTTTCGGAAATGTTCAGCGAACTCAAGCAGGAACTCGAAGAGGAGATCGCTGCGGGCGACGAAGATCCCGAAACCCACTACAACCTTGGTGTCGCCTTCCGCGAAATGGGCTTGCTGGACGAAGCCATCGCCGAACTCCAGAAAGTGTGTAGCGCGGTCGACCGCGGACATCCGTTCTCGCAACTGGTCCAGGCCTACACCTGGCTCGCCCAGTGTTTCCTCGACAAAGGCGTGCCCGACGCGGCCATCCGCTGGTACGAAAAAGCGCTCACCATTCCCGGCCTGGATGCCGAGTCCCGTCTGGCCATCCATTACGAACTCGGTTCGGCTTCCGAGTCGGCGCACAACAATGACGCTGCCCTCCGCCACTTCACCCAGGTCTATGGTGCCAACATCGATTATCGCGATGTTGCCGAGCGCATTCAGGCCCTGAAGTCGTAGAGTAGAATGCTGATGTGGGCCGCAAAACTGCGCCGGGTCTGTGCTTCGATCCCTTGCCTGCGCCGGAACGACGCTCTGCATGATTTCCGATCCCAAACTTCCCTTCGCCAAGTCCCCCGGTGTGCCGGAAGTGGAACCGCCGCCTGCCGCTTCGTCGTATGCGCGGGTGCCGCCGTCGGTGGCCGCGCCGCCGCACTCGGCCGGTCTGCGCCTCTGGCTGCGCCGGATCGGGGTTCTGGTGTTCGTGTTCCTCTGCGCCACCGCCGGAGTCATGCTGATGATTCTCCCCTGGCGGCCGGAGTGGACCGACAACCACCTGCTGCTTCCCTATCCCGCGCTCCGGTCGTTCGTGGGGAGCGGCTTCGTGCGCGGTGTCTGTACCGGACTGGGCGTGCTGAATGTCTGGATCGGCTTCTGGGAAGCGGTGCAGTACCGGGAAGAAGGATAAGAGTCGCGAGCGGCGAGACAACCCCGCAGGACCAGCGAGGAACAGCGAACGACCAGCGACCAACGACAAGCGACTCACTATGAATGATCAACCCAAGCTCAAGCCCGCGCCTCTGCCCTACCAGAATCCGCAATTCCTGAACAGTCCTGACGGGCGCATTCTGCGCATTCTCTCCGAGTACGTTGAACCGCTCGCCCGTTTCCGTCGCGAGCAGATTCAGGACACGGTCGTCTTCTTCGGCTCCGCCCGGATTCATAACCCCAACGAAGCCCAGGGGCATTTGACCGCGCTTCGCGGCAACCCAGCCCAGGTCGCCTCTGAGGAGCACGCCGAGATGAAAAGCGCCTTGGCTGCCGTGGACATGGCCCGCTACTACGAGGACTCCCGCAAGCTGGCCTACATGCTGACCCAGTGGTCCACCCAGATCCCGGCCAAGCGCCGCCGCTTTGTCGTCACCACCGGAGGCGGTCCCGGCATCATGGAAGCCGCCAACCTGGGCGCGCATGAAGCGGGCGGCAAGACCATCGGACTGAACATCAACCTGCCGTTTGAGCAGTCTCCCAATCCTTACATCACGCCGGAACTGAACTTCGAGTTCCACTACTTCTTCATGCGCAAGTTCTGGTTTGCGTATCTCTCCAAGGCGCTGGTGATCTTCCCCGGAGGTTTTGGCACGCTCGACGAACTCTTCGAGATCCTGACTCTCGCCCAGACCGAAAAACTGGCGAAGAAAATTCTGGTGGTGATTTACGGCAGCGAGTACTGGAACAAGATCATCAATTTCCAGCATATGGCCGATGCCGGCGTGATCTCGCCGCAGGATGTGGAGCTGTTCAAGATCGTGGACTCGCCCGAAGAAGGCTTCGAGTACCTGAAAGAAGGACTCACCCGGTACCACCTCGGCCCGCATCCGAAGCGCACCGCCGAAGCTGCCATGCCGGAGATTGCCAAGACCAGGCCGTAGCGAGTGTGGGGCGGACACTCTTGTCCGCCGCCTTTGATCTTGATCCAAGATGGTATGGCTGCGATCAGCTCAGAAACCTGGACAGTACCTGGTTCACGAGAAGAGCTGCCCCGTACGCGATGCAGGTCATATAGACAAACTGGACGATGGGCCATTTCCAGCTGTTGGTTTCGCGGCGCACGACGGCGAGAGTCGAGGTGCACTGCATAGCGAACGCAAAGAACACGAGTAGCGCCATCGCCCCTGAGAAGCTCAGGTCCTGCTGCAGCGCACTCTGGAGCGTCATCGACTGGGTTGCGGGGTCAACTCCATAAATCGTCCCGAGGGTTCCGACAATCACCTCGCGCGCGATCACCGATGTCAGCAGGCCGACACCGATCTTCCAATTGAAGCTAAGCGGACGGATGAGCGGTTCGATTCCATGTCCGAGACGGGCAATTACGCTCTGCTCCAGTGCGGGAGAATGGCCGTGCTGCAGGGGAAGATGAGTCAGTACCCACACAAGCAAAGATACGGACAGGATGACAGTGCCAGCTTGCCGCAGAAAAACGCGCGAGCGGTCAATCAGGCGAAGAGCAATCGACTGCCAGGTCGGGAGTCGATACTCAGGGAGCTCCAGCACGAATGGAACTGCGGTGGACTTAAGAACCGATGACTTCAGGATCTTCGCAGTAGCGATGGCTGCAAGAAAGCCCAGCAGGTACAGCAAAAGCATGGTGCAAGCCCGGGCGCCGACCAGCACGCCGACGATCGGGCGATCCGGGATAAAGGCTGCAATGAGCAATGTGTAGATAGGCAAACGGGCGGAACAGGTCATGAAAGGCGCGATAAGAATAGTCGCAATCCGGTCCCGCCGGTTTTCAATCGTGCGCGTCGCCATGATCGCGGGAACCGCACATGCATACGCGGACAGAAGGGGAATGAACGCCTTCCCGTTCAAGCCAACGGTCCTCATAGTGCGGTCCGCAATTAGCGCCGCACGGGCCAGGTAGCCGGAATCTTCCAGCAAACCTATGAAAAAGAACAGCAGCAGGATTTGCGGAAGGAACACCAGCACCGAACTCACGCCCTTCCAGAGGCCATCCAAGAGAAGCGATCGGACAAGGCCAGCGGGTACAAGCCGGGCGATGTGTTCACCGAGCAACGTGAGCACGTTCTGAAAAGCTGTGCTCATGGGCTGGCCGAGCCCAAAGACCGTTTGGAAGACAGCACCTACGACCACCACAAAAATGAGAGGTCCCCATAGCTTGTGGAGGAACACATCGTCGAGTCGGCGAGTCCAGCGGGCGGGAAGCGAAGGCTGGTAATCGGCCTGGCGTCCGATCTGGGTTGCCCACTTCCGGCACTGCGGAAGGTCTTGGAGAACCGGTAGCAATGAGGCTGGGGGCGGAGTGTGATCCTGTCGAAGGAAGTGTTCCACGGCGTCCAACCCAGTCCCCAGTGTCGCGCTCACCAATGCAACGGGCGTCCCCAGTTCCGTGGCGAGCTTGAGAATGTCCAGTGATCCGCCTCCCTTTTGGAAGACATCCGCCATGTTCAAGAGCACGAGCGTGGGCAAGCCCAAAGCGATCACCGGTGCCGCGAGCATGAGTTGACGGGTTAGATGGGTTGCATCGAGCACCAGCAAGACAGCATCGGGACGGGGAATCCCCTCCATTTGGCCGGTCAGCACGGCGACGGCGACTCGTTCATCCTCGGAATAGGGCGTCAGGCTATACACGCCGGGCAAATCGATGAGCCTGATTTCTTCCCCCCGGCCAGCGAGCAGACCCACGCGTTGCTCAACCGTGACGCCTGGGTAATTCCCGACCTTTTGACGAAGGTGGGTCAGACGATTGAAGAGCGTCGACTTCCCAGAGTTGGGTGGGCCGATGAGCGCCACCGTCCGGAGATCGCGCCGGACGCTTTTGGGCGAGCCTTTGGTCCAAGTTATCGCAGCTGTGGTCGTGGTGAACATCACGGCAGCTCACACGTTCGGGAACATTCAGTGCGGGAAACGAAGATGCGACCCGCAGTCTCCGAGCGCAATACGATTTGCGTGCCATCAATCGAATACACGCTGGGGTCGCCAAGGGGGGCACGCCGGGAGAAACGGACCTCCACCCCCGGAACAAAGCCAAGCCGCATCAAAAACTGCTGATCGGCCAAAGGCAGGGAGATATGGTCAATAGTCCCGGCCTCGCCCATTGCAAGATCAGTGAGTGGTAGCGGAGCCTCAGTCATTCCTGCCTCCACTCGTCTTCAGTTTCCATTCGGACGAGCGCAATCAATTCCGCGGGTGCGGATGACTTCTCGGTCGCCGTGCCACCGGCCAGCGAACGCAGGCGCAGAATTGCCAGAAGAGACAAACAACAAAACAGCGCAACCGGCATCACGTAGAGCCACTGCCCTTCTCTCCCGGGAGGATCGGCAAGTATCCTTACGCCGTAACGTGCAACATAGATCGCTTTGATTTCTTGTTCTGAACGGCCAGAGACGACAAGTTGCTCCACCTCGTCCAGCATCTGGAGAGCCTCAGCGGAACGATGAATTGCGATCGCCTCGCGCCAGCAGCACGGTGCGACCAGCGCGTGCGTGACCTTGTTGTACCGCTCGGTTTCAGAGGCAGTGAGAGTCCGTATTTCCGCGAAAGCGGTACTGACGAATGACAGTCCGAGGAAGAGCGCAAACAAAACCCGATACATGAATGGCCTCATTTCAGCGTGTGAAGGTACTTGACGAGATGGTCTACATCGTCCCGATGCAGACGCTGGTCGAAGGCGGGCATCGTGCCCAGGCCTTCGATGACGGTCTTGCGCACCTGGTCATCCGTCGCTGGGGCACCGCTGGGTAACGTTTTCGATTGAAACAGCCCCTCCAGCCTGGGGGGCTGCTTTCTGAGGTCCGGGTTCATTCCCTCATGGCAAAGGGCGCAGTGCAGATCAAAAAGGTCCTGGCCATTTAGTTCCGCACTGCTAAGGCGAGAGCTAGTCCGCGAACACCCCATCAACGTCACCAGGCAGACGACAAGCCCGGGAACGAAATAGGCACATCTGAAGCGGCGGATCATCGGACATCCTTTCGGCCGGCGGTTCCCACTTTCGCCGCCTCCTGACGCAAGGCCGCTTCCAACTCGGCGGCTGTCCACTCGTTGGCCCAATACCTCGCCACTGTCCCGTCCGGCGCGATGAGAGCGATGTTCATCGTGTGCGCGATCTGATTGTCCTCTTCGAAGTACTCCAGCCCGAATGCGTCGGCGAGCTTGCGGAGGTCGCCAGGCGTGGTCGATGCAAAATCCCAGTGCGAAAAACCCGATGGATCGTTGTTGAGATACGCCAATCCATACCTACGAAGAACGGGCGGAGTGTCGTACTTTGGATCAAAGCTGATGGTCAGCAGATGGGTTCTGCGGCAGTCGTCCGGTGTCTTTACCAGGTTGTCGTGAATGGCCGCGAACTGACTGCTCAACCGGGGACAGAAAGTGGGCATGGGACACCGTGTGTAGACAAACGTCACCAGCACGGATTTGCCCTTGAAATCATCCAAATGGAAAGTTGCTCCGTCTTGATTGACGAGCGGGAGGTTGGGCACATGCTCCCCTACCTGGAGCCGATGAGACGGAACAACAGCCCGGGCTGCTTTGCGACCGCTCCGGTCCGTGATACGGACGTCTTCCAGCCAGTAGTCATTACCATCCTTCGAGGTGACGACTTGTGCGGCGATTATGTCCCCGGGTTCCAACTCCTGCACCTTGCCCGCGTCTTTGACTTTGTATGGCATCGTCATGGCGGACATGAAATCCGGAATGTCATCGTGCTTCACCGTGATCTCATTCGCCGATACGTTTTTTTCGAGTACCTGACCACGCAGGTTGTATCGTTTGCTCTTGGTTCGGCACCCCGTGACCATCAAACTGCAGACGAGGATTGACACCATGGCCGCGACCTCGCGTTTCCCTAGCTTCAGCTTCATAAGCCTTAGGCTCCTCCTGTGGGCAAAAATGGCAGACGGAAATGGCTGATGGCCTGACCCGCTGCTTGAGCGATTGAGCGGACGAGGGCTCACCGGCCGGCCGGCTTGCATCCAGGTTCAGAATTGGCGAACGGACCTTGCCTAGGAAACGAGCGAGGGAGGGCCACGCTTCTGGTGGCTGCGGCTCAGGGAGATGCGCGACCGCGCTTCAGTTTGCGCATGGCTGGTGGGATGGCTGACTACAGCGGCATAGAAAGTGAATGCGGGGTGAGAATAGAGGTCCGGGCTGTGAGGGGCCGGTGCACTTTGAGGAAAATAAGGGCAACCCTGCTTCGGGGTTGCGAAGGCCGGGACACCCGGCGCAACTGGCACACGTGACATGCAATGGTGCTTGCCGTTGCGGCGACAGCAAGCCGGCAGCGACTCTGAACTCGCGAAAAAGGCAGCCATCAGCGGCGCGCTGAGGGTCACCACCAACAAGATCACCAACAAACCCCGCATCGCAGACATTCTAACTGACGGGAGGGTTTTCCAGTCTGCTGGGTGGCCAAGCCGGGTGTCTCTACGTCCCGGGCAACAAATCAAAGTCTTTACTCTAGGAATCCACGTCGGTCGTGGAAAAGGGGCGCGATTGTCTCGCGCCCCCACTTCTGCAATCTGACTTCTAACTTCTGCCTTAGTCCCTGACGCCGTCCATGAACGCGCGCAATTTTCTTGAGCGCGAGGGATGGCGCAGTTTTCTTAGCGCCTTGGCTTCGATCTGGCGGATGCGTTCGCGGGTTACTGCGAACGACTGGCCGACTTCTTCGAGCGTGTGCTCGCTTCCGTCTTCGAGTCCGAAGCGCATCTTGATTACTTTCTCTTCGCGCGGCGTGAGCGTGCGCAGCACCTGCGAGGTCTGGTCTTTCAGGTTGACGTTAATGACCGCCTCGGCCGGCGAGACGACCGCGCGGTCCTCGATGAAGTCGCCCAGGTGCGAGTCTTCCTCTTCGCCGATGGGCGTCTCGAGGGAGATCGGTTCCTGTGCGATCTTCAGGACCTTGCGGACCTTCGCGACCGGGATGTCCATGCGCTTGGCGATCTCTTCCGACGTCGGTTCGCGCCCCAGTTCCTGCACCAGCTGCCGCGACGTGCGGATCAGCTTGTTGATCGTTTCGATCATGTGCACCGGGATACGAATCGTACGCGCCTGGTCGGCAATGGCACGAGTAATCGCCTGGCGAATCCACCACGTGGCGTACGTCGAAAACTTGTAGCCACGGCGGTATTCGAACTTGTCCACGGCTTTCATCAGGCCGATGTTGCCTTCCTGAATCAGGTCGAGGAACTGCAAGCCGCGATTGGTGTACTTTTTCGCGATGGAGACGACCAGGCGGAGGTTGGCTTCGATCAGCTCACGCTTCGCCTGCTCGGCGTCCATGTCGCCCTGGATGATCTCGCGCTGCGTGCGCTTGAGTTCCAGGAACAGGACACCGGCTTCGGCTTCCAGCTTTTCCAGTTCGCCTCGCACCGCGCGCGACTGTTTGCGATACTCCTTGCGCTGTTCTTCACTGCGGGTCTGGTCGGCCTTCTTCTCCAGGTTCTGGATCTGGCGGTCGAGCGAGCGCATGCCATCCACCGTGCGGTTGACACGGTCGATGAGGCGCTTGCGTTCGTTGTGCGTGAAGCCCAGCTTGCGGATGGAGAGCGACACGCGCACCACGGCGCGCGCCAGCTGGATGCGGTAGCGGCGATGATCGCGCGGCCGCTTCTTCTGATTGACGTTGGCCAACTTCTCCTGGAGAGGCGCCACTTTCTTGTAGAGCTTCTCCATGTCGTGGATCTTGGCCAGGAATTCCTGCAGGCGCTTGTCGACGATCTCCTCGGTGATTTCCTCTTCGTCGAAGGTGACCAGTTCCTTGATGGAACGGACGCCTTTTTCGAGGTCCTCGCCCAGGGCGAGGAGTTCGCGGATCACAATCGGGGAGCGCGAGAGCGCTTTCAGGACGCGGTTTTGGCCGCTCTCAATGCGCTTGGCGATTTCAACTTCGCCTTCGCGCGTGAGCAGCGGAACGGTTCCCATCTCGCGCAGGTACATGCGGACGGGATCATTGGTTTTTTCCAGGGCACCGGGGGTGAGGTCGAGTTCGACGTCCTCGGAGCCTTCATCAACTTCTTCGAATTTTTTACCCAGGTCGGAGGAAGGCATCTTGGAGCTTTCGAGCACATCAATGCCTTGCGTGCCGATCGTGGTCAGCAGATCGTCCAGGTCTTCAGGAGAGTGCACATCGTGCGGGATGAGGTCGTTGACCTGATCATAGGTCAGATATCCCTTCTCTTTGCCTGTATCGATCAGCTTTTTTAGGTCGTCGTACTTGTCATCAAGAGCCAAGAAAGATTGTCCTCAAGGTCATCCGCAGTGAGCGGATGCCAAACTATTCAGCGGTGGGAAGATGTTACGGAGCTGTGCAAAAGGCACAAACTTTAGAAGTATAGCACGCGAAAAACGATTCTAGCCGCGCGCCGCGATTTGCCCACACAGCTCCAGCCGCCCGGATGTCACTATCCGCCAATGATTTAGATGGCGGGTGGGTGCTTTCGGGTTCAGCTTTGCCCGCCTAAATCGTAGCTGGATCGGCTCCTTCCGCCAGGCTTGGATCCATCAGCGCCCGCTTCAAACGCATTTTTTCCTGCAATAGGCTCTGCAATTCGTCCAATTGCCGGCCGGAACGCTGAAGTTCACGCTGGACTTCCTCGAGCCGCCGACGGTAGCGGATGCGCCGCAGCGCCCGCACCGCGCCTTCCAGAGTCTCAGGCGTGAGTTCCTCCTCCTCGTGCATCAGAATGGACGCCAGCAGGCGGCGGTCGCCTTCGGTCTGCGCCAGTTCCATCGGGTCTGGATTGCTGGGGCCGGCTTCGAGCAGCGCCTCGATCAAAGACTGGCAGGGCATTCCCTCGTGCAGCCGCTCCGATTGCAGCGCGTATTGCGCTTGCCGGGCAGGGTCGAACCCCTCGTCGGCGCCGTCGCGGGCAGACTGGCGGCTGGCTTCCGTGGACATTTGTGTGGCCGAGGCCAGCGCCCGGATCAGGATGCGCTCGGCACCTGTAATCTGCACTTCCGCGGGAGCCTTGAGCTGGGTGGTGGAGCGGTCGGCAGCGGCGTGCTTCAGCTCCTGCCGGAGAACCGTTGAATCAATTCCCAGCTTCTGGGAGATTTCGAGCGCCAGTTCGTCGCGGATAATCCTGCTGGGCACGCGCTGGATGTGAGGGAGCAGGTAGTTCACGGCCTTTACTTTGCCTTCCCCGCTGCGCACGGGAAACTGCGCGCGGGCGCGTTCGATCAGGTAGTCGAAATACTTCTGCGAGTGGCGGAGAGCTTCGCCATAGGCGTCCTTGCCTTTGCGGCGGATGTAGAGGTCGGGATCGAAGCCGGTTTCGAGGGTCAGCACCTTGACGTTGAATTCCTCCTCGACCAGAAGGCCTAACGTGCGCTCGGTAGCGCGGGCGCCGGCTGTGTCGGGATCGAAATTGACCACCACGTTCTTCGAAAATCGGCTGAGCAGCTTAGCCTGGAGTTCCGTGAACGCGGTGCCGGAGCTGGCGATCACATTGTGGAATCCGGCAGCGTACACCGAGATGCAATCCATCTGGCCCTCGACCAGGATGGCGTATTCGAGTTTGCGGATGGCTTCCTTGGCGTGGTCCAGATTGAACAGCACGCGCGACTTCGAGTAGATGCCCGTCTCGGGAGAATTCAGGTACTTGGGCCCGGATTTTTCGTCGGTCGCGAGCGTGCGCCCGGTAAAAGCGATGACTTTGCCCTGGTCGTTCGAGATCGGGAACATCACGCGGTTGCGGAACTTGGAGTACATGGCGGGAGCAGCTTTTGGCTCTTGGCTCTTAGCCCTTGGCTCTTGAGCGTCGGCTTCTATCAGAGGCTTGTCATCCTGGGCATGCTGTTCCTCGCGACTGACGGCTGAGGACTGACGGCTGTCATCCTGCTTCCACGAGAACAGTCCGCTCTCCCGCAGAAAGTCTTCGTCAAACTCCCGCCGCAGCGCGTCGCGCAGCAGAAAGCCGGAATCGGGGGCGTAGCCCATGCGAAAGCGGGCGACAGTGTCGGCGTCCAGCCCGCGGCTTTTCAAATATTCGCGAGCATTCGCGCCCTCGGGACGCCGCAGGCATTCCTGGAAAAACGCAGTTGCGCGCTCGTGAACATCCAGTAACGCCATGCGCACCTTGGCTTCGCGCGCTTCCTGCGGACTGGAGAACGCGACCTTGGGCATGGGCACGCCCAGCTTTTGCGCGATGAGCCGGACCGCCTCGGGAAAAGTGATGTTCTCGACCTTCTGCACGAAGCTGAAGACGTCGCCCGACGCGCCGCATCCAAAGCAGTGATAGAACTGCCGCGTGGCATGCACCGAGAACGAAGCCGTCTTCTCGTTATGAAACGGACAAAGCCCGGAGAAGTTCTGCGCCCCCGCCTTCCGCAGCTTGACGTAGTCGCCCACAATGCGGACGATGTCCGCCTGCTGCTTGAGTGTCTCCTTGAAGTTGTCGGAAGTCATGGCCGGCGCAGGGTGCTCCCATCTAATTGTGAGGCTGGAAGGGGCTGAACGGCTACAGCAGTCGGTTGGTTGCTGTGGAAAACCTGTGGAGGGGCCTGGTTAGCGGTTGAAACTGTAGGAAAACAAGGCTTTCCGAATTGTTACAAATTCAATGTGCGGCAAGTCACCGGATCGACGCCGGCCGGGTCAGGCCCGGCGACGGCGCATCCAGGTCAGCGGCACGTGGTGGGGTAGGGGTCCCTCGACTCGCCATCGCGTTCGCTCCGGCTCCCTCGGGATGACAGGGTATTGAGAGACTGGCAGAAGGCCGGGGTTAGCTCACTTCTTCGAGACTCTTGCTCGTCTTGTCATGCTGAGCGGAGCAGGACGATTCGCAAAGCGGATCGTACTGCGGAGTCGAAGCACCCCTACCCGCTCCCGAGTCCTTCATCCAGGGGTACCAGTCGCGCGCTAAGTCCAACCAGTGCGGATTGAGGGCTTCGATGAGCGTGGTCTTTTTCGATCTCCGCCATCCCTTCAGTTGTTTTTCGCGGGCGATGGCTTTGTGAACATCGTCAAACGATTCCCAGTAGAGCAAGCGCTCCACTGAGTGCTGATCAGTAAATCCTTCGATCCGATGAAACCTGTGCTGGAACACTCGCTGGTGAAGATTCCCCGTCATTCCGATGTACAGCGTTCCCGACAGGCTGCCCAGGATGTACACGCAATAGTTTCTTCGATCACGGTGCATGGGAGGGAATAGGGGTCCTTCGACTCCGGTGACCGTTCACTTCGTGAACGGTCACCTGCGCTCAGGATGACAGGGTACAAGCGTCATGGGTGATGCGCGGTGATTGTGGTCACGTCGAGAGTGTTCGGTTTCCCACCCCTGTCATGCTGAGCGAATCGTTCTGCGGAGTCGAAGCACCCCTCCCCGCTCCGCTACACCCGCAATTCCACCACCGTGGCCCCACCCCCACCCTCGTTCTGCGGGGCTTCGGCGACCGACTCTACGTGCGGGTGCTTCTGCAAGTACTGGCGGAGGGCTTTGCGCAAGATGCCCATGCCGCTGCCATGGACGATGCGTACTTTCGGCATCCCGGCCAGGAAGGCGCGGTCCACGAATTTTTCTACTTCGCGGGTGGCGTCGTCCACGTTGTGACCGATGACGTTGATTTCGGTGGACATGAGGTCGCTCCCCTCGCTCTGGAGCGAGACGGTGATGCCGCGGGCTCGCGCGGCTTGCACGGGCGAATCGGAGACGCGGGCCAGCACTTCGGCAATGTCCTCGCGGGCGACGCGCATCTTCATTGAGCCGATTTCGACTTCAAAGTGCTGGTCGTCAATTTTCTTCTTTACCACCGCGGCCCGGCCCATGGATTTGAGCTTTACCGTGTCGCCTTCGGCCACGTGTTTCACCAGCGCGGGCTGGGCATTCGGATCGTCGCGGTCGGCGCCGGTGGCGTGTGCGACTACCGTCGAATCGAACTGCTCGCGGAATTCGCGGCGCAATTTGGAGATGCGGCGCTCGGCGTCTTTGGAAAGCTTCTGGGTGGCGGCACGGTCCTGCACGGCGCTGACGGCCTCGCGCGCGTGATACTCGAAGTCGCGGAAAAGAGTTTCCAGCTTCTTTTCCATCTCGCGGGTCTTGGCCTGCTGCTCTTTGCGGCCTTCGGTGGCGAGTTGCGTCTTCTCGCGTTCAATTTCCTGCTCGCGGGCTTGCATCCGGATGCGTTCTTTTTCAAGGTCGCGCAGGTCAGAGTGCAACCGGTCGAGGAAGCGGGCGACGTCCTGCGTCTGCGAGCCGAGGTGGCTGCGGGCGGAGTCGATGATCGCAGGATTCAATCCCAGACGCTGCGCGATGTTGATTCCGGCAGAGGCTCCGGGCACGCCGATCTTCAATTCATAGGTCGGCTGCAGCGTCGCTTCATCGAAGCCGACGGACGCATTGATCACTCCGGCCGTGTTCGCGCCATAAACCTTGAGCGAGGTGTGATGCGTCGAGATCACGGTCATGCAGCCGATCTTGCGGAAGTGCTCGGAGATGGCGACGGCCAGCGCGGCGCCTTCTTCGGGGTCGGTGGCAGAGCCGAGTTCGTCGAGCAGCACGAGAGATTGCGGCGTGGCGGTGCGGGAGATGAGGTCGATGTTGGTGACGTGCGCGGAGAATGTCGAAAGATTCTGCTCGATGGATTGATAGTCGCCGATGTCGGCGAGGATGGCGTCGAAGACCGGCATCTCGGCGCGGTCGGCGGGGACGGGGATGCCGGATTGAGCCATCACCGCGAGCAGGCCGAGGGTTTTCAGCGTGACCGTCTTGCCACCGGTGTTGGGGCCGGTGATGACCAGCAGGCAGCGGTCGCCTTCAAGTTCGATGGTGACGGGGACGATGGCGGCATTCTTGAGTTTCAGGTTGCGTTCGAGCAGGGGGTGGCGTGCGTTGTGGAGGAGAAGGCGAGATTGCTCTCGCTCTGGACGGGTCAGAGACCCGTCCCCACACAGGGTTACGGCCACGCAGTTGTAATCTTCGGCGAAGCGGGCTTTGGCGAACTGGAGTTCCAACTCGGCGAGGATATCGGCGGCGGCCAGGATCGCGTCGGCGTTTTCTCCGATGCGGCGCGTCATTTCCAGCAGGATGCGATGAATTTCACCTTGCTCTTTGTCCAGCAGGCGCACCAGATCGTTATTTTGCTCGATGGTTTCCAGCGGCTCGACGAAGACGGTTTGTCCGCTGGAACTGGCGCCGTGGACTACGCCCTGCACGCGGCGTTTTTGCTCGACTTTTACGGGGATGACGAAGCGCTCGCCGCGGATGGTGATCAGCTCGTCCTGCACGGTGCCGCCTTCGGCCAGCTTCCGAAGATAGCCGCGCAACGATTCCTGGATCTGGCGTTTCTGCTTTTCGATTTCGCGGCGGATGCGGGTCAACTCCGGCGAAGCGCGGTCGTCGAGCGTACCGTCGGGCAATATCTTGTTGCGGAAGGAGCGCAGGAATTCGGTGAAATCCTCGATGGCAGCGGAGAGTGCAGCGACGGCGGTCCACTCGGAGCGCATGGCGGCGGGT